>WNFM01125160.1_pt2 | contig 12219 bp, 9 predicted proteins | sample 5400271 | NCBI WGS metagenome assembly WNFM01 (sample SAMN13153352, study PRJNA577476) | soil metagenome | isolation source: 60 cm saprolite on Douglas fir-dominated hillslope | place: USA:California | collected 2013-09-17 | reverse complement strand
TTCAGCGTCTGGGAGATTCATCGAGATAGCTCTGGAGGATGATTTTCGCGGAAAGGGCGTGGACGTCCTGCTTATGCTCGCGGCCGCCCCGGCCGCGCTCGCGAAGGGTCTCCCTGGCCGAGGCCGAAGTGAGCCGCTCGTCGGCAAGCTCGACCGGCAGGCGAAAGCGCGACTCGAGCTGTCGCGCGAACCGCCGCGCCCGCCGCGTCATGTCGTGCTCGGACCCGTCCATCGCGAGCGGCAAACCGACAACGAGGTGCGCCGGCCGCCATTCGCGCACGAGCGCTCCGATCTCCTCCATGCGCCGCTCCCCGCCGGCTGCCTGGAACACGCCAAGGGGATTGGCGAGTCGCGTTTCGGTGTCGCCGACTGCGACGCCGATCCAGCGGCTCCCGAAATCAAAAGCGAGGATGGTGTGGCCGGAGACCTTCGACGGAGCCACGGCCGCCTGATTCACGCGTGCCCTCTCGTCGGCGGGCGTGTCGAAGATGATCGCGTCCTTCGCCTCCACGGTGAGCCATGCGTTCTGCTTGATCTCGTTCTCGAGCTGCCCGGCGGCCCAGCCCGAGTAGCCGAGCGTGACCAGGATCCTGCCGGGCCCGCCGCCCTGCCCGACCGCCTCCAGGATGTCCTTGGAAGTCGTGAGCCCGATCTTGTCGTGCACCGAGAGCGTCGATTGCCACGTCCCGGGAGGCTGGTGCAGCACGAAGCCGCGATCGGTCTGCACCGGACCGCCGAAGTAGACCGGCTCATTGACCAGGATCTGGGACTCCAGCCGCAGGCTCAAGCGCTCGAACAGGGCACCGAGGGTCATTTCTATGGGCCGGTTCACCACCACGCCCAGCGCGCCCTGATCGCTGTGCTCGCAGATCAGCGTCAGCGTGCGGGCGAAATACGGGTCGACCATGTTGGGCATGGCGATCAGGAAATGATTGGTGAGGTTGACCTGAGCCATGGAGGAGAGCCTATTCTAAACCCCCGGATGCTCGCGCACAATTTCGCGCGCCCGCCGACTCTGCGGCACCCCGCGAGTCAGGCGGCCGCCCTGCGGTCCTTCAAGAATCCGGAAATCTTCTCCAGCAGGTCGTCTTCCTGGTAAGGCTTGCCGAGGAAGTGGCTGACGCCGATCTCCCTGGCGTAGTTCTGGTGCTTGTCCGCCGTGCGCGAGGTGATCATGATGATCGGCACGCGGGCGAGCCGCGCATCGGCGCGAACGTTGCGCGTGAGGTCGAAGCCGTCCATGCGCGGCATTTCGATATCGACGAGCATCACATCGGGCACCACTTCCAGCAGTTTTTCCATCGCCTCGACGCCATCGCGCGCGGTGACCACCAGGTACCCCTGGCGCTCGAGCAGGCGCCCGGTGACCTTGCGCACGGTGAGCGAATCGTCGACCACCATGACCGTGGGCTGCGTGGCGGCGGCCTGCGGCTTGGGCGCCTCGTGGACGATCGCAGGACGCACCGCGACCTCCTTCAGCGCGAGCTGCACCGGATTCAGGATGAGCACGATCTCGCCCGTGCCGAGCACCGTTGCGCCGGTGATCCCGGCGATACGCTGCAGCTGCGGGCCGATCGACTTCACCACGATTTCCTGGTTGCTGCCCACCATGTCGTCCACGTGCAGGGCGATCGAGTTGGTGCCGCTGCGCAGGTACAGCGTCGGGGAGAAGCGCTTCTGCTCGGCAATCGCTTCGGACACTCCGAGCAGGTGCGGAAGATAGTGGAACGGATAGTGCCGGTCCTGCCATTGCGTCTGGCGCGAGGAATACGCCGCCACCAGTTGCTCCTGCCGGAGCTGCAGCACCTGCTCGACCATCACCGAAGGTATCGCGTAGGTCCTGGTGCCCGCTCGCACCAGCACCGTCTGCGTCACCGCGAGCGTGAGGGGCAGGTAGATCTCGAACCGGGTTCCCTGGCCGCGCGTGAAACGCATTTCCACGCGCCCGCCCAGCGCGGCGACTTCGTTGCGCACCACGTCCATGCCGACCCCGCGCCCGGCGACCTGCGAAACCACTTCCGCGGTGGAAAAACCCGCGTGGAAGATGAAATCGGCGATCTCCGATTCCGATAGCGTCGCGTTCGCTTGCATGAGGCCTTTTTCGATCGCTTTCTCGCGGATCCGCTCGATGTTCAGGCCCGCGCCGTCATCGGACAGGGCGAGCTGCACTTCGTTGCCCTCCTGCTTGAGCTCCAGGCGGATCTCGCCGATGTCGGACTTGCCCGCGGCACGGCGCGCTTCCGGACTCTCGATACCGTGAGTCACGGCGTTGCGCAGCAGGTGCTCGAACGGCCCGGTGATCCGCTCCAGCACCGAGCGGTCGAGCTCGACCTGGACACCCTTGATTTCCAGATTGGCGCGCTTGCCCACTTCCTTCGCGGTCTGGCGCACGATGCGATAGAGCCGCTCCTGCAGGCTGCCGAACGGGACCATGCGCACACGCATCAGGTCCTGCTGCAGGTCGCGGTTCAGGCGCGCCTGGGCGAGCAGGGCCTTTTCCGTCTCGTCGACCGTGTTGACGAGGTTTGCGTGCACCGTCGACACGTCGCTGACGCTCTCGGCCATCAGCCGGGTCACTTCCTGGAAGCGCGTGAACCGGTCGAACTCGAGAGGATCGAACTCGCGTTGCGTTTCCCGGGCCAGCTCCTGCCGCGATTGCATCTGCGACTCGGCCTGGATCTCGATCTCGCGGAGCTGCGCGCGAAGGCGCACGACGTTATCGGTCAGCTCCTGCATGGCTCCCTTGAGCGTGCGCATCTCGCCCTCGATCCGGCTGCGCGCGATCGCCACTTCGCCAGCCTCGTTGACCAGGCGGTCGACGACGTCGGCGCGCACCCGCAACAGCGCCTTAGGCTGGATCTCGCGTTCGGAGGGCGGAACCGGTTTCGGTGTCGCGGCAGGCTTGCCCTCGGCAGGCGCAGTCGCTGCCGGGGCCACCCCCGGTTCCTGAGCCGGGGCAGCCCGAGCCGCCTCCGGGGCGGGGGCGCCGGTGTCGACTCCGCCGGACTTCTGCAACCGGTCGAACAGCACGCCCATGCGATCCCAGGACGTCACCAGGTCCTCGAACAGCGCCGAGGGGATCGTCTTCACCCCCAGGGCGTTCTCGACGCGCGTTTCCATGTGGTGGGTGAGCTCGCCCATCGCCATCGCGCCGGCCATGCGCGAACTTCCCTTCAGGGTATGCAGAACGCGCTGCAGAGCCTGGCCGAGGACCGGGTTGCTCGGGCTGTCGCGCCAGTCGCGCAATGCGGCGCCGACAGAGGGCACCAACTCGTGGGCCTCGTCGAGGAAGATCTGCATCAGCTCGGGATCCAGGTCGTCGTCGAGGCGCCGCTGGCGGCGCTCGAGCGTCATCTCCAGATCGAGATCCTCGAGCGCGCTCTCGGGCTCCCCGGGCTCGCTCGTGGACGCCTCGGGCTTGCTCGCGGGTGCCTCGAGCTCCTCGTCGCGAACATAGGACGGCGCAGCCTGGCTCGCCTCCTCGTCCCGGGCCGCTGCACCCGGGGTGGAGACCACTCCTTCGCCGACGCGCTCGAGCAGCGCGATGAGCGCGGGAACCGGCTGCGGCACGCGCAGCTCGATCACACGTGCGACCATGGCCTCGATCGTGTCGATCGCTTCGCCGACAAGCAACTGCTCCGCTTCCGAAAGCTCGCTGCTGGCGAGTACCTGCAGCGCGCGCTCGAGCGCGTAGCCCAGATCGGAGAGCGCCGAGATCTTGACCGTTCCCGAAGTACCGGCGAGGGTATGCACGGCCCGCAGGAGCGCATCGCTAACGACACCGTGCTGGCGCAGCGTCTCGTGTTCTTCCTTGATTACCGCGATATGCGCGCGAGCTTCGCCGCTGAAGATGGTGAACAGGGTGGTCGACACCCGGTGCCCCCCGAGCTGGACGGATCCCTCGGGCTCCGCCGGAGCGTCGGCGGCTGAGCCCTCGAGCGTCAGGGTGAGTTCGCCCTCCTGCGCCGGGGCTGCCTCGCTCGCAGCGGGCGCGCGCTCTGGGGTTTCTCCGCGGCGAACGCGCTCGGCCGCGGCGACGAGTGCGCGCTCGTCGCTCGTGCTCTCGCCCGCCTTCAGGCGCTTCACGTTGTCGAAAAAGTACTCGTGCGCGAGCCCGATCAGCTGCAGGAGGGGCGGGGTCGCGGCCCGTTCTTCCTGCAACCAGGCGTTCATCGTCTGCTCGATCGCCCACGCCGCTTCGCCCAGGCGCATGAGACCCACCATGCGTCCGCTGCCCTTCAGCGTATGAAATCCCCTGCGAATGGTGACGAGTGCCTCCTTGTTGCCGTGGTGTTCGCGCACGATCTCGAGCTGCTCGCGAACCGTCGCGAGGACTTCGTCCGATTCCTCCAGGTAGACGCCGAGGAGCTCGGCATCGACTGCTTCGGCGCTTGCGTCGATGAGCTTCGCGGCCTCGGGAGACGGGGAAGGCGCGGCGGTGGAAGTGGCCTTCTCGATCGCCTCTCTCAGGAACGGGGTGAGCGGCATGGTGGCCGACTTGTCGAGAGCCCTCAGCGCTTCGGCGGCCGAGGCTTCCAGCCGCTGGTCCGCGACCAGGCCCGCGTCTTTTTGCAGGGCCGCGAGGTTCTTCTTCAGCTCGGCCCGGAGATCCGCGTCTTCGGGCTTGCCTTTCCATTCCTCGTACAGGCCTGCGGTCTCGCGCTGCTGCTCGGCGATATGCGCTTCGACGCTGGGGGCCTGCACCGCCGCATCGCCTTCCTCTTTCTCCGGCGCGGCGATCGGCCGCATCGCAGCGTCGAAGTCCGCGTTGCCGTGGGCCAAGCCCTCTATGTAGAAACCCAGGCCCGAAAGAGTCTGCGCGATGCGCTCGAATTCCTGCGGGGCGGCACCGTAGTCGGCGCTCGAGCAGCGGCGGATTTCCTCGACAGTGGCCGCGAGAGTCTCCTGGGCGCGCTTCTCGCCCAGCATTTCCAGGGCACCGAGCAGTTGACGCATCGGCTTGTCGAGCGACGCAAGCTCATCGCGCTTCGCGGGATCGCGGAAGAACCCGTCGAGCACCTGTTCGATGGTGCGCAGATTGGCCTGCATCTCCGAAACCACTTGATCCATGAGCATGCGTTCCTGCGCTTTTCGCGACATCTCCCCGAGGAGGGGTATGTCGGGAGCCGTGCGCCGGAGCTTGCCCTGCATGCCGTCCTGCAGCCTCGAGCGCAGCAGGCGAGCCTGTTGCGCGAACTCTTCCGAAAGATCCACTCCGGTAAGGGCGTTCTCCAACAACAGGAGCACCGTCGCGACCTCCAGTGCGATCGCCTCGCTCATGCCCTGGGCGTTCGAGCTCAGCCACGCGGCAACCTCGGCGACTTCGCCGGTGAGCGCCGCGAGATCCTCGTTTCCGAACCGTGCGGCACTTTCCTTGAGCGCGTTCGAGCTGTCGCGGAACGCTGCGAGAGCCGCGGAATTTCCCGACGCGAACTTGTTCCAGGTGTCCTTCGCGTGAGTGAGATGCTCGCGCGCCGCCTTCAGCGCCGGCGAGTCCTCGACCGCCTCCTCGCCCTCGGTTTGCGGGATGCTCTGTGCCAAGTGGTAGGCATCCTGCACCTCGCGCACCAGATCACTCGCCGGTTTCGCCCGCGCCACGTAATACAGGACCTCGCGCATCAGCCGCTCGGCCACGGCGGGCGCGCCTTCCACGAGGCGTTTGATCTGCTGTTCGATGCGGTTACAGAGTTGCTTCGCGTCCAGATCCGGAGGCAACGCGCCCTGCGCAAGTGCATCGAAGAAGGCGAGCGATACCCACCAGAACGCGCGCTGGGCGCCGGGACCCTGCGTAGCTTCGACCGCTTCGACGGCCGCGCGCATGTCCTCCGCGCCGCTCGGGTCTTTTTTCAGCCACTTCAGGAGCCCGCGTTGATAGCGACCGCGCTGCTCCCGCAGATATTTCTCGGACTCTCCGGCCTTCATCACGGTGGTGCTCTTGTCGCGCTTCGGCAGGCGGAAAGAGAGATTCGGGTAGTACAGATCGGTCGGATCGGCCTGCCCGCCCCGCGCGCTGACCACGTCGCGGTACAGCGGGAAAAGCCTCAGCGGCTGATTCGGCCGGCCCGCCATCAGCTGATCGAGGTATACGCGGATACCGCCTAGAGCGCGCTCGATAAGCCCGAAGATGTCGGTCTTTCTGAGCGAGACCTCTTTCTCGACGGAGCCGAGCAGACCCTCGAGTTCTTCGGATACGCGGGTGATCCCTTCCAGGCCGACGATGGAAAGCGCGCCGTGCGCCTGGTGCAGGTGCGACTGGCTCGACTTGAGCTGCGCCGCGTCGGCGCTATTCGCCGCAAACGCGCGCAGTGCCTCCTGGGCGTGCGCGATCGCGTGATCGATCTCGCCCTTGACCCAGGAGAGTGGTCCGACGTCGAATTCGGCGCGTGCGCTCATCGCTGCCGACCGTGTTCACCGCATCAGGCGATCTTGAAGCCGGACACCGAGCCCTTCAGCTCCTTGGCGAGCTCGGCGAGCTGGCCGATCGACACGGCGGTCCGCTTGGTGCCTTCGGTTGTCTGCTGCGTGATGTTGAGGATGTCCTGCATGCTGGTCGCCACGTCGTTTGCGGACTTCGCCTGTTGCTCGGTAGTCGTGGTGATGCCCTCGATCAGTTGCGCGAGCTGCCGCGACACCGATCCGATCTCCGAGAGCGCCTGACCCGCGGCATCCGAGAGTTTCGCACCCTCGACCACGCCCTGGGTGCTCTTCTCCATCGCTGACACCGCATCCTGGGTATCGGTCTGAATCGTCTTGACGATGGCGCCGATCTGCTTGGTCGCTTCGGCCGAACGCTCCGCGAGACGCTGCACTTCTTCCGCCACCACCGTAAAGCCGCGTCCGGCCTCTCCCGCCGAAGCCGCCTGGATCGCGGCGTTCAGCGCGAGAACGTTGGTCTGCTCGGTGATGTCCGAGATCAATTCGACGATCTCGCCGATCTCCTGCGACGATTCGCCCAGTCGCTTGATGCGTTTCGACGTTTCCTGGATCTGCTCGCGAATTTCGTTCATGCCCGATATCGAGTTCTGCACCGCCTGCGTGCCCTTCTGGGCGGCGGCGAGCGACTGCCGCGCCACGCTCGCGGATTGCGAAGCGCTCTCCGACATGTCGTTCATCGCCCTGGCCATGCTCAGCACCGAAGCGCTGGTCTGCCGAATTTCCACGGACTGCTTTTCGGCCGCGACGAGGAGTTGCACCGTAGTCTGTTGTGCGGACTCCGTGGCGGTCGTCACCTGCGCCGCAGCGGCGTTGATCCGGCCGACGAGGCCTCTGAGCTCGTCGATCGTGAAGTTCACCGAGTCTGCGATGGCGCCGGTGATTTCCTCGGTGACCGTCGCCTTCACGGTAAGGTCGCCTTCCGCGAGGTTTCCCATCTCGTTCATCAGCCGCAGAATCGCGTCCTGATTCGAACGGTTGGTGCGCTCGGTCTCGGCGCGCTGGCGTTCGGCCTCATCGGCGCGCCGCCGGGTGTCGCCGAGGTACACCAGCACGATGAGCGCGATAACTGCGATCCCCGCTAGAGTCAAGCCCCCAAGAACCAAGAAGTTAGTTGTGCGTCCGCTGAGTTCTTCCTCGTACTTATCGGCGAGTTTTTGCGACGCAGCGAGCAGCGGCTCGGAGTCGTCCACCACCCTGCGCCCGGCCTGTTTCGCGTTCACCAGAGCCTGGAGGTTGCCGAGAATCGTGGCCACCGCGCTCTGGAATTCCTGGTACGCCCTGTCGAGCTCTCCCAGTTTGGCCTGCTGCTCGGCGTCCTTGGCCGCCGAAACGCGCAGCACGTCGCTGCCCTTGGTCAAGCCTTGCACCAGCTCGCGGAAAGTGGTGGTGTCCTTGCCCATCAGGAACGCCACTTCCGGGTCGATCACGTCCGCGCCCAGCATGGCGTTGGCGTTCCGCGCCAGCCGCTGGGTCAACATGACCAGCTGACCCGAGAGCGAGACTTCGCGTGCGGGCGCCTGGGATTGCAGCTTGAGCGCCTGGATCTGCTCGGCGAGATCGAGCAGCAAGGGGTTGTTCGCGTTGATCTGGCGCACCGCGGTGGCGAGCCCGATCAGGTTCTTGCTCTGCGCAAGAACGAGCTGAACGCTCTTGTCGGTCTTGTCCCATTCCTTGGTGACTGTTTCGAGCTGCGGCTTGGCCGTCTCAGAGGTAGGCGGCACGGTGACATCGCCGGCCTGGCCACCCTGGCTCAGGAGCTTGAGGGCGGCGTTGAACTCGTTGCGCGATTGCTCCAACTGCTTGAACGCGTCGGGGCTGCCAATGAGGCCGGTCTGCGCCGCCTTGGCAATGCGCTGGGTCAACATGCGCATCTGCCCGGAGGTGGCGACATAGACGGTACCATAGGCTGCTTCGCGGTTGTCCTTGAACACCACGATCGCCGCAGCCGCGAACAGCACCGCGAACACCACTCCGAGGATGATGTACTGCTGGCCGACGCGCATGGAGCCCAATCCGATTAGCCGCCGCTTCGGACCCTCCACGACGGTAGTCGGGCCGGGTACCGGCTTGAGCAAGGCTTTGGGCACGGCCTTGGGGATCGCACGCGGGGCCGGAGCCGCGGGTGCCGCTGCCTTCTTATTCACCATCGCCGTTTTGGTCGGCAGTCTCAGAAATGCCATGGTCCCTCCTGTGTTGCTCGGGTTGCCGTGGAAGCGCTTTAAGCGCCCACGTGAAGAAAATCCTCGTGCGCCACCAGGGCGCTGATATTCAGTTCATGCCACAAACGGCCTTCCTCGTCGCGGAAAGCACCCGCGATCCAAGGCCGGGCGGCCGGCTCCTGCACCGGTTCCATCGCCTGCACATTCTTCAGGCCGAGCATCCGGCTGATCATCAAACCGCTGAACGACTGGAAACGTTCCGCGATCAGAAGGAGGCGGCAATCCGGCGTACGCACGGTCGCCTCTCCCCCGGAAAAAGCGGCGAAATCCACGACGCTCGAGAGCACTCCGCGGATATTCGCCAAGCCTAGGTACCAGGGTCGGGTGAGTGGAACGCTCGAGACCTCCGGAAGCGGGAGCATCTCGCCGGCGTCGTCGAGCTTGAGGAGCCAGTTGCCGCTACCGGCCTGCACGCCCAAGCGCGAGGTCGGCTCGGCCTCCGCCTGAGCCTCGCGAAGTCTCTGCGCGAGCCCCTGCTGGAATTCGCGCAGGCTGATCTGTTTTGCCACTGCGACGCCCTATTTGATCGCCGCAATCTTCGCCATCAGTTCCTTGGCGTCGATCGGCTTCACCAGGTAGTCCTTGGCGCCTTGGCGCATACCCCAGACGCGATCGGTTTCCTGATTCTTGCTGGTGACGACGATCACCGGGATGTGCTTGGTGGCTTCGTCGCGTGTAATGGCGCGCGTCGCCTGAAATCCGTTGGTGCCCGGCATCACGACATCCATGAGGATCAGATCCGGTTTTTCCGATTTCGACTTGGCAATCGCCTCGTCTCCGCTCTCTGCGGTAACGCACTGGAACCCGTTCTTGGACAGGGTTTCCATGAAGAATTGCCGGTCAGTCGGCGAATCATCGACTATCAGGATCTTTTTTATGGCCATGGCGGACCTCCTAGGTGCGTACAGGCGCGTGTGCGCCGACAGTTTTTAAAAGGCTGTCCTTGGTAAAGGGCTTGGTCAGGTACTCGTCCGAACCCACCATTCGGCCGCGCGCCCGGTCGAACAATCCGTCCTTCGAGGAGAGCATGATCACGGGCGTACCCGCAAAACGCGCATTCTTCTTGATGAGCGCGCAGGTTTGATATCCGTCCAGACGAGGCATCAGGATGTCCACGAATATGACATCGGGTTGGTGATCCGAGATCTTCGCGAGTGCGTCGAAGCCGTCTTCCGCCAAGATCACCTTGCATCCGGCTTGAACGAGAAAAATCTCGGCGCTGCGACGAATCGTGTTCGAATCGTCGATCACCATGACTTTGACGCCGGCCAGATTCGCCGCTTCGCTCACTCACTCCCCCTCTGCCCCTGCTGTGCTTATCCCGACAACCTCGTCGGATCCTCCGAGATGACGGCAGCGGAGTTCTGCCCTAGTCCGCCCTCTTACACTATACAGTCAAATCCAGTCAAAACAAAGCCTTGTACAGTGTACTTCAGATGCGCTCTCGGGATCGCCGGTCCACTCGGGATTTCGCGCTCCCGGCATCCCCTTTGGGTATAGCAGAAGGCGTGCCGGGAGCTAAAACTCGACCATCTCAAAGTCCTCCTTGCGGGCGCCGCACTCCGGGCAGGTCCAGTTGATGGGAACGTCTTCCCAGCGTGTCCCGGCCGGGATTCCTTCCTCCGGGAGACCCTCCGCCTCGCTGTAGATGAAGCCGCAGATCAAGCACATCCAAGTTTTGAATTCTTGCTTTTCCGTCATTAGGTTGGGATGAGTTACAATGAGCCGCTGCATCATAACCCGAGCGGCGAGCCGCCTGCCACAGATCGCCGGTACTTCGCTGCCATGTCCTCCCCTCCCATAGTTCTAGCATTCGCCGCAGCGGACCCGACTGGCGGCGCGGGCGTCCAGGCAGACCTCCTTACACTCGCCGCCATGGGATGCCATCCTCTATCGGTCATTACGGCCATTACTGTCCAGGACACCGCCGGGGTCGAAAACCTGCAGGCTATCGACTCGGACTGGGTGGTCGACCAGGCCCGCCTCGTCCTCGAGGACATGCCGGTCGCGGCATTCAAGGTCGGGGTCGTGGGCAGCATCGAGAACATCGCGGCGATCGCCGAGGTGGTTTCCGATTATCCCGACGTTCCACTCATTTTCGATCCGGTGCTCGCCTCGGGCCGGGGCGACGAGCTCGCCACCGAGGACATGATTTCCACGATGCGTGAACTGCTGCTGCCTCAGACGACCATCCTCACCCCGAATAGCCGCGAGGCCCGGCGGCTCGCCCAGTCCGATGAGGACGACGACGAGATCGCGCTGGCGGGGGCCGCCGAGAGATTGATTGGGCTGGGATGCGAGTACGTGCTGATAACGGGCACGCACGAAAACACGCCCCAAGTGGTTAACACGCTCTACGGCTCGGAGGGCGTGCTGCGCTCCGACAGCTGGGAGAGGCTTCCCGAGACGTACCACGGCTCCGGTTGCACGCTCGCTGCAGCGATCGCTGCGACGCTCGCCAACGGCCTGGAACTGCCCGAAGGGGTGCGGGAAGCTCAGGAATACACGTGGCAGACCCTCAATGCCGGGTTTCGCCCCGGCATGGGTCAGTACATTCCCGACAGGTTTTTTTGGGCGAGGGACATGGATGAATCGGGTGCCGGCAAGCGCTGACCGGAGACCGGCACCTGCAGAATTCAGGGGTCTGTACGCGATTACCCCGGACGAGATCGATACCGGCAATCTTGTGCGCAAGGGGCGCATGGCGCTCGCGGGCGGAGTCCGCGCGGTGCAATACCGAAACAAGTCCGCGAGTGCTGCGCTGCGCCGCGACCAGAGCTCCGCCTTGCTTGCGTTGTGCAGGGTGGCGCGCGTTCCCCTCATCATCAACGACGACCTCGATCTGGCGGAAACGCTCGGCGCCGACGGCTTGCACCTCGGCCGCGAGGACGTGTCGATCACCGCGGCGCGGGCGCGGCTGGGCCCGGACAAGCTCCTGGGGGCGTCGTGCTACGACCAGTTCGATCTTGCGGTAAGAGCATGCAGCGCCGGCGCGGACTATGTCGCCTTCGGTAGCGCCTTTCCCTCCCGCACCAAGCCCGGCGCGACGCGAGCGCCCCTGTCCCTGTACCGCGAAGCGAAGGCGCGCTTGACTTGCCCCGTCGTTGCGATCGGAGGGATTACGAGCGAGAACGCGCAAGCCGTGATCGAAGCGGGGGTCGATGCGGTTGCCGTGATCAGCGCTCTGTTCGACGCGCCGGACATCGAACGGCGCGCGTGGGATTTCGCGAGGCTGTTCAGCGCTCATGTCCTCGAAAAACGACCTGCTGTTTGAGCGTTCGCGGAAGACCATCCCCGGCGGGGTCAATTCGCCGGTGCGCGCGTTTCGCGCGGTAGGCGGCACGCCCCGCTTCATCGAGCGCGGCGAAAAAAGCCGCATCTGGGACGCCGATGGCCGCGAGTACATCGACTACGTCGGCTCCTGGGGGCCTCTCATACTGGGCCATGCCGATCCGGAAGTGGTCGCGGCCGTGCGGTCCGCGGCGGGGCGCGGACTCTCCTTCGGCGCGCCGACCGAGGCCGAAGCCGAGATGGCCGAGACGCTTGCGCGCCTTGTTCCGGGGCT
>WNFM01180167.1_pt1 | contig 12221 bp, 8 predicted proteins | sample 5400271 | NCBI WGS metagenome assembly WNFM01 (sample SAMN13153352, study PRJNA577476) | soil metagenome | isolation source: 60 cm saprolite on Douglas fir-dominated hillslope | place: USA:California | collected 2013-09-17 | reverse complement strand
CGCCCACCATCGAACTATCAGTTGTCATCGAGACCGATGTCCCGTTGCTGTCCTTCCCCCGTCTTCACGGTTTCGGACAAACGAATCGCAGCATCCCGATTGTTGTGTAGCGATGCAGCGTAGAGAAAAGGTCCACTTCCTCAGCACTTAAACCTCTCTCCTGGCGACTTCAAATCCCTCGCGGTTGCCTCTTTCTCCTGTCAAAGGGGAACAGCATCCACCTGTGTTGCTGGCAAGCGGGTCTCTTGAGGCGCAAAAATCACGCTCTCCTGAACCACCCTCTCCGGCTGGTTGATTTCGCGATGCTCAGTTCTTCGTTCTCAGCCCTTATTCAAGTGAGATCTTGTGAAGACGGATATCCTGGATCGTGGCCCAGACAATCGCCAGGCAACTGGTTTCTGTCGTGAACACGTCAATCTGGTCGGTGCGCTGTCTCACATTGCTAAAGAGACTTTCGATGGCGTTGGTCGTTTGAATGTGACGATGCATGCTCTGAGGAAACGCATAAAATGTCAACACATGCTCCTCGTCCTCAGCCAGACTGCGTACCGCTTCTGGATAGCGCTGAGCATACTTGGCTGGTGATCAGCAGCCAAGTGGGTCAACGCCTCCGGCTGTGTCGGTTGCTCCCAGATCCCAACCAGTTCGGCTTGGACCTCGCCGCGCTCTCGTCTGGGGATAGCAGCGAGCACATTGCGCTGTTTATGCACGAGACAACGTTGGCGAGGCGTGGCCGTAAACAGCTCCGAGGCTGCAGAGAGCAGCCCGTCATGCCCATCGGTCACGATCAGATCGATCTGCGTGGCTCCTCGTGTGCGCAGATCCTGCAAAAGCCCAAGCCATCCCTCCTTGCTTTCCTCCGCACAGGCTCGCAGTGCCAACACCTCTTTGTTGCCGTCCAGATCCACCGCCAGGGCCGTCAAAATGATCGTGGCATCAGCTTTGTCGCCGTGACGAATGCTGAAATGCACCCCATCGAGGTACAACACACGCCAATGGGTTTGCAGAGGCCGCTGTCGCCAGGTTTCAAATTGCTGGGTGAGCGTCTGATTGGGCCACTTCTCCCACCTTGTGGGTGCTTGTTCCGGCCACGAACATCTGGGTGAGACGGATCTCGCGATGTGCGGTTCAAAGCGACTGTACCGGTCAAAGACTTGCGTATGGAACTGGCCTTCGCGGTCTCTGGGGACCTTGATCTCCTCCAGTTGACCCGCCGCTGTTGCTAGATCGCGCGTGTAGGTGCCATTGCGATAGCCTTTGCGTTTGGGGCTGCATTCGCCCCAGGCGGCTCCAATGAAGGCATCTAACTCCTCACGCATCACCAGTTCCAAGACCGTGCGCACGGCACTTTGGGCCAAGGCACGCAGATGCTGCTGAAATTCTTGCTGCTCCGGCAGCGGTGGGGAAGATGGCTCCGACTTTGAAAGGGGAGTCTGCGATGTGGTACGCTTTTTCTTGGAGACAGGCATAGTTCCCTCCTTATTGGGATTTGAAGCTAAGGAACACGCTCTTCCAAGGGAAGAGTCTATGCCTGTAGTATCTCTTCTAGAGCAGCTCTTTTACCACCTTCCCTTTACACAATATTCGGTATGGCATCCTTTGATGTTGCTGTCATCTTGGGGGGCAATATCCGGTTATTCAACGGTAAATATTTCTCGTCACCTTACGAAGAAAGTATGGATAAAGATGTTGGTGCCAGGGGGTCACTACATGCACTTATATCAAACTCTTATCATTACGAAGAATGTACACTTTTTTGATGCCCAGGGCTTAACAGCAGAAGGAAGACACCTCACTATTATTTTGTGTGATAGAATCTTATAGGAAATACTACCTGAACTTAGGCAGCGCTTCGTTGTCTTTATAGCAGTCCAAGCATGAAGGCACGAATGAATGCAGAAGCACAGGGAGTTAGAGACTTTTATGCAAGACGTTATGAACCAAGACCTCCGGGCTAAAAAATATCAACCAGACCCCAGAGATGAGTTCAAGGCCGAGCTGAAGCATAGTTCTACATCATGCATGATAGCCCGATACTGTTTACATGCAGCTCTATCCTATTTCGGATACCCGTTTCTAGTTCAGTAGAGGTATACTAGCTATGAGGTTTCATCGCGGATATATGGTTGGATTTCTTTTGCTCGCAATAATTATTATTGCTCTTCCATTAACTATATACATTGCACAGAAACCACAACACACACAACAACAAGCGGCAGGAGGTGGTACTGCTCTGCTTGTATCTCCTCACAGTAGGGATAGTAATCCCGGCACCCAAACAACTCCCCAGGGAGCAGGAGGCGGTAATGCTTTGTATGTCTCTCCTTCCGGTAGGGATAGTAATCCCGGCACCCAAACAGCTCCATTTGCAACAATAGAGAAAGCCGATAGTGTAGCAACTCCAGGGACAACGGTACATGTATTGCCTGGTATCTATACATGGAATGGTGTATATACAACACACTCAGGAACAGCAACCGCACCGATTACCTTTATTTCAGACATGAAATGGGGAGCGAAATTGATACCGGCAAGTGTTAGCTCTTATTCACACTACAATGTTTGGCATGCCAAGGGAGATTACGTGTATATCATAGGTTTTGATATTAAAGGTCCACCAGGAGTAGGAACCTTAGATGGCATTGCTCTTGAAGGAAGCTTCGGTAAAATTATTGGCAATAAAGTCCATGACATTGATATACATGCAACCTGTGCAAATGGAGGAAATGGAATATACATATGGGGCCATGCTTCCCATGACGATGACATTATTGGCAATCTGGTTTACAACATTGTCTCAGCTCCCGCCGATATCTGTTGGGAAAACCATGGCATTTATTATTCACAGACAGGTGGTCATATCAGCAATAACATCGTCTATAATGTTGGAGCAGGTTGGGGTATTCACTGTTGGCATGCTTGTTCAGGGGTAACCATTACCAATAATTTAGTATTCAATAACGAAGGGGGTATTGTTTTTGGCGGAGGAGATAATCCAAATTTTGCAAATTCATTATGTGACCATATGGTTGTTGCCAATAATATTGCTGTCAACAACACCCGAAGTCCCGTCGGAATAGGTATCAGTGAATATGAGTATGAAGGACAACATACAATAGGCTCCCATAATCAAATCCTTAACAATCTTATCTATGGTAATCCTGGTGGAAATATGGCCTTACTTGAAGGCAATACTGCTTCAGGAACCGTTACTTCAGATGCGCAGTTTGTCAATTACCAGCAAGATGGCAGTGGTGATTATCATCTCAAATCAACCAGTCCTGCAATTGATGCTGGGACATCAGTTGGTGCACCTTCAACTGATTATGGTGGCAACCCGCGACCCCAGGGCAAAGGCTATGATATCGGACCGTATGCATATTCTGCGTCATTAGGTATTAGTCCTGCCCCAATATACGCCCGGGCTGATACTTCTGCAGAGAAAGTTCTACCACCTCACAGTTTCGACCCAGAAATCAATCAACCCTTTGCTGGGCTTCAGATTCAAGCGCATAATGGAAATCGCAAAAGCCGATCTCGCATTGATTTAGATAACCAGTCAGCCAGGTGTACCATACCATCCATGTTTTAAAGCTCTTTGAAAAATACCGGTCGTGGAAATCAATCCCGATGTAACACAAGGATTTTTCATGTGCTTCGTCGATCAGTCTTTTTGTGGCATCGATCGCCTGGGAAAGATTACGGGTTTGCCACCTCCTGCCATTTCGAATCACCCAGCCGTCCATGATCTGGAACGGGAATTCCCAGATATCACCGATCCTATAAGGATTTTTGAACGCATGCTCAGAGCTATCATAACGATACCCGGCCTCCGCCATGAACCGAAAGGTCTGCGCATTCTTCCTGACGTAATGTGTTCGTATCCCGAACGTGCCCAGGCCCGAAATTTCCCTGAAATCTTCGTACTCTTTTTTTATCAACGCAGGGTTTTCAAATTCAATTCCATGCACCCCTACTTCGCAACCTTTGTCGATCAATTTCATGATCCAGTAGGTGGAAGCTTCGGGCGGGTAAGACAACCCCAGCCCGTTACGAACACCGATGAAAAAAGAAGAAGGAACTCCCACCGATTGGTTGAACGAGACAAGCTCATCCAGGTTCTGCCATTTGTTCCTGAAAAAATCAGCCAGCCTGTTATAGAATTCGGAAAAGGAAATTTTGCCAGTGAGCATTTCGATCTTCGACCGCACGATAAATTTGGGAATGATCAGATCGCGCGTGAAATGCTCCCAGGCGGTAATGTGATCGATATCATGCGAAATGATTGCCTTCATACTATTTCAAACCCTCTTTAGAACTGTTCCCTCTTGAACAGCTTGAGCATAAATTCCAATGGCAGCCATGCTTTATTGACCGTGAAATATGGTACCAGGTCGGCTCCGAATCCGCGGAAAAAGCGCTCCACTTCCGGCAGCATGCTTCCTTCAAAATCAAAGGTGTCCAGGCCAGATTCCCTGGAATGCAGAATGCTTTGCCACACGCACAGGATGCCTGCCCCCCCGTGCTTCGCTATGGGATCATAGCCGCTGAGCAGATAATAGGCAGTTGACCTGTCGTGAATGCTGAGCGTGGCCGACACCGGCTGGCCGTTGTTTAGAGCAGCAAAAGCAAAACTGTTGGACGCATCGGCAAAACCGGATAGTATCTTTTCCAGCAGATCCTTATCGATCGATTTGTTCTTCCGGTCAAATGTTTTTAGGACCAGCTTCTTCACCACATCGTAATCCGTGATCTTTTCCGCCCACAGTCCGTCTTTCACCGCTTTTCTCAGGAGATTCCGATGCTCGGTAGCCATGCGCTTTTCCAGCTCTTCAACAGGCAATGCCAGGGGAAGCCGGTACGTGTATTTCGGAACAACCTTGAATTTTTTCCAGGTGAATGGCTGCATATCGGAAGCGCTGAACGGGAATGCGTAGCTGATCACGCCGACCGGAAGGCCTTGCATAAAATCCGCCATCACTTCCATCACTTTTTTATTCTGCGAAAGCGCCTTCGCATGGTTTTGTGACCTGTTTTCAAACATCCAGCCGATATGTGGCGTGTAGGGCGGATTTTTAAAGAAAGAGAAACCAGTCTTCCTGTCCCGGTAAAGAAAAAAAGCACCTGCCAGCTCATCATCGCCGGAATATATGCCGAAGAGTTGCAGCTTGTTTCCATACAGGGCAAGCCAGCCGGGAGAATTAAAAACCGTTCCCGCGCGGGAGACAAGATCCGAATAGACCGGGTCGTGAATATTTTTTATCTCTTTAATGATCACCTTAAGGCTCCCTAACACTAAGTGAGTATTATAGGCTGAATAGCTCTGCTCGTTAGCTCAATATGGGCTCTTGCGCTCTGTTTACACAGTCACGCAAATGTTCAGCCAGAATATGGAGATGCTGGGTTCTACTGGTTATATGGTTGCCAGGAAGAGTATGAATCTCCACCTCTCCCTCTTTCGCTTTAACCACTTTGCGCCACCCAAAAGGGCGCCAGGGTTCTTCACTCGTCCAAAAGAACGTGATCTTGCCGGCATAAAGACCAGGTGCGTAACTCGCAGCCGCCCAGTCCAATACGTTTAGATACTCTTGGCGCAGGGTCTCAATCTTTGGAACCAGCGCTTTAAGACTGAGGCTCAGGGGCACAAAGCCTGCTTTGCTACCCCAACTCCCAGGTTCGCCTTGCGCACCGGTCTCCAGGAGCTCTGAGTTTTTCAATCGCCTGTAGTGCGTAAAGCGCAGATATCTATATGTATGTTGTAGACGGAGAAACCAATCAAATTGCCTCTCCGCGCCAATCCGCATCAAGTTGCAAAAGCGACTAATAGCACCGCGAACCAATGCATGAGGTGCAGGAGCATCGGGGTCGATCAGAACCAGCAGGTCGACTGTCTGGCCTTGCGCCTGCAGTTGGCGAGCCATCTCGTAAGCTACCAGCCCTCCATTGCAATATCCCCCCAACAAGTATGCGCCCTCTGGCTGCACGGCTCGCAGCGACTTGAGGTGAGCCGCCGCTATCGTTTCATATGTCGGCGGGACCCGCAATCCCTCAAACTTATACGGCTCGAGCAGGCAAAATGGCCGGTCAGAACCCAGAGTGCGTGCCAGCTCCATGCTGTAGAGCGCACCCCCTCGCCACTCTCCGTGCAAATAGAAAAACGGTCGCTTGGATCCGCCGGCCTGCACTGTCACAATTGGAGCCCGGGTGTCCATCTTTGTTTCTTCCCCCAGCAATGCAGTCGCCAGGTGCTCGATGGTTGCGCCAGCAAAGAGCGTGGAGAGCGGAAGCTTCTTGCCACAGACCTGCGCGATGCGATCGATCAGACGAACGGCCAGCAAAGAATGCCCTCCCAGGTCGAAAAAGTCGTCCGTGATCCCGATGGGGTGCACGCCCAGCAGCTCTTCCCAGATGTGCACTAGCTGGTGGTGCACGAGCAGCGTGGGTGCGACATAGGTATCCTGTACCGTACGCCCGCTCGGCTCGGGTGCGGGCAGCGCTTTCCGATCCACCTTGCCGTTGGGCGTCAACGGCAGCGTTTCCAGTAGCACAAAGGCGGAGGGCACCATGTAAGCTGGCACCTGCTTCATCACATGGCTTTGCAGGTCACCGACCGTGGCCGTTTGCTCCTTATGGAGCACCACGTAGGCCACCAGGCGCTTGTCGCCCGGCCCATCCTCACGGGCCACCACCACCGCCTGGCGCACAGCAGGATGCTGGCCGAGCACCGCTTCGATCTCGCCCAGTTCGATGCGGAACCCACGCAGCTTCACCTGGAAATCCAGGCGTCCCAGATGCTCGATGGTTCCATCCAGTCGATAACGGGCCAGGTCCCCCGTTTTGTAGAGGCGCGCATCCGGCTCGGAGCTCCACGGGTGGGGGATAAACCGCTCGGCGGTCAACTCTTGGCGCTTCAGATAGCCACGCGCCAGACCATCCCCCCCGATGCACAGTTCCCCCGGCACCCCCACGGGCACCAGTTGCAACTGTGCGTCGAGGATGTACATCTGCGTATTGGCAATCGGGCGGCCAATAGAGACCGATTCTTCACCCGGCTCGATTTTGCAGACGCTTGACCAGATGGTCGTCTCCGTGGGGCCATACAGGTTCCACAGCGAGGCGGCCCTGGGCAATAGTTGCTGCGCTAGCTCAAGCGGGAGGGCTTCCCCTCCACACAGGATCTTCAAGTGCGGGCTGCCTTGCCAGCCTGCCGCCAGCAGCAGGCGCCAGGTGACTGGGGTTGCCTGCATCACGGTTGTACCGGTACGCTCCAAGGTCTCCATCAAGACTGTTCCATCGGCGACAATTCCACGACCAGCCACGATCACACGTGCCCCCACTATCAGGGGCAGAAAGAGTTCGAGGGCTGCGATGTCGAAGGAGAGGGTCGTGACGGCCAGCAGCGTATCCTCCGCCGCGAGACCCGGCAGCTCGCGCATCGACAGCATGAAGTTGACTACCGCGCGCTGCAGAATCTGTACCCCCTTGGGTCGACCGGTCGACCCTGAGGTGTAAATAACATAGGCCAGGTTAGCAGCAGTGGCGGTAGAGAGTGGATTGGTCTCGCTCTGCTGGGCGAACGCTGCCGCATCGGCGTCCAGGCATACGACGTTGATGCCCTGACTGGGCAGTTGAGTGAGCAGGCGCTGCTGGGTGACCAGTACCGCTGCCTGGGCGTCCTCCAGCATGAAGGCAATGCGCTCGGATGGAAAACCAGGGTCGAGCGGCACATAGGCACCTCCTGCCTTAAGAATGCCCAGCAGACCTACCACCATGTCCAGTGAACGTTCCACACACAACCCCACCAGCACCTCCGGCCCCACGCCTAGCTGTTGTAGATGATGCGCCAACTGATTGGCACGCTGGTTGAGTTCCCGGTAGGTCAGTTGCTCCCCCTCGAACACCACTGCTACCGCCTCGGGCGTGCGTTCCACCTGCTCCTCAAAGAGCTGATGGATACACTTTCCCCTCGGGTAGATCGCCTGGGTGGCATTCCACTCTACCAGCACCTGGTGGCATTCCGTTTCCGTCAGGAGGGGCAGTGTTGCAATATGCTGTACAGGATCGGCGACAACCCTCTCTACGAGCGTCCGCCAGTGCCCTGCCATGCGGGCGATGGTTGCCTCGTCGAACAAGTCGGTGCTGAACTCGAAGCGACCGATGAGGCCTTCCGACCGGTCCTCGAGTTCGAGAGACAGGTCGAACTTGGCAGTCCTGGTCTCTCCCTCCAACTGGTTTAGTGTCCACCTCGACGGCAGGGCAGGCAGCGGGGGTTCAAGTGAGAGCATCACCTGGAAGAGCGGGTTCTGGTCCAACGAGCGCGTTGGATGCAGTTCCTTGACCAGGTACTCAAAGGGCAACTCCTGATGCGCCTGGGCCTCCAGGACTACCTCGCGCACCCGCCCCAGCAGCTCAACAAAGGAGGGATTGCCAGACAGGTCGGTACGCAGCACTAGCGTGTTTTCAAATAAGCCGATCAAAGCCTCGGTCTCGGTGCGCGGGCGACACGCCCCGATTGTCCCGAGCACTACGTCCTCCTGCCCGGTGTAGCGATAAAGCAAGGTCTGAAAGGTCGCCACCAGGGTAATGTACAGCGTTACTCCCTGCTGACGGCTCAGTTCCTTCAAGGCCTCGGCCAGCGCTTTGGGCAGCATGACGCAGTACGTCGAGCCTTGCGAGGTGGGAACCGGCAAACGCGGCCGGTCAGTGGGCAAATCCAGGCCCGCAGGACTGCCAGCCAGTTGCTGCTTCCAGTAGGCCAAGTGCTCGGCGATAATATCTCCTTGTAGCACTTCGCGCTGCCAGACCGCAAAATCCACATACTGAATGGGCAAATCCGGCAAAGGCGAGGACCGACCAGTTGAGAAGGCTTCATAAAGGGTAGCGAGTTCTCGCAAGAGCACCCCCAAGGACCAATCATCGCAGACAATGTGGTGCACAGTCAGCAGCATGGACTCCTCCGCTTCCAGTTGCAGTACTGTGGCCCGCACGAGTGGTCCCTCGGTCAGATTAAAGGGACGCTGCGCTTCCTCCGTCGTCAACCTCTGCACCTCAGCCTCCCGCTCAGCCTCGGGAAGGTCCCGCAGGTCTATCACCGGCAGTGGGATGGTCAGGGTAGAAGCGATCACCTGCGTGGGTTGTCCCTCCATCATCTGAAAGGTAGTGCGCAAGGCTTTGTGGCGTTGTACGATCGCGTTGAGGCTCCAAAGGAGCCTCTCCACATCGAGCCGTCGTCTTAGCCGGATAGCAACAGGGATGTTGTAGGCAGCGCTCTCAGGCTTCAACTGGTCAAGAAACCAGAGCCCTTCCTGGGCAAAAGAGGCGGGGAGTACCCTGACATCCTCTCGCGGTATCGTGTCGCGGAAACTCGTTGTAGACATAACAACAACCTTTTTCTCTCGCATCCCGAACCATCACACCCCATTCATAGGAGTCATATCAAATCCTTTACATTGCGCTACCGTTAACAGCAGCATCAGGTGAGGAATGGATGCTGATATTCAATTATTCAATGCAGGCTCTTGGGCCTTCCTGAGACACTCCCGCAATTGGTCGGCCAAAGCGTGGAGATACTCGGTTCTACTGGTGATGTCGTTGCCCGGAATGATATGAATCTCCACTTCTTTAGTTTCAACCACTTTACGCCACCCTACGGAGCGCCAGGACTCTTCACTTGCCCAAAAAAATGTGATCTTACCGGGATAAAGACTAGGCGCATAACCCGAAGTCACCCAATCAAATACATTTGTATACTCTTGGCGAAGGGTTTCGGCTGCTGTGATAAGCGCATCGAGTCGCAGAAGCCTAAAGCCTCCCTTGCCGCGTCTGCGCCTAGGCTCACCCTCCTCGGTGATTTCCGTGTGCTCAGAGTCGTTGCGTTGTCTATAGTGCGGAAATAGCAGATATCTATACACATGTTGCACCAGGAGAAACCAATCAAATTGCTTCTCTTGACCAAGTCGCAACAAGCCACAAAGCCGACCAATGACACTGCGAACCAATCTAAGACGACCAGGAACCATGGAATCCATCAGAACAAGCAAGTCAACCGCCTGACCTTGTGCGTGCAGTTGCCGGGCCATTTCATAGACTACCAGCGCGCCATTGCACCAGCCGCCCAAAAGATACGGACCCTCTGGTTGAATACTACGTAGCAACTCAAGGTGAGCCGCCGCGATAGTCTCGAGTGTAGGCGGGACTCGCAGGCCTTCAAACGTATACGGTTCTAGTACGTAAAAGGGTTGATCGGCCCCCAGAGCGTGTGCTAAGGGGTAGCAATAGAAAGTATTACCTCGCCACTCACCGTGTAGATAGAAGAAAGGCCGCTTGGAGCCCCCAGTCTGAATCGCTATCACGCGTTCACGACGACCGGTCATTTCTGCTTTGGCACCCTGAGGAATTGCGCTTGCAGTCATTGCGGCCTGTGGGGGATCCCCACGCAGGTACCTTTCGAGTAGGACACGCTTGGCCTCTGAAAATTGTGGTGTTTCTGACATCTCATCATTCCCTTTCATAGCAGCAGGAGGGATCACCATCGTCGACTGTCATTCCCGAAGTGATCCCTGGTCCCAACAGTCGGTCGCTACAAGATAGCGAATACTAAATCACGATCGGCAGACTCGTCAAACCCCTAAATCCCAGGTTCTCTCGCCAGCTCACTGGACTGGGTTCCGTGCTCAGGTCGGGCATGCGGCGCAGCATCGTCTCGAAGGCTACCTGACCCTCGAGCCGTGCGAGCGGAGCACCGAAGCAAAAGTGGGGCCCCCACGCGAAGGCGAGGTGCCGATTATCCTGGCGGCAGATGTCCAGTCGATCCGGGTCGGGGAACCGCTCTGGATCACGGTTCGCGGCTCCCATCACGGCAATCACGGCCTGGCGCTTGCGAATCGTTTTCCCCCCCATCTGTACGTCGTCCGGTGCCAGGCGCGAGGTGTACTGGATGGGGCTTTCGTAGCGCAGCAGTTCCTCAATCGCAGAGGGGATCAAGGACGGGTCTGCCCGGAGTTTCTCAAGCTGATCCGGATGACGCAACAGGGTAAGCATGCCATTACCAATCAGGTTGGTAGTGGTCTCCTGACCACCCGTCATCAGCATGATGCTGTTGGCCACCACTTCTGCTTCGGACAAGCTATCCCCTTCTAGCTCAGCATTCAGCAAAGCACCGATGAGGTCATCGCGAGGATGCTCCCGATGCTCCTTTATCGCGGCATAGAAGTAGGCGCACGCCTCCTCCAAACTCCGCAAGACACGCGGAGCGTGGTCCGGGTTGTGTTGTAAGTTGCCCAGGGCCTCGGCGAAGTCGGTCGACCACGTCGTCAACTGCTGCCAGTCAGAGGTCGGCAAGCCCAGCATCTCCGCAGTCACGATAGCCGGTAAAGGATCGGCCAGATTGGCGATCACATCCATGCGCCCCTTGTCTTGCACTGCATCTAAAAGGTGGTCGGTTATCTCCTGGATGTGAGCTCGCAAGGCCTCCACTCGACGAGGCGTGAAGGCGCTCGAGGCCAAATTTCGTATTCGAGCATGGGCGTGCGCGTCTAGAAAGAGCATCTGGCGCACCAGCACCTCTGCAAGTGGCACCATCGCCGGCAAACCGAGCGCCGTCAATTGTTCGGGTGTGGGCGTGCGGACGGCAGAGAAATGCTGAAGCACTGTCACCACATCGGCATAACGGGTCACTACCCAGGTGTGCAAGAAGGGGTCCCAGTGGACCGGGTCCTCGTTGCGGAGCCGATGGTACAAGGGATAGGGGTTGGCAAGTACCTCAGGGTAGAGCAACTGGTAAAGGCTCAGTGTTGGATCCGATTCGCCCGCCGTAGCGGACGTTCCAGTATGCATCGTCATTTTTGTTCCTCCACATTTTAGGCAACCTGGTAAGGCCACGCGTCGTGATCTCACTGAAGCAGGCGCAGGGCTTCGTCTTCGCCCATCGCCTCCACGCTGGCAACAATAAGGCGTTCAATCTCGGCGGCCAGTTGTCGCAACGTTGGCATCTCAAATAGAGTGCGCAAAGGAAGGCCGATTCCGAAGGTCTCAGCCACCCGCACGATGAGTTGGGTCCCCATCATCGAGTTCCCGCCAAGCAGGAAGAAGTTGTCATCTGCTCCGAACTGATCTAAGCCCAAGAGACTGGCCACGATCCTGGCTAACCGCTCTTCAGTAGGCGTGGCAGGTGCGGCAATGACCGCATCCCGCAGCGTATTGGCCGCATCCGGTGCAGGCAG
>WNFM01245098.1_pt1 | contig 12222 bp, 12 predicted proteins | sample 5400271 | NCBI WGS metagenome assembly WNFM01 (sample SAMN13153352, study PRJNA577476) | soil metagenome | isolation source: 60 cm saprolite on Douglas fir-dominated hillslope | place: USA:California | collected 2013-09-17 | reverse complement strand
TACAAGCTTCAGGAATACGCCGGAACGCCACGCCGCAAATTATCCGAGGGCAAAGTCACCTGGCCCGGGCGCAAGCAAGTCTGGCGTCGTTACGACACCAGCGGGCGCTTGCGGGGCGACGTTGTCTCTTTGGAAAACGACACGCAGGCCGGTGATGCGCTGATCGTGCCTGTGATGCGGGCTGGGAAACGCGTCGCGCCCGCGCCGACGCTGGCGCAAATCCGGAAGCACACGGCGCGCGAGCTGGCGCGGTTGCCGGAGCCGTTGCGGAAACTCGAAAGCGGCACTCACTATCCTGTGCAGATTTCCAAAGCGCTCTGCGCGCTGGCTGAGCAAACCGGCGCTCGGGGGCGGGGCTGATTTATCGCTCACCCGATCCGCACTCTCCGCTCATTCCCGCGAAAGCGGGAATTCCAGTGCTCGCTCTTCTGGGTCCCCGCTTTCGCGGGGACTAGCGGCATTTGATCGTTATTTCCCTGCCCTGTTCCAGCCGCGCGCGCCTTCGCCGTAAACCTCGTGACCGGCATCGGTAACCACCACCGTGTCTTCCAGCTTGATGAAGCCGCGCCCGGGGTGCATCAGTGTGGTCTCCACCGAAACAACCATGCCGGCTTCGAGCGGGCGCTCCGCATATTCCGCAGGATACGGCACCGGCCCATGGTCGGTCAGCCGCGGCGCCTCGTGGCTGACCATGCCCATGCCGTGCGCGAGGAAATCGAGGTGATTGTGGTGCTTTGATTTCGCGCGCAGCGGTTCCCCGGCGGCGTAAATTTCCTTGCCCATCGCGCCGGCGCGCATCGGTTTCATGGCCGCACGCTGGATGTTTTCGATCTCGGCCAGCAAATCTTCGAGCTCGGCGTCCGGCTCACCCTGAATCGCCATGCGGCAGACATCGCCGATGTAGCCGTGATGGTTGCCGCCGGAGTCGATCGACATGATATCGCCCTTCTCCCAACGCTGGTCGGAAGGCGCGCGGTTCATGCTGGTACCGCTGGTGATCAGGCAATATTCGAAGGTCAATCCACGGTTGGTCTCTTCGCGGCGAAGCGCTTCGGCGACTTCACTCTTTGTGACGCCCGGCTTGCTTGCGGCGATCACCGCCATCATCGAGTCGATGACTGCTTCCGACGCGTACTTCAGCAATTTCAATTCCTCGGGCGATTTCTTCGCGCGCTGGCGCTCGAGCACGAACAGCGCGTCCACCCATTCGGCGTCGGGAAATGCCTTGCGCAAGACCAGCGAGGAATCGTACGGGAGAAATCCGAATTCGACGCCGATACGTTTCGGCGTCAGGCCACTTTTGCGAATGTGATCGACCGCCTTCTGCATTGCGTCGACAGAGCCCGCCGACGACGTCTGCGTTTCCGGCGTCCACATCGGCTTCACTTCCCGTTGGAACTTCTCAAGCCGGTGACCGATATAGGCCGCTTTCTCCGGCTTGCCCTTGGGATAGACCAAAACGGGCAGATAGCGCGTGACGCCGGTTGCATCCATGTAATCGAAGAAGTTGGCGCGGTGGCCGCCGAGCAAATATTGAGCGTTGTGCTTGGACGTCGCGATCACGACATCGACGCCGGCTTCATCCATCAGCCGATCGAGGCGATCATGATCAAACGGGATCGCCAGTCCACTGGCAGGTTTCGCATTGATGTTCATGGTCGCACTCCGCCTTCCGACGAGAACCACGAGTCTAGGACCAGAGTTCCTTGCTCGCAAGGCGGGCGCCTTCGCTCAACGCCTCCAGCTTCGCCCACATCACAGAAGGATGCACGCGACGATAGAACGGCCCTTGGGCGAAGCCGCAATCAGTGCCCGCAATCATATTTTCGCGCCCGAGCACCTTTGCAAGGCGCACGATACGTTCGGCCACCAGTTCGGGGTGCTCGACCACGTTGGTCGCGTGGCTGATCACGCCGGGGATCAGAACCTGGCCGGATCCGAGCTTGGCATCTTTCCAAACCTGCCATTCGTGTTCATGGCGCGGATTGGCACCCTCGATCACATAGGCGCCGACCTTCACCTTGAGGATCAGATCGACAATGTCCTTGAGCGGCACGTCGCTGGTATGCGGCCCCGGCCAACTGCCCCAACACACATGATAGCGAATGCGATCGGCCGGCAGGCCTTCAATCGCATGATTGAGGATGTCGACCTGCTGCGACAACCAGCGCCGGTAATCGGGAAAGCTCGCGGGCGGCACCATGCGATCATAAGTAACCGCGCTGCGGGCGTCGTCGAGCTGCACGACAAAGCCCGCATCGACGATCATTTTATATTCGGTGCGCATCGCCGCGGCGATGGCGGCCTGCAATTCCTCGTCGTTCTTGTAGTATTCGTTCTTTCGATCAGGGATCACGCTCGCCGGCGCGGCGACCGGAAGGAAGCCCTCTTCAACCTTCATGTTTTTGAGCGCGGCGTTGAAGTTGTCGATGTCGCGCTGCAACTCTGCGTGGCCGGTATATTTGATCGGGCCAACGCAGATTGCCTCGGTGGTCGTCGACACGGCCTCCTTGGCATCAAGTTCGGCGTAAAACTCGGAAAATTTCGTGCGGTCCGCGCCGCGCTTGAACGGATTGGCGGCGTCCTGCTTGATCGGCCGGCGCTCAAAACCGGAGAGCCGCTCCAGCGCGTATTGCGCCCAGCTGATTGATTTTCCGAATTCGCCATCACTGACCACATCAATGCCGGCTTTCGACTGTTGGCGAACAACGTCGGCCACGGAGTCCGTGAGACATTTCTGATAAGCCTTTTCGTCGTAGGGCTTGCCGCCTTGTTTTGCGCGCAGGAAGTCCTGCAGGGCATCAGGCCGAATTAGACTGCCGACGTGGGTGCTGAGAATACGATCGGTGCTGCGTTTCATGCGCGCTCTATGCCAGCGGCCGACACGGAACACAATGCATTGGCACGTGTGTGGGCAGATGCCCCACCGCCGGCCATAACAAAGAATAAATTTAAGCCTTCACCACGCCAATCAGCTGCTCGAGCTTGGCTGGATCGTTCCGCAAGGTTTCGCTTGGTCCGTCATAGACGATCCGGCCGCGGTCCATCACGACCGCACGGGGCGCGATATCGAGCGCAAGTCGCGAATTTTGCTCCACTAGGATGGTCGCAAGCCCGCCGGCTTGCGTGAGGCGCTTCACAGCGCGCGCCAGTTCTTCGACGATGACCGGTGCGAGACCCTCCGACGGCTCGTCCATCAGAAGCACACTCGGATTGCCGATCAGTGCACGGCCGATTGCCAACATCTGCTGCTCACCGCCCGACAGCTGATTGCCACGATTTTCGGCACGTTCGCCCAGGCGCGGAAATAGTTCGAACACCATCGCGATTGACCATGGTCCGGGCCGCGCCGCGACCTCCAGGTTTTCGCGCAACGTCAGCGACGGAAAGATCTCGCGCTCCTGTGGCACGTAGCCAAGCCCGGCAGTGACGCGGCGATAGGTCGCGAGCCTGGAAATATCCTTCCCATGCAGCGACACGCGGCCACCGTGCAGGGTGGTGTGTCCCATGATGGTCGCAAGCAACGTCGTCTTCCCGACGCCGTTGCGGCCAATGATCGACACGGTCTCGCTTGCACCAAGCGCAAGGTGGAGATCTTCAAGCACCACCGTCTCGCCGTAGCCGGCACGGACATTGTCGAGCTCGAGCGCGCGCTCAGCCATGGCGGCCTCCGCGGTGGTCTTCCTGGCCAAGGTAGACTGCCCTGACCTGCTCGTTATTCATGATTTCGTTGGGCGTGCCTTGCGTGAACACCGCACCTTGCACAAGCACGGTAATTTCTTTGGCAAAACGAAATACCACATCCATGTCGTGTTCGATGATGAGCACTGCGATGTCCGGATCAAGCGCCGCGACCACGTCGAGAATGAGATGGCTCTCCGAGGACGGCACGCCGGCGGCAGGCTCATCGAGCAGCAACACGCGCGGCTTTTGGGCCAGCGCAATAGCGATCTCCACGAGTCGCTGCCGGCCATATGGCAACTCGCGAACTAATTTGAGTGCGTCGTCGGTCAACCGCAGCGAGTCGAGGTGATCGAGCGCCTCATCGATCACGCCGCGCCGCGATCCGGCGGAACGCCAAAGATTGTTGCAATGGCCGTCTCGCTCGCCGATGGTCATGCAGAGGTTTTCCAGGACGGTCAGCCCACGGAAGAGTTGGTTGATCTGAAAGGTGCGCGCGAGGCCGCGCCGCGCACGGTCAGCCTGACTTGAGGCGGTGATGTCCTCGCCGTTGAGAAAAACACGGCCGGAATGCGGTTTCAGCGCTCCGGTTATCAAATTCACCAGAGTAGTTTTGCCGGCCCCGTTTGGCCCGATGAGCGCGCAGCGCGCACCGCGTTCGAGCGTGAGGCTGACGTCGCGCGTCACCGGCAAGGCACCAAAAGCCCGGTTCAATCCTTCGACCTGCAAAGCGGCGGTCACGGCTGTTTCCTCTTCGCGAAATACTCAGCGGCGTTCTCGAAAAGGCCGAGGATCCCGCGGCGCGCGAACAGGACCGCCAGGACCAGCATCAAGCCGATGCCAAATTGCCAGAAGGTCGGGCTTAACTTCGAAAAATAATCCTCAAGCACCATGTAAACAGCGGCGCCAATGAAGGCGCCGTAGAGCCGCCCGGTCCCACCAAGGATCAGCATCACCATGACTTTGGCGGAATTGTCGAAATCGAACACCGTCAGCGTGACGTAAGCATTGGTTTGCGTAAACAGAGCACCTGCAACGCCGGCGATCGCCGCCGCGATCGTGTAGACGGTCACCAAACGCCGGTGGACCGGCGAGCCGATCGCGTGCATCCGCCGCACATTTTCCCGGATACCGGTGAGAGCTTGCCCGAACGGCGAATACACGATCCTGCGAACGAAATAGAAAACGACTGCCAGCGCCCCGAGCGCATAGAGATAGTATGTGTGGCCGTAGAGATCGTAGTCGAATACGCCGAGCAGCGGCTTGAACGTGAGCCCTGGCAACCCGTCGTAGCCGCCGGAAATATCCGAGCGCAGATTGCCGGTCTCCTGCAGCATGATCGCCGTCGCGAGCGTGAGCATCAGCAACGTGAGGCCGCGATAGCGCAGCAGAAACCATCCGGTGATGAAGCCGACAATGCCGGCGGCAATCGCAGCGGCAAAGAGGCCGCTAATCGGCTCCGTCCATTGCAGCCGCGCGGCAGCCAGGCCGACCGTGTAAGCGCCAATACCGAAGAACGCGGCGTGGCCAAGAGTTACGATTCCGGCATAGCCAAGGATCAGGTCAAGGGAGAGCGCGAACATCACCATGACCAGCACCTGGCTGCCGAACGTCATACGATCGGGGAAAACGAAAAAGACGCCGATCGCAATCAGCCAAGGCAACATTTCCGTCAAACGAAAGCGATGGCGCTGGAGCAAATATTCCGCCGCACGCTCGCGCGTCTGGCCGCGGTTGGTCGCGCTCGTGATGTCACTCGCGGCCATAGAACCCCGCGGGCTTGATCAGGAGGACAACGACGGTGACCGCATAAACGAAAAATCCGCCGGCGTCGGCGAGCAGATACTTGCCGGCAGTGTCGAAAACGCCGAGCACCAACGCCGCTACCAACGTGCCCTTGAGACTGCCCAGCCCACCGACTGCGACGACGATCAAGAACAGCACCAGATAAAGCACTGCGAAACTGGGCGAGAGGCCGAACAATTGAATTGCGAGCCCGCCGCCAAGCGCGGCAAGCCCCGAGCCCAACGCGAACGTCAGCGTAAACAATCGGTCCACATTGATGCCGACCGACTCCGCCATGCGCCGGTTATCGACCGCGGCCCGGATCTTGGCGCCAATATTGGTGCGCTCGAACCCGTACCAGAGGACTGCAATGAGCACGACACCGAGCACGATCAGGAAGGCGCGGTAGCTTGGGAAATAACGGAACCCAAGATTGACGTCGCCTTGCAGCCAGTCGGGTAGCGGGACCGACTTCGGGATAGGACCGTAGAAATAGGTCGCCGTGGCGATCGCCATGAACGCCAGACCGATCGTGAGCAACACCTGTTCCAGATCGGTCGACTTATAGAGGCGTCGATAGAGGACGCGCTCGAATACGACGCTCGCTGCACCGACCAGCACCGCGGCAATGACAAGCGAAGGGACGAAGTCGATGCCGAGCGTGCGCGTGAGGGTGACAACAAGGTAGCCGCCCGCCATCGCAAATGCGCCATGTGCCAGGTTCACAAAGCCCATCAGCCCCATCGTGACCGAAAGGCCAACGGAGGTGATGAACAGGAACATGGCGTAGGCCAAGCCGTCGAACAGAATGCTGACGGCAACGATAGCGAAATGCGGCACGAGCCCCACCCCGTGTTGAAGAAAACGCCGCCGCGTCTTTATGCGCGGCGGCGCCGTTGAGTGTCAAATCCCGTCGAACAATCAGGTGCCGCAGCGGCCGACCTTGAGCTCCTTGCACTCATCCTTGACTGCTTTGGTCGTGCCAAGAACTTTGATGCCGAGTTTGCCGTCCGGCTTGCGGATCACTTCCATGGCATTTTCGTCCTGCACGATGTCGCGGGTAGCGGCGTCGATGGTAACTTTGCCGCGTGGCCCGTTGGCGCTCCAACCCTTCATCGCATCGATCACCTTGGCGCCGTCATCGGTCTTGCCATTGAGCTTTTTGATGGTGTCGAAGATGGCATGCATGGTGTCCCAGCCAGCGGCCGACATGAAGTCCGGATAAGAGTCCTTACCATAGGCTTTGTGCCATTCGGCGTTGAACGCCTTGTTCTCGGCATTGTTGAGATCGACGGCGTAATTGCCCATCACGATGGTGCCAATGGCAGCGTCACCCATGTCCTGCAACTTGTTATCAGGGATCAGGTCCATCGGTCCGATCAGCTTGACGCCGGCTTTGCGCATGCCGAGTTCGCCGTAGGTCTTCATCACGCCGGCGGCGTGTGCGCCGGAGGGGATGAACACGTACATGCAATCAGGCTTGGCGTCCTTGATCTTCTGGAAGAACGGCGTGAAGTCCGGCACCTGCACCGGGCTGCCCATCGGGATTGATTCTGTGATTTTGCCTCCGGCTTTTTCGAAACCGGTCTTGAAGGCTTCGGTGGAATCCTTGCCGGGCGGGAAATCGGTGTAAGCGAGCGCGGCGGTCTTGCAGCCAATCTTGTCGTGAGCATAAGCGCCCATCGGGTAACCGTGGTGCCACATGCTGAATGACAGCCGCGCGATATAGGGCGACAAATTAGTGATCCAGGCAGTACCCGCGTTTGCGATTATCATCGGGACCTTGGATTGTGTGATCACGGGCGCAAGCGCGATCGCCGACGGTGAGAATACAAAACCGGCGACGAGCTGCACTTTGTCGTTTGTGATGAGTTCGGTTGTAACCGTCTTGGCCACCGCACCGGTCGGCGGGCCCTCATCGCGCTTGATGAGCTCGACTTTATGCGGCGCGATATCGTTGGCGTGAAGCTTGACGTAAAGATCGAACGCCTTGTCGACCTGATGACCGAGGTCGGCATTGGCTCCGCTAAACGGGAGCACCACGCCAATCTTGACGGTTTCGGCCTGGGCCGCCCCGCCCAATGTGAACGCTAGGGCAGCTAACCCGAGCCAACCAAAGATACGCATTTCATCCTCCTACATCCTTGAATTAGTTTGGAATCCCACTAATCCGTGGGCCGGCAATTCGGCCCATTCGTCCTAACGTGGACTAATTCGAAGCCCCGGGTCAATTGGGATTGCCGCGGCAGCGCGTCACGGGCGCCGCACCCGTTCAGGCGGCGCTTTTCGCTACCGCTTTAGAACCGGCGGAAGTCTTGCCTTCCGCGCCCCGGCGCTCGACCATCATGTCGAACGAGGCAACCTCGACGCGATTACGACCGCGCTCCTTGGCGTAATAGAGCGCGTGATCGGCTTGGGCGAGGAGTTCTGGCACATCGAGCGTCTGTTCTTTCGAATGAACAAGCCCGATGCTGACCGTCGCGGAGACCGGGCGGCCATCGACCTCCTGCGCCATCTGGGCAAAGCTCTCGCGAATTCGTTCCGCTACGGCCAGGGCCTTGTCGCGGCTGGTCTCGACCAGCATTGCGGCAAATTCCTCGCCGCCGAGCCGGCCGATGAGATCCGAACCCCGCATCGATTTGCGTGCAGCGTCGGCAAAAATCGCCAAGACGCGGTCGCCGAGCGCGTGGCCGAACCGATCGTTGATGGACTTGAAGTGATCGAGATCGATCAGCAGGACCGCAGTCGGATGCGGATTGCCGATATGACGCTTGGCGACCATCGTGGCGTCCTGCAGAAATGAACGCCGGTTTGCGATGCCGGTGAGTGGATCGACCATTGCCGCGGTACGATGACGTAGTTCCGTGCGCTCCTTCGCCATTGCGAGCAGGATAAATGCGGTTGAGATGGTGAACAGAAGCGACTCGAAGCTCAGCACGGTCATCCAGACACTGCCCAACATGCTATCGTCTGCGGGCGACCCTTGCAGCACGCCGACCATTGGGGTCCGCAAGAAAAACAAGGCTCCTTGAGCAAACAGCATGATGACGGCCGGCCAGCGCGAGACCAGCGGCTCGTCGCGGCCCCGCCAAAACTCATAGGCTGTCAGCCAGATGTAACCGGCGATGATGCCGGACGCGATCAGCGAACGCATATCCATGTTGTCGGTCAACAACGGAAGCCGGCAGACCAGCAACCAAATGACCGCACCAGTCAACAGATAGACCGGTTCGACAGGGCGGCCATCGAAGACGCGTGCGCCCGTCCATGTCACGGCGAAAGCCGTGAACAACAACGCGTTGGCGAGGTCGATGCTGATGAGATTGGGCGTCTCCCCGTACGTCCCGAACAGGCCTATTGATACGAGACGGATCAGGTGGGCGAAGCCCCACCAGCAAACGGCGCGAAGCGACAAGTTCTGCGCCCAGACGAACAGCAGCAGCAGGCCGAGAATGGCCTCGACATAGATCGTCACCATGAAAAGCGTATGGACGTCGAGGGTCATCGGTCGATGAACTAACTGCCGGGTCCGGACTTCACTTAAAATCCAAGTGTCATGAATAGACGCAGGCTGGAAAAAACTGATGAATGTGTTCGTTCTATCTGGCTCGACACGGCCTTATGGTTTCGAGGACGTTTCCGCGACGGCGGCAATTGAATGTCCTGAACTTGCCAATCGGCCGGAAATCAGCCTGGATTGCCTCTAATCCGGAGTTTCCCCGCTCTTGTGGCGCCATTTGGGCTCCACTACGTTGAAATGTCCCACCACCCCGGAACCGGCCATGCAAATCCGCGACGGCATCATCGAGGCCATTGGCCACACCCCACTCATTAAACTTGTGCAGGCCTCCGAGGCGACCGGGTGCACCATCCTGGGCAAGGCCGAATTCATGAACCCGGGCGGCTCGGTCAAGGATCGTGCGGGCCGGCAGATGATCCTGGAAGCCGAGAAGCGCGGCGAATTACGTCCCGGTGGGCTTGTCGTCGAAGCGACCGCCGGCAACACGGGTATCGGCCTGGCGCTCGTTGCCAATGCGCGCGGCTATCGCACGCTGATCGTCATACCGGAGACGCAGAGCCAAGAAAAAAAAGACATGCTGCGCCTGTGCGGCGCTCAATTGGTGGAGGTCCCCGCGGCCCCCTATTCAAACCCAAACAATTACCAGCACGTCGGGCGCCGGCTTGCCGACCAATTGAAGCGAACCGAAAAGAACGGCGTCATCTTCGCCGACCAATGGAATAATCTGGACAACCGCAAGGCCCACTATGTTTCAACGGGTCCGGAAATCTGGGAGCAGTGCCAGGGCCGCATCGATGGTTTCATATGCGCGATTGGTACTGGCGGCACCATTGCGGGCGTTTCGTCGTTTCTTCGAGAGAAGAAAAAAGACATTATAATCGGCGTGGCAGATCCGCGCGGCGCGGCGATGTATCATCTGTTCAAGGACGGCAAGGCAAAAGCAACTGAAGGCGGCTCGATCACCGAAGGCATCGGCCTCGGCCGCGTGACGCCGATCATTGAAGATATCAAAGTCGACAAGGCTTATCTCATCCCCGACGACGAAGCGCTGCCGATCATCTTCAATTTGCTCGAGCACGAAGGCCTCTGTCTCGGCGGGTCCTCCGTGCTATCCGATTGGCGAATGACATGGGACCGGGCAAGACGATCGTCACGATCCTTGCAGACTATGGCACGCGCTACCAATCGAAGCTGTTCAATCCGGAATTTCTGCGCTCAAAGAAACTTCCCATGCCCGAATGGCTCGAGCGCAAAACAGACATCAAGCCGCCGTTCGAAAAGGCGTAACGATGCCCACCGATTGCTTGTTTCGCGAAGACTCGTATCTCAAAAGCTGCGCTGCGCGCGTGCTCGCCCTGACCGAACAAGGCGGCATCGTGCTGGACCAGACGGTTTTTTATGCGACTTCGGGCGGGCAGCCGGGCGACACGGGAGCGCTTGTAACGGCGGACGGCACGCGCATTCCGATCGCGACCGCCATTTACACAGACGCCGCCAAGAGCGAGATCGCTCATATTCCAGCGGCCGGCTCGATGGCGCCAAAAATCGGCGACACCGCGACCGCAGAGATCGCCTGGGATAAACGCTATGCCCGCATGCGCATGCACACGGCGCTGCATCTCCTGTCGGCGGTTTTGCCTTATGCGGTAACGGGCGGCTCTGTCGGAGAGAGTGAAAGCCGTCTCGATTTCGACATTCCAGAGGCCGGTCTCGACAAGGACGCTATTACGGCAAAGGTCGCCGAGATGATCGCCAGCGATGCTGTGGTTACCAGCCGATGGATCACCGACGCCGAACTCGCGGCCAATCCCAGCCTGGTCAAGACAATGTCGGTGATGCCGCCGATGGGAACTGGCCGGGTGCGATTGATTGAAATCGCCGATCTCGACCTCCAGCCCTGCGGCGGCACGCATGTTCGTGCAACCGGCGAAATCGGCGCGGTTCACATCACGCAAATCGAGAAGAAGGGCAAACAGAACCGTCGCGTGCGGCTGGCCTTCGCCGAGTTGCGATGACGGAACGATTGCGCGATGGTGCGCATTAACTTGTTTTGGTTGGCCAATACCTATGAACGCAACAAACTCCGCAAGTCGCTGGCTCAAATCCACGGAATGGCTGGCAAGCCAGCTCGGCAAGCCCGGCGTCGTCGTGGTGGACGGGTCATATTATCTGCCAGCGCAAAAACGCAACGCCAAGGCGGAATATCTCGCCGCGCATATTCCGGGAGCGGTATTTTTCGACATCGACGTGGTCGCCGATCATTCGACCGACTTGCCGCACATGCTGCCGGGGCCGGACCAGTTTGGCTCGGCGGCGGGTGCCCTCGGCATCAGCGACACGGACACCATCGTCGTCTACGATGGGGTCGGACTTTTTTCTGCGCCGCGTGTCTGGTGGACGTTCCGCATCTTCGGCGCCAGAAACGTCTTCATCCTCGACGGCGGCCTGCCGGCCTGGACCGCGGAAGGGCGCAAGACCGAAGCTGGCGCCGCGCCCCGGCCCGTGCGCACGTTCAACGCCGAGATGGACACCGGTGCCGTGGCGATGCAGGGCGACGTCCAGATGGCGATTAATAGTGGGAGTGCGCAGATCGTCGACGCGCGTCCGGTCGGGCGTTTCGTCGGCCGCGATCCCGAGCCGCGGCCCGGCCTGCGGGGTGGCCACATGCCGGGCGCGATCAATGTCCCCTCTTCCGAGCTTGTCGAGAATGGACAGCTCGTCGCGCCCGAGCGTATCGCGCAGGCCTTCGCGAAAGCCGGCGTCGATACCGACAAGCCGATTATCACAAGCTGCGGCTCCGGCGTCTCCGCGGTGATCCTTGCCCTTGGGCTTGATGCGCTCGGCAAATCGCCGGCGCGCGTCTATGACGGCTCCTGGTCAGAATGGGGAGCGCGCCCCGACCTCCCTGTCACGAAAGACTGACTGCGGTCTTTCGCCGCCGATGCAGGAAATTGTCATCGCAAAATCTGACTGAGGAACAGTTTTGTGCGCTCGTGTTTGGGGTGCGCGAAGAATTCTTCCGGCACATTGGCCTCGATAATTTGCCCCTCATCCATAAACACAATGCGGTTCGCCACCTGGCGGGCAAAGCCCATTTCGTGGGTAACGACCAGCATTGTCATGCCATCCTCCGCAAGTTCCACCATGGTATCGAGCACTTCCTTGACCATCTCGGGGTCGAGCGCGGACGTCGGTTCATCGAACAACATGATCTTCGGATTCATGCATAGGGCGCG
>WNFM01103532.1_pt1 | contig 12227 bp, 12 predicted proteins | sample 5400271 | NCBI WGS metagenome assembly WNFM01 (sample SAMN13153352, study PRJNA577476) | soil metagenome | isolation source: 60 cm saprolite on Douglas fir-dominated hillslope | place: USA:California | collected 2013-09-17 | reverse complement strand
CAAAAGCGTCAAATACGTCACGAGGCTTACCGTCACCGATAATCTGAAGCAATTCGGCAAGGGTCTAGGATCAGCGTCTCCTGAAGCTGGATACTCCTGGTTCGCCGGCATCTGACGTCTATTCTATAAAATGTAATCTTCGGTCGCCGCCTTTAGTGGCACAGGCTTCAGCCTGTGTACATCCGGGTAGCCACCACCTTCTGCATCCCCGTAGTCCCCCTCCCGGCGACATTCTTCTCTGTGTCCTCTGAGCGCTCTGTGTTGAAATCCCGATTCGCCCGTTTCCTAGGCCGGCTCAATTAGCTCACCGCTGCGATCAACAGCCGAACTTTCCTTCTCCACACCACTAACAGCACCATCCCAATCAGAATCAGCGCCAGGCTCAAACCCACCCACAGCCCCAGCGCGCCCCAACCACGGCGAAAGCATAGCCACGCGCCGAGCGGCAGGCCGATGATCCAATACGCCGTGAAATGGCACAGCATCGGTGTCCGTGTATCTCCCGCTCCGCGCAGCGCGCCTGTAGCCACCGACTGGATCCCGTCAAATAATTGAAACGCCGCTCCCGCCGCCAACAGTCCCGCAGTATTTTGAATCACCACTTCGTCGATCGTGTAGACCCGCGCGATCCATCTCGGTACCACCAGCAACACCACGCTGGCCAGCGTCATAAACGCCGCCCCAATTACGATCGCCGTCCCTCCAGCCGCGCCCGCTCCACGCGGATCACGCCTCCCCAGCGCCTGCCCAACTCGCACCGCCGCCGCCGACGAAATTCCCAGCGGCACCATATACGTAAACGCAACCGTATTCAGCGCAATCTGGTGAGTAGCCAGCGGAACTGGTCCAAGCTTCGCGATCAGCGTCGTAACGGTGGCAAATACCCCCGTTTCCAGAGTGAATTGCATCGCCGCCGGAAAGCCTAGCGCGATCAGCTGTTTGATCCGCTTGAGGTCAACGTCCACCGGAGTCTTAAGCAGTTCCGTATGATGTTTGCGGTCGTACCAGAAAAGATAGCCAATCAGCACTGCCGCCATATAAATTCGCGCAATCGCCGTGGACCACCCCGAGCCCTCCGTGCCCATCGCCGGAGCGCCCCATTTCCCATAGATCAAGATCCAATTGCCCAGTGCGTTCACGATATTTGCCGTCACCAGAGCGATCGCCACCGGACGAACCATGTTCATCGCCTGCAGGCACCGCCGCACCGCGAAATACAGCAACAGCGGGAACAGCCCGTAGATCAGAGCCTTGGTGTAGGGAATTGTCTCGAACATCAGTGCAGAATCCACGTGGATCGCACGCAGAAATCGCGGCATGAACCAGATCGGAGCGCTCAGCACCGGCGTCAATGCGATGCTCAGGTAAACCCCGTTGATCAAGGACCGGTGGCAGTCCTCGCGTTTTCCCGCGCCGAAAGCTTGCGCCACCAGCGTATCGAGCCCCAGCAGCAATCCTTCGCCAAAGAGCGCCAGCACTATAAAGATCGCCGAGCCCAGGCTTACCGCTCCCATCGCTACCGCGCTGTTCGGCAGCCGTCCAACCATCATGGTGTCCACGATGGCCATGCTCATCCAGCCAAGCTCCGCCAGCACCAGCGGAATCGCAAGTTGCAGCGTCGGGCGCGCTTCGGCTCGGAAACTTTGTAACGAGAAGGTCACGATGGTCTGCAAAGCAGTGTAAGGGGCGCCGTAAGTCCGAGCAAATTCTTCCGATCAGTATTAAATAAGCGCGAATCTGCGGCGTATCAATTCCCAAAATGAAACTTTTTGCGTTTTTCGTCACGCGTTTTTCGATTACTCCTTTTGCCTCAATCGCTTCCAGACACAATTCGATTCGAACTTTTGTCACATAAGATAATTATTGACATGTCGTACCTACTAAGCCCGCCAATAAGACGGGTGCGATCTCTACTTGGGCCCGCTAATTTAAAAAAAACGTACCCGGGGTAGCATAGCCACTCTTGTTGCCCGCCTCAGGAGGGGTTGCGCGTTTCCGACCTTAGTGTAGGAGCGCAGCAAAGAATCCAGATTCAATCGTGGCAGAGACAGCATCGATGTCCGGAGCCAGGGCTCGGTCCTCGATAACCTTGCCGGATTTGGCGCGTACGGCATCGTAAGCCTGTCTGGCCAGCGCGCCGGTCTGCAGCGGCGCCAGCAGGTCGATTCCTTGGCAGGCGCACAGCAGCTCAATGGCAACGATGTGCTGCAAATTCCGCAACATGCGCTCGAGTCGCCGCGCTCCGCTCATGCCCATCGAAACGTAATCTTCCTGATTCCCGCTGGTTGAGATGGAATCGACGGAATGCGGAGTAGCGAGAGCTTTATTTTCGCTGGCCAGCGCTGCGGCAGTCACCTGCGCGATCATGAACCCGGAATTGAGCCCTGGTTCCGGCGTAAGAAACGCCGGCAGCAGGCTGGTCAAGGGATTGGTCATCTGCTCGATGCGGCGTTCCGCGATTCCGCCCAGCGTGGCAATCGCGACCGCAATTTGATCCGCTGCCATCGCCAGCGGCTGGCCGTGAAAATTTCCGCCGCTGATGATGTCGCCATCACCGTCTTCACGGACAAAGACCAGTGGATTGTCGGTGGCGCTGTTCAGTTCGACCAGCGCCATTTCGCGCGCTTGCGAAAGGGAATCGCGCACCGCGCCGTGCACTTGCGGAGTGCAGCGCAGGCTGTAGGCATCCTGCACGCGGGTATCTTTTTCCGCGGCGCGATGCGATTCGCGAATTTCGCTGCCTTCATTCAGGTGCGCGAGATTGCGTGCGGTCCGGCTGGCTCCGGCGTACGCTCGGGCATGCATGATGCGCGAATCGAATGCACCCGGGCTGCCGCGCAGCGCGTCCAGCGAAAGTGCTGCCGCAACATCTGCGGTATCCGCTAGCGCATCGGCGTGGCGCAGCGCAAGGCTCAGCAGTGCCAGCATGCCTTGCGTACCGTTGAGGAGGGAAAGACCTTCTTTTGCTTCGAGCTGTACCGGCACGATTTGTGCGCGGCGCAGCGCTTCGCCGCCGGGCAAAATGTCGCCGCGAAATTCCGCTTGGCCTTCGCCAAGCACCACTTGCGCCAGATGCGCCAGCGGTGCGAGGTCGCCGGAAGCTCCGACCGAGCCTTGCGAAGGAATCACCGGATGAACACCGGCGTTGAGCATCGAGCAGAGCGTTTCGACGGTGGCCGGCTTCACGCCGCTCAGGCCTTTCGCCAGTGCATTCGCGCGCAGCAACATGATCGCGCGGGTTTCCGCTTTGCTGAGCGGTTCGCCGACGCCGCAACAGTGCGAACGCACCAGATTTACTTGCAGCTGGCGGACTTGCTCGGACGAAATGCGAACGCTTGCCAGCTTGCCGAATCCGGTGTTGATCCCATACGCCGTCTTGCCGGAAGCGACCAGACGGTCCACCACCGCGCGGGAAGCGTTCATTCGTTCGGCGGCCACCCGTGCCAGCAAAACTTTTTCGCCGCACAGCGCCACCGTGTACAACTGCTCGAAAGTGAGGTCGTTGCCGTTCAACTCGATGGCTGAATTGCTGGAGGTCATGCCGGCTGGCTCCGTTCCACCGCTTCTGCAAGCGCACGGAATTTGTCGCGATATTTTTCAGGCAGCTGTTTTGGCTTTCCGTCCTTGCCGCAGATTACATGCGTGGTGCCGCCGGTTGCCAGCAATGCGCTGTCCGAATCGCGAAGAATTTCGTACGAATATTTCACCACGCGATTTCCGGCTTGCGCGATGCGCGTACGAACGCGAAGAAGTTCGTCATATTTTGCGGACTGCCGGTATCGGCAACTGGCCTCGGCCACCACGATGAAACAGTCGTCCTCGCTTTCCATTAGCTTGTATTCAAAGCCCAGCGCGCGCATCAGTTCGACGCGGCCAATTTCGAACCACACAAAATAGTTGCCGTAGTAGACGACGCTCATTTGATCGGTTTCCGCGTAGCGGACCCGCACCATCGCATCGTGAAAATTGTTTGTCGGGTCGATGCTCATTCGTCCTTCCAGACTGGTTTTCGCTTTTCCAGAAACGAGGCGATGCCTTCCTTGAAGTCCGGAGTGCACCGAATGCGCGCGTTTTCCAGAACCGCGCGTTCCAGGTCCGCGTCCACGCCGGCTGCCTCCGCGGTGACCAGCAATCGCTTGGCGCGGCTCAAACTGCCGGGGCTGACTTCGACCAGGTAGTCCGTCAGTTCATTTGCGCGCGCCATAAGTTTTTCCGGCTCGACAATTTCGGTGACCAGGCCGAGTTGCTGCGCCTCTTTTGCGTCGATCTTGCGGCCAGTTAAGAGTAAATCGCGGGCGCGTTTGTCGCCAATCTGGCGCGTCAGGAAAACCGAAACGATTGCCGGCAAAAAACCGATGCGAACTTCGGTATATCCGAATTTTGCTTCCGGGACGGACAGCGTGAAATCGCAGAGCGTGGCGATTCCGCATCCTCCGGCGAGAGCGTGGCCATTTACCGCAGCAATGATCGGACGCGGAAAACTCCAGATGCGGCGGAACAGTTTGGCGATGCGCCGCGAGTCCTCTTGATTTTCCTGCGGCGATTGCTGGGCGATGGCGGAGAGCATTTCCAGATCCATGCCGGCACAGAACGCAGAGCCCGCGCCGGTCATGATCACCACGCGAACTTTCTTTTTTTCGATTTCGTCGAATGCGCTGAGCAGCTCCGAAATCATTTGCGGATGGATGGCGTTGCGTTTATCGGGACGGTTGAGCGTGATGGTCGCGCGCTCTTTGCCGAAATCCAAAAGTAGTGTGGAATACATTTTGGTGCGCCTCCTTTTCTTACCCTTCTACTCTTTGCGCGAACTAAGTTGCATTTCTAGCTCACGATCGGGGCGTGGGCGTATTTGCTGCGTATTTCGTTGGTCATCGCCAGCACTCTTGTTAGATGAGATTCATCGATGCCGGTGTCACCGCCGGCTTTTCTTATGGTGGCGAGAATATCCTCGGTGCGGATGTTGCCGACGAGGTCATCTCCGGCGAATGGGCAGCCGCCGAGTCCCGTGAGCGCGCCGTCGAAGCGCCGGCATCCGGCGTTGTAGGCTGCGAGGATCTTTGCTGCGGCGTCTTCAGCGCGGCTATGGAGGTGAGCGCCAAGCTCGATTCCTGCGACGTGTTGGTTTGCGCGATTGAAAACTTCGGCGACAATTTCGGGAGTGGCGTTGCCAGCGGTGTCAGCGAGCGAAACGGTTCGAATTCGAATATCCTTGAGCCATTCGAGGGTTTCTTCGACCAGTTCAGGTCCCCACGGCTCGTCGTAAGGATTGCCGAACGCCATCGAAATGTAAATCAGGAGGCCACGTCCTGCGGTTTTGGTTTCCTTGTTGAGAGTTCCGACCAGCGCCCGGGATTCGCCGCGAGTCATGTTGGCATTCGCCCGGCGAAAATACGCTGAGATGGAATACGGATAGCCGATGGTGGTGACGCCGGGAGTGGCGAGGGCGCGTTCCAGTCCTTTTTCGTTTACGACGATACCGATGATTTCCGGCGGCGCGACCCCGGCAGGCAGGGAAGCGTTGAACTTTTCCATTACTTCTTCGCTGTCGGCCATTTGCTTGACGTGTTTGGGCGAGACGAAGCTCACGGCGTCAATGTGCTTGAATCCGGCGAGGACCAGTTCCTTCAAGTACTCAGCCTTGCGGTCGGGAGGGATGATGTCCTGCAAGCCTTGCCAGGCGTCGCGCGGGCATTCAATGAGTTTTACGGAATCAGTCACTGACGGTATCTTCTCCTGACACCCGAAACTGCTGCGCTTGAAAAAAACGTAATTGCTGATGTGATCGAAATTAGGCCAGCCAAGCGCGCGCATTCGCCAAAATCCGTCGGATCGTTGAGCTGCCATACAGTCCAGCCATCCTGTGTCGATTCCGTCACAAACCTTGGCGGTTGATCCAGGTACACCCGAGGTGCTAGCAGCAACAGCACTCCTGCCGTCAGAAAAACGACTCCGAAAATGAGTCTGCGACGGGTCATCAGGTTTGCAGGACTCCGGTTTTGAATTCCTTCAGATCGGAATTAAGGGCGGAGGCTTCTAGGGCCCAGATTAGGACGTCGCGGGTGCGGGCAGGGTCGATGATGGCGTCGACCCAGAGGCGGGCGGCGGCGTAGCGCGGATCGGTTTGGTGTTCGTAGGTGGCGCGGACCGATTCGAATAGTTCTTTTTTCGCTTTTTCGTCGACCTTTTTGCCTTCGCGCTCGAGTTGCTTCAATTTGATTTCGACCAGAGTACCCGCTGCGGAGTCGCCGCTCATTACAGCGTAGCGCGCGGTGGGCCAGGCAAAAATAAAGCGTGGATCGTACGCTTTGCCGCACATGGCGTAGTGGCCTGCTCCGAAGCTGCCGCCGCAAATCACGGAGATTTTCGGGACGACCCTGTTGGCGACGGCGTTGACCATCTTTGCTCCGGCGCGGATGATGCCGGACCATTCGGCGTCTTTGCCAACCATGAAGCCATTTACATCGTGAAGAAAAATGAGCGGAATACGGTTCTGGTTGCAATCGAGAATGAAGCGCGCGGCCTTCTCCGCTGACTCGGTGTAGATGACGCCGCCAAATTCGATGCGCTTTTGATCGGAACCGGGCGCAGTGGTATGCACATGTTTTTTTTGGTTGGCGACGATGCCAACGGCCCAGCCGCCGATGCGGGCGTAGCCGCAGAGAAGAGTCTCGCCGTATTCGGCGCGGTATTCTTCGAATTCGCTGGCGTCGACGATACGGGCCATGAGTTCGCGCATGTCATATTGCTTGCCTGCATCCTGGGAAAAAATGCCGTAGATTTCTTCGGCGGGGAAGAGCGGATCGCGGGATTTGATGTGGCTAAAAACTGGCGGATCGGGCGCGCCCATTTTATCTACAAGTGCGCGGATGCGTGCTAGGCAGGCGTCGTCGTCGGGCTCACGAAAATCCACGGTGCCGCTGATTTGGGAGTGCATCTTTGCGCCGCCAAGTTCTTCGGCCGAGGATTTTTGTCCGATAGCGGCTTGCACCAAAGCCGGACCGGCGAGAAAAAGTCCAGAACCCTCAGTCATCAGAATGTGATCGCACATGACTGGCAAATACGCGCCGCCAGCGACGCACATGCCCATGATGGCGGTGAGTTGCGGAATGCCCATGGCGGACATGACGGCGTTGTTGCGAAAGACCCGGCCGAAGTCGTCGGTGTCGGGGAATACGTCTTCCTGGAGCGGCAGAAAAATGCCCGAGGAATCGACCAGATAAATTGTGGGGAGTTTGTTCTCAATGGCGATGTTTTGCGTGCGAATGACTTTTTTTGCGGTCATCGGAAAGAACGCGCCGGCTTTTACTGTGGCGTCATTGGCAATGAGCATCATGAGGCGACCGCAGACGCGGGCCAGTCCGGTGATGGTTCCTGCGGACGGCGCTCCGCCCCATTCTTCGTACATTTCAAAGGCGGCGAAAGTGCCAAGCTCAAAGAAATAGGTGCCGGGATCGATAAGCTTGGCGATCCGTTCGCGGGCAGTGAGGCGGCCTTTTTTGTGCTGGGAGTCAATGGCTTTGGGGCCGCCACCCTGGCGGATCTGTTCATCTTGATTCTTGATTTCCGTTAACAGTTCGATGATGCGGCGCGAGTTTTTCTGAAAGTCGGGGGAATTACGGTTGATGGAGGATTTCAGGGTCGATGCGGACACGCAGGTTCCTCGCTAGAGATCGGGATTCAGTATACGGGGTTGGCGGCGGTGAGGCAAAAACGGGCAGAAACGATTTTTGGTTCTGCGATTTTCGGACAGCTTGGTCAATGTTGTTAACGCCGTTTTATTGCGCGACCAAGATTGCCGGAACAAGGCCGTAAGCCAATGCAGCCGCGAAGCCGTGCTTCACCTCCGTGTTTGAAGGCGTCACTTCGGTGATTTCCGTCCACTCCGAGCTCTCGATCATTACACCTGAAGCATGGTCTGGGTAACTCGCTACCAGAGAGGAAGGAGTAGGCGAAGTTTGTTTCGGCTTGTTCTGGACTACTGCGAACAGGGCTGGCAAACAGACGGCAATAACAGCCGCATTGCGGCACATCGAGTGCATCATTTTGAAGTCCCTCCTAGAGAGAAGTATTTACGTGGAAGGGGTCAAAGTTTGAGGGCAATTCTAACGACGAACCGAGACTCGGCGCTGGATGAAGTCTACGATGTCCTGGGTGGAGGTGCCGGGGAGGAAGATTTCGGCTATGCCGGATTGTTTTAGGGCGGGTATGTCCGCGCCGGGGATGATGCCGCCGACGAGGACGGTGACGTCGTCCATGCCTTTTTCTTTGAGGAGATTCATGAGTTGCGGGCAGATGGTGTTGTGCGCGCCGGAGAGGATGGAGAGGCCGATGACGTCGACGTCTTCCTGGACGGCGGCGGAGGCGATCATCTCGGGGGTCTGACGGAGACCGGTGTAGATGACTTCCATGCCGGCGTCGCGAAGGGCGCGGGCGATGACTTTGGCGCCGCGGTCGTGGCCGTCGAGGCCGGGCTTGGCGATTAAGACACGCACTTTTTTCTCAGGCATGGGTCGTTGGCTGCCTCTTCTCAGTGGACTCTGCGCTCTCTGTGCTGAAAGCCGGCTGCTTGGGATCTGGAGGCATGATGAATCGGCGGACGCCATCTTTCAAGACTGAAACATTGAAATTGATTAGCAGCCCTAAAGGATGGCCAGAAAGACGAAGGTAGGGCAGCATGATCGCCTCGTGAATCGGTCCGAGGCCATCAACGGATTTCGTTCGACAACAACTTGACCTTCGACAAGTAAGTACAGGCGGAATCCGCACTCGAGTTTCGTGCCCTTGTAGATTAGGGACTGGCTTTTGTTTTTCGAAATGAATGCCGCGCATGGCAAGTTCGTGGCAGAGACATTCTTCATAGGCGGACTCCAGCAAGCCCGGTCCGAGGAGTTTATGGACCTCGATGGCCGCGCCTATGATTTGAGGGGTTAAGTCGTTGCGATTCATAAATGTTTATTTTAACACAGAGTACACAGAGGGCACAGAGAAGAAAAACCGACAGAAAGCGGCCGGAAACAACATTAAAAACAGAGCGCGGTCAAGTGATGGCGGTTTCTTCGTAGGTGCCGAAGGTGGAACGCATGGAGTCACAGATTTCGCCGAGGGTGGCGTAGGCTTTGACGGAGGCGTAGATCGAGGGCATGAGATTGTCTTTGCCCTGAGTGGCTTTGCGAAGGGCCGCCAGGGTGCGGTTTACTTCATCTTGGGAACGCTCGGCGCGGAGTTTTTTGAGGCGTGCGGCTTGGCGGCGGGCTACTGATTCGTCGATCTGCAAAATATCCAGCGGCTTTTCTGCGGAGACAAAATCGTTGACGCCGGCCATGATCTTTTCTTTTTTGTCGAGCTCCATTTGGTAGCGGTAGGAGGCTTCGGCGATTTCGCGTTGCGGATAGCTGCGCTCGATGGCCGCGACCATGCCGCCCATGGAATCGATTTTGCGGATGTAGTCCCAGGCACCGGATTCAACTTCGTTGGTGAGGGCTTCGACGAAGTAGGAGCCACCGAGCGGATCGACGGTGTTGGTGACACCGGTTTCGTGGGCGATGATTTGCTGGGTGCGCAGCGCGATGGTGGCGGCGAATTCGGTGGGCAGCGCCCAGGCTTCGTCGAGCGAATTGGTGTGCAGGGATTGTGTGCCGCCTAGCACGGCGGAAAGAGCCTGCAGCGCGGTTCGAACGACGTTGTTCATTGGTTGCTGGGCGGTGAGCGAACAGCCGGCGGTTTGCGAGTGAAATCGTAAAGCCCAGGTACGTGGGCTCTTGGCACCGTAACGTTCGATCACCGCTTTGTGCCAGATGCGGCGCGCGGCGCGATATTTTGCGATTTCCTCGAAGAAGTCGCTGTGGGCGTTGAAGAAGAACGAGAGTTGCGGACCGAAATCGTCGATGCTCAGGCCACGGCGAAGCGCGTATTCGACATACTCCATGCCGTCGCGAAGGGTGAAGGCCAGTTCCTGAATGGCGGTCGAGCCAGCTTCGCGAATGTGATAGCCGCTGATGGAAACGGGATTGAATTTTGGCGTTTCTTTGGCGGCGAACTCGATGGTGTCAATCACCAGGCGCATCGAGGGTTCAGGCGGGTAGATGTATTCCTTCTGCGCGATGTATTCCTTAAGGATGTCGTTTTGAAGAGTCCCGGAGATTTTTTTCCAGTCGGCGCCTTGTTTTTCGGCGACCGCGAGATACATCGCCCAGATGACCGCGGCAGGCGAGTTGATGGTCATGGAAGTGGTGACGTTGGCGAGGGGAATTTGGTCGAAGAGAACTTCCATGTCGGCGAGGGAACTGATGGCTACGCCGCATTTGCCGACTTCGCCTTCGGCAAGCGGATGGTCGGAGTCGTAGCCCATTAAAGTAGGGAGATCGAAAGCGGTGGAGAGGCCGGTTTGTCCTTGCGCGAGGAGGTAGCGGAAGCGCTGATTGGTGTCGTCGGCGGTGCCAAAGCCGGCGAACTGGCGCATGGTCCAGAGGCGGCCGCGGTGCATCGTGGCATGAATACCACGAGTGTAGGGCGGTTCGCCGGGCAGGCCGAGTTGGGTGGCAGGATCCCAGGCAGGCAGATCGGCTTCGGTGTGCAGCCTGCGAATGGGATGGCCAGAAATGGTGGTGAATTCGGCGTAGCGTTCGGGACTTTTTGCCAGTGTTGGGGCGAGAGTTTTTTCTTCCCAGGCGCGCTCTTCAGGGGAGGGGGCTCGTTTTTGCTGGGCGACTTCTTTGCGGGGGAGAGTTTGCGTGGTGTGCTTCGTTGAATCGGTCATGCAAGGCGCCTCTGGCGCGGGTTTCGAACGGGTGAATCGCGATGATGACAATTTCTTATGCTAGACGAAAGGGCTGATCGGGGCAACCGGTGGGTAGTGGGACGGTGCGCGGTGGCAGGAGGTCGATTGAGTTGCAATCGAGACTGACGCACAGGTCGTGGTGGGTTGTCAGTTGATGACAAACAAAGAACTGACCGGGTGCTCTCAGGATACCAACAAAGAAAAGCCGGCAGGGAAGGCCTGCCGGCTTTGGATCGCGAAGAATCGAAATATTATTTCTGGGCGCGCGAGGTGGATTCGGAGCTAGGGGCGCTTGCGGCGTCTAGCTTCTTGAAAAGGGCATCGGTTCCGACGACTCTACCGTTCAGGGTGCCCGGGATCAGTGTGTCTTGGTTAACGTTGCCGGTCTTGGCGTCGGCAATCGTGACGCGATTGACTTCCAGCGAGCGACCCGTGGCGCGTTCATAGTTGGCTTTCGCTTCCATGAGATCGGCCTGGGCGCGAAGTTCGGTGCCCTGCGCAGTGATGTAATCGCGTTGTGTGAGAATCACGTTGTAAACGGTGGACGCGCCGAGCTGATACTTCTTTTGTTCGGCCTCGAAGGTTTCCTTCTGTAGTTGGCTGGCTTTTGCGGCGGCTTCGACGCGGGCGCGGTCCTGGACCAGAGCGATGTAGGTGTTGCGGACATCGAGCAGCGCCGCGTTCTTGAGTTGTTGCATGACGGATTGCTGCTGACGCTGGGTGAGAATGGCGCGCTGGCTGTCGGCTTGCGCCGAGCGATTGCGAAGGGGAATTTGCAGACTCAGATAAACCGCATAGTCCGGGAAATCGTTGTGGAAGATCTGGCTTTGCGCGGTACCGAAGCCGTCTTGCTTTGTGCCCGCCACTGCGGCGGTGGTGGTCGGCACAAAGATCTGCACTGGATTTCCGAGGGAATCGAGAACCGTTATCTGTTGACCGTTGGAACCAACGATGGGACTGCCAGCCGAGGTAGTGGTAGCGCCTAGAATGGTTGAGTTACCGGAAAGTCCTTGCGTGCCGTACCGCGCGTTCAAAGTGGCCGTTGGGAGTAAGGCATTCTTGGTGGCGCGAACGTCGATATCGGCATTTTTCAAGTTGTAAAACTGTTCCTGCAAATCCGGGCGCTTGGCGAGGGCGTCGCGCAGGGCATCTTCGAACGTTGGAGCTTCAATAGCGGCGGCCGCTCCAGGCTTGTCGGAAGGAATGATCTGAACGTTCACAAAATTGGGAGCGAGCGGATCTTTTGAAATGGCGTTCTTCAGAGTTTGTTCCTGTTGGAGCTGCGCGGTTTGTGCAACGATCAGGTTCTGGCGGTCGGTGGCGAGTTCGGATTCGGCGCGAGTGACATCGAGCGGAGCCATGGTACCGATTTCGAGCTGCTTCTTGTTGTCACCGTAAAGCTTTTCGGAAACGGTGACGGCCTGCTGCTGAACATCGACGGTCTGGCGAG
>WNFM01059482.1_pt2 | contig 12228 bp, 15 predicted proteins | sample 5400271 | NCBI WGS metagenome assembly WNFM01 (sample SAMN13153352, study PRJNA577476) | soil metagenome | isolation source: 60 cm saprolite on Douglas fir-dominated hillslope | place: USA:California | collected 2013-09-17 | reverse complement strand
CAGCGCGCCAAGACCGACGCCGTTGACGCTCAGACGCTCGCCGTGCTGGCCGCGCTGCTGCAGCCCGAGCCGTGGACCCCGCCTCCCGCCAGCTACACCGAGCTGCAGCAACGCCTGGCGCCTCGCGACACGCGCTTCGCCAGCAGCTGCGCAATCAACTGCATGCCCTGAGTCACCTGCCGACCGTGGTCGCGAGCGTGCGGAGGCAGATGGAGGCCCTGCTCGCGACCTTAGAGGAGCAAATCACGGGCGTGGAGCGGGAGATCCCCCAGGTGCTCCAGCAGGAGGCGCAGTGGGCCAAGGCGGCCCAACTCCTGGACACGATTCCGGGTATCGGTCTCTTGACTGCCGCCTGGCTCTTAGTCACGACGCTCAACTTCACGGTCTGTGCGACCGCCAACCCGCGCGAGTCGGGCACCAGTGTGCGCGGGCGTGCGACGATCGGGCATGAGGGCAATCGGCGTCTGCGTACCGCCCTCTACCTCGCCAGCTTGAGTGCGGCGCAACACAACCCGCTCATTCACGCGTTTTCCAGTCGTTTACGGTTGGCTGGCAAGCCCAAGAAGGTCGCGCGGTGCGCTGCAGCTCGCAAGCTGCTGCACCTGGCCTGGGCGGTCGTGCGCACGGGGCGGCCCTTCGACCCGCACTATGCCCACCAGCTCGCGGCCTAGCGGATCGTCCCGTCCCAGGTGTTCCCAGAGGCCGCAGGGTGCGGGGGCGCGCAGCCCCCGCCTGGGGCTCGGTCACCCAGCACACCGGCAGCGCCGCGCCTTGACGCACCCGTACCCCGTGGTAGGCTGTGCAGCCGACGGAGAATGACCGACTGCATTGGTCGTTCCCGTCGGCGCAGCAGCCAGACCACGGGGTACGGGTGCGTCAAGGCCAAGCGGGCCCTCAATGGCCCTTGACACCGCAATACCGTATCTCTACGAGCAGGACGTGACGCGCCTGTTTGCGAGGCTGGCGTTGCTCAACCAGGCAGGAGTGCGCTGGGTCAGCCGCGTGCCCGACGTCTCGACCGCCACCCGGGCCATCGTCCAGGAGCGGCACGGCGCCTGGCAGACGACTGCCGAGGGCACACAGCACTGGTGGAGCCCGGAGGTGCCTGATCTGGCACAAGGTCCGGGGCGCTGGATTGTGGTGCGCACCCAGGAGGGCGAGGAGCGGGCGCGGGCCACATTCCCACCCCTCTGCCCGAGATTCACCGTCACACTTGGGCGGCTCCCGGCGATGATCTAGGCGGCAGCAATTCGTGATCGTCTGCCGGAGGCGGACGGCTCGGGTCCGCGCGTTGATTGAGTAGCGTCTCTCGGAAGTCGTTGGGAGAAGGAGCGCCAGGCCATGCTTGAGATCGCAGCACCCGCGCACATCCCTCGCGTGCGCCGACGTCTCGCGCCCTCACGTTGGTGGTGGCGGAACGCGGTGCGCTGGTTGTTGGCCGGCCGCGAAGACGGAGTACTTCGGTCGAGCCGCACGCAAACGGACCCATGGGGTTCGGCCGCCGCGGCAGGAGAACCCGGCCCGGCACAGGTCGTGGACCTGCTCTTCCAGCAGCATGCGCGCGCAGTGCTGGCCTACCTCGTCCACCGGCTGCCCACGCTGCTGGACGCCGAGGATGCGCTCGACGACGTGTTTCTCGCGGCCCTCAATGCCTGCGCCAGCGGCCAGACCCTGACCGGCGGCTGGCTGATGGTGACCGCCCAGCGCCGCACTGCCGACTTCTATCGCCGGCGCCAGCGTGCCTTGCCGCTGGCCGCGACGGATGCCGCCGACGAGCAGCGGGCCGGCGAGAGCAGCGGGCCGGCGAGAGCAGCGAGCCGGAGTGGGTGGCGCTGCGCGGCGAAGAGCACCGCGAGCTGCTGCGTCTCGTGGCGCGCCTGCCGCAGGATCAGCAGGAAGTGCTGGCGCTGCGCTTCGCCGCGGGGCTGCGGTCGCCCGAGATTGGCGAGGTGGTCGGTAAGCGCGCCGATGCCGTGCGCGCGCTCCTCGCTCGGGCCATGCGCCGCCTGCGAGAGGAGTGGACGCGATGAGCGATATGAACGCCTGGAATGGTGGCAATCACGCCGACGATCCCTTCGCACCCGAAGTGGTCGAGGGCTCTATCGCAGGGTCCCTGCGGCCGGACGTGCCTGCGACGCCCACCGCGGTGCTCGTCCGTAGCCTCGCCGCCGCCTACGCGCTGCCGCCCGCCGCCGACGCCGCCCTGGCGCGCAGCCGCGCGACCCTCGCTCGCCGCGCCGAGGCCCTGAACACTGGAGGACACCAGATGAACTCGTCCGACACCGACACCTGGCCGGCTCCGACCAGGTCCACCACCCGGCCGCCCCAGCCTCCGCGCCGCCGGCTCAGTCCCTTCGAGCTATTCTTGCGTTCGGCCGCGGCCGTGCTCGTCGTCGCGCTGCTGGGCGCGGGCTTCTACGCCCTGCTGCAGGGCATGCAGAGCCATGGCACGCGCCCACAGCCCACGCCGACGCATACGCCCATCTCCGCCACCGCGACTCCCACGGCCATCCCGCCGCAACCGCCGGCTCCGGCGGGAGTCTACGTCACGATGCAAGGCACGCTGCTCCGGATCGACCCGAGCACGGGAGCAGTCGAGCATACCTATCCATTGGCTCTGTCAAGTCAGGCGTACGTCGGCACACTGGTGGTGGCCAACGGCGTCATCTACGTCACCTACCAGAGCACTGTATCGCCCCGGGAGTCCGGCGTCGTCGCCGTCTCGGCGACGAGCGGAGCCCAGCTCTGGCGCGCTACGACCCCGGACGCGCTGACGCAGCTCTCGCTGGCCGATGGCGTCCTCTATGGCGCCACGGTAAACAATGGCGGCACGACAAGCCTTGGCCCGGGCACCGATACGTTCTATAGCTCTGCGCGCCAGTGACGGCCACGTGATCTGGACGTTCCCCGCGTCTACAATGCGCGGTAACGCGGTCGTCACCGGTGGTGTGGTGTACCTCGCCAATGAGCCGCAGAATACGTCGGTGCAGCACATCCATGCGCTGCGCGCCTCCGATGGGTCGCAGCTCTGGGATGCCCCACTGCCGCAGGACTGCGGGACCGCGCTGTCCGGAGCGGTGGATCAGGGCATGACCTTCGCCGCCTGCAGTGGCTACAACCTTGGCCCAAACAGCAACGGCAGCCAGTTCAGCCCCGGCGTGTACAGCCTGCGAGCGAGCGACGGCAGCATGCTGTGGCACAGCACCACCAATGGCCAACCCAGTATTGGGGCCGCCGGAGCCGGTCTCCTCTACGTCAGCCTGTACAATAAGAACGCTGCGGGCGCCCTCGTTGCCCTCGGCGAAACGTCTGGTGCGGTTCGCTGGCAGGTGGCGAATGGCGGCGGCGGGCCCGTGTTCGACGGAACCACGGTCTACGCCCAGATCCTCATCGGTCAGCCGCAGTTGTCGGCGTCGAGCAGCACCGATCTCGCGGCATTCTCGGCATCGAGTGGCGCAGCGCTGTGGACCTATCCAGAGACCAACAAGCGTCTCCAATCCCTGCCGGTGATTGCGGGTGGAGTGGTCTACCTGATCGTGAACGAGCAGGTCGTGGCCATCTCCGCGGCCGACGGCTCGGTGCTCTGGCGCTCACCAGCGCTCGGCAGTGAGCACGTGGGGTTGGACGGGCTGTCCGTCGTAACAGGCGGTTGAAGCGGAGCCTGATATGCGGTGCCGGGCGAATCCCTCGGGTGCTCGCCCGGCACGCTGCGTCGTCTACCCCGCACTCGGCCGTCTCACGACGGGACTCTGTAGAGATGCGCGCAGGATGCCTCCAGTAAGGCAATCATCATCCGCCCCTCTCGTGACGGTGTTGCGAGCGTTTCCTCACGTTCCGCCCCGCTCGATGCCCCGTCGCGCGGCACGTCCCGTGGCGTGGATGGAGCCGTATCTGTGGCGGCGGGGCGGCTCACCCTACCCCTGACCCACCGGCTCGAAGTGGTTAACCGTCGCCGGCTCGACGAACAGCCCGGTGATGTGGGCGCGGTACGCGCCGAAGAGCGGGCCGCCCCGGAACGTCACCGTATGGTGCTCCAGCGTCTCCCAGCCAATCTCGTAGTGGAACACGGTGCGGTCCTCGACGCCGCGACGGAGGACCGCGGAGCGGCAGCCCTCGGCCCGCCGAATCACCTCCAGGCCCCGCAGCAGGCCCGCCTGGAGCTCCTCGTCCTTCCCCGGCTGGGCGCGGAATTGCGCGATCTCGATCACCATGCTACTCGCCTCCTGTGCGCCTCACTGGATGCTCAGTGAGGGCATTTCCTCACTCCCGCTGCCGCTGCCGTCCGGCACGTCGCGTGTCGTTGGTGTGTCCGTCGGCCCCTCCGAGCAGCCGGCTGGAGTGGCGCGAGCGGCGCCCGCGTGCCCGCAACGACAGTGTGGCCGGAGGTGCTAACCAGAACGTGCTACCGGGTGACGCGTTTCTTGCGGTTCTGTGCGGCGCGCGGCACCTTCCATGAGCGTCCTCAAGCATCTTCGGTGGTTGCTAGGGACGTTTGGAAATGCCCTCGCTATGATTGACAAATGACAGACAAGGTATTGCCAGCGGGGTCCTTGAACCAGGCGATGTCTGGGCCGAGATTTTTGGAACGGCCTCGGAGAATGCCCTTCTCGTCAGCTTTTGGACCCTCTTGGTAGTGCTCAAACTGCACGCCCCGGTTGGTGAGTTCATCCACCGCTTCGTCGATGTTCTCAACCACGAAGTTTAACATGGTGAACGTAGCCGGTTGGTGGTCGTCTTTGGGATAGGCAAACACCGTGCCGCCGCCCGGCAAGTGCAGCCTCATCCCTACGCCTTCATCGTCAACTTTCAACCCCAGCGTCTCGGCATAAAATGCTCTGGCCTTCGCCAGGTCGTTCACCGAAAAGCCGCTGAATGCCGCTCGTGCTTGAAACATAGCTCTCCTCCTGATGGTTTCTCTAGCGCCACACGTCGACTATAACTGCGATGAGCACGAGCTTCACGAGCCAGTCACCGGCATGGATGGCGGCCATCTTCACTGGGACGTTTTCCCACAGGATGGAACCCACCCCTTGCATAGCGGAAAGCCCGATCCACAGCAAGACGCCAACCTTTACCGCACCCATCCAGTCGACGTCCCCGATCAGCCCGATAACGTACGCAAGCCGCAGGGTGCGCGCTGCTCCCCTGCTACGGCCACCCGACGCCCGGTGCGGGCGCCTCCGCAGTGAGCACCTGGCCCCCGCCATGCCGGCGGCATTCGAGAACTCGGCCACCATCATAAACAGCGTTCGCTTGTCCAAGCCACCGAGCGTGCACGCGAAGCAGCCGCGGTCCAGGGCGATCGTCTGCAGTACCTCACCCCCTTCGCGCACACGCACGCACTGCTTGGCGGGGACGTCGCCATACCAGACGGCGCCCTCGGCGTCGAGACATATGCCGTCCGGGTGGCCGCCGTCGAGGGTGGCCCACACTCGCTGGTTCGACAGGCTGCCGTCCGCGGCGATGTCGAAGGCCGTGAGCCTGGCGCCGTAGGACTCGGCGACGATCAAGGTCGCGTTGTCGGGCGTCACCACCATGCCGTTGGGGAAGGCGAGTCCATCGGCGACCTGCCGGGCCAAGCCATCGGGGGTGACCAAAGCCAGGATTCCGGGGCGGAACTCGCCGCCGGGAAAGTCGAAGCCGATGTTGTTGACGTAGGCGTTGCCCCGCCCGTCCGCGACCAGGTCGTTCCAGGGGTGGCGAGCGAGGTGGGTCAGATCGGCATGGGTGACCAACGACCCGTCAAGCTCCCGGCGCAGGAGTAGCCCGTCACGCATCGAGACGATGAGCAGGTGCCCATCGGGCAGAAAGCCGAGGCCGAGAGTTGGGACGCGCGCGACGACCTCGCTCTTGCCCGCGAGATCGACGGCCATGACTTCTCCCGCGCCCATGTCGGTGAACCACAGACGGTCATGGTTCCAACGGGGCGCCTCGCTGAACACGAGACCGGTCAGCAGGGTGTGCAGTTTGGGCTTGTCCATCGGTACCTCCTTGGGAAGAACATGGTTGATTTTTATGCGTCCGTTGCTGCTGTCACCAGTTTCAGACTCAACCGAGCCGTGAAACACATCGCTCCGGCCCCGCCCGTCAGCCTCGGAACGAGCTGGTCTCGAGAAACGTGCATTCAGACCCCGAAGTTGATTGGAGGTGGAACTATGCTAGACTCAAGACGAGGTGCCTGGAGAACGCTCAGCATGCCCGCCGTCCTTCGGTCTAGCTACATTCCGATCAGTCGGCCTTGAATCGGCAAGAACGGGGCTTTTCACGGCCTCAGGCTGTCGAGGTAGTCGCACAACCCTTCGGCCGCCTGCCGCATCACAGCCTCGCGTTGTGAACTCTTGCCGCTCCCCCAGATGCCCATCTGCGCCGCCACGATGAGCGCCGACACAGCTCCCAGCACGATGTCCTGTTTGACCGTGCCCGCCTCCATTCCCTGCGCAAGCGCCGCCGCGGTATGGTCACGCCAGGTGTCGTAGAGGCGGTTGATGCGCACCTGAAACCCATCATCCAGCGGCGACATCTCCTGCGCCAGATTGTTCAGCGGGCAGCCTTGCAGCCACACGCCGGCTTCGATGTCCGCTTGCACAAACCGCCGGAAGGCGCGCTGGATTTCGGCGATGGGGTCCGTGGAGTCGGTCAACGGATCGAGCCAGCGGTCCATCATCAGCGGCCCGATGATGTCGTCAACGACGGCGTAGCCCAAGTCCTGTTTGCTCGCAAAGTGGTGGAAGAGGGCGCCCTTGGTGGCGCCCGCCGTCTCCACGATGCGATTGAGGCTACCGCCCTGGAAGCCGTTCTTGTAGAACTCGGCGAAGGCGGCTTCCAGGATCCTCCGCCGCGTGGCTTCCGCAGTTCTGGTCACTCTCGAAGCGCTCCTCGTGTACTCTCTCCTCACGCTGCTCCTCATGCACCCATGATACAGACCAGTCGGTATGTTGTCAAGCCCTCAGGGCGCGTGTTTGCCGAGCCCGTCAGTGCCAGCGCGACCCCTCCCAATAGACTGCCCGGTGCAGCGGCAGCCTCGGTCTGCCCCGCTGCGTGCCCCATCCGACAAGACAAGCGAGTCTCTCGCCGGCCAGATCTGTGGGCGCCATGCAAGGCGCCGGGTGGGCAGAGGACGATGCTAGCCCGCGATGTGGTACGCGACGTGCAGCGCTCCGCCTGAGAGACAGTACTGGGGGGTGACACCCCAAGCTGACTCTGTGCGCCTCTACTCCCGCGCTGGCGCCCACCCAGGCCGTGCCGCGCAGCCGCTACACCGTACCAACACTGAGCACGGAGATCACCATGACCCAACCCACCATGACCCGTCCCGCCGTCCGCCCCTTCCGCATCAACATGCCGGACGACGCCCTCGCCGACCTCCGCCGGCGCATCGCCGCGACGCGCTGGCCCGACCGGGAGACGGTTCCCGATCGCTCCCAGGGTGCGCAGCTGGCGAAGGTCCAGGAGCTCGTGCGCTACTGGGGAAGGGACTACGACTGGCGCAAGGTGGAGGCGCAACTGAACGCCTTGCCGCAGTTCATGACCGAGATCGACGGGCTCGACATTCACTTCCTGCATGTCCGCTCGGGTCACCCCAACGCGCTGCCACTGATCATGACCCATGGCTGGCCCGGCTCGATCCTGGAGCTCCTGAAGGTTATTGGTCCGCTGACCGATCCTCCGGCCCACGGCGGACGCGCGGAGGACGCCTTTGATCTGGTCATTCCCTCGATGCCCGGCTACGGTTTCTCCGGCAAGCCAACCAGCACCGGCTGGAACCCCGACCACATCGCGCGCGCCTGGGCGGAGCTGATGCAGCGCCTCGGCTACACACGCTACGTGTCTCAAGGCGGCGACTGGGGTTCAGTTGTGGCGGACGCGATGGGGCGTCAGGCGCCCGCGGGACTGCTGGGTATCCACGTCAATATGCCCGCGACCGTGCCCCCGGAGATCGCGAAAGCGCTCGCCGCTGGCGAGCCAGCGCCAGCCGGGCTATCCGATAAGGAGAAGGTCGCGTACGATGGGATGGCCGCTTTGTACACGAAGGGCTCCGGCTACGCAGGCATCATGGTGACTCGCCCGCAAACCGTGGGCTACAGCCTGGCGGACTCGCCCGTCGGCCTGGCTGCCTGGTTCTACGACAAGTTCGCCGACTGGACGTATAGCGGCGGCGAGCCGGAGCGGTCGCTCACCAAAGACGAGATGCTTGATGACATCACGCTCTATTGGCTCACCAACACCGCCACCTCGGCCGCGGGGCTCTACTGGGAAAACAACAACAACAACTTCAACACCGTGGAACAGAAGACAGCAGAGATTTCGGTCCCAGTTGCAGTGACGGTCTTTCCCGGCGAGATCTACCGTGCGCCCCGCAGCTGGGCCGAGCGTGCCTATCACAAGCTCATCTATTACAATGAGGTCGACAAGGGCGGGCACTTCGCGGCGTGGGAACAGCCCGAACTCTTCGGTGCCGAGATCCGCGCGGCGTTCAGATCGCTGCGCTAATCGGCCCACGCCTCATGCTGCACCATCGCTGTGCGCCCGATGGGAGCGAGCGAAGAGGAGAGCCCTATGACAACGCCAAGAACAGCCATCGTGACTGGTGCCTCCCAGGGTATTGGTGCGTGCCTCGTCAACACCTTCATAGAGCGCGGGTATACTGTAGTCGCCACCTCGCGCAGCATGGAGAAATCTGGCTTTCACGCGTCAAAACAGCTTGCACTGGTTGACGGCGACATTGGCGAGGCGAGCACGGCCAAGAAGATCGCTGAAACGGCCGTCGAACGATTCGGCGGCATCGACACGCTGGTGAATAATGCGGGTATCTATTTTATCAAGCCATTTTCTGAGTACACGGCTGAAGATATCGGGAAGCTGTTTTCGACCAACCTCTACGGCTTCGTCTATCTCAGCCAGCTTGTCGTCGCGCAGATGCTGAAGCAGAAAACGGGGGGCAGTGTGGTGAGCATCAGCGCCTCGCTGGCGGATCACCCCATAGCTGGGGTGACGGCTTCCGTGCCGATGATCACCAAGGGTGGCATCGAGTCCATCTCGAAGAACCTGGCGATGGAATATGCCAAAGAAGGCATTCGCTTTAATAGCGTCGCTCCTGGCGAAGTCGATACGCCGCTGCACCAAGACGATCCAAGAGACTTTCTGCGTACGCTTTCCCCCATGGGGAGCATCTCGAACGCTCAGGAAATCGCTGATGCAGTCGTGTTCCTGGCTGAAGCGCCACACATTACCGGAGAGGTGCTGCACGTCGATGGCGGCGCGCACGTAGGCAAATGGTAGACGACAATCCTGTAGCGCCCAGGCGTCGATCACTGATGCAATGCAGGGTCCGCCTCAACAGATTCGGACAAGGAGAGGTTCCTGCTGCTTTTACCCCCTACCGGCACCGCGGCCGTGTCCATTCCCCTCGCCGCACAGGAGATGGTCCGGTCGGGAGTTGGCACCGGCTATGACCCAAGTACCGCATTGAACGTGAGCAAGATGTTCGCCGGAACAGCGGACATGTTCCAGGCATTGATCGGCTTGTGCACCAGCACAGTAGCACCGATTGGAGCGTGAGAGAATGCGTACCGATTCGAACGAGCGAATGGTAACCCCCGACGGCTCACGGCCGGCCAGCGCCGAGCAGCGGTTGAAAGAACTTGGCATCACGCTCCCGGCGCCGCCTGAGCCGTTCGGCCCCTATGTGGAAGCGGTGCAGACGGGTAATCTGCTGTTTCTGAGCGGGATGCTTCCCACGGACGGCCACGAGGCGAAATTCATTGGGCGCGTCGGCGCGGAGCTCGATGTGGCAGCGGGGCGCCAGGCGGCTCACCTCGCGGCGCTCAACGTCCTCGCTGTCGCGCGGCAGCATTTGGGATCGCTCGACAACGTGACACGGATCGTCCGGCTCGGCGTGTCGGTGGCCACTACGGGAGATGTCCGCGATCAGCCGAAAGTCGCCGATGCCGCTTCGGAGTTGCTGCAAGACGTCTTGGGCAAAGAAAAGAGCCCTTGCCGCTTGGTGTATGGCGTCGCCAGCCTTCCGCTCGGCACCCCGGTCGAGCTGGAAGTCATTTTCGAGGTGGCAGGGTAAGAGCGGCTCCTTGTTGCAGGGACCCCCGCAGCGCAACGCCCGACGTGGACAGCTGGCCCAAGCCCAAGAAAAGGAACGTCCCGTGGAACACCCGACTTTTTATCGCACGACACAGATAGATGGGCTTTCCATCTTTTACCGCGAGGCCGGACCGAAAGACGCGCCGGCGCTGCTCCTGCTGCACGGACTGCCCTCGTCCTCGCGGATGTTCGAGCCGCTCTTCGCCCGGCTTTCCGATCGCTATCACCTGGTCGCGCCCGATTACCCGGGCTTCGGACACAGCGACTGGCCGGACCCGAAAGCCTTTGCGTATACGTTCGATCACTATGCCGAGATCATGCAGCACTTCACCGAAGCGCTCGGGCTCGCGCGCTACACGCTGTATATGCAGGATTACGGCGGCCCCGTGGGTTTTCGCATGGCCTTGGCCTATCCGGACCGGATCGAGGCGCTCATCGTCCAGGACGCGGTGGCGCACAACGACGGCCTGGGGGCGAATTGGCAGCCGCGGCGGGCCTTTTGGGCCGACCGCGCTGCCAACGAAAGCACGCTGCGCACCAATCTCCTGTCGCTGCCGACGACGCGGACGCGCCATGTCGGGAACGATCCCAACGTGGAACGCTATGACCCGGATCTCTGGACCGATGAATTTGCCTATCTCAACCAGCCCGGCCAGGCCGACATTCAAAGCGACCTCTTCTACGACTACCGCACAAACGTCGCGGCCTACCCCAAGTGGCAGGCGTGGATGCGCGAGAAGCAGCCGCGCCTGTTAGTGATCTGGGGGAGGTATGACCTCTCGTTCGAGCTCTCGGAGCCGGAAGCCTATCGCCGGGATGTGCCAAACGCTCAGGTTCACGTGCTCGACGCCGGTCATTTCGCATTAGACACGGCAGCGGATCAGATTGCGCAGCTCGTCCGTGGCTTCACGAAGTAGCGGCGGCAAACGCACCGGCCGCCTACTTCGGAATGGTGATCCGGTCGAACGAGTCACATTCATCGTTGCCGTCATCAATGCGACCGGCGGCAATGGAAAGAATCGAGAATCGCCATGCAGCAGCCGCAAACGTGGTCGACGCGAACGCAGACCGACATTCCCTCGCCGAGCCGAAGAATTTGGGAGCCAGATGGGGCCGGATGGCGTGCGCGGATAGGGGTGCTGACGCCCGATAACGATACAGTGCCCGAGTGGGAATTCTGGACACTAGCACCCACCGGGGTGTCCGTTTCTGCGGCGCGGGTGCCCCTGGTTGACGTCCGCACCTACTCCGATCCTCCCGGTCCCGACAACGCAATTGAATTGCTGGCGAGATTGCCGTTACAAAGCATCGTGTTTGCCTTCACGACAAGCAGCTATCTGCTCGGTACGACTGGAGAACAGGCACTGACGGCGCGTCTGGAACAATGTTCGAAAGGCATTCCGGTCCTCCTGCCATACATCGCAGCAGCAGCTGCTTTTCGCACGTTGGGAGTGCGACAGATCGCGTTGTTTCATCCTCCCTGGTTTACCGACGACGTGGTCCAGAAAGGAGGCGCGTACTTTCAGAACCAGGGATTCGAGGTCGTTCACGCGAGCCATCTGATGCCTGCACGTGAGCACATGGAGGTGTATCCTGCCGAACTGTACGAATGGATACGCACCCATGCACCCTCCACTGTGGACGGTGTTTTCATCGGCGGAAACGGATTTCGCGCGATCGGGGTGATTGCAGCGCTGGAGGAAGACCTCGACCGACCGGTACTCACCGCGAACCAGGTGGCGTTCTGGTACGCGTTACGCCTGGCAGGCGTGGGAGCCGCAGTCGAGGATTACGGCCACGTGTTTAGAACAACCCCAAAACAGGAATATCGCTAACGCGGATACATGCCGCCGTCAACTAGCATCACCTGCGAGGTAACATACGGATTGGCAATCAGCGAAAGCACGGCTTGGGCCACCTCCTCAGGCTTCCCAAAGCGTCCGACTGGGATATTTGCGACCAGACGCGCTCGCTCCTCAGCGTCGCCCGGCAGCATATCGGTCTCAATCAGCGCCGGCGCAACAGCATTAACCGTCACACCGTAGGGGGCCAGCGACTTTGCCAGCGCGTGCACCAGCCCATTCAGCGCCGCCTTCGAGGCCGCGGAGTGCGGGCCGATCACCCCGCCGGTAA
>WNFM01305852.1_pt3 | contig 12231 bp, 9 predicted proteins | sample 5400271 | NCBI WGS metagenome assembly WNFM01 (sample SAMN13153352, study PRJNA577476) | soil metagenome | isolation source: 60 cm saprolite on Douglas fir-dominated hillslope | place: USA:California | collected 2013-09-17 | reverse complement strand
AATCGAAGTGGGTGAACCGACTCGTCCTGCGATTTTGGCTGCGCGACCGCGATCAATCCCTGTTCCTCGCGATGCCCGGCTGGCTCGGGATCGGCCTCTACAACCTGGTCGAGAACCTGCACATGAAGCTCGGCAAGGTCACGTTCCGCAAGGACGACTGGAACCGCGACAGCGTCCGCGAGGCCGCGCGCAACGGCAAGACGACGGCGCCGAAGGAGATCTTCGTGATGTCCGGCGAGGGCTACTGGCGCGACTACCTCAAGACCGAGGAAGCGAGCCAGCTCGTCGACTTCCTCGCCGCACGCGGCGGAGCCAAGAGCAAGCTCACGAAGGACCTCCTCCCCGACTACATGCGCAATCTCCAAGCCGTCGTCGCCGAGATCGGGAAGGAAACCGCGGCCTCCGAGGGCAAGGGAGAGAAGAAGCCGACGACCGAAGAGGAGGAGGACGCCTGGTTCAAGAACAAGCAGCAGGACTACAAGAAGAAGGAACAGCGCATCCTCGAGGACACGTTCAAGCGCACGTTCGGTGGCTGGTCCGAGGCCGACTGGAAGACGTTCGAAGACAGCTACGACAAGGCGACGCACTGAGGTCGGGCGTGCAACGTTCGCGCAGAGCACTCCTCGCGCTCGCCGGAGCTCTCGTTCTCGTCGCACCCGCGCGCGCCGACGACGACATCCTGTGCTTGAAGGACGGCCGCATCATCAGCGGCCCGAAGATGGCGCGCGCGCCCGGCGGCGTCGAGGTGATCTACAAGGCCGGCAAGGTCTTCGTCTCGCAGGACCTGATCGAGGACGCGGTGCTCGCCGAGGATCTGAAGGTCCCGCCGCTCACCGACGAGGAGAAGGAGAAGACGTCGCAGGGCTTCGTCCGCTTCGAGAAGCGTTGGGTGACGCCCAAGCAGCGCGACGAGATGCTCCAGAAGCGGATCCTCGAGCACAAGAAGGTGCTCGAAGAGATGAAGAACCACGGCGAGTGGCGCAATCGCTACATCGAAGAGGGGAAGTACTTCCACTTCGAGTACACGGTGCCCCAGCGCATCTTCGAGCCGTACAGGGACGAGATGGAGGCCTACTTCGCCGAGTTCGCGAAGACGTGGAAGATCCAGCCCCCGAAGAACAACTTCCGCCTCCCCGTCTGCTTCTACTCCGACGAGAAGAGCTTCCTCCAGATCGGCGGCGTCCCGAAGGGCGTCCTCGGGTACTTCGATCCGGGTCGCAAGGACCTGAACATCTTCTACGAGCGCCTCGATCCGGTCCTCTCGGAGGACGTGATGTTCCACGAGGCGAACCACTACCTCCAAAGCCTCGTCGAGCCGCGCTTCTGGATCCCGCACTTCCCCGGCGAATCCTTGGCGGAGTACTACGGCGCGAGCCAGTGGGATCCGGTCAAGAAGAAGCTCACCGTCGGGCTGATGCAGGAGGGACGCCTGTGCCAGATCGAGTCGGACATCGCGGCCGGCAACCCCATGGATCTCGCGAAGCTCGTCTCGACGCACGACCTCTTCGAGCATTACACGTGGGGCTGGGCGCTCGTCCACTTCCTGATGAACGACGCGCGCTACTCGGCGAAGTTCATGAAGTTCTTCCTCGCGCTGCCGGAGGCGAAGGGTCTCCAACGCCAGGATGCCGCCTACGGCATGTACACGATCAAGCAAGAGGATGTCCTCACCGTCTTCATGCGCGAGTTCGGGCTCAAGGACGCGAACGCGCTGCGCAAGATGGATGCGGAGTGGCACAACTACATCGAGGCGAAACTGCAGATCGTGAGCTATCGCGGCTACGAGCGGGCCGGACTCGAGGCCAAGCGCGACAAGCGCTTTCTCCGCGCGACACGGCTGCTCAAGACGGCGATCGACAAGGGCTCCAAGAATCCCCTCGTCTATCAGGCCCTCGGCCAGATCTACGCCGACGACGACAAGGCGAGCGAGGCCCTCGCCGCGTGGAAGAAGGCGCTGGAGATCGATCCGTTCGACGAGAAGGTCTACGCGAAGATGGCCTTCCAGCTGAAGGACAGCGACAAGCCGGAATCCACCCGCCTGCGCGCGCTCGCGCTCGAGCTCGGCGCCGACGATCCCTGGGCGAACCTCGGCTCCGACGACGAAGCGGACGACGGTGCCGTCGAGCCGGGGAAGAAGAAACCCGGACAGCGGCCCGGCGAACCCCCGCGCTAGGCGCCGTAGCTCGCGCGAACCGCGTCGCGGAAGCGCGCGCGCATCTCGCGGTAGATGCCGCTCGCGCTCGCATCGGGCTCGATCGGTTCCCCCACCGTGCGGACGAGCTCGCTTCCGACCTGATCGGCGCCGACTTTCTCGCCGCGCATCCGCCGCACCGTCCACGCGGCCTGCACGGCGGCGCCGAGCGCGGCGGATTCGGACTCTTCGAGGCGCACGAGCGGCATCTCGAGGACGTCGGCGAGCACGCGGCACCACAGCGGATTCTTCGAGGCGCCTCCGACGACGCGCAGTCGGTCCGGCGAGAGACCGAGGCCGCGCATCCGCTCGACGCCGGCGGCGAGGTTCAGCGCGACGCCCTCGATCGCGGCTCGGTACAGGACCCCCGCGTCGAGCGATCCGGGCCGTAGCCCGAGGATCGTCCCGGCCGCGCGCGGGAGATCCGGCACGCGCTCGCCGACGAGGAAGGGCAGCCACAGGATTCCGCGCGAGCCCGGCTCGACCGCGGAGGCTCGCGCCGTCAACACATCGTGATCGAGCCCGGTCGCGCGCCGCACTTCCTCCGTCACGCCCGTCGCGTTCATGACGCACAAGAGCGGCAGCCAGCCGGAGGTCGCGTCGCAGAACGGCGCGATGAGTCCCTCGGGATCGACGACCGCGCGGGCGGAGAATCCGAAGACGGTGGCCGACGTTCCCAGGCTCAACACCGCGACTCCCGCGCGCGTCGCACCGCTCCCGAGGGCCGAGCACATGTTGTCGCCGCTGCCCGCCGCGACGGGGATGTCCTTGCGGAGACCGAGCAGGGCCGCGCCTTCCGTGGAGAGATTTCCGCACGCATCTCCACCCGGAACGAGCGGCGCGAGCATCTCCGGCAAGCGCGCGTCGATCTGCGCGGCGGCGGCGTAGTCGAAGCGGCGCTCGCGCACGTCGAACCAGCCGGTGCCGGAAGCGTCGCCGGCTTCAGCCGTGCGCGCGCTCGTCAGGCGGAAATTCACGTAGTCGTGCGGGAGCATGACGCTCCGCGCGCGCGACCAGATCTCCGGCTCGCGCCGCGCCGTCCACGCGACCTTCGAGGCCGTGTAGCCGACCGGGACGCGCCGCCCGAGCCTGTTCGAGAGCTCGTCGGCCTCCGCCGCGGTCGACGTATCGCACCACAGCTTCGCGGGTCGGAGCACTTCTCCGCGCGCATCGAGCAGGACGAGACCGTGCTGCTGCCCCGAGACACCGACGCCGGCGACGCGCGCTCGGTCCGCAGGGCGTTCGGAGAAGAGCCGCGACGTCGCGTCGCGCACGGCGGCGATCCACGTCTGCGGGTGCTGCTCCGCGGCGCCGGGAGGCAGTCCCTCGATCAGGCCGTAGCTCGCGCTCGCGCGCGCGACGACCTCGCACTTCTCCGCGTCGACGAGGAGCGCTTTCGTCCCCTGCGTACCGACGTCGAGGCCGAGGAGGAGAGTCATCTCGCCCGACATTCGCTCGAGGCGGCGCTCAGGTCCTGACGCCGAGGATGTGCTCCATCATGAGCTGGTCGAGCTTCTCGTAGCCGAGGCCGCGACTCCCGAGCGCGGCGACGTCGGGCTGGAGCTTGCGCAGCCGCGCCGCCTTGTCGCGCGTGTAGCCGCGTGCGAGCTCGGCGACCGCGCCGTTGCCCTTCGCGGCGAGGAGTCCGCGTACTTCGGGATCCGCGTCGAAAGCGCGCGCGCGCGCCGCGAGGATCTTGTAGGTGCGCATCGAGCCGCGCGCGAATTCCCAGACGCCCTCCTCGTCCTCGGTGCGGTAGGCGTGGGAGTCGAAGTGGCGCGGACCTTCGTAGCGTTCACCGCCGAGCGTGCCTTCGAGGAGGCGGACGAGCAGGAAGGCCTGCTTCACGTCCTCGGATCCGAAGCGCAGATCCTGGTCGTAGCGGCCGATCTTCTGCGCGTTGAGATCGATGTGGAAGAGCTTGCCGGCCTCCATGGCCTGCGCGACGGCGTGGACGAACGAGAGGCCGGACATGTTCTCGTGGGCGACCTCGGGGTTGACGCCGACCATCGTCTCGTTCGCGAGCGTCGAGATGAAGTGGAGCATGTGCCCCGTGGTCGGGAAGTACATGTCGCCGCGCGGCTCGTTCGGCTTCGCTTCGAGGGCGAAGACGAGGTCGTAGCGCTGGTCCTTGACGTATTCGCAGAGGTAATCGATCGAATCGCGCATGCGCGCGATCGCCGAGCGCGGGTCGCGGCAGGCGTCGGCTTCGGTGCCTTCGCGGCCGCCCCAGAAGACGTAGATTTTAGCACCGAGCTCGACACCCAGGTCGATCGCGTCCATCGTCTTCTGGAGCGCGAACGCGCGCACTTCCGGATCGTTCGCGGTGAACGCGCCGTCCTTGAAGATCGGGTGCGAGAAGAGATTCGTCGTCGCCATGGGGACGACCATGCCGCAGTCCTCGAGCGCCGCCTTGAAGTCGGCGACGATGCGGTCGCGCTCGGAAGCGCTCGCGCCGAAGGGCACGAGGTCGTTGTCGTGGAGGTTGACGCCCCACGCGCCGCACTCGGCGAGCTTCTTGACGAGATGCGTCGGCTTCGCGATCGGCCGGACTTCGGCGCCGAACGGATCGCGCCCGGGATTGCCGACGGTCCACAAGCGAAGGGGTCCATGCTGGGTGGTCTAACCGATCGTCCGGGAACGCGCGAGAGCGAGCGCTCCGAGCGTGCACAGGAGCGCCGCCGCGGCGAGCCACGCATCGAGCGGAGGAGCGTCGACCGCCGAGGATTCCGAAGACGGAGGGGCCGACGGGGAAGCCGAGGACTCCGGACCCGCAGCCAGGCGCTCGCCGAGCTCGACGACATCAGGCGGAGGAAGCACGGCGCGATCGAACAGCTCCGCCCACGACACGGCGAACGCGGCCGGATCCCCGCGCGGCTCGTCCATCGACGTCCACGGGCAGTGCACTCGCCCCGCTCCCGTCGTGACGAGCGCGCGTCCGCTCGCGTCCGCGAGCCAGGTCGCGAGAGGTCCCGCTGCGTCCGAGCTTGGCGCCGAGCCGATCGCTGCGCCCTTCGCCGTCCAGCCGTCGCGGCCGGCTTCGAGAGGCGCGGGAGTTCCGCTCGAGCTCGGCGGCGCTCCGTGCAGGACCAGGGCAGCATGGTCGTCGCCCACCGCAGCCACGACGGCTCCGCGCGCGCCGGCCCACGCGTCGAGGAAGCGCGCGATCGGCGGAGGCAGCTCGCCGCGCACTTCGATCCGTCGCTGCGGCGCTCCGCCGGCCACTTCGACGATGCGCGCGCCGTCCCAATCGAAGCGCGTCGAGCCGTCGACCGTGATCGGGCCGGGCACGGCCGGACCGCCGCTCGCGAAGAACCCGGCGCGGCGCGGCGGCGGAGTCGGAGCGCGGTCGGTCAACCACAGCGCGTCGGGCTCGTCGTCCTCCGGACCGAACGGCCGCGATCGCTCCATCCATTCGACGCGCGCGTCGGGCTGCTCCCGAGCTAGCCAACCCAGCGCCATCGCGAGCGCCCGCTCGCGTCGAGTCGCCTTTGCCAGCGGGAGGTTCATCGACGGACTCACGTCGACGAGGAATCGGAAGCTGCGCGTCGTCTCGGGTGCGCGCATCCGCGGTCCGGCGAGAGCGACCGCGCCGAGCGACAGTGCTAGCGCGAGGATCCACACCGCCGGCGGGACCCGTCGGCGCGCGCGGCCCGAGTTGGGGGGTCGAGCTGCGCCCACGCGCTCCCAGATGTCGAGCGTCCCCGTCGCGACCTCCGCCGGCCGGTCGAAGAGACGCGCAGCGAGGAGAACGGCGAGCGGAAGGCCGAGTGCGGACAGTGCCGCCGGCCGCGCGAGCTCGAAGGAGAGCGGCGCTACGGCGCTCACGTCGCCCCGCTCCGCGCGAGGATCTCTTCGAAGCTCAGCGCCGTGCTCGAGCAGACGTAGGACACGCCGCGGCGCGCCGAGAGCGTTCGCCACGACTCGATCTCGGCCTCGAGCTCGGATTCGTAGGCGGATTTCGTCGGCGCGTCGAGCGCCAGCGCAAGGCGCGCGCCGCGCTCCGGGTCCCACCACTCGACCGACGCACCCGGAGGCGGCGTGATCTCGACGGGCGCGAGGATCTGGATCACGGACAGCGCGCGGCCCGAGGCACGCAGCGCGAGCGCGGCCTCGGGGCCGAGATCGCGCAAGTCGCCGACGAGGAACACGCGCGCGACCTGCGCCAGCTCCTGCTGCGTCGGAGGCGGTCCGGACGCGCCGCCGGCGCGCAGGAGCTCGAGGAAGGCGAGGAGCTCGGCGATCTGGCCGCGACGTCGCAGGAGCAACGCGCGGGGTTGCGCACGCTCGATCGCGTCCGACGCGACGACGACGCGCACTTCCGCGCCCGACTTCGCGCCCAGCGCCGCGATCCCGGCGACGACTTCCGCCGCGCGCTGCAGCTTCCCCGGCGGGCCGACGCCCATCGACGCGCTCGCGTCGAGCCGCACGAGCCAGCGCTCGCCCGCTTCGCGTCTCGAGACGCGGATCCACGGGCGCCGCGCTCGCGCCCACAAGTCCCAGTCGAGCGAACGCAGATCGTCTCCGCGCGCGTAGGGCCGGTAGCCCACGAACTCCGCGCCGCTGCCGAGGAGGCTCGGCACTCCGCCGCCTTCGCGGCGCTCGCGCGCGAGGGCGAGACGCGCGGCCAGGGCTTCGAGTCGCCGTCCGAAACCGGGTTCGAAGCGCACGTCCGGACAGGGCAGGGCGCTAGCATCGTGGCGGGCCATCGCGGGTCTCGCGTGCCCTACCGCGTCGAGGGAGTCGGGCTACCGCGGCGTGATCGCGGCGGCTCGAGGTCGAGCGGGATCCCGCCCGCGTCGGCGGTCGTCGCACCGTCCTGGAAGACGATCTCTCCGCGTCGGACGACGGTCTTCGGCCAGCCGGCGAGCTCCCAGCCCTCGAAGGCCGACCACTTCGAGCGCGAAGGCAGTTCGGCGCCGCGGACGGTGCGCTTCTCGTCCGGATCGAAGAGCGTGAGGTCGCCGTCGAAGCCCGGAGCGAGCCGGCCTTTCCTCGGGAGGTGCAACGAAGCCGCCGCGCGCGAGGTGACGCTCGCGAGCGCCGTCTCCGCGTCGAGCGCTCCGCGGCGCACGAGCTCCCACGTCAGCGGCCAGAGCAGGTCGACCGAAGGCATCCCCGACGGCGCGTGGGCGTAGTCCCGCCGCTTCTCGTCGAGCGGATGCGGAGCGTGATCGGTGCCGATCGCGTCGACCGTTCCATCGGCGAGCGCCGCCAGGATCCTGGCAGAGTCGTCGACCGTCTTGATCGAGGGATTCACCTTGAGCAGGTTGCCGAGTCTCGGAGCGTCCTCGTTGGAGAGGAGCAGGTAGTGCGGTCCAGTGCTCCCGGAGACCGGCAGACCTTGAGCCCGCGCCGCGCGCAAGAGATCGCAAGCGCCCCGCGTCGAGACGTGGAACACGTGGAGTTCGGCGCCGGTCTCGCGGACGAGCTCGATCGACGTGCGGACGGACTCGACCTCGGCTTCGGCCGAGCGGACGAGGTGGTGTTCCTCCGCGGTCGCGCGCGGAAATCGTTCCTTCCCGGCGCGCAGAAGCGCTTCGTCCTCGCAGTGCGCGACGATCATGCGCCCGGCCGCCGCCGCGCCGGCGAAAAGGTCCGCGAGCTTCCCTCGATCGATCTGGCCGCCGAGACCGGTCGAGCCGCCGAGGAAGCACTTGAACGCGGGCGTGTGCGGCGCCATCGACGCGAGCTCGGGGAGCGACTCGGGCAGGAGGTTCGCGAGGCAGCCGAAGTCGACGCGCGAGCGCGCGCGGACGTGCTCGATGCGGTCGAGCAGCGCGGCGCGCGACGTCGAGAGCGGCGGATTGTTCTGGACCTCGACGACGGTCGTCACACCGCCGTGGAGCGCTCCCGCCGATCCGCTCGCCCAGCCCTCCTTGCGCTCGAGACCGGGGTCGCGGAAATGCACGTGGACGTCGACGAGTCCGGGGACGACGGTCAGGCCGCCCGCGTCGAGGATCGGGAGCCCGCGCGCTTCGAGATCCGGGCCGCAGGCCTCGACGACTCCGCCGACGATGCGGACGTCGACGGTCCCCGCGTCCGGACCGGGCGGGTAGCTCCGCGCGCCACGGACGAGGAGGCCTTTTCCGCGCGGAGACGCCTCGCGCGACGGCGTCATGGAGCGCGGGCGATGCGGCGCACGGCGACGACCGTCATGTCGTCCTCGCTCTTGCCGCCGGCGAACTCGAGCGCCGCGTGGACGAGCGCCTCGGTGAGCTCGCGCGCGGATTGCCCGGCCGCTGCGCCGCGCTCGAGGACCGTGCGCACGCCGCGTTCGTCGAAGAACACGTCGGGATCGCTCGCCGAGCGCGCCTCGACGAAACCGTCCGTGTAGGCGAACAGCACGTCGCCTTCCTCCATCTTCAGCCGCGGGCCCTCGACGTACGCGAAGTCGTCGTCCATGCCCAGCGCCGGTCCGTCGCCGCGCAGGGTCTCGATCGTCTTCGTCTGCGCGCGCCACACGAGCGGCGGCGTGTGCCCTGCGTTGAGGACGCGCGCCGTCCCGTCCGGCGCGAACAACCCCGTGAAGAGCGTCAGGAACAGCCCGTCGTCCATGCGCGGACCGAGGTCCTGGTTCAGCATTCCGACGGCGCCGGCGGGATCGTCGAGCACCTTGAGGTACGAGCGCAGCGAAGCTTGCGCCGTCGCCGTGATCAGCGCGGGGCCGATCCCGTGTCCGGTCACGTCGCCGACGACGACGCCGAGGCTCCCGCCGCGCGTCTGCACGAAGTCGTAGAAGTCCCCAGTCGTGCGCTCCGCCGGCCGATACCAGCCGAACACGTCGTAGCCGGGAACCTTCTCGGGGATCTGCGGCATCAGCCCGCTCTGAATCTGGCTCGCGATCTCGAGCGAGTGCTCGAGTCGCGCCCGCTCGATGCCGTCGAGGTGCAGGCGCGCGTTCTCAAGCGCGATCGAGATGTGCTGGGAGAGCGCGGCGAAGAGCGCCAGGTCCTCGTGCTTGAACTCGCGCGTGGCCGCGCGGGAATCGACGTAGAGGACTCCGTGGGCGGACGTGGGCCCCGGTTTGCCCGCCGCTTTCGGGTCATCCGAATCCTCCGCGTCCTCGCGGCGGACGAGCGGGACGCACATCACCGCGCGCAGCTTGAGGTCGAAGACCGAAGTCCCGAGCTCGAGCGCTTCCGAGTCGGAGTTCACGGTCGCGCGCACGGGCTCGAAGTCGGAGAGCACGCGCCGGACGACGCTCGTCGAATAGCGGATCTCGCCCGCGACGGCCTGTCCGCCGCGCTGCCTCGCCATCCGCGGCTCGAGCTCGCCGTTCTTCCCCTTGAGCAGGATCAGTCCCCGCTCGGCGCCCGTCACTTCGATCGACGTGTCGACGATGTAGGCGAGGAGGCGCTCGATGTCCTGCGACTGCGACACCCGCGCGATCGCGCCGAGGAGGACTTCGATCGTGCGCCGGTCGACCCGGCCGTCCCCGGTGAGGAACAACGTGCTCGGAGGTCCACCCGCTCCCATCGCCCCGGGCATCCCAGCCCCGCCGATGGCGGAGGGCCGTGCCGGCGGCTCGACCGGGGGCGGCGGTTCCTTCTTGCGTCGGAAGAGCATGTGCTCGCGAGTCTAACCCGACCGAGGAGGCCAAAACACTTGCGCCTGATGGGTTCCCCCGGAGAGAATCCCCGCCGCTTCGGGCGCGCTCTACGAGAGCTGGAGAGAGTGCCCGGCGGAGGAGCCCTTCCGACATGTTCCCCCCCACCTGCTCTCAGCCCCGGTGACCGCATGCACATCAGCGTCGAGCCGCGCGACGACCACGCCATCCTCCACCTGAGGGGCGAATTCGACACCTACTACGTTCCGCACCTCCAGAAGGAGATCGACGACCTCGTCAAGGCCGGAATCCCGCGCGTGGTCCTGAACCTGCGTCTGGTCAAGTTCATCAACTCGACCGCGCTGGGAGCGATCATCAAGGCCAGCAAGGGGCTCGCGGCGAAGCAGGGCAAGCTCGTCATCTCGCGTCCGTCGGCGTTCTGCCGCGACATCCTCGAGAAGGTCGGGCTCGATCGCGTCGTCAGCGTCTTCGACAGCGACGAAGCCGCCGCGGCGAGCTTCGCGAAGACGCAAGCCCCGCGTGCGGCGGCCGTCGAAGACCCCGCGGAGGAGAGCTCCTCGGTTCTCTTCGCGGCCGTCGACGAGGGACGCATCGAGCACTTCCTCTCCCAGAGCCAGGTCATCGTCAAGACTCCGATCACGAAGGAGAAGCCCGCCAGCGCGTGGAGCGGAGCGGGCCGGATGTCCGCGCTCGACGAGGCCGGCCTGCGGTTCACCTGGAACGGCGGACAGACGGGGCTCTCGCCCTTCACGATGGCTCAGCTCCTCTCGATCGGCACGGAGTGGAAGGTCAAATTCCGGCTCCCGCTCCTCCAGCGCGGCTACTGCGAAGCGGTCGCGGCCGTGAGCGAAGTCGAGGAGCGCCCGGACGGCGTCAAGGTCGCCGCGAAGTTCAAGGCGATCGACGACACGACGCGCAAAGCGATCCAGCAGTACGCGAGCGACCTCGCCTTCCTGAAGGACGAGCTCCGTCGCGCGACGGACAAGCGCTGATCAGACGCGCCCCGTGCGGAGGCCGACGCCCAGATCCACGCCGACACCCGCGTCGACACGGGCGTCGACATCGGACTCGCGGGGCGCGTCGAAGGCGGTCGTCCCGCGCGCGTGCAGGATGAGCGACTCGAAGGTCCTCGCCACGTGCGTCCAGGAGAAGCGGCTCTCGGCGATCTCGCGACCGCGCCGCCCCCACCGCCGCCGCGCATCGGGGGACATCGAGGCCCGGCGCAGAGCCTCCGTCCACGCCGCGACGTCGCCGGCGGGGACGAGGAGGCCCGAGGTCTCGGGCTCGACGAGCGCACGCAAGCTCGGGCGGTCCGACGCGAGGACCGGCAGCCCGCAAGCCATCGCGCGCATGATGTTCTTGCCGCGCACGACGTCGTCCAAGGCCGGGACCGCGAGCAGCGTGCTGACGCTGAAGAGACCGGGGAGCTCTTCCTCGCGGACGCGGCCGAGCCACTGGACGCGCGAGCCGATGCCCATGCGATCGATCGAAGCACGGGTCTCGGCCCGCGCGCTGCCTTCGCCGGCGATGACGAGCGACCAGTCGTCGCGCTGTCCGACGGTCTTCGCGAAGGCCTGGATCAGGACGTCCAGCCCGCGCCCGCGCTCGACGCGTCCGACGTAGAGGAGGATCCGGCCGGAGATCCCGTGGCGCTGGATCGACGCGCTCGACAAGCCTGGTCGGTACACGCGCGGGTCGATCCCGGGAGGGAGGACGACGACGTTCTCCTCCGGGAATCCGCCGATGAGGGCGCGGGCACGCGCGATCGGGTCGAGGGCGACGAGGGTCCTCGCCGTGCGACGGACATAGGGTCCCCACAGTCGCTCTCCGAGGTAGAGCCCGGCGCGCGAGAACGGCCCCTTGTGGCTGCGATTCCCGGACTCGACGAGGATCAGCGGGACGCCGAGGGAGCGCGCGGTCCGTGCGCCGAGCCAGGCCGCGGGCGAGAGGGAGTCGTAGGCGACGATCGCGTCGGGCGCAAAGCTCTTCGGGCCGAGGGCCTCGACGGTGCTCCGGCCGTCCCCGCTCTGCGGCAAGGCGGCGCCTCCGAACGTGCCCACCTTGTGTCCAAGGGCAGTGAGCTCCCGCGCCAGCTCGGGAGCGTGGTCACCCGCCGGACGCACGAGCGTGAACGGGTTCAGGAGGAAGGCGATGCGCAGGGGCGTGGGCAAGTCGATGCGTTCCCGTCGGGGCGCCAGGATGCGCGCGTCGTGCGCGCGCCTCGTGCCCGCGCGGGATGGGTCCCGCACTGAAGCATATCGGTCCGACCGCGGCTCGATCGAAAAAACATCGGTCCGAAAAAACATCCGGGAGCCGCATTCTGCCGGCGGGATCGATCGCCGAGACGAGACCGGATCACGCCCGGGCGCGAAAAAACTTCCGCGCCGCGAGCGGCCCTGCGCGGGCTTCTGCTCGAAGCCTGTTCGATCGCGCTTTGCCCTCAAGTGTCGAGACGGACGACCGAAAAGGA
>WNFM01204099.1_pt1 | contig 12231 bp, 12 predicted proteins | sample 5400271 | NCBI WGS metagenome assembly WNFM01 (sample SAMN13153352, study PRJNA577476) | soil metagenome | isolation source: 60 cm saprolite on Douglas fir-dominated hillslope | place: USA:California | collected 2013-09-17 | reverse complement strand
GGAGTTGGCGACCCGGGAGTGCCCCCCGCGATGGTCGACGAAGGAGGGACGGTCGCCGGTCGCCGCATCCAGCTCGGCCCGGTGCGGCGGCCTCGCCTCGACCAGCTCGAGCTCGCTGTAGCCGCGCCCGAGCAGCCAGGCGCCCGGCGCCAGCCGTGCCGCCACGCGCGCCAGCCGCCGCTGCAGCTCGGGGATGCCCCGGCTCCCGCTGAGGTCGGCGCCGTACGAGGAGAGGGCGTGGTAGGCGACGTGCGCGTGGGGATCGTTGAAGCCGGGCAGCACCGCTCCACCCTCCAGCTCGACCACCCGCGTGCGGGGACCCTTGAGCTCGAGCACCTCGCGGCCGCCTACGGCCATCACCAGCCCACCCGCAACCGCGAGATGGCTGCTCGCCCGCAGACCGCTCCTTCCCAGAATACGGACGCGGCCGCCCGCGAGGACCAGGTCAGCTTTCATCTGGTAGCTACAGTAATTGGGCCTTGGCGACGGTCGACCTCCGCTCCGACACCCTGACGATGCCCGGCCCGGCGATGCGGGAGGCGATGGCGGCTGCGCAGCTGGGGGACGACGTGTGGGGTGAGGACCCGACCATCAACCAGCTCCAGGAGGTCGCCGCCGAACGCCTCGGCAAGGAGGCCGCGCTCTTCGTCAGCAGCGGCACCATGGGCAACCTGCTCGGCCTCCTGGTCAACGCCCGCTCGGGGCAGGAGATCATCGCCGACGCCGACTCCCACAGCTTCCTCTCCGAGACCGGTGGCGCCGCGGCGCTGGGCGGGATCCAGATCATGCCGGTGAAAACGGAGGCCGGGATCATGTCCCCCGAACAGGTCGCGGACGCGATCCGGGTCGAGGACGTCCACCATCCGCGGACCGTGGCCGTCACCTTCGAGGACACCCACAACTACCACGGCGGGATCGCCTGGCCGCTGGCCGCCCTCCGCGCCGCCTCCGCGGAAGCGCGCCGCAATGGGCTCAGCGTCCACCTCGACGGGGCCCGCCTCTTCAACGCCGCGGTCGCGACCAAGACCGATCCGCGGGAGATCGCCGCGTGCGCCGACACCGTGACCTTCTGCCTCTCCAAGGGTTTGGGCGCCCCGGTCGGGAGCGTTTTCCTGGGGCCGGCCGAGAAGGTCGCGGAGGCCAGGCGCTGGCGGAAGATGCTGGGCGGCGGGATGCGCGAGATCGGCATGCTCGGCGCCGCCGGTCTCTTCGCGCTCGACAACATGGTCGACCGGCTGGCGGAGGACCACGCAAATGCCCGAACCCTCGCAGAAGGCCTGGCCGAGATGGACGGCGTCAAGCTCGACCTTGCGCGCGTCCAGACCAACCTGGTCATCTTCGAGCTCGACCGCATGGCGCCCGAGGCGTTCGTCGCCGGTTGCGACCGGCGCGGTGTCAAGAGCGGCCAGGTGAGCCGCAGCCAGGTCCGCTTCGTAACCCACTACGGTGTCGATGCGGCGGACATCCAGGAGACCTTGAAAGTGGTCAACGAGGTCCTCGCCGGCTCGTAGTGGTGGGTTGGGCGAGCAGCCGCCCGACGTTCTTGAGGGCCTCGCGGCGGCCCAGGCCGCTGAGCCGCGACTGGTTCGCCGCCACATAGCGGACCACCTCCTCGGGGTCCACCCAGGCATAGTCGCGGAGCGCCCAGCCAATGGCCTTCCGGATGAAGAAGTCGCGGTCGGCGAGGTTCGGCTCGATGCAGTCGTAGAGGAGGCGCAGGTCGATGGAACGCCGGCGGCCGACCTGGCAGATGATCGAGCTCCGCCGCTTCCAGAGGCTCGGAGACACGGACCATTCGCGCATCCACTCTTCCATCGGTTCCGGATGGGCGGCGAGGAGATCGCGGACCGGGCCGGTCGCTACCTCGTCGACGATGTCCCACCAGGCGGCGCCGATGATCAGCTCCTCGTAAAGAGGCAGCGCCGTCAGGGTCCGGTGGGCGCGGTAGAGCGGGTGCTCGAGAACCGCCAGCGCGCCGTACCACTCCTCCCGGTAGCTCGCCTCGCGGAAGAGGCGCCGGACGGCGGCCGCCCAGCTCGCCGCGTCGGGCAATGGGTGCTCCTCGATCGCCCTCTTGAAGATCGGCTTGTTGACCGGCGAGGTGACGCCCCGGAGGGGCATCGCCGACTTCATGTAGGCCTGCATCCCGGGTGCCCGCACAGGGTCGGCGGCGGCCGCCAGTCCGTCGCGGATCGCGTCGACCAAGTTGTCACCCACGGCGTTCACCGGCCTCCGATCATCCCCACCCTAACCCTCCCCGCGTGCGGGGAGGGAACTTGCCGATAGGCACTCCGCGAGTAGGGCAGGAGAAATGTTCCCCCCGCTTACGATGGCTACCGTCAGCGGGCCCGGTTCCAGCCGGTCGAGCGCCGCGTAGGCGAGCACGCCGGCGCCCTCGGCCACGACCTTGGCGCGGGCCGCCAGCTCGCCGATCTTCGGCTTGAGCCAGGACTCGGGCACGAGCACCCACTCGTCGACCACCTCTCCCAGGAGGGCCAGGTTGGCCGGGTCGACCGGGGCCGTGGTGCCGTCGGCGATGGTGTGGGGCTCGAGGTTGACCGGTTCCCCGGCGGTCAGGCTCCGCGCCATCGAGGAGTACCCGTCGGACTGGACGGCGACGACGCGGACCGATGGTTTGAGGGCCCGGAAGGTGGAGGCGACGCCGCCCGCCAAGCCTCCGCCGCCGACCGGGACGACGACCCTTTCCAGGCCCGGCAGCTGCTCGAGCAGCTCGAGGGCGAGGCCGCCGTGGCCGGCCATCACCTCACCGTCGGCAAAGGGGTGAATGAAGGTCTCCGGCTCGCTCTCCCAGCCGCGGTCGTGAAGCCAGGCATGGACGCCGTCGTGGCTGAGGAAGACAGGAGTGGCGCCCCAGCGCCGGACGTTCTCCTTCTTGGCGTCGGGCGCCTCCTCGTACATGACCACCCGGCAGCGGAGCCCGAGGCGATGGGCGACGTAGGCGCAGGCGGCGGCCGCATTGCCCGCGCTGACAGTCAGCAGGCCGCGGGCTCGCTCCTGCTCGTCGAGCTGGAGGGCGCGGGCGAAGAAGCCGCGGACCTTGAAGCTGCCGGTTGGCTGCACGCATTCCAACTTCAGGTTGGTGGCGTCGTCGAGCGGCAGGAGCGGGCTTCGCAGCACATGGGGAGCAGCGCGCGCGGCCGCTCCACGGATCCGCTCGAGAGGGATCAAGGGCGGGGTGCGAGCGCTCGGTCGGCGGCCGCGATCAGCTCCTCCCGGTGGGCGTCGTCGCGGGCGAAGATGCGGCAGAGCGAGATCCGGACCGGCAGGCGGCGGAAGAGGTCGATGACGCGGTTCCGCTCGTAGCGGCCGTCGAGCGGGTCGTAGAGCACGACGTCGGTCTCCTCAGTCAGCGGATTGAAGGCCTTCGTCCCCTGGGAGGCGATGTCGACCTCGAAATCCGTCGCCCGGAGAGCTTCCGGGAGCTGCTCGCGGATCCGGGCCGCGAACTGCTGGCGGGTCAGGGCGACGAGGCCGGTCTCCAGGTCGCGCGACTCGATGTAGCTGGAGTAGATCAGCCTCCACTTGAGCCGGCGCGCGACGATGTCGCCCCACTGCCGGCCGAGCGACTCCTTCTCGGGGCCCTCCTCGCCGCGCGCCCAGCGGTCGACCTCGTCCATCAGGAACCACTCGTTGACGTGCCGGTAGCGGGGCAGCCGCTCGAGCGGGTTGCCGCCCAGGATGAAGTCCATCGTCGGCCGGAAGATCTCCCGCAGCTGGAGGTCGATCCGGCGCACGGTGCGGTGGAAGTAGACCTGGTTGTACAGGTAGAGCCGGGCGCTGAGGAACATGAAGAGCGCCTCCGAGCCGTGGTCGTGGATCGTCAGGCCCTGCTCGGAGATGAACGAGTAGTGGAGGATTCGCTGGACGTCGACGGGACCCGTCGCCACACCGCAGATGTAGGAGTCGCGGGGGACGTAGTCCATGTTGTCGGCGCTGAACGGTCCCGTCAGCAGCGGCCGCAGCACCGCCAGCCAGGAGGGAGCGCTGAAGCCCTCCAGCTCGTCTTTGGCGATCAGGTAGGCGACCCAGCGCGGATCGACCTTCTCGCCCGCGGCGAAGTCGCCGTGCGGTGACGCGCCCAGCCCTTCGATCAGCGAGGCCAGCTCGGTTGTGATCAGGCGCCGGCCGATCACCTCGTGGTCGATGCCCCAGCGATCCAGGTAGTTCTCGTCGAAGAAGTGGCCGAAGGGGCCGTGGCCGATGTCGTGGAGGAGGCCGGCCAGCCGGAGCGTCTCTTCGACCAGCGGCAGTGACGGCACCTCCGGGTGGACCGTGCGGAGGGTCGGATAGAGGTGGCGGAGCCACTCGCCGGCGAGGTGCATCGCGCCCAGCGAGTGCTGGAGCCGGGAGTGCTCGGCGGTTGCGAAGACCCACCAGGCGCTCTGCAGCTGGTGGATACGGCGCAGCCGCTGGAGCCAGGGGGAGTCGAGGATCTCCTGCTCCGAGCAGTCACCCGGCACGCCGCCGGGGCCGCCCTTGGTGATCCGAAGGTAGCGGTAGACGGGGTCGCTGGAGAGATTGACCCGGGAATACTCCGAGGTGACGTCGGACATGCGCGGAGTTTAAGCGGGCGGTTTCCTGCCGAGCCGAATCGCAAGCACCCGGTCGCGCAGCTTGAGCTCTGCCTCGAGCGGGGACTCGATCTCCTTTCGAGCGCGGTGCCAGCGCTCCATCGCTAGGTCGATCTGGGCCCGCTGGAGCCGGCGCTGCCAGAAATAGCCGGTCAGCCCGCGCAGCTGGAGCATCCGGAAGCGTGCCTCGACCCGCCGTCCCACCGAGCTGAGGACGGGCACCTCCTCGGGGAGGATCGCACCGTCGGGCAGCGCCGCCTCGGCCGCGAACTGGGCGGCGAGGGCGCGGCCCTCCGCCCGCAGCCCGAGCAGCAGCAGCACCAGCACCGCGACGAAGAAGGGCCCGGTCATCGCCAGGTACTGGAGCGGGATGCTGAGCAGGAACAGGGCGGGATCGTTGGGGTGGGGGAAGTAGGCGAGCCAGGCGTCCCAGGTGAAGTGGGCCGCAATGGCGGCGATGAAGCCGCTGGCGATCGCTACGGCCTTCCGGGTCCGGCTGCGGACCTGGCGGGCGACGCCGATGCCGGCGCCGATCAGCGCGGTGTAGGTCGCGTGGCCGAGGAAGAGGCCCAGCCACTGCCGGAAGAACCACTGCGGCATCCCGCCCACGCTCATGTAGACGACCGTCTCCATGAAGTTGAAGCCGAGCCCGACCGCCGCGCCGTAGACGATGCCGTCGACGACGTCGTCGAACTCGTCCCGCATGACCAGGAAGAGGAGAAGCACGGCGAGGCCCTTGGGGACCTCCTCGAACAGCGCGGCGTTGAACGCGGTCGCGACCGCCTCGCCGGGCCCCGGGATCAACCCCGCGTCGATGGTGAAGCTCCAGAGGCTCTCGAAGACGAGGGCGAGGGTGGTCGCGACCACCGCGCCCCAGCCCGCGGCGACCAGCACCAGCCGCCAGGGCTCCCGCTCGTTGTAGTCGACCCGGCGCAGCAGGAAGAGGGCGAACCCGGTGGTCGGCAGGCAGAGCAGGACGCCGTAGAAGTTCAGCTCGGCGTTGAGCAGGTTGACGGCGAACAGGAAGAGCGCCAGGGCGAGGCCGATCACGATCGCGGCGCGGGTGAGGTGGCGCCGCTGCTGCTCGGGCTGATGGTCGACGGCGCGGATGACAAGCCAGGTGCCGAAGGCGAAGAGGCCGACCAGGAGCAGGCCGGCCAGGTCGATCAGGGCGATCGTGCTCCGGAACGCCAGCAGGTCGAAGGCCGACCCGGCGAGGATGGCGACGAGGATGCCGCCGCCGAGCGCGGCCGCGAGCCGGTAGCGGGGCGGCCGGTGCGGACGAGGATAGGCGGCGGCTGGCTGCACGGCCATCGTCAGGAGCCGACCACGATCACGGACTGGCGGCCGAGGACCTCGACCGGCCGGCCCCCCGCGTAGCGCTCGACCACGAACTCGTAGCGGCCGGAGGGAAAGCGCTGGCTTCCCCGGTTGACGGGTACGACCGACTTCTCGGTCAGGTCGGCCGCCCGGGCTGGACCAACGCCCCCGTAGTCGAGCGCGAAGCCGCCGCTGAACCAGTTCGCGGCAACCACCAGGTCCGGCGGCAGGGACGACCAGTCGACGGCGGCGGCGAACGGCTCATTGGTCCGGAAGTGGTCCTTGGCCGGGCCGAAGGAATTCCCCGTTTTCACGTCGTAGTCGAAGATGCCTGTGATCCGGGCCGCCAGGCCCGTCCGCTGCCCCGGTGGCTCGAAGTGGACGAACTGGGCCAGGCCGACGGCGAGGATGACCATCCCGGCCACGCCGAGGGCGACCAGCAGCCGGAAGGCCGGCCGCGTCTCGTCGGGAGCGAGGTCCACCGACCCCAGCCTAACGAGAGGTCTCGAACCCTTCCGGGACGGGCGCCGGAGCGCCCGGCGACGGGTGCCCCTCGGGCGGCTCGAGGGCGGCTTCACTGCCTCTCACCTGGACCCAGTGGATGCCGGCGCCGGCGATCCCGCCCAGCAGCGGGCCGGCGAGGTAGAGCCAGAGGTCCGACCAGGAGCCGCCGGCGAAGAGGGCCGAGGCGAGGGTGGCGCCGAAACCGACCGCCGGGTTGAAGGCGCCGCCCGAGATGGGACCGCCCGTAAAGGCCGCGGCCACGATCGTGATCCCGATCGCCAGGCCGTAGAAGGAGTTGCCCTGCGTTGCCCGGCTTGCCGCGCTGTTGAGGATGACGACCACCAGCGCTGTCGTGAAGACGAACTCGACCGCGAGCGCCGAAACGGCTCCGACGCCGCGCCCGGGGTGGATGCCACCGGCGTGGCCGCTGACCAGGTAGCCGAAGCTGAAGGCAAGCGCCGCGGCGACGAGCTGGACCGCCCAGTAGGAGAGGAGCTCGGTGGTACCGAGCTTGCCGCGCAGGAACACGCCGAGGGAGACCGCCGGGTTGTAGTGGGCGCCGGAGACGTGGCCACCCATGTAGACCATCGCCATCAGGGCCCCACCGATCGCGAGGGGTGCAAGCGGACCGATCGGCCCGGACAGGGAGATGACGGTGAAGAAGAGGAAGGTCCCCACCAGCTCCGTCAGCAGCTTCGCGACCAGTGCCATTCGACGACCATCCTAGTGGTGAGTCTCCTAACTGGACAATTGAGCCCGATGAGCCGCAGACGAGAGCTCGCCTGGCCGCTCCTGGCGGCGGCCCTCTGGGGCGGCATGTACGTCGTCAGCCGGCTGACCTTCTCCTCCATCCCACCGATCACGCTCGGCTTGCTCCGGCTCCTGATCGGGGTCGCGGTGCTGGGCCTCGTGCTGCGCCGGGCCCCCCTCCTCCGCGACCGCCGGCTGGCCGGCCTCGGCGCCCTCCTGGCGGCCACGCTGATGCTCCAGTTCTGGGGCACCGACCTGGCCGGCGCCGCCGCGGGGAGCCTGCTCACCCTGCTGACGCCGGTGTTCGTGGCCGTCCTCGCACCGCTCTTCCTGGCGGAGCCGACCCCTTGGCGGCAGTGGGCCGGGATCGCGATCGCGCTGCTCGGCGCGGTCGCCGTCTCCGGCGCCAGCGCCGGGCCCTCCCTGCTCGGCGACGTCCTGCTGGTCGGCGCCTCGCTGACCTGGGCCGCCTACACCGTGCTCGGAGCGCCCTTGGTGCGCCGGCTCGGGGCCCTCGAGATAACCACCGGAGCCAGCCTCTGGGCGCTGCCGGTGATGATCCCCGGCACGCTGATCGAACTGGCGGGCGGGGCGCACCTGGCCCTCACCGGCAGCGCGCTGCTCGGCGCACTCTACCTCGGCGTCTTCGCCACCGCGCTCGCCTGGTGGGCTTGGTATCGCGGGGTGGAGCGCCTGCCGGCGGTGACGGCGGCGGTCGTCTTTCTGGCCCAGCCGGTGGTCGGGATCGCGCTCAGCATCCCGATCTTCCACTTCCCGCTGACGCCCGGGTTCGTCGGCGGCTCGCTGCTGGTGGTTGTCGGGATGCTGCTCGCGTCATGAGCCTGGAGCGCGGCATCGAGCTCTTCAACGAGGGCCACTACTGGGAGGCCCACGAGGCCTGGGAGGAAGCCTGGATGCCTGACCGCCACGGGCCGGACTCGGGCTTCTACAAGGGCCTCATCCAGGTGACGGCGGGCTGCCTCCATTACACCCGGCACAACCGCCGCGGCACCGTCAACAAATGGCGGAGTGGAGCGGACTACCTGCGCGCCTACGAGGCCATCCACCACGGGGTGGCAATCGGCCGGCTCGCCGAAAAGGTCGAGGGGATGCTGGCAGCGATGGCGGCGGAAGACTGGCCGGAGCTCGAGCTGCCGCTAATCCTTCTCGATCAACCCGCCGTGGCCGAGCCCGGCCAGGTCGATCGGCGAGCCGGAGAAGACGAAGGGCAGGACGAGGTCGAGAGATGTGTTCTTGCCAAAGCCCGCGCAGGAGGCGATGCCGAGCACCGTCGAGCGGCCGAGCCGTCCCATCCAGAGCATCGAGCCCGGGTGCGCCGGCATCCCGAACCGGATCAGCTCGCCGCCCGCCTGCTCCAACTCCGAGTAGGCGGGGTCGAGGGGGTCGATGGAGGACGCACCGGCGAAGAGGACGAGGTCGGCCCCCGCCTCCGTGGTGTGGGCGTAGGCGGCGGCGACCGCGGGCCGGCTGCGGGCGACCTCCTCCACGCCGAGCAGGTCGGCGCCGTACCAGCCCAGCTTGCGCTGCACCGCCGCGGCGAAGAGCGCGCGCGCCTTCGGCTTGAGCTTCTCGGTCACCACGATCGCGGTCCGCAGCGGCAGGAAGGGGAGGAGCTCCAGCACCCGGAACTCGAGCGCCATGTAGGAGGCCTCGCGGACGACCTGCTCGGGCACCGCGACGGGAGTCACCTTGCAGCCGGCGACCTCCTCCCCAACCTCCACCGCCTGGCCGTCGAAGAGCGTGAAGAGCGCGATCCCCGACATCCCGTTGATCTTGCCGACCAGCTCCGCGTTGACGCGCAGAAGGCCGCGCCTGGTGGCGATCAGCCGGTACTGGCTCTGGACCGGGCCCTCCACCCGGAGCGGCCCCAGCTTGGCGATCGCCTCCGCCAGCCGCCGGCCCGCCTCGTCCTCGTGGATGTCGCCCGGCTCCAGCTCGACCGCATGGACCTCGGGATGACCGCGAAGCATGGCGACGTGGCGGGCCTCGAGGACGGTGCCCTTGCGGAGGTCGGGCTCGAGGTCGTGGGTCAGCACGCGGCCGGCGATGTCGGCGGCGGTGGCGGTGTCGCCGTTCAGGCTGATTGACTTCATGGACCGGTCCCTAGCATAGGTTTGTGGTACCGCCGATCCGGCTCTACAACACCCTGGGCCGGACCAAGCAGGAGTTGAGACCGCTCCAACCGGGGCGCGTTTCCATCTACACCTGCGGTCCCACCGTGTACCGCTACGCGCACATCGGCAATCTCCGGACCTACCTCTTCGCCGACCTCCTGGTGAGAGTCCTCGAGTACAACGGGCTGCAGGTCCGGCAGGTCAAGAACATCACCGACGTCGGCCACCTCACCGATGACAACCTCGACCAGGGCGAGGACAAGATGCTTCTCTCCGCTCGCCTGGAGGGAAGGACGCCGGCGGAGGTCGCGGCCCACTACGCGGAGGCGTTCCGCCACGACGAGGCGCTCCTCAACATCCGTCCGGCCGACGAGTTTCCCCACGCCACCGATTACGTGCCCCGGATGGTCGAGCTGATCGCGCGGCTGATCGGGCGCGGCCACGCCTACGAGTCGGGCGGGAACGTCTACTACGACATCGCCAGCTTCCCGGGCTACGGCCGGCTCAGCGGCAACACGACCGAGAAGCTGCTCGCCGGGACCAAGGGCGAGCCCGACCCGCGCAAGCGCAGCCCGCTCGACTTCAGCCTCTGGAAGCAGGGGGAGCACCGGGTCCAGGTCTGGGACAGTCCCTGGGGCCCGGGGTTCCCGGGCTGGCACATCGAGTGCTCGGCGATGTCGATGGCGCTCCTCGGCGAACGGTTCGACATCCACACCGGCGGAGCCGACAACGTGTTCCCTCACCACGAGGCGGAGATCGCCCAATCCGAAGGTCTCACCGGGCGCCGCGTCGTGGGCTGCTGGGTCCACGGCCAGCTGCTCTTCCTGAGCGGGACCCGGATGGCCAAGTCGGCGGGCAACTTCTTCCGAATCACCGAGCTAGTCGAACAGGGCTACGACCCCCTGGCCTTTCGCTACCTGGCACTGCAGGCGAAGTACCGGGCGCCGCTGAATTTCAGCCCCGACGGGCTTGCCGGCGCGGACCGGGCGCTGCGACTGCTGCGCGAGAAGGTGGCCGGCTGGACGGGTGGCGGGGACGGTCCGCGTGGCGATTACCAGGAGCGCTTCCAGGCCGCCATCAACGACGACCTCGACCTGCCCGCCGTGATGGCGCTGGTCTCCGAGCTGACGCACTCCGAGCTGGCGCCGGACACCAAGGCTTCGCTGCTGCTCGACTGGGACCGGGTGCTCGGCCTCGATCTCGGGCGCTCCGCTCCTGAGCCGGCGGAGCTGCCGGTGGGCGCCGCCGAGCTGCTGGCGCGGCGGGAGCGGGCGCGAGCGGAGAAGGACTTCGCGACCGCCGACCGGCTCCGAGCCGAACTGACCGAGCTTGGCGTCCGGGTCACCGACGGACGGGACGGCCAGGCGTGGCGAGTGGTTTCCGTCTAGTGAAGTTCTAGCCTGCCGCCGTGCTCGACTCTTCTGACGTCAACCCATCGATCGGGAAAGGTCCAAGTGGTACCACTTGTACCTATGCCGACCGTTTCAGAGGTCCAATTGGCACCTCTTGTACGTATCGACGGCCGTTCAAGCCTCGAGCGACTCCAGCGCGTCGCGTTTCGACGCAAGGCCCGCTGATGCCTCCCCTTCATTGGAATTCCGCAGGGCTTCCTTACCGACTCCCCGCCGCAATTAACCGCGGGACGTCGCGAGGATGGCCGGGCCCCGACGACGGTTAGTTGTCCTGGAACCGAAGTTCCTCGAGCTACACGAGCAGGACACGAGGCCAACTCACGGTTTCCGCTCGACCGCACTGCGGAACGCGATAGCGGCGACGACAGCGGAGCAAACACCGCCAGCGATCGCCGCGTCGACGGCGAGGGCCGAGTGGAGAACCCGCTCCGAGTAAAGCCCAGCCACCGCGGCGACGGCGGCCAGCGCGAGCCAGACAGTGCCCAGGCGGACCAGCAGGGCCCGGCCGCGACGCCGTCGGTGGGCGGGCCCGCGGCGCGTCGTATTCGCCCGGGACGACGGCCGTCTGCGGCGGGACGTGGTGGGCGTCTGAACATCCGGACTCAATAGAGCAGCGAAGAGTTGCTCTTCTCGCGCCACAACCCCTCGAGGGTCGCGAGGTCGGAGGCGATCTCCTCCCGCGTTATGACCGGCGTGACCTCGATCCTGTCGAGGACCTCGAGCGAGAAGAAATCCCAGCCAAGGCTCGCGATGTCTGCGCGGAGCCGATGGTCGAGGGTGGCCGGCGAGTTGGAGGAACGGGCGAACTCGAACCGGTTGCGGATGCCGGCCAGGTTGGCGGTCGACCCCAGCAGCGCCTTGCCGGTATGGAGGTTGACGATCCGATACACGCCGGCCTCGGGCGGCGCCTGCTGGAACTGCTCGGTGAGCGCCTTCCGCCGGGCCTTGTCGACCACCAGGTCGGACCTCAGTCCCTCTCGTAGCCGAGGTTGGGCGAGAGCCAGTGCTCGGCGTCCTCGACCGTGATCCCCTTCCGGCGCGCGTAGTCCTCGACCTGGTCGCGGCCGATCTTGCCCACCGCGAAGTACTTCGCGTCGGGGTGTGCGAAGTAGAGGCCGGAGACCGCTGCGGCGGGGAACATCGAGAAGTTCTCCGTCAGCTGGAGGCCGGCGCGGCCGGCCCCGAGGAGGTCGAACAGACTGCCCTTCTCGCTGTGGTCGGGGCAGGCCGGGTAGCCATAGGCGGGCCGGATGCCACGGTATTTCTCGGCGACCAGGTCCTCCTTCGGGAGCTTGGCATCGTCGTACCACTCGTTGCGGACGACCTCGTGGAGGTACTCGGCGAAAGCCTCGGCGAGGCGGTCGGCGAGCGCCTTGACCATGATCGAGCGGTAGTCGTCGCCCTCCGCCTGGTAGCGGTCGGCGAGCTCGTCGGCGCCGATCCCGGTCGTCACCGCGAAGGCGCCCAGGTGGTCGCCCGGCGAGCTCGAGATGAAGTCCGCCAGCGACAGGTAGGGCC
>WNFM01184031.1_pt1 | contig 12232 bp, 12 predicted proteins | sample 5400271 | NCBI WGS metagenome assembly WNFM01 (sample SAMN13153352, study PRJNA577476) | soil metagenome | isolation source: 60 cm saprolite on Douglas fir-dominated hillslope | place: USA:California | collected 2013-09-17 | reverse complement strand
CTGGGCGTGCAAGAACTACGACGGCGACGTCGAGTCCGACATCGTGGCCCAGGGCTTCGGCTCGCTCGGGCTCATGACCAGCGTCCTGATGACGCCGGATGGCTCTACCGTCGAGGCGGAGGCCGCGCACGGCACCGTGACCAGGCACTACCGCCAGTACCAGCAGGGCAGGCCGACCTCGACGAATCCCATCGCCTCGATCTTCGCCTGGACCCGGGGCCTCGCCCACCGCGGCAAGCTTGACGGTTCCCCGGAGCTCATCGCGTTCGCCGGGACGCTGGAGCGGGTGTGCGTCGACACCGTGGTCACGGGGAAGATGACCAAGGACCTGGCCCTGCTCGTGGGCTCCAGCACGCCGTTCCTGACCACCGAGGGGTTCCTGGACGCGCTGCACGAGAACCTGCGGTCCGCCCGGGACGGGTCCTAGCCGCGGCATGATCAGCATCAGCCCGGTCAGCATCAGCCCGGTCAGCATCAGCCCCGTCAGCATCAGCCCCGTCAGCATCAGCCCCGTCAGGATCAGCCCCGTCAGGATCAGCACAGTCAGGATCAGCACAGTCAGCATCAGCACAGTCAGGGAGCAGGAAACATGACCCGCAGAGGCAAGGTGACGGTCGTCGGGGCCGGGTTCTATGGCTCCACCACGGCGCAGCGGCTGGCCGAGTACGACATCTTCGACGAGGTCGTGCTGACCGACATCGTGGAGGGCAAGCCCGAGGGGCTAGCGCTCGAGCGGGCGAGGGCTACGAGGTGATCGCCGGATCCGGCATCGTGCTGATCACCGCGGGCCTGCCCCGCAAGCCGGGCATGAGCCGGATGGACCTGATCGGGGTCAACGCGAAGATCGTGCGCAGCGTGACCGAGCAAGTCGTCAAGCACGCGCCCGACGCCGTTCTGATCGTGGTCTCCAACCCACTGGACGAGATGACCGCGCTCGCAGCGAAGGTCTCCGGGTTCCCCGCGCACCGTGTGATGGGCCAGGCGGGCATGCTGGATACCGCCAGGTTCAGCTATTTCGTGGCCGAGCGCCTCGGCGCGCCGGTCGGGTCGGTGCGCACGCTCACCCTCGGCTCGCACGGGGACACGATGGTGCCGGTCCCGTCCGCCTGCACAGTGGACGGCAAGCCGCTGGCGGACCTGATGTCCGCCGCCGACATCGAGGCGCTCGTGCAGCGCACCCGCAACGGCGGCGCCGAGATCGTCGGCTTGCTGAAGACCGGGTCGGCCTACTATGCGCCGTCGGCCGCCGCGGCCCGGATGGCACGGGCGGTGGCCGAGGACTCCGGCGCTGTGCTGCCGGTCTGCGCCTGGGTGAACGGCGAGTACGGCATCTCCGGCGTGTACCTGGGCGTCGAGGCCGAGATCGGCCGGACCGGAGTGCGCAGGGTGGTGGAGCGGGACCTGACCGAGGCCGAGCTGGCTGCCCTGGTGCAGGCAGCGGAGGCGGTCCGGGCCAAGCAGGCCGACGTCGCCAGCCTTTGACATCGCGGAGCTTGCTCCGCAGTGCTGGCGGTAGAAGGGGGTCGTTCCCGTAGGCCTAGGGCAAACACAGCGGCCTGCAGGCCGGGCCCGGAGGAGTCAGTCCGCGGCCAGGCGGCGCAGCGCCAGCTCGGCCAGCAGCGTCGCGCCGTCGGCCAGCACCGCCTCGTCGAACACCGCCTCCGCCGAATGATTGAACGGGGCGACGGCCGGATCGGTGTCCGGCGGGCAGGCGCCCAGCATGATGAACGCTCCCGGCACCTGCTCCAGCACGTAGGAGAAGTCCTCCGACGCGGTGATCGGGCTGGGGGTCCGCAGGAAGCGCTGGCTGCCGAAGAGCTCGGTCACCGCGCGCTCGGCGAAGGTCACCTCGTCGGGGTGGTTGACGGTCAGCGGGTACCCGTCGACGAACCCGGCGGTTGCGGACAGCCCGTGGGCTGACGCGACGTCCCGCACCAGGCGCAGCGCCGCGTCCTGCACCGCGGAACGCGCTTCAGGCGAGAACGACCGCACGGTGACCTCCAGCCGGGCCTGATCGGGGATCACGTTGCTCGCGGTGCCCGCGTGGAAGGTGCCCACGCTGATCACGACCGGGTCGAATATGTCGAACCGCCGGGTGACCATGGTCTGCAGGGCGGTCACGATCTCGCAGGCGGCCGGGATCGGGTCGGCGGCGCGGTGCGGCTGCGACCCGTGCCCGCCGCGGCCGTGAACCGTGATCTCCAGGGTGTCGGACGCGGCCAACATCGCTCCGTCACGCGCGGTGTAGATCCCGAGGGGCAGCAGGCTCGAGGCGACGTGCAGGCCGAAGGCGGCGACGGGTCGGGCTCCCGCCGCGTCGAGCACGCCCTCGGAGATCATTACCCTGGCCCCGCCCCCGAGCTCCTCGCCCGGCTGGAACATGAAGATCACATTCCCGGCGAGTTCCGCTTGCTGAGAGGACAGCAGCCGCGCGGCCCCGGCCAGCATCGCGGTGTGCAGGTCGTGACCGCACGCGTGCATGGCCCCGTCGACCTGCGAGGCATAGACCAGGCCGGTGCGCTCGGTTACGGGCAGCGCGTCCATGTCGCCGCGCAGCAGGACCGTCCCGCCCGGCCTGGCTCCGCGAAGCACCGCGGTTACCGAGCTGAGCGCCTGTCCCGTGGTGATCTCGAGCGGCAGCCCGTCCAGCGCGGCCAGCACTTTCTCCTGGGTCCTGGGAAGCTCGAACCCGATCTCAGGCTCCCGGTGGATGGCGCGGCGCAGCTCGGCAAGCTCACCCGAGATCGCCACGGCGTCGTCATGAACCTCGGCCACCACAAAGCCTCCCTCCGCCGCGGCACCAGCCTGGCGCGGCATGCCGTTCCAGGGTCCCACGACCAGTCCCGCTCGCAGCGAACACCGGCGGCCGGTCCGGTGCGCTCGCTATGATCACAGCGGGATATATGCTCTACATCGCAGGAAATCAACCATGATCACGGAATGGCGGCTGGCATGGAGCGCCGGCGATCCCTGGGAACGTCGGTCAGCTGACCTAGACTGTGCGGACACCGCGCCGTGCGGTGCCCGCCGGAGTAGACAGCGCTGTCGGCCGCAGTCGACGCCGACGGGCCGATTGCCGAGGTCAGGGATCCATAGTTGAACGCCGTCGGCTGGGACGTCGTCATTGTCCTGGTCATAGTGCTTATCGGCGGATTCTTCGCCGCCGCCGAGATGGCCCTGGTGTCGCTCCGCGACGGCCAGGTGCGGGCGCTCGCGAAGCGGGGCCGGCGCGGCCAGCGGGCGGCCAGACTCGCGCAGAACCCCAACCGGTTCCTGTCCGCCGTCCAGATCGGCGTCACGCTGGCGACCCTGCTGTCCGGCGCATACGGTGCAGCCACCCTGGCCAGCGACCTGAAGTCCGGGCTGGCCCACCACATGTCGAAGGGGCTGGCCTCCGTGCTCTCGATCGTGGTGGTCACGCTGGCGATCTCCTTCTTCACCCTGGTCTTCGGCGAGCTCGCGCCCAAGCGGATCGCGCTGCAGCGCTCGGAGCGGGTATCACGGTTCGCCGCGCCCTTCGTGGACGGGCTCGCGACCGTGGCCACGCCCCTGGTCTGGCTGCTGTCGAAGGCCACCAACCTCGTGGTCACGGTCCTCGGCGGCGACCCGACCGCCGGCCGGGGAGTCATGACCGAGCAGGAGCTTCGCGACGTGGTGGCCGGGTACCAGGCGCTGAGCGCCGATCAGCGGCACATCGTGGGCGAGGTGTTCGACGCCGGGAAGCGGCAGATCCGCGAGGTGCTGGTGCCGAGGACCGAGGTGGAGTTCCTGCCCGCCACCATGGCGATAGCCGAGGCCGCGGCGATCGTCAGAGCGGCGCCGCATACCCGGTTCCCGGTCTACCAGGAGTCCTACGACGACGTGATCGGCTTCGTGCACGCCAGGGACCTGTTCGGCCCCGACGCCGACCGCGAGTCGCTGCGCGTCGGAGAGGTCTGCAGGCCGGTGAAGTTCCTGCCGACCAGCAAGACCGTGCTGTCCGCCCTGTCGGAGATGCGGCGGGAGAACGCGCACCTGGCCATCGTGATGGACGAGTACGGCGGCACCGCGGGCATCGTCACCCTCGAGGATCTCGTCGAGGAGCTGATCGGCGAGATCCGTGACGAGTACGACGCCGACGAGGGTCAGTCCCGGCAGCTGCGCGGCGGCGAGCTGGAGGTCGACGGCCTGCTGAACCTGGACGAGTTCGCCGAGCAGACCGGGGTCGAGCTACCCGAGGGCCCGTACGAGACCGTAGCGGGCTACCTGCTCGCCGCGCTCGGTCACCTGCCCGGCGAGGGGGAGTCGGTGGAGGTCTCGGGCCGCAAGCTGGCCGTGACCCAGCTGGACGGCCGGCGGATCGCCCGGGTGCGGGTGGGCCAGGCTGTGCCGATTGCCGCCGACGGGCGGCAGGAACAGGCAGGCCAGGAGGCCGACTAGACTGGCAGCCTGCGCCGCGTGGCGCCCGCGCAGGCCCCATCCCTGTACGATCCCGGAAGGCAGTTCAGTGCGCTCACCTGCGGGGGACAATGGCGGCGCCGCAGAGGCGCCCGACATCGTTCTCGTCGTCGATTTCGGGGCCCAGTACGCGCAGCTGATCGCGCGAAGGGTCCGCGAGTGCCAGGTGTACTCCGAGATCGTCCCTCACACTATGCCCGCCGCCGAGATGCTGGCCCGACGCCCCAAGGCCGTCATCCTGTCGGGCGGCCCCGCGTCGGTCTACGCCCCGGGCGCCCCGCCCGCCCCCGAGCGGCTGTTCGAGGCCGGAGTCCCCATCCTCGGGATCTGCTACGGCTTCCAGCTGATGATGTCCGGCCTCGGCGGCTCGGTGCGGCGCACCGGCGGCGGCGAGTACGGCGCGACCGCGCTCGACGTGCTTCCCGCCGGCCTGCTTCCCGCCGGCCTGCTTCCCGCCAGCCTGCTTCCCGCCAGCCCGCTCCCGGGCAGCTTGCCTCCGGTCGGCGGCACCCTGCTCGGCGGCCTGCCCGCCCGCCAGCAGGTGTGGATGTCGCACGGTGACGCCTGCGCCGCCCCGCCCCCCGGGTTCACGGTCACGGCCACGACCGCCGGAACGCCGGTCGCCGCGGCCGAGGACCAGGCCAGGCACCTCTACGGGGTGCAGTTCCACCCCGAGGTGCTGCACACCGCGCACGGGATGGAGATCCTGCGCCGGTTCCTGGCGGCGGCCGGGTGCACGCCCACGTGGACCATGCGCGGCGTGATCGAGGAGCAGACCGAGCGGATCGCCGCGCAGGTCGGGAAGGGCCGCGCGATCTGCGGGCTGTCTGGCGGCGTGGACTCCGCGGTGGCCGCCGCCCTGGTCCAGCGGGCCATAGGATCGCGGCTGAGCTGCGTGTTCGTTGATCACGGGCTGCTGCGCACGGGCGAGGCCGAGCAGGTTGAGCAGGATTTCGTCGCCGCCACCGGGGTGGACCTGACGGTGGTGGACGCGGCCGCCGAGTTCCTGGCGGCGCTGGCCGGGGTCACCGACCCGGAGGAGAAGCGGAAGATCATCGGGCGCGAGTTCATCCGCGCGTTCGAGCAGGCGGCGCGGCAGATCACCGGCGCGGCGGTCGGCTGCCGGCCTGGAGAACAGCCGACCTTCCTGGTGCAGGGGACGCTCTACCCCGACGTCGTCGAGTCGGGCGGCGGCACCGCGACCGCCAACATCAAGTCCCACCATAACGTCGGCGGGCTCCCGGATGACCTGGCGTTCGATCTAGTGGAGCCGCTGCGCACGCTGTTCAAGGACGAGGTGCGCGAGGTGGGCCGCCAGCTCGGGCTGCCGCCGCGGATCGTCTGGCGGCAGCCGTTCCCCGGCCCCGGCCTGGCGATCAGGATCGTCGGCGAGGTCACCAGCGAGCGCCTCCGGATCGCCAGGGACGCCGACGCCATCGCCCGGGCCGAGCTGTCCGCGGCCGGCCTGGACCGCGAGATCTGGCAGTGCCCCGTGGTGCTGCTCGCCGACGTCCGCTCGGTCGGTGTCCAGGGTGACGGCCGCAGCTACGGCTACCCGGTGGTGCTCCGCCCGGTGACCAGCGAGGACGCGATGACGGCCGACTGGGCCCGGCTGCCGGACCCGGTGCTGGCCGCGATCTCGACCCGGATCACCAACGAGGTGCCGGAGATCAACCGTGTCGTGCTGGACGTGACCAGCAAGCCCCCGGCCACCATCGAGTGGGAGTAAATCCCCAAGCCCAAGATCCATAACGTAACGTCGCCTCCCGCAGCCTGATCTGTCAGCCGGGAACTGTCGGCACCCCGTGCCACGGTGACACTCATGTTAGATAGGAGGCACCATGGGTGTTATGACGATCGCGGAGGCGTGGCCGGCGACCGGTCGGCTGTTCACCGTGGACGACCTGGACCGGATGCCCGATGACGGGCGCCGGTACGAACTCGTGGACGGGGTTCTCATGGTGAGCCCGGCCCCGAGCCTCCCGCATCAGGTCGTGCTGAAAGAGCTGGTCGTTCAGCTGCACGGAGCCTGCCCGCCTGGCCTGTTCGTCGTACCAGGGCCGGGCGTTCGGATGTCGGACGACACTGAGCTGATCCCGGATCTCGTAGTGATCCGGAAGGACCAGCTCGCCGCGCGTAGGGTAACCCGCCCGCCGCTGCTCGCCGTCGAGATCCAGTCGCCCAGCACCGCGCTGTTCGACCTGAATACCAAGAAGGCGGTGTACGAGCGGTTCAGCATCGAGTCGTACTGGATCGCGGTGCCAGACGTCGACCAGCCTGAGCTGATCGCGTTCGAGCTGTGCGATGGCCTCTACCAGCAGGTCGCGCACGTCAGCGGCGGCCAGGTGTTCCGCGCGGAGCGGCCGTTCCCGGTCGAGGTCGTGCCGGCGCGCCTGGTGGCAGACCTGCTGCCGGACTGACTGGCCCCGGCCGCCTCGGCCTGGCGGCCCTTCCGCACGGCACCCGATTCGCGCCCTCTCCAGTTGGCCCAGTTTCCGGCCGTTTGCCGTCGGCAGGCACGCGCATGCTCAGGTCACGACGGAGCGTGCGGCCGGGAAGTCCTGATAGGCCTGGTCGGCCATGATCTGGCGCAGGATGTCGAGCGCGTCCCAGACGTCAGCGAAGCGGGTGAAGACCGGGGCGGGGCCGAGCCGCAACCGGTCCGGGGTGCGGTAGTCGCCGATCACTCCCGCCCGGATCAGCGCCTGGCTGATCTGCCAGGCCTGCGGGTGCGCGAGCGTGACGTGCGCGCCGCGCCGCGCGTCCTGCCTCGGCGAGGCGACACAGATGCCGTAGCGCGCCAGCCACGCGTCGGCCAGGCCGATGAGATACCCGGTGAGCGCCACGCCCTTGGCCCGCAGCCGGCCGATGCCGGCCTCGGCGAGCAGCCGGGCCCCCTCCTGCACCGCGACCGTCCCGATGACGTCGGGCGTCCCGGTCAGGAACGGGCCGATGCCCGGCGCGGGATCATAACCCTGGCCCATGTCGAACTGATCCCGCTGGCCGAACCAGCCCCACACCGGCTGCCGCAGCCGCTGCTGCAGCTCACGCCGCACGTAGAGGAACGCGGGCGCGCCGGGCCCGGCGTTCAGGTACTTGTAGGTGCAGCCGACGGCCAGGTCGGCGCCGGCGGAGTCAAGGTCCACCGGGACGGCGCCGACCGAGTGGCACAGGTCCCAGAGCACGATTGCCCCGGCCTCGTGCACGATCGCGGTGATCTTCGCCATGTCGGCCAGCGCGCCGCTGCGGTAGGCCACGTGCGAGAGGCTGACCAGCGCGGTGCGCTCATCGAGGGCGCCGCGCAGCACGTCCTCGTCGAGGCCCTGGTTCAGGTCGGAGCCGATCATGCGGAGCTCGCCGCCGCGCTGCGCGGCGATCCCCTCCAGGACGTAACGGTCGGTCGGGAAGTTGTCGTCATCGGTGATGATGACGTTCCGGCCGGGCTGGGCGTCCAGCGCGGCGCAGGCCAGCTTGTACAGGTTGACCGTGGTCGAGTCGCACACCGCGAGCTGGCCAGGCGCCGCCCCGACCAGGTGCTCGCCGACGATGTCGCCGACCTGGCGGGGCAGCTCGATCCAGCGGCTCCACGAGCGGACCAGTCCGGCCCCCCACTCCTGGCTGATTACCTCGGCGATGCGCGCCTGCGTGGCCCGGGGCAGCGGGCCGAGCGAGTTCCCGTCCAGGTAGATCAGCGACTGGTCGTCGCACACGAACCGGTCACGGAACCGGGCCAGCGGATCCGCCGCATCCAGGTCCTCGGCATGGGAACGGTCCGCGGGAAACGTCGCCACGGCCCCACCCTAGCCGCGCCGGCCGCCGTCGGCTCGTGGCCCGCTCGTGCGGTGTCCGCCCGCACCGCTCCAGCTCGCTCGTGACATTGACGCACAGGCGGAGGTGCCTGCTGGTCAGGCTCCGGCGGCGGTGACGATGGCGTCGGTGGCGAAGCCAAGCAGCACGCCGAACAGGATGCCCCAGGTCGTGATTTCCTTCAGGCCCTGCTTGCGCGCGACCGCCAGCAGCTCGATAACGACATAGAGGATGGAGCCGGCGGCCAGGGTCAGGAACCCGATGGACAGCGTGCTGTTGACCACGCGCTGCCCCACCAGGGTCCCCAGGAAGGTAGGGCCGCCGCCGATGAGCCCCAGCAGGAACAGGTAGCGCCAGGACGGGCGACGGCCTTCGGCGGCCATGGGCGCGACGATGCCGAAGCCCTCCGTAGCGTTGTGCAGGCCGAACCCGATGACCAGCAGGACAGCGAGCTGCAACGCGCCTCGTGCGGCTGAGTTGCCGATGGCGAGGCCCTCGGCGAAGTTGTGCAGGCCGATCCCGATGGCGATCATCATCGGCAGGTCGCTCAACCGGGCGAGACCGGTCTGCCTGGCCCGTAGCTCAGCCACCGACGCCGCTCCGGGCCCGAACGACCGGGCCGCGCGCCGGGCTACCCACCGGTCGAAGTAGACCAGGCCCGCGAGGCCGACACCAAAGCACAGCGCGAACACGGCCCCGTTGCCGGCCGCTGAGCCGTACCTGTGGCCGCTCAGCGCGGCGTTCACCGGGGCCCACGCATGGTCCAGAACATCCCACAGCAGAAAGATCAGGATGCCAGTGGCCGTCGCGCTCAGCATCGTCCGCACCTTGGGCATCGGGGCACGTAGTCGGCCGACCGGCAGGCCCAGGTAGATGGTGAACCCGGCTATCGCGCCGAGCACGGCGATCTGAGCTGAACTCACGACAGAACCCCCAGGGGTGAACGATAAAGCCGCGGCACTGATCGCTTTAGGCAAGGCTAACCTAAGCGGGCGGCCCGGCTCGCGTCAACGGCCCGTCTTTCTGCTGTCGACTTCCAGACACTCGTGACGCGGGCCGCTACGCGGCCAGCCGCCCGGGCCGGGGCAGGGCGGCCGCGGCGGCTGGCTCGGGGCCAGTGGGACTGTTGAGGCACCAGGGGAGCAGCCCTGCTAGCCAGCTGGGTGGCCGGCGCTCTAGCTGTGTGATCTCCTTCGCTTACCGCGGAGCCGCAGCACGATCACGACCGCGGCGGCGATGGCGGCCGCGACCGGGAGCGCGCGTTTGAGCACGGGCAGGCCGGCCACGCTGAGCAGGTCGATCGCGTCGTCGTCGGTCGGCCTGGCGTTGTCGCGCGCCGCGCCGTAGCTCGCGGGGGCCGAGGCGGGAACGGACCTTGCCGACCCGTCGGGACCAGCAGCCTGCGTGGAGGTGCCGGGAGAGGCCGCCATGGTGATGCGCGACGGGACTGTCGCGGGGTGGTCGGCCGGGGCTGTAGGGCGGGCGGGCGTAAGGCGGGCGGGCGGGGCAGTGGAGCCCGGCGCAGGCCCCGGGAGGCCGTTGCCGCTGGGCAGCGGCAGCGGGGAGTCGCTGAGGGTCAGCCCGAGGTCGGCGAGCTTCTGCCGGATCTCCTCCACCGACGCCGGGCCGATGTGGTCGATGGCGAGCAGGTCCTCCCCGGTCTTGGCCGCCAGCTCCCCCACCGTGTGGATGCCCTCGCGGCGCAGGCTGTTGTAGGACCGGAGGGAGAGGTTCAGCTCCTCGATGGGCCGGGCGAAGCCATCCTCCTGGCCGTCGCCAGAGCCCTCGTCCGGGGACTGCTGGGCGGGCTCGGCGGCGAGCATGTCCGCGAGATTGGACGCGAACACCCCGATCAGCTTGCCGCCCACCTCGGCCATCACGCCCCGGCCGAACTGCGCGGGCCGCCCGGTCACGTTGAGTGTCGTGTGCACGACCACGTGAGTGTGGCCGTTCTGGCTCTCCAGCGTCGAGCGCACTTTCGCCGACGCCGTGCCGGCGCCCCGGGTCTCCTTGCCCGACGCCTCCAGGGTGATCACGTGGGCATCCGGATCACGCTCGGTGAAGCGCGCCGTTCCCGCGTACGTCATGGCGATCGGGCCGACCTTGACTTTGATCCGCCCGCTGATCACGTCGCCGTCCACCGAGTCGAGGGTGGCGCCCGGCATGCAGGGCGCCACCCTCTCCACGTCCATCAGCACTTCCCACGCCCGCTCCTCGGGGACCGGGACGGTGAACGAGTGCTCTAGCTCCATCGTTTAGACTCCTGCCGCAGCCGCCAGGGCCCTCCCCGTCAGCACCCGGGCCAGGTGACGCCGGTAGTCGGGGGCGCCGTGCAGGTCGCCGGGCGGATCAGTACCCTCGCCCGCGTGGGTGGCCGCCGACCGCAGGGCATCCCTGCTGGCCTCAGCTCCCGTCGCGGCCGTCTCCGCCGCCGTGGCCCGCACTGGCACCGGCCCCATGTTCGTCAGGCCGATCTTAGCCTCTGTCACTTGCCCGTTCGAACGCTTCGCCAGAGCGGCGACGCCCACGATCGCCCAGGCTTGCGCGGTCCGGTGGAACTTCTCGTAGCGGTAGCCCCAGCCGCCGAGCTTGGGCACCCGGACGCCGGTCACGATCTCCGCAGGCTGCAGCGCGGTGGTCAGGTAGTCGAGGAAGAAGTCCGCCACCTCGATATCCCGGTCGCCGCCCGGGCCTCGGGCCGTGAGCGTCGCCTCCAGGGCCAGCGCGACGGCGGGCAGGTCGCCCGCCGGGTCGCCGTGCGACAGTGAGCCGCCGATTGTGCCGCGGTGCCGCACCGCGGGATCGGCGACCGTGGCCGCGGCCTCGGCGAGCAGCCCGCAGTGCTCGGCGATCAGGCCCCGATCAGCAGCGAGTCGCCGTCATCGCGGACGCCGCGCAGCTCGTCGAGCCTGCCGACGTCGACCAGCAGGCTGGGGTAGGCGAGCCGGAGCCGCAGCAGCGGCAGCAGGCTCTGCCCGCCCGCGATCACCTTGGCATCCTCACCGGCATTGCCGAGCACGTGCACGGCCTCGTCCAGGGACCCGGGCCGGTGATAGTCGAACTTCGCCGGGATCATGCCGGGTCACCTCCTTCCTGGGCTCCGCCGGCCGGCGCGCCAGCTTGCGCCGCCTGTATCGCGCGCCAGACTCGTTCCGGGCTGCACGGCATCGTTATGTCCCGGACCCCGAGCGGGCGAAGGGCATCGATGATCGCGTTCACGACCGCGGGCGTGGAGGCGATCGTGCCCGCCTCGCCGACGCCCTTGACGCCGAGCCGGTTCCCGGAAGGGCTCTCGGTCCGGCTGGTGACGTAGGACGGGAGGTCGGCCGCTGACGGCACCAGGTAGTCGGCCAGGGTCGTGGTCAGCAGGTTGCCGGCATCGTCGTAGACCGCCTCCTCGTACAGCGCCTGCGCGATGCCCTGCGCGATGCCGCCGTGCACCTGGCCCTCGACGATCAGCGGGTTGACCACCTTCCCGACGTCGTCGACCGCGACGTAGGAGCGGATGGTGACCATCCCGGTCTCGGTGTCGACCTCGGTCGCGCACAGGTGGGTGCCGTGCGGGAACGAGAAGTTGTCCGGATCGTAGGTCGCGTCGGAGTCCAGCGAGGGCTCGACGCCGTCCGGCAGGGCGTGCGCGGCGAAGGTCGCCAGCGCGATCTCGCCGATCGTGACACCCTTCTCAGGGTCGCCGCGGACCGCGAACCGCCCCGGCGTCCACTCCATGTCGTCGGCCGAGGCCTCGATCATGCCCGCGGCGATCACCCGGGCCTTCTCGATGACCTTGTCGCAGGCCGCGACCAGGGCCATGCCGCCGACGGCCAGCGAGCGCGAGCCGTAGGTGTCCATGCCCTTGGGCGAGATCTGGGTGTCGCCGTGCAGCACCCGGATGTCCTCGAACGGGACGCCGAGCTGGTCGGCCACGATCTGGCTCCACGCGGTCTCGTGGCCCTGCCCGTGCGCGCTGGACCCGGTCACCACCTCGACC
>WNFM01270020.1_pt2 | contig 12233 bp, 9 predicted proteins | sample 5400271 | NCBI WGS metagenome assembly WNFM01 (sample SAMN13153352, study PRJNA577476) | soil metagenome | isolation source: 60 cm saprolite on Douglas fir-dominated hillslope | place: USA:California | collected 2013-09-17 | reverse complement strand
CTGCACGCATCTGGTGCTCGGACTGCCGCTCTTCGGGACGCTCGCGTTCCTGGTTGCGCTCTTCAGCACGGGCCGCGCCCCGATGGCCGCGGTTCTGGCGGTGCCGGCGGCGGGCGGAGCTGCCGTTTTCTGGCGGCGCCGCGTGGCGCTTTCACTCGACGGCGCGCCGGGCCTGGCCGGGGCGGCAGCGTGTGGCCTGCTGGGAATCGCCGCCGGCGTCGCGCTGCTTTGGGCGACGTTGCCGCCCGCCACCATCGACGAGGTCGCATATCACCTGGCCGTGCCGAAGACCTGGGTGCTGGAAGGCCGCGCGCTCGAGTTGCCCCTGCTGGCGAACTCCTACTTTCCCTTCGGCGTCGAGTCCGCGCATCTGCCAGCGATCTCGCTGCTCGGCGATCGCGGAGCGCTCAGCGCCCACCTCGTCCACCTTGCAGTCACGGTCGCGCTGCTGGTCCTGGTCGTGCGCTGGGTCACCGCCCGGGCCGGGCTTGGGGCAGGGCTGCTCGCGGCGGCAGCGCTGGCGACGCCGCCCGCGCTGGTCACCTCGGCGGGGTCGCTGATCCTCTTTTTCGCATTGGAGCGCCTCGACCGCGATGAAGCGGGGCCGGCGACACTTGCGCTCGCGCTGGCGGCGGGCCTCCTCACCAAGTACACGTTCGCGCTCTATGCGGCAGCGCTCTTCGCCGCGGCGCTGCTGCTGCAGCGCAAGAAGCCGCCGATGCTGCGGGCGCTGGTCGTCGCGGGCCTGCTGGGCGGCGCGCTGGGCTCGCTCTTCTACCTGCGCAACCTCGTCTGGACCGGCGATCCGGTCGCACCCTTCCTGCGTCCGCTCGCTCCGGCGCTGAGCCATTTCAACAACGCCGACGGCTTCGTCGATCTGCTGCGCCGCTACCTCTATGACCCGCAGCTGATCGACGAGTCGATCGGCGCGACGCTTTTTCTGCCCATCCTGATCCTGCTGCCGGCGAGGCCGTGGCTCGCGCGCCAGCCGTTCCTTCGCACGGCCGGCGCCGCGCTCGCGCTGGCGATGGTCGCGATGCTCGGCACGGGCCCGTCTGCGCGGCTGGTAGTGCCATTCCTCGCCCCGCTTGCGCTCGCCGGCGTGATCGCCCTCGAGCAGGTGCCGCTCCGCAATGCATTCCGCGCGCTGATCCTCATCGCGGCTTCCGTGCAAGTGCTCGAGGCAGCCTTCTTCCTCGAAACCTTCGCGCCCTTCTCGATCTTTCAGCGAGCGCCCGACGGCGGCCCCAAGTTCGCACCCAAGAGCTTCCTTTCGCATCGCCCCGAGAACTTCTACCCGGCCATCGACTGGATCGACGACGCGCTCCCCGCCGGCAGCCGCGTGCTGGTGGTCGGCCTGCATCGCCTCTACTGGTTCTCGCGTCCGGCGCGCGGAGGCGGCAACTTCGACGGGCCGCGGGTCGCCGCCTACCTCGACGAGGAGAGCCCGGCACGCCTCCGCGAGAAGCTGCGGCGCGACGGCATCACCCACGTCGCGATCTTCAAGACGCTGATCCAGATCGGCGACGCGCCGCCGGAGGGTCACCGCGCCGAGGGCCGCACCATGCTCTCGCAGCGCGGGCTCACCTTGCTGCGGGAAGCATTGACCGGCGGTGCGAAGTCGATCGGTTCCGACGCGGTCGCCGAGCTCTATCGCCTCGAATGATTATTTTTCCGCCATCGCGTACGAGCCGTTCCACTCCTCGGGCGGCGGCTGGGTCAGATACTCCTTGCAGCGCTCGGCCATCTTCCGCGAAGCCGCGTCGCCGTTGCCCATCGCCGCGGCCACCTCGAGGAAGCGCCGCTCCGCCTCGGAGAATTTCCGCGAGCGGTAGAGATCGAGCGCTTCGCGGTGCAGCTCGACGGCCTTGAGCGCCGGCCCGTCCACCTTGCCCTGCTCGCCCAAGAGCTCGTGCACCAGCACCGCCTTCGCCCTGCCCTTCACCGCCACCCAGTCGAGCGGGCGCAGCACCATCCGATCCTTCACCAGCGCGGCGGTGGTCTCGCCGATGACGATGCCCGTCCCGTAGCTCTTGTTGAGCGACTCGAGGCGGGACGCCAGATTTACCGCGTCGCCCATGGCGGTGTAGTTCATGCGGTTGGGCGAGCCGATGTTGCCCACCACCGCGACGCCGGTGTTGATGCCGATGCGCGCCGACATGACGGGCCGGCCCTGGCGCTTCCATTCCTCCTGCATGGCCAGCAGCCGATCGCGCATCGAGAGCGCGCAGCGGCAGGCGACGAGCGCGTGATCGGCGAGCGGCCGCGGCGCGCCCCAGAAAGCCATGATGGCGTCGCCGATGTACTTGTCGACGGTGCCGTTCTGCTCGCGGATGGTCTCGCTCATCCGCTCGAAGTACTCGCCCAGCTCCTTCACCAATTCGTCGGGCGCGAGCGATTCGGAGAGCGTGGTGAAGCCCGCGATGTCCGAGAAGAGGGTGGTGATGGTCAGCTTCTCGCCGCCCAGCCGCGCCTCGCGCCCCGAGGCGAGCAGGTCCTGCACCAGCTCGCGCGGAACGTATTTTCCGAACGAGCGCAGCGAGGACTTCATGCGATCGGTCGACTCGATCATGGTGTTCACCTCGCGCACGATCGAGCCGTCGACGTTGAGCGGCCGGTCGCTGAGCTCGAAGCGGCCGATGCGATCCATCTCGTCCGAGATCTCGTGCATCGCTTCCGAGATGCGCGAGGAGAGCATGGCGCCGAAGAGCGAGGCCACCAGCGCGCAGAGCGCCCCGATGGCGACCGCCAGCCACGCCTGGTGCTCGGCGTCGCCGAAATAGTCGAGCTTGGGAACCACGCCGATGACGCGCCAGTCGATGCCCGACTCGGGCGGAAACTCCGACACCAGCGCGAGGTAGGGCCCGAAGGCGAAGCCGCGCGCGCCCGGCCCGCGCTGCTGCAACTCGCTCCACGCGCCGGCCAGCATCGGATCGGGGTGGCGCGCGGCGCGGGCGATCTGCTTGGTGCCGTTGTCGACCTCGGTGACTTCGCCCTTGGGATGGCCGACCACGAGGCCGCTGCGCGTGACCACGTAGACCCGCCCGCTCTGCCCGAGCTGCAGCGTGGCGAGAAATTCGGAGAGAACGGCCACCTCGAATTCGATCGCCCACACGCCGCGCAGCGTGCCGTCCGGCGCCAGGTCGCGCGCGGCGTAGATGAAGCCCGGCTGGTTGCGGCTGGCGAAGAGGAACGGCTCGACCCAGACGCCTTGTTCCGACTTGCTGGCGGCCAGATACCAGGGTCGCGTGCGCGGATCGTATTCGCGGATTTCGTCGAGGGTCGTCTTGAAGGAGCCGTCGGGCTCGCGCGTCATCTCGCGCCACTTGGTGCCGCGCGGCGTCCGCTCGCGCAGCGTCTCCTTGACCTGGGCGCCTTCGCGGAACGACGCGAGGTAAGCTCCGTCCGCCCCGCCGTACGCGACCCAGGTGAAGCTGGGGTTCGCGAGCAGCACCGCATGGAAATGCGCGAGCGCCGTCATGCGGTAGTTGGGATCGAGCTTGCCCTCGGCCGCGAGCTGGCGTTCGAGCGCCACGGTGGGCACGGCGGGCTCGAGGAAGCGCAGCGTGCGCTGCGTGGTGTTGGCGGCGATCTCGTTGGCGAACGAGTGCCACAGCCCGGCGATCACGCGCGACGAAGAGACGTACGCCGAGACGCCGACGGCCCCGGCGGCGAGGAGGATGAGGCCAATCACGCCGGTCACCAGCGTGGGGCGCAGCGGTAGGCCCCTGCCTGCGCTCGCCATGTGCGCGCGTCCTCCCTGGCCCGAGGAATACCACAGCAGCTACTTCTCGCCGGAGCCGATCTTGGCGCGCGTCTTCAGCTCTTCGATGGAGCGGCGGATGTCGGCGCGGTCCTTGGCGGCGGGCGCGAGCTGTAGATAAGTCCGGTACGCGCGCACCGCCAGGTCGGCCTCGTTGTCCAGCGCGGCGCGGAAGCTCGCCAGCGCGTCGTCGGCCTGCCCTTTCTCGAGCGCGGCCTCGCCCCGGCGCATTTGCGAGATGGCCACCGCGTGCAGCAGCGCGGCCTGCGTGACTTCGGGTTCCTTGCGGCGCCTGGGGGGCGGCGCTGCGGGAGGCGGCGTCGATGCGGGCGCAGGCGCGGCCGGGGGCGGCACGGCGGCGACTGCGACGCCCGCGTCGGCCGGCGGAGCAGCCGCGATCTCGCCGGCGTCGTGCGCTGCCTCGGCCGCTGCGCCTGCGTCGATCGGCGCTGGTTTCGGTTCGGCCGCTGCAGGCTTCTCCTCGGCAGGCACGGCCGCGGCAGTGGGCGCCTTCTCCGTCGCTGCGTCCGGAGCCGCTGCGGGCGAGTCCGGAGTCGCGGAAGGAAAGGCCGGAATCTGCAGCGCCACGCTCTTCGGCGCGGAGATGACCCCGAGCGCGAAGCCCGCCGCCACCACCGCCGCGCTCACAAGCAGCGAAGCGAGCAACGCCGGCGCGAACACCGAGGGCGTGGGCTGCTTGAGGCGCTGCTGCCCGTCCTCGAAGCGCTCGAGCGTCTCCTGCGTCTGCCGCTGGGCCGCGTCCAGCCGGGCCTGCAGCGTTTCCACTTTGGTCTGCGCCTTGGCGAGCGCGCCCACCTGCGTCTCGAGCGCGCCCAGCTTCTCGATCAGTCGCGCCACCGCCTCCTTCTCGGGCGGCGGGCGCATCCAGCGCGTGCGCAGCGCTGAAAAAATGTTGCGCTCTCCCTCGGCGGGCGGGCGCGGGTGCACGCTTTCGATCGCGTCCAGCAGCTCGGTCACGCCGCCGAACCGCTCGCGCCGATCGGGCGAGACCGCCATGCGGACGATGTCCCCCAGAGGCCCGGTCAGCTCGGCCAGGTTGCCCGGCGGCACATGGCCCGTCAGCAGCTCGAACCCCAGCGCTCCGGCCGCGTAGACCTGCACCCGCGGCTCGTTCTTGCGCGGCGCATCCGGCGCCAGCAGCTCGGGCGCCAGATAGCCAGGCTCGGTCTCGGGCGCCTGATCGTCGAAGGCGGCGAGGTGCAGGCCGCCGGCGTCGTCGATCTGCACCAGCCGCGCCCGCAGCGTCGCCCCCTGCGCCGCCGCCAGCCGGACCGCCGCGGCAAAGAGCACCGACGCCTCGCTGAGCGTCAGCCGCTGGTTCACCGCCCTCACCTTTTCGAGGATCTCGTGGACGTTGGTCATGGCCGCGGCTTCTACTGTATCTTTGTTTTGGCCCTTTGTTGCCCTTCTGTCGCAGGAGAGTCCATGTCGATGTCGTTATTGGAGCAGCTCAAGGCGGTCACGGTGGTAGTGGCCGATACGGGCGACATCCATTCGATCCGCAAATTCACCCCGCGCGACGCCACTACCAACCCGTCGCTGATCACCGCCGCCGCGCAGATGCCCGAGTACCAGGACGTGGTCAGGGCCGCGCTGGAGTGGGCCCGTCGCGAGGTGCCGAAGGGGGGAAGCCGCGAGGACATCAGCGCGCTGGCCGTCGATCGGCTGGCGGTCGAGTTCGGGCTGCGCATCCTCCAGATCGTCCCCGGGCGCGTCTCGACCGAGGTGGACGCGCGGCTCTCCTTCGACACGCCCAAGCTGATCGAGAAGGCGCGCTTCCTCATCAAGCTCTACGAGGCGGCGGGCGCGAAGCGCGAACGCATCCTCATCAAGCTCGCCTCCACCTGGGAGGGGATCCGGGCGGCCGAGCAGCTGGAGAAGGAAGGCATTCACTGCAACCTCACCCTGCTCTTCGGCCTGCACCAGGCCGTCGCCTGCGCGGAGGCGGGGGTCACGCTCATCTCGCCGTTCGTCGGGCGCATCCTCGACTGGTACCTCAAGGACACCGGCAAGACCGAGTACGCGCCCGACGAGGATCCGGGCGTGCTCTCGGTCAGCAAGATTTATAATCACTATAAAAAGTATGGGTACAAGACCGAGGTGATGGGCGCCTCCTTCCGCAACGTCGGCGAGATCCTCGAGCTGGCCGGATGCGATCTCCTCACCATCGCGCCCAAGCTCCTCTCGGAGCTGGCGAGCTACGGAGGCGAGCTGGATCGCAAGCTCGATCCGAGGAACGCGGCGGCGATGCAGATCGAGAAGCTGCACTTCGACGAGAAGTCCTTCCGCGAGGCGCACGAGCGCGATCGCATGGCCAAGGAGAAGCTGGCCGAGGGCATCGACGGCTTCACCAAGGCGCAGATCTCGCTCGAGGCGATGCTGATGGAGCGGCAGAAGGGCGACACCTCCCACGCCGCGCGCGAGCTGTTCCGCGTCTTCGACCTGGACGGCGACGGCTTCATCACCCGCGAGGAGTGGGCGGGAACCGACGCGGTCTTCGACGCGCTCGACGTCAACGGCGACGGGCGCATCTCGCCGGAGGAGATGGGCGCGGGCCTGGGCGCGGCCTTCCTGCTGCGCGAGGCGCACTGAGCGATGCGGAAAGCTTCAGCCGCGATGGCGATCGTGCTGGCAGCGGCGGCGCTGCCTGCAGCGGCGGCCGACGTGAAGACGGAGATCGCGGCGCTCCTGATCGAGTTCCTCGCCAAGGTGGACGACCCCGCCATGCACGAACGCTTCTGGGCGGACGACCTCATCTACGTGCAGAACAGCGGCAAGAAGCTGACGAAGCAGGAGATCCTCAAGTCGATGCGCGAGGGCGCGCAGCAGCCGGCGCCGAAAGAGGCGGAGAAGGAGACGTTCGCGGCGGAAGAGGTGGTGGTGCGGCAGTACGGCGAGGCGGCGGTGCTGAACTTCAAGCTGGTCCGGCGAGCGGCGGGCAAGACCGACTCGTTCCGCAACTCAGGAGTGTTCGTGAAGAACGCCGGCCGGTGGCAGGCCGTCAGTTGGCAGGCGACCAAGGTGGCGGACCACTGAAGGCAGCGGTCGCCGGCGATCAGGCACCCGTTCATCCGACGAACAGCCTACTTACGGATGGTGCTCCACCGGGGCGCCTGCTACACGGCGCGCGCCTCTTCCCCCCGGAGCCCGCCCTTGAAGCGCCTTTTCGCCATCGCCCTCCTCGCCGCAGCCTGCGGCGGTGCCGTGCAGAACTCAGCCGACGATCAGAACTTCACCAGCGACGTCGCGACGCTCTTGGTGATGAACCTCGATTCGCAGCTGGTGACGTCCGCGCCCGCCAACCCCGTGGGCCAGATCCGCGCGCAGCTCCTCTACTCGGTGGGCCACCTGAACGCCGAGCCGGCCGTCGCGCGCCTCGACAAGCTCAACCTCTCGAACGTGAAGACGGTGGCGCTGGGCGGCGGGCTCTATCGAATCTCGTACCACGTGAAGCTGCCGGTCGCGTGGGGGAGCAAGACCAATCTCCCCTCGAGCTACACCTTCACCTTCCCGGCCCGCGTCGACGCCACCGGCATCCAGCAGTTCTGGACGAAGTACGCCGCGAGTTGCAACGACCAGGACGGCGACACCGTGCTGGCAGACAACTTCTGGTTCCACTATCGGCCCCACGCGGCGGGCTGCTCGCTCGCGGCGGCCGACGTGACGGTCGCCACCGCCTCGGCAGCGGTGAGCACGGTCAACACCGTCGGAAAGTATCCTGAGTATCAAAAAGTGTGGGAGGACGGCCTGCTGACGGTGGTCGCGGTCTTCGGCAAGTACGCGCCGGGCGCGACCGACGACTCCGACGCGGGCATCTCGGCCTACAACGCGTTCGTTTCGGCGGCCGCGGCGGAGCTCGGCATCGCAGCGCCCGCGGCGGGAGCGGCCAACCCCGACCTGACTCTGCGCGCGGGCAACGTCATCATCTCGCTCTTGCTGACCGACAAGCTGGAGATCGCCCCGCTCTCCTTCCAGAAGCGCTTCGCCGAGCTCTCCACCAACGCCGATCTCATCCTCTACAACGGCCACGCCGGCCTGGGCGCCAACGTGCGCGCGATGGCCAACATGGGGAACTTCTTCCCCGGCAAGTACCAGATCCTCTTCCTCGACGGCTGCGACACCTTCGCCTACGCGGACGACACCTGGGCGCGGCGGCGCGCGCCGCTCAACCCCGACGATCCGACGGGCACCAAGTACCTCGACGTGGTCACCAACGCGATGCCGGCCTTTTTCAGCTCGATGCCCGACGCGTCGATGGCGCTGATCCGGGCGCTGATGCACTTCGAGGCGCCGCAGACGTATCCGCAGATCTTCAAAGGCGTGAACCCCGATCACGTGGTGGTGGCGATGGGCGAAGAGGACAACGTCTTCCATCCCGGCGCTGGGTACGCGCCGCGCTGGTCGCAGGCCGAGGAGGGCTTCGTCGGCAAGTATGAATCAGTGCTCTACACGGCGGACGTGCAGCCCGGGACGTACGTCTTCGCGCTCTCTCCGAACCCGGCCTTCGCGGGCGGCGACGGCGACCTGCGCGTGCGGGCGGGCGCGATGCCCACGACCGACCTGACCTACAAGTGCAAGAGCTACGTCGGCAACTCGAACGAGCGCTGCAAGCTGACGGTCACCTCGCCGCAGAAGATCTACTTCACGGTCACCGGCGACGCCGCCGGCGTGCAGTCGCACTTCCTGCTGCGCGCCTTCACGCCGCTGTAGGCGTACACTCGTCCGTACGCGCTCTTCGCGGACGAGTCGCACAATGCCCAGCGCTGCCCAGGCTGTCTGGAACGACATCCAACGCATCCGTGCCGAAGCGCCGCTGGTGCACAACATCACCAACTACGTGGTGATGAACACCACCGCCAACGCCCTCCTGGCCGCGGGCGCCTCGCCGGTGATGGCCCACGCCGCCGAGGAAGTGGAGGAGATGGTCGGGATCGCGCGCGCGCTGGTGATCAACATCGGCACGCTCAGCGCCGGCTGGATCGAATCGATGCTGCGCGCGGGCCGCGAAGCCGTGCGGCGAAAAGTTCCCATCGTGCTCGACCCGGTGGGCAGCGGCGCGACCCGGCTGCGCACCGCCACCGTCGAGCGGCTGATCGCGGAGGCGCCTCCCGCCATCATCCGCGGCAACGCCTCGGAGATCCGCTCGCTGGTCTCCGCCGAGCAAGCCACCAAGGGAGTCGACAGCACGCACCGGGCGGAGGAGTCGGTCGACGCCGCCTGGGCGCTCGCCCGGCGCTGCCGCTGCGTGGTCTCGGTGAGCGGGGCGACCGACGTCATCGTCGGGAGCGAAGCGGGCAAGGAGATTGTCATCCGCGTCCGCAACGGCCACGCCTGGATGCCGCGCGTGACCGGCATGGGCTGCACCGCCAGCGCGCTCACCGGCGCCTTCGCGGCGGTGAATCCCTCTCCGCTCCGGGCCGCCGCGCACGCCATGGCGCTCAACGGGATCGCCGGCGAGTTGGCGGGCGAGCGCGCGCAGGGACCGGGCACCTTCCAGGCCGCCTTCCTCGACGCACTCTTCCGGCTCGACGCGGGCGAAATCGAGCGGCGGCTCCTGCTGGAGGAAGTGTGACTCCCGATCGCGCGGCGAGCGACGAGGGCGAACTGGCCGCGCTTCGCGAGTCCGAGCGCTACTACCGGGACCTGTTCGACGCCACCAGCGACGCGCTCTTCGTGCACGGCCTCGACGGCCGCATCCTCGCCGTCAACCGGCAGATGTGCGCGCTCTACGGCTGCACCCGCGAGGAGGCGCTCGCTTCCTCGGTCGCGGACCTCAGCTCCAACGAGCCCCCGTACACCCAGGCCGAGGCCGACTCGAGCGTGCAGCGCACGCTGAACGAGGGCTCCTGCACCTTCGAGTGGCGCAGCCGGAAGCGGAGCGGCGAGCTCTTCTGGAGCGAGGTGGCCCTGCGCCGCGGCGAGCTCGCCGGGCAGCCGCGCGTCATCGCCTGCGTGCGCGACATCTCGCAGCGTAAGCAGGTGGAGGACGCGCTCCGCGACAGCGAGGAGCGCTTCGCGCGCATCTTCAACAGCTCGAGCAACGGCATGGCGTTCACCGGGCTCGACACGGGCGTCATCCTCGACGTCAACGACACCTGGGTCCGCGAGAGCGGCCGGAGCCGCGTCGAGGTGGTGGGCAAGACCGGGCTCGCGGTCGGCCTCTGGGCTCGCCTCGAAGACCGCGAGGCCTGCGTTTCCACCCTGCGCGCGAAGGGCCGCATCCGCGGCTTCGAGACCGTCTTTTCCATGCGCGAGGGACAGCGCCATTACGAGATCAATGCCGAAGTGATCGAGTTGAAGGGCGAGAAGTACGTCCTCTGGGAGTTCCGCGATCTCACCGAGCGCCGGCGGGCGGAGAAGGATCAGGAGAAGCTCTGGGCGCAGCTGCTGCAGGCGCAGAAGATGGAATCGGTGGGCCGGCTCGCCGGCGGCGTGGCCCACGACTTCAACAATCTCCTGACGGTGATCATCGGCTACAGCGACGGGCTCCTCGAGGAGCTCGCGGCCGGGAGCCAGCAGCGCGCGGACGTCGCCGAGATCCGCCAGGCCGGCGATCGGGCCGCGGCGCTGACGCAGCAGCTGCTCGCTTTCAGCCGCCAGCAGATCCTCCAGCCCGTCGTCCTCGATCTGAACCAGGTGGTGACCGACACCGAGCGCCTGCTGCGGCGGCTCCTCGGCGAGGACATCGAGGTCGCGGTGGACCTCGATCCTGCGCTCGGCAAGGTGAAAGCGGACGCCAGCCAGATCAACCAGATCCTGATGAACCTGGCCGTCAACGCGCGCGACGCCATGCCGGCGGGAGGACGCCTGACCATCGAGACGGAGAACCTCGATCTCGATCACGCTCTCGAAGCCCCGCAGGGCACGCCTCCCGCCGGACGCTACGTGCGCATGTCGGTCAGCGACTCGGGCGCGGGCATGGATCGGGACACGCAGGCCCACCTCTTCGAGCCCTTCTTCACCACCAAGCCGCGCGGGGCGGGCACCGGCCTCGGGCTCTCCACCGTCTACGGCATCGTCAACCAGAGCGGCGGCTGGATCGCCGTCTACAGCGAGGTCGGCGTCGGCTCGACCTTCAAGGTGTATCTGCCGCGCGTCGACTCGCAGCCCCCAGCGGCCGTCGAAGTGGTGGCGGCGGCGACGGGCACCGGAACCATCCTGGTCGTCGAAGACCAGGCCGACGTCCGCCGCATCACGGCCCGGATGCTGCGCGGGTTGGGCTACGCAGTCCTCGAGGCGGGCAGCGGAAACGAAGCGCTGGCCATCGCCGGCTCGCATCCCGGGCGCATCGATCTGCTGATCACCGACGTAGTGATGCCCGGCATGTCGGGCCGCACGCTGGGGGAGCGCATCGGCGCCATGCGTCCCGATCTGCGCATGCTCTACGTCTCGGGATACACCGCCAACGTCACGCTGCAGCACGGCGTTCTCGACGGCCCGGTCGCTTTCCTGCAAAAGCCGTTCACCGCCGCCAGCATCGCGAGGAAAGTCCGCGACGTGCTGGCCGGACCGCCTCCGGGTTGACACGGCCCGCGGCGGCGTTAGCTTTTGTGCAGCGGTGAGGCATTTCGCCCATCGTTTGAAATCCCCGCCGGGCGCGAACAGCCTCGGCGAGTTGGAGGAAGCAAATGCACCCAGGAATGATGTGGTGGTGGAAGCGCGCGCGCAGGCACGGCTGCGAAGGCGAAAGCGCACACGCAGGCGAAGGCGGATGGCAGGCCGGACCGTGGGGACACCACGGCGGCGGCGATGACTTCGGCGGAGGCGGCGCCTTCGGCGTGCGCAGGCCGCTGCGGTTTCTCGCCTACAAGCTGAACCTCAGCGAAGAGCAGGTGGCGCAGCTCGCGAAGGTCCTCGACGAGCTGAAGACCGAGCGCGCCCAGGCCGCGGTGGACGATCGCCGCACGGTGGCGGCGTTCGCCGACGCGCTGGGCCTCGAGAAGTACGACGAGGCGCGCGCGAAAGAAGGCGGCGATCTGCGCGTCAAGAGCGCCGAGCGGCTGCGCGATGCAGTGGTGAAGGCGCTGGGCAAGATCCACGCGCTGCTCGATCAGGCGCAGCGCGCACAGCTCGCCTATTTGATCCGCACGGGCGTGCTCTCGATCTGACGATATTCGGGGACACCATACAGATTTGAGTCGGATCCGACGAAAATCCGTAAGGTGTCCCCGGATTCTACTTCTTCGCAGCCGCTCCGGGGCGGGTACAGGTTTCCTCGATCATCGGCTTGCCGTCGAACTCGAAGAAGCTGCCGAACCCGGTGTCGCCCTTCTTGGTGATGGTGTGGCGCACCGCCGTCTTCTGGGGGCCCGCCATCATGTCGCCCTCGAAGACGAGCTTGTCGCCGTCCCATCCCTTGCTGGTGAGCCTGGCCATCGACCCCATCTGGAAGTCGTAGCGGACGTGCTGCGTGCCGTCCCACGAGGCGAATCCCTCGAACAACTCCTTG
>WNFM01340552.1_pt1 | contig 12235 bp, 7 predicted proteins | sample 5400271 | NCBI WGS metagenome assembly WNFM01 (sample SAMN13153352, study PRJNA577476) | soil metagenome | isolation source: 60 cm saprolite on Douglas fir-dominated hillslope | place: USA:California | collected 2013-09-17 | reverse complement strand
TTATTTACAAGCATCGACCACAGCAGGCCGATTGGATGCGCAGCAAGCTACATGATGAATTTTAACGACCAAGATCGGCACTGGGTTGTCACCCTGAGCGCAGCGAAGGGTCTCTCTCGAGGGGCAGATCCTTCCCCTTCGCGGAGTTTACCCTTGAGCGAAGCGAAGGGCTCAGGGCTTCGGCTCATGCGCTCAGGATGACAGGACCGGTTGCGTTCCCTCGCGACTGGAGGCGAAGATGATGGATCAATTTGATATCGTTGTAGCCGGAGGCGGGCATAACAGCCTGCTATTCTTGCCTGGTCCTCGAAGCCCGTCACATGATCGGCGGCAATACCATGACCGAGGAGTTGACACTCCCCGGCTTTCTCCACGACACCTGCTCAACCGCGCACGCTATTTTTATGGAAAGCCCTATCTGGCGCAATCAAGAACTGCCGTTAGCCGAGTATGGGCTGGAATACATACGGGTCGATCCCGCATCTCACGTGGTATTCCCGGATGGAACTTACATCACCCAGTGGATCGATATTGATCGCACCTGCGAAGAGCTATCCAGGTTCTCCCGAAAAGACGCCGCCACCTATCGCAAGATGATATCCGAATGGAGGAGCGTTGCACCAATCTTCAACAAACTACGCTACACCCCCGCTGGCTGGGACCCTGCGATCACCGGCGAACTTGCATCGCATCCCCAGGGAGCGATCTGGATGCGCCGCCAAGCCCTTTCTGCGTGGGAAATCATCGATGCCGCCTTTGAAGACTGGCATGTCAAGTCATGGATGTTGTGGTTCGCAGAGGGGACATTGCAACCCGCCGATCGACCCGGCACCGGGCTGCTCGCCTATTCGTTCGTTGCTGGGCGACAGCGCAGTGGCTGGGCTATTCCTAAAGGCGGCTCCGGAAGGCTTCCTCAAGCCCTGGGCCGCATCATCGAAGATCACGGTGGAACCCTTCTCACGAACAGGCCGGTGAGCCGGCTGATCCTGGAGGGAGGGCGATGTATTGGTGTCGAGACTGAGACCGGCGAGCAGTTCCGCGCTCGCCATGCCGTTGTTTCCACCATTCACGTCAAGCACCTGGTGAATATGGCGCCCCCGGAAGCCTGGGGTGACGCCTTCTTGTATGGTGTGGAAACCTACAAAGCCGGTCGCACAATGTTCGTAACCCACTATGCTACTACGGAGCCTCCCAGCTTCGCCGTCGATGGGGGGACCCTGCCAGTAGTAGCGGCAGGGGTGGCCCAAACTGCCGAGCGTCAACTGCGCGTGGCGGAGAACTTCAATCATGGTATCGTGGCAAGCGATCAGCCAGTATTGCTTGTGCTAACGCCTTCTGTGGAAGATCCTTCTCGTGTCCCTACGGGCAAGCATATCGTCAAGGTAATCAACTTCCAGCCCTACTCGTTACGTGAGGGACCTGAAAAGTGGGACGAGATCAAGGAGAGGGTAGCTGCTAACAACCTTGAGCTGCTGCGGCAGTACGCGCCCAATCTGAGTGATGACAAAATCCTCGCCAGCGAAATCCGCAGCCCTCTCGACCTTGAGCGCTATAACCGGCACAACTGGCATGGGAGCTGTCATGGTGGAGACCTTAGCCCGTCTCAAGCGGAAACACTGCGACCGGTCCCTGGCTACGCCCAGCATCGCATGCCGATTCCTGGCCTCTATCAGACCGGCGCTACCACCCATCCTGGTGGTTCAGTCACCGGCGCACCGGGCCGCAATGCCGCAATGGTGCTACTCAAGGACCTCGGTAGGGACTTGAACGAGGTGATCCAGGCGAGATGAACCCGCTTGTATTTTTATGACCACTGCGGCCTGGGGTATTCGGGATTTTCCGCTGCCGCAAAAGAAGGATACACGGGTATGAACGTCCCATGCTGCCACTGGAACAGGTATGACAGCGCCAGTGTATTTTGGCCGCTTAGACCCGCCTGGGTCGCAGGGTCAAATCTCACTGCCCCTTGAACGCTGTTGAATGTATCACCAGAATGCAGTTCCCTGATCAGTGCGGCATTGTTGATGCTGCCAATTTTCGTGACTGCCTGCTGCACCACCTGCCCTACAGCGTACGCCTCTGCGATATCAGCATTGATAGCGTTAGCAGAACCCCCATACTGGGCGAGATAATCCTGAACCATTTGAGCGTTCTGGAAGTTGTTGGCTTCAGGATACCAGCCATTCGGAACGAATATCCCTTCCGTAGACTTGAGCCCGACAGCCTTGATAAAATCGGTACCTGCGTCAGGGCCGGCAGTAGCAATCAACGACACTGGATTGTAGCGCTGCTGCCTGAAAGTCTTTATGAACGCGGTAAGATCGGGGAGCAGAGTACCCAGGATCACTACCTGCGCACCGGAGGTAACCACCGCGTTGGCGAAAGGCGAGTAGTCCTTGGTCGTATCCGCCGGGTAGACGTGGTAATAGACGGTTTTGACACCGCCATTTTCCAGTAACTGCCTCGCCAGGTCCACCTGCGGCTGGGTAAAGGGGTCATCCTCGGTAGCATAAGCGGCTGTTTTAGGCCGCTCGTCTTGAGGCAGTGACAAGATATAGTACGCGAACGTAACCAGGTTGTTAGCAACCGGGAGAGAGACGTCGAAGATATTATTGAGTCCCCGGTTGAAGACGGAAGGGCCACCCCCTGATCCCTCCACCATCGCGTATCCATACTTGTTGGCGACAACTGATGCCGACTTTGTCAGTAGCGTAGAGAAAGGCCCAAATACCAGGTCGACGTGATCAACAGTAATCAACTGCTGGTAGTTGGCTGCGACTTTCGCCGGGTCGCTGTTGTCAGGAATAGCGACCAGTTGGACCGGGCGGCCCAGAAGGCCGCCATTCTTGTTGATAGTATCTGCCCAGAGCTGGTATCCCTGCTTCGTAGCTGGCCCGTCAGCGGAGAAGTCGCTCGAAGTAGAATACGAGAAGCCGATTTTTATTGGCTTCTGGTTTTGAAAGCCAGGCGTAGATTGCCCACAAGCGCTCAACCCTACAAGCGCCATAATGGCAATGCAAGCGATGTACGTAATATTCCTGATCCATGCGCTATAGTGTTCTGGCATATATGTTCTCCTTGAAATCCAGCCCTGACGCTGCGCTAACGCCCCCCTCGATAAATCGGGGGGCTACATATGGCTAGTCCTGCGTACTCAACAGGGCTGCAATGAAGCTCCTCTGGCTCTGCTCCTGCTAATTCCTCTGACCTGATTGAAGAGACGTGCCCTGTCTACCATTCGGTTGATATGGTGCTACTGGATAAGGGGAGTAGGGTGGGGGCGGCCCGGCCGGAGGCAATGCGTTGTACGATCTTGCATCTTGAGGCTGAGCTGCTCCGGTAACGGTACGGAAAATACCGCTGACCGTCATCTGGTTATTCTGCTCGTTTTCTATAGGAGTAATATCGAACTGTGTAGGCGCGTAAAAGTTCTGGTCTTCTCGCAGCTTAAACGCCTCCACCGAAGCCCGTAACTGTTCTACCAGTCGTGCCAATCGCTCCATATTTTGCGATGCGTCTCGCGTACTGGTGCTGCTTTGCTCTGTCGTATCGGAGACGCCTTGCATAATTTGCACAATAGCCCCTGAAGACTGCAACTGTTGCGTTGTCATCAGGCTAATGTTTTCAATTTCTTCTGCCTCGTGATCAATGGCAGCGAAGATCGACCCCAGAGTGGTACCTGCTTCCTGTGTCAGTTTGGCGCCCACCGAGGTTTCATGTTCAGTATCCTGCATAGCGACTGCCACTGCACCTATATCTTCGCGGATACTGCGCACAATGCGAGCGACTGTGCTAGCCTCTTCTTTAGCTCGTTCTGCCAGGCGCCGGATATCGGCAGCAACGGCACCGAAGCCCTTGCCGTTCTCGCCTGCCATCGCCGCCTGGATTGCAGCATCTAGCGCCAGGCGATTCGTTTGATGGGCGATGTTAGAGATAGCAGTCAGGATCTCGTCGATCTCACGCGAACGGTCGCCGAGCAATTGCACTTTGCTTGCTGTATCCTGCACGTTTTCGTGGATACGTTCTATACCTTCAAGCGACTGATTCATCGATGCACGTCCACTTTGCGCATTCATACGCGTCTCACGCGCTATTTTATACAGAACCTGCGCCCGCTCAGCCACGTGGCGGCTTGAGCCAGCTATATGTTCGACGCCCGCGGTGGCATTAGCGATTTGCTGGAGCTGTATATCGCCATTTTCTACCAATTGTGTCATATGGTCCAGAATCGTTACCGTTGAGTTTTCCACTTCATGAGCGACCATTTTCACCCGCACTATCAAGCTGCTCAGTTCCTCTACCATGTAGTTGAAGGAGTCGGCCAGTACGCCCAGGGTGTCAACTGTCACTTCTGCCTGTACTCGTAGATCACCTTCACCTACGCCGCTCACTTCACTCACCAGTTTCTCTACCTGGGCTTGCAGGCTGTCGCGCTGGGCCTGAGTTTCCTGAATGAGGCGCACAATGTTATCCAGCATGTTATTCATGGAAGTGGCCACCAGGTGGATTTCATCGCGACCCCTGATCCTGGCTCGTGCGCTGGTCTCACCCCTGGCTATACGCTTGGTGAGCGTGGTCAGTTGACCTAGCGGGCGAGTAATCGTGACGCTGATGATGTATCCAATGAAGAGCACTACTACTGTGGTGGCCAGAAACGCGATCACATCGTTAATCACAATTGGATTGACCTGTGAAGGTCCAACCGCAGTCACAACCTCGCCCATGTTCTCTGCTATGTTTACTACCCGCTGCCAACTGTTTCTGAGATCGGTAAACTCGGCATTAGCGTCAAACAGCTTCTTGTAAACTGCCGGGTAGAATGGTTTACCGGTTTTAGGCTGGAGTAGCGCCAGCTCTTGATCTTGCAGCTTCTTGTATGCCGGCCACTGGCGCTGCATCACAGTGTTGAGAACTGCCTGTTGATCGCTGATAATTGTGCTAGTGGGATCATCACTTAGTAAGATAGTGCGGATGTCGCTCATATTAGGCGAGGTGGCCAGCTCGAAATCTTGTTGATATTTCACCAGCGTCTGATCGAAGTCTGTTTCGCGAGCGAGTATATCATTGTTTATCAATTGTCCCGAGGCATTCATTGAGGGATCTTGTACACTTCCACCCAGGCTTGCAAAAACCTCAGCATGGCGTGCTTGTAGCAGGGCGTTCATGCGCTGCAGGTTTATTTGCTCTTCATAGGCAGTATTCTGGGCATTAAAGGCGGTTTTTACCGCCTGGCCACGTGCGGTCAACTGATTGACATAATTGGTGCCCAGGAGAACAATAACAATGCCTGGTACTATAGCCGCCAGAGCAAATGCTATTAGGAGACGGCGAAAGATAGGCATGTTGGTAATAGATCTGTACATATCCGCTCCAATCTGGCCTCAAATGGTGTTAACGCTTTATAATATCAGTGTTCTTGCACAATGATATACCGACATTCGCTGAGGGATACTCGTCCTCATTGGGGAAAAGAGAAAAGCCACATGGGCTCGCTGCATTACCCTCAAGGATGCAGATCCTCGTTGAGATGGTGGAATCCGATGAAATAACCCCAACATAGTGTACCGTACTTCGCTGCGAAATGAAACCTTTGGAAATATACATAACCCGATATTCCTATATATTGCATATACTGCATGGATATAAAGGACACTGCGTTCCCCTTGTAGGTGTCCACTTCAGCGGCTATACTATGCACAAAGAATAACACCGCATTGTGAAGGAACCGCGAAAATCATGAGTACTCGTACAGACGCGATCAATCGCACTTCTGTGGCTCAATGGCCTTTTCAAAAGGTGCTTATTGCGAACAGGGGTGAAATAGCTGTACGTGTGATTCGCGCGTGCCGCGAACTTGGGCTGAACAGTGTTGCAGTATACAGCGACGCAGACCGTAACGCGCTGCATGTACGTATGGCGGATGAAGCATACCATATCGGGCCATCCCAGGCCAGCCAGAGCTATTTACACATCCCGGCGCTGATCGACGTGGCTAAGCACTCCGGCGCGCAGGCGGTCCACCCGGGCTATGGCTTTTTGTCGGAGAATGCCGCATTTGTAGAAGCATGCCAGGCGGCGGGGATTATTTTTGTTGGACCTTCGCCAGAAGCTCAACGTGCGATGGGGGAAAAAACTGCCGCCCGCCGTACGGCGCAGGCAGCGGGGGTACCGATTGTGCCAGGCGCGATGAGCGATGTAGAGGATGATGCCACTGCAATGGAGTTTGCCGGGCGATTGGGTTACCCTCTACTGCTCAAAGCTGCAGGCGGAGGAGGTGGCAAAGGCATTCGCTTTGTACGTGAGCCGAAGGACCTGCTCTCATTGCTCCGTACTGCACGGAGTGAGGCTAAGAGCGCATTTGGCGATAGTCGTGTGTATATGGAAAAGGCTATCGCGCCTGCTCGTCATATAGAAGTTCAATTCATTGCCGATACATATGGCAATGTAGTCCATCTTGGTGAGCGTGAATGCAGTATTCAGCGCAGGCATCAAAAACTGGTCGAAGAGTCCCCATCACCCGTACTAACTCAAGAAGTGCGGGAACGGATCACTACAGCAACAGTGAATCTTGCACGGGCTATTCACTACGTCAATGCCGGTACGGCGGAATTTTTGCTGGGGCAGGATCACAAATTCTACTTTCTCGAGGTCAACGCGCGCCTCCAGGTTGAGCACCCTGTAACGGAATGGCGTACAGGCATCGATCTCGTACAGGAACAATTGCGTATTGCGGCCGGTTTGCCACTCTCCTTCACGCAAGAACAGGTGAAGTTCCGCGGAGCGGCGCTTGAATGTCGCATCTCGGCGGAGGATCCGGAGAACCGTTTCCTGCCTGCAACGGGCACGATACAAGGACTGCAGGAGCCCTCCGGCCCGGGAGTGCGCGTCGATAGCGGAATGTATACCGGCTTACAGGTACCGCTCTTCTACGATCCGTTGCTGGCCAAACTGATCGTGTGGGGGCAGGATCGCCAGCAGGCCATCGCTCGCATGCGGCGGGCCCTTGCTGAATACCGGGTGATGGGGGTGCGTACGACACTGCCTTTTGAGCGCTGGTTGATGGAGCACCCGCGCTTCATTGCTGGCGATCTGTCCACCGATTTTATTGCGGAAGAGTGGGATACGCGAGCCAGAGGGGAAGAGACGGGCACAGCGGTGGGAGCTCCACAGCAACTCTCCCCCGCTGATGTGGCCGCTGTTGTGGGCAGCCTGTTGATGAGTGAGCAGGTGGAGGCCGAGAAGCTGCGAAGACACCCGGCCACCGATGATCATGGAGAGACGAATCGCTGGCGGGACCTGGCAAGACGCGAGATGCTGCGCAGGATGTAACCAGCAGGCTCAAGCAAGCGTCTGGCTCCTGCTTATGTATCGACTCGACGGCAGTGCGCTTAATTACCTCGGCCCGTCCATTCTCAGGGCGGCAAAGACCCGCTCAGGCGTCATCGGGAGCTGCGTCATACGCACGCCGACCGCGTCGCTGATGGCATTGGCGATGGCCGCGGCCACCGGGACCACGGGCGGCTCGCCCACCCCTTTGGCGCCAAACGGGCCAAGCTGGGACGGCACCTCAACCAGCAGCGGCGTGATCGCAGGCATGTCCTGGCTCTGCGGCAGCGCATAGTCCATCAGCGTCGAGGTGAGCAACTGCCCGTTCTCGTCGTAGATCATCCCCTCGTACAGCGCCCAGCCGATGCCCTGGACTACCCCACCGTGAATCTGGCCCTCCACCTCTGCCAGGTTAATGGCGCGACCAACGTCCTGCGCTGCAACGTAGTCGAGCACGCGCACCTCGCCCGTCTCAGGATCAACGGCGACCTTCGCCAGGTGCGCAGCGAACATCGGCGAAGAGACGCGATTGGCCGAGCGACCACGACCGTAGATTGGCTCGTAGGGAGCGCCAAAGCCCATCGAGTTCGCGGCGATCTGCTGCAACGTGACATGCTTCTCAGGCACCCCCTTGACCATCACCTTTCCGTCCCGCAGCTCCATGTCCCCGGCGGACGCCTCCAGCATCTCAGCCGCGATGGTGAAGACCTGGGTGCGCGCATCATGCGCTGCCGCCAGCACCGCTGACCCTACAGTGTAGGTTGTCTTGCTGCCGGCAGAGAGGCCGCTATAGGGCATAGAGTCGGTGCTATCATGTGTCACGCTCACGGCTGCGGCTGGCAGGTTCAACTCCTCCGCGGCGATCAGCACCAGCGAAGCGTCTGAGCCAGAAAGATCGACACTGCCCACCACCACGGTCAATGAGCCATCTTGCTCCAGCCGGCAGAGGGCTGCGGCAGGCTCCGTTCCACCTGGCCAGCCGCCGGCGGCCACGCCTATGCCAATCTTCCAACCCGTAGGTCCCCGATTTATCGAGGGATCCGATGCATCGCGCCCTTCCTCCGGCCCTTCCTGCCTGGCCTGCTCACGCTGTGCCCACAAGGGATGCTGCTGGATCTGCTCGAGACACTCCAGCAGGCCGATGCGCGGCCAACGGCCGCGCATGATATTCGGGTCACCCTCTGTGAGGGCATTGATCTGGCGGAAGCGGAGCGGGTCCATCCCAAGCTGCTGGCAGAGTTCCTGCACTGTCGATTCCAATGCAAAGTAGGCCTGCGGACCACTTGGAGCGCGATAGGCGCCGGTCCCAGGCTTGTTGGTCTGCACCACGTCGCAGCGGATGTCCAGGTTGGGACAGTGATAGATGCTGGCGAAATGGAAGCCGCTGAAGCCAGCAAGCGGATTGGGGTAGGCTCCCGCATCAAGAATCATTCTGACCCGGATGGCGGTGAGCGTGCCGTCCCTCTTCGCGCCTAATGTGACGGCGATCACCGTTTGTGGCGCGGGGTTACCGGCCAGGAGGTCTTCCTGACGTGTGTAGACCAATCGTACTGGCTTGCGCAGGCGGGACGCCACGGCTGCTGCCAGCGGCTCAAGCAGGGTCTCCTTCCCGCCAAATCCTCCACCGATGTGTACCGGCTCGACACGAATCTGTCGCTCAGGCATGTCGAGTGCCTGGGCAACTGCCGAGCGCACATTGAACAGCCCCTGCGTGCTGGACCAGAGCACCAGGTGATGGCCGGATGCACTTGGCGCGACGGTGACCGACTGGGGTTCCAAATAGGATTGATGGACCGGGTGGGTGCGATAGCTGCACTCGACCACTACCTCAGCCTCGCGCAGACCAACCTCGATATCACCCATCTTCAGAGGGGTTGTCTGAAGGACATTCTGCGAACGTTCCTCTGCCGCGACCGCTGCTGCCTGCGGGAAGGCAGCGTGTCCACCTCCTGCGACTTCAGTCTCCCCGCGCGAGCGAGCCGGGGGCGAATCTGGCCGTATGCTCAGGATCAATGACCACGGGCAGCGGTTCGTAGTCGACCTCCACGGCGGCGGCTCCATCCTCGGCGCTAGCCTCCGTCTCGCCGACCACGATGGCCACGGGATGCCCGCACCACAGCGCTTCTTGCTGTGCCAGTGGGGATTGCGCACGTGAGAGTGGATCTGCCTGGGCCATCCCCAGCGTTTCGGCGTTAAAAACAGCCACGACTCCTGGCATGGACAGGGCAGCCGACGTATCGATGTTCAAAATACGTGCATGGCCATACGGGCTGAGAACCAGGCGAGCATACAGCATGCCTGGCACCGCCTGGTCTCCTGCATAGCGCGCCCGCCCGGTCACTTTGTCGGGTCCATCCTGGCGGGGGAGAGATGTGCCAATCAGAACTGGTCGCGTTCCTTGCGTCATATGGGTAATTTCTCCTTATTGAGGGTGGTGTGATGAAGTGTAGCATACCGGAAAGAGGCTGTCGAGAGCGGGCTGGGGCAAATCCAGCCCCTGCATGATGCCCAGGTCTACCTCTTGATCAAATTCACTAGCACTACCGATCCTCCAATCGTCGCTGCGCCGACAATGGCCTGCCAGCTCAAATGTTCACCAAGCAGCGTTACCCCAAGCAGAATCGTGACTACTGGCTCGAAGTAGATATAGACTGCCACGCGAGCAGCATCAATCCTGGTCAAAGCAACGTTGTAGGCAAAATAGGCCATCACCGAGCAGACCAGCGCTAGAAAAAGTAGTGCTACCCACTGAAGTATGTCCAGGTTTGCGACTTCGCTCCAGCGATTGCTTGCGGGATCGAGGAGCGAGAGCAGCAGCAAACCGACCGCGCCGCTGGTCATCGTGCCGCCTGTCATCACCAGCGGCGGGATGTTCCGCATCCAGCGTTTGCTCAGATTTGAGTAGATTGCGAAGGCGAAAGCGTTACTGACCAGGCATAGCGCCCCGAAGAAAAACCCGGATTCTAAGGTCACGCCGAGCTGTTTCTGTAGAACGATAATAGCCACACCTACAAAGCCGAGCAGCAATGCTCCGAAAGTGACTATCTTCAGGCGTGCTTCACCGAAAAATTGGGCCAAAAAGGCTGTAACCACGGGGATCAGGCCAACCACGAGGATCGAGGAGATACTGGCATTTGTCTTCTGCACACCGGTATATTGCAGCCAGAAGTAGAGCGAAAAGGCGATTTGCCCCAGCAAGCCCATCAGCAGGAGATCGCGGATGGTCACCTGATGCCGAATAACTGCTCGTACAAGTGGTAATACAAAGAACAAAGAGGCAATGCTGAAGCGCAATGCAGCCAGCACAGTAGGACTGAGTGTAGCTTTGCCTGCCGCCTCAGGATATAAAAGAAAGCGAGCAGCGACGAATGATGCGCCCCAGGCAACGACGGCAAACAGGATTCCGCCATACACCACTACCAGGCCAGTTGTTTTATGAGAAGTTTCTTGCAGCGGGATATTTTCGTTCATAGCGCTATTATAGGCGAAAGGTAAGACTTGAGTATCCGCCAATCTGGGAAAGTGCTATAAGCCATATTTCAGTCTCCCACCTTGCTTCCCTGCTATGGTACAATAGCACCGTTATATACAACATGCGCGAGGCATTGACCCACGCCCTTCAAATACGTACTTCTTTATGGGAGATGATGATGCTGGAACAAAAAGATTTATTAGCCGGGCTCAACGCCCCGCAACAGAAAGCCGTCACCACCACGCAAGGGCCGGTGCTCATCCTGGCAGGGCCGGGCAGTGGCAAGACGCGCGTCATCACCCACCGCATCGCCTATCTTGTGCAGCATGAGCAGGTCTCGCCATGGCGCATCCTGGCCGTGACATTTACCAATAAAGCAGCCAAAGAGATGCGCGAGCGGTTAGAGAAGCTCGTAGGCATCAACGCATCCAAAGAAATGACTATTGGCACTTTTCATGCCATCTGCGCCCGCGTGCTGCGTTACGAAGCGGATTATCTCGCTCCCCTGGGGTTGAATAAGTCCTTTGTCATCTTTGATACAGAGGATCAGATGACGCTGATAAAGCAGGCTATTCGAGAACTCAACCTCGATGATAAGCAGTACAGGCCGATAACCATACAGGGCATGATTTCCCGCGCTAAAAATGATATGTATGGGCCGGAGCAGATGGCCGAGCGCGCGGCAAAATATATTGAAGAAGTGGCGGCGCGGGTCTATAAAGTCTATCAAAAACTGCTGCGCGCCAATAACGGCGTCGATTTCGACGACCTCCTGATGATGACAGAGCAACTGTGGCGGCGCGAAGCCGAGGTGTTACAGAAGTACCAGAAACGCTGGCACTATATTCATGTCGACGAGTTTCAGGACTGCAACCTGCCGCAGTACAAGCTGGTGCGCCTGCTGGGCTATGGCACCGACGAGAAGCACGAAGGCCTGGGGAACGTCTGCGTGGTGGGAGATGACGACCAGATGATTTATACGTGGCGCGGCGCCAGCGCCGAGAATGTGCAGCGCTTTGAGCGCGATTTCCCGCATACGAAGATCGTCATGTTGGAACAGAACTACCGCTCTACGCAGACCATTCTTGATGCCGCGCAAGGCGTGGTCAGGCGTAACACTATGCGCAAGGATAAGAGCCTGTGGACAGCGTTAGGTAAAGGCGAAAAGCTTATTTACCACGAGGCCTACAACGAAGAAGAAGAGGGGTTATATACGGCGCGTGAGATTAGCCGCCTGCTGGCACGCGGTGACATCCAGAAACGCGGCGAAGTGGCGGTCATGTATCGCACGAATGCACAGTCGCGCGCGCTGGAAGAGCAGTTCCTGCGCGCGAACATCCCTTACAAGGTCATCGGCAGCCGCAAGTTCTATGAGCGCAAAGAAATCAAGGATATGCTCGCCTACCTGCGCCTGCTGGCAAACCCGCATGACGAGAT
>WNFM01062438.1_pt1 | contig 12235 bp, 11 predicted proteins | sample 5400271 | NCBI WGS metagenome assembly WNFM01 (sample SAMN13153352, study PRJNA577476) | soil metagenome | isolation source: 60 cm saprolite on Douglas fir-dominated hillslope | place: USA:California | collected 2013-09-17 | reverse complement strand
CCCCGCCTCTTCATTAGTCATGCCCGCGAAGAACCGCAGCTTGACCAACTGGGCGGCCTCCGGATCTTCCTGCTCCAGCTTTTCCAAGGCCTCGTTGACCAGGAGCAGAGCTTCCGGGTCAGCGAGGATGGCTACTTCAACGTTCTCAAGGCTCACCCGTTCAAACCCGACGCCTCGTTTCAGAGACTTCTTGCGCCGGGCGTTTTCAATCAGAATGCGGCGCATGGACTCAGCGGCGGCGGAAAAGAAATGGCCCCGGCTGTCCCACTTTTGGTCTCCAGACCCCACCAGGCGCAACCAGGCCTCGTGGACGAGCGCGGTCGGCTGCAAAGTCTGGCCGGCCGCTTCGTTCGCCATCTTGTGCGCGGCGAGGCGGCGGAGTTCCTGATACACTAACGGGAGCAATTCATCGGCAGCCTTTCCGTCGCCATGCTGGATGGCGTTGAGGATGCGCGTGACCTCGCTCATGGCCCGCATCATACCGAAACCAGAGAAAATCGCCACCGATGAAAAAATCCAAAGATTTTTTCCGGTTTGTCGCGATTTCAGGGGGTTTTGTCACCTTTTTACATTTCATATCATCACATCAAGATATGTTGATTTTAGACTTGATATGGTCGATAGTCTGTTTAAAGTGCAACGCGATTGAACATGCAACAGAAAGAAAGCAACGACAGAGCAGCGCAGCTTGAACGGCTCTTGCGCGAGCGCATCGTCATCATTGACGGGGCCATGGGCACGATGATCCAGACCTTCAAACTGGACGAGGCAGGCTATCGAGGTGAACGGTTCAAGGATTGGCCGCACGACTTGAAGGGCAACAACGACCTGCTCTCGCTCACCCAGCCGAAGATCATCCAGGAAATTCACCGGCAATATCTGGAGGCAGGCGCCGACTTGATCGAAACGAACACGTTCAATTCCACCTCCATTTCAATGGCTGATTACAAGATGGAGAAGCTGGGTTACGAATTGAACGTGACTGGAGCGCGCAACGCCCGTGCGGCCGCCGATGCCTTCATGGCCGTCCACCCGGAGCGAATCTGTTTCGTGGCTGGGGCGCTGGGTCCCACCAACAAGACCGCCACGCTCTCCCCGGATGTCAACAATCCGGCCTTTCGCGCCGTCAGTTACGATCAACTGGTTGAAGCCTATTACGAACAAACCCGCGGCCTCATGGACGGAGGCGTGGACGTGCTGCTTGTGGAGACGGTTTTTGATTCGCTCAACTCCAAAGCGGCCCTTTTTGCCATCGACAAGTATTTTGAGGATGCGGGCCGGCGGGTTCCGGTGATGGTTTCCTTCACCATCACCGATCGCAGCGGGCGCACCTTGTCGGGCCAAACGGTCGAAGCCTACTGGAACTCGATTTCGAACAACAAACTGCTGAGCGTGGGCATCAATTGCGCGCTTGGGGCCAAACAGATGCGGGCCTATATCGAAGAGCTTTCTGGCCTCGCGCCAATTTACATCAGTTGCTATCCCAACGCGGGCTTGCCCAATGCTTTCGGCGGTTTCGATGAAACGCCGCACATCATGGCGTCCGATTTGCGGGAGTTCGCCTCCAACGGCTGGTTGAATATCGTCGGCGGTTGCTGCGGCTCGACTCCTGCGCACATCCGGGCGATTGCCGCCGCGGTGCGGGACTGCGCGCCGCGCATTCCTCCCAAGGTCGAGCCATACACGCGCTTGAGCGGCTTGGAAGCCCTGACGATCCGACCGGAAACCAATTTCGTGAACGTCGGCGAACGCACCAACGTGACCGGCTCGCCGAAATTCGCCAAACTCATCCTGGCCGGCAATTACGAAGAGGCGCTGAGCGTCGCCCGCCAACAGGTCGAAGGCGGCGCGCAGATAATCGACGTGAACATGGATGAAGGCATGCTCGATTCGGAGAAGGTGATGACCACTTTCCTGAACCTGATTGCCTCCGAGCCGGACATTTCGCGCGTCCCCATCATGATCGACAGCTCCAAGTGGTCGGTCCTGGAGGCGGGCTTGAAGTGCGTCCAGGGCAAGCCGGTCGTCAACTCCATCAGCCTCAAGGAAGGCGAGGCCAAATTCCTCGAACAAGCGCGGCTTATTCGCCGCTACGGCGCCGCGGTGGTGGTGATGGCTTTTGACGAACAGGGCCAGGCGGATACCGTCGAGCGCAAGGTCCAGATCTGCGCCCGCTCCTGCAAAATCCTCACCGAGCAGGCCGGCTTTCCGCCCCAGGACATCATCTTCGATCCGAACATCCTCACCGTCGCCACCGGGATGGAGGAGCACAACAATTACGCGGTCAATTTCATCGAAGCGACCCGGCTCATCAAAGCCACCTTGCCGGATTGCAAAGTCAGCGGCGGCGTGAGCAACATTTCGTTTTCCTTCCGCGGCAACCACGTCGTGCGCGAAGCGATGCACTCGGCGTTTCTCTACCATGCCATCAAGGCGGGCATGGACATGGGCATCGTCAATCCCGGCCAACTCGCCGTCTATGAGGAAATTCCGAAAGACCTGCTGGAACTGGTTGAGGACGTTTTGCTCAACCGCCGTCCCGATGCCACCGAGCGGCTGATTAAATTCGCCGAGTCGGTAAAAAAGAAAGACAAGGCCGAGGTGCTTGAAGACGCCTGGCGTCAGGGCACGGTTGAAGAGCGCCTCAGCCACGCCTTGATCAAAGGCATCGTGGATTACATCGACGCTGACACGGAAGAGGCGCGGCAGAAGCTTCCCAAACCCCTCGACGTGATTGAAGGCCCGCTCATGGCAGGAATGAACGTGGTCGGCGATCTGTTCGGCTCCGGGAAAATGTTTTTGCCCCAGGTCGTGAAGAGCGCCCGCGTAATGAAGAAGGCGGTAGCCTATCTGCTGCCGTTCATGGAAGCGGAGAAAAAAGCGTCCGGCAAAAGCAACGCTCAAGGCCGCATTCTCATGGCCACCGTCAAAGGCGACGTGCATGACATCGGCAAGAACATCGTTGGCGTCGTCCTCGGCTGCAATAACTACGAGGTCATCGATCTCGGCGTGATGGTGCCCTGCGACAAAATCCTGGCGACTGCCCGCGAAAAGAACGTGGACCTGATCGGCTTGAGCGGGCTGATCACGCCTTCGCTCGAAGAGATGGTCCACGTCGCCAAAGAAATGAAGCGGCAGAACTTTTCCGTCCCACTGCTCATCGGCGGCGCGACCACCAGTCGGGCGCACACCTCGGTGAAAATCGCGCCGAACTACGACCCGGCCGTCGTCCATGTCCTAGACGCTTCCCGCGCCGTGGGTGTGGCCGGCAGCCTGCTTAGCTCCGAGCAAAAACCTGGATTCCTGCAAAAGAACCGCGACGATCAAGAACTGCTTCGGCGGCAGCATCTTCAGCAAAAAGATCACAAACCCTTGCTCTCCATCCAGGAAGCGCGCCAGCGCAGGACCCCCATTGCTTGGAAAGCCGAGGACATCGCCAAGCCGTCGTTCACCGGCATTCGGACCTTGGACCATTTCCCGCTCGACCAGCTCGTGCCCTTCATCGATTGGTCGCCCTTTTTCCATACGTGGGAGTTGCGTGGGCGTTATCCGGCCATCCTCGAGAATTCAAAAGCGAAGGAATTGTTCGACGATGCGCAAAAGTTGCTCAACGAGATCGTGAGCCAGAAAATGCTCACGGCCCGCGCGGTCTATGGAATCTTCCCCGCCGCCAGTGTTGGCGACGACGTGGAACTTTACACCGATGCGTCGCGTGGAAAAGTGCTGACGACCTTCCACTTTTTGCGCCAACAAATGGACAAGCCGGCGGACCAATTCAACCATTGTCTGGCCGATTTCATTGCGCCGAAGCCGGCCGCGGGCGCGACGGCGCCCCTGTCCGGTGATTATCTGGGTGCTTTTGCCGTCACCACCGGGCATGGGATCGAGGCGATCTGCGAGCGATTCGAGCGTGATCACGACGATTACAATTCGATCATGACCAAAGCCCTGGCGGACCGCCTGGTGGAGGCTTTCGCCGAGTGCCTGCACCAGCGCGCGCGCGAAGATTGGGGCTACGGCCAAACCGAAAACCTGACCACGGATGATTTGATCCGCGAACGTTACCGCAGCATCCGCCCCGCCGCCGGGTATCCCGCCCGAGAAGACCATTCTCTGGCAACTGATGGACGTGGAAAAGAAAACCGGCATCAAGCTGACCGAGAGCTGCGCCATGTATCCGGCCAGTTCCGTAAGCGGGCTTTATTTCGCGCACCCCGAATCAAAATACTTCGGAGTTGGCAAAATCGAACTCGACCAGGTCCTCGACTACCACCGGCGCAAGCAGATGGCCCTCGAAGCCGTCGAACGCTGGCTGGCCCCGAACCTGAACTACGAGCCGAAGCCGGGTTGAGAATCAACCCACCGATGAATCGGTGGGCTATTTTCGACCGTCCCTCCGGGAGTTTGGAATTGGCCAACCGCGCGCCCCCCCCGCCACCTGCAACTTGCAAGTTGCCGTGTTCTGGGCGACACTCCCTGCCATGCACTGGCAGAAAGTCACCCTCGTCGGCGTGGGCTTGCTCGGCGGCTCCCTCGGTCTGGCGATTCGGCAGCGGCGGCTGGCGAATCGAGTCGTGGGCTATGTGCGGCGCGAATCCAGCATCGCAGAGTGCGAACACTTCGGAGCCGTCGATCAAGCGGGGTTGGACCTTTCGAATACGATCCAGGATGCGGATTTGATCATCCTTTGCACCCCCATCGCGCAGATGCGCGAGCTCGCCGAGCAAATGTTGCCGGCGCTCAAACCCGGCGCGCTGATCACCGACGTGGGGAGCGTCAAGAGCAGCGTGGTGCAGGATCTCGAACCGCTGTTTGCCAGCGCCGGGGCGCACTTTATTGGCAGTCACCCGATGGCCGGCGCCGAAAAAATGGGTGTGAGCGCCGCCTCCCCTGATCTCTTCGCCAAAGCGATCTGCATCCTCACGCCCACGCCCAAGTCGCGCCCGGATCTGATCCAAAGCCTGGAGTCATTTTGGAGCGCGGTCGGCGCCCTCCCCATCCGACTGACGCCGGAAGCGCACGACGATCTGGTGAGCCGCTCCAGCCACCTGCCCCACGTGGTGGCGGCAGAGCTTGCCAACTACGTGCTCAGCCCCGCGCATCCCAAAGAGCAGGCTCTGCTTTGCGCCAACGGGTTTCGTGACACCACCCGCATTGCCTCCGCCTCGCCGGAGATGTGGCGCGATATTTGTCTGGCGAACCGGAAAAACCTGGCCCGCGTGCTGGGCGTGTTTATCGAGGACTTGCAGGAATTTCAACTGGCGCTCGAAAACGCGGATCGCAAGGCCGTGGCGGAGTTTTTTGAAACAGGCAAGCAGCGGCGGGACCAGTGGTGCGCGGCGGGCGCTTCCTCGCCCGAGTGAGCGCAAGGCTGGCGGCCCGCGGCTGTGTGCCGGGTGCGACTTTGGGAAATTCGTGCCTTTTTCCCGCGCAGGCAACCCGCTATAGTGCATTCGGTGTCATTGCCTGACCTCATCGAAATCGTGCCGCTGGACAAACCCGTGCGGGCCGAGGTTACCGTCCCCGGCTCCAAGAGCATTACGAACCGGGCGCTGATCCTGGCCGCGCTCGGCGATGGGGAAAGGAACTTGCAAGGCGCGCTGTGGAGCGAGGACACGCAGGTGATGGTCGAGTGCCTTCAGGAGTTGGGTTTCATGGTGAACGTGGCGGCGGACCCGGATGAGTTCTGCAATCGGAGCATCACCGTCTATGGCATGGGTGGCAAAGTCCCCCGCGGCGGCACGATCGAACAGCCGCTGGAACTCTTTGTCGGCAACGCCGGGACGGCGGCGCGTTTCTTGGCGGCCCTGGTTTGTCTTGGGGAGGGCGTTTACCGCTTGCACGGAGTTCCTCGCATGCATGAGCGCCCGCAGGCGGCCTTGTTCCAGGCGCTGCGCGCGTTGGGTTACCGGGTGGATGCCGCGAATGACAAGTTGCCTGCGATGGTTCATGGGGCCGGTCCCCGCGCCGCGAAATGCCGGGTGAGTATTGAGGAGAGTTCGCAATTTGCTTCAGCCCTTTTGCTCGGCTCCCAACGCGGAGGCTGGCAGGTGGAAATTGTCGGAGAAAACGCTGAGGAATCGCCGTATGTGGTGATGACACTGCACCTGATGAAGAGGTTTGAACGCCCGATAAATTTCTTCGCCATCGAGCCCGATGCTTCCAGTGGAAGCTATTTTCTTGGGGCAGGCTGGTTGATGTTGAGGCGGCCTTGCTACTCAACGACCCCCGCGTCCGTGCAACTCCAGACGCATGCGCATGAGATTCTGGCGCATCTGAGACTTAATTCAACCTCGGTCGCGAATTGGCCTTCATCACGGTGGCAGGTCGATGCAGCTTTTCCCGGGTACCTCCGTTTTCCGGAAAAAATCTCCCGCAACGGCCAGCTAGGCGACAGCATAATGACGGCGATTGTCCTCGCGCCCTTTGCCGGTCGTCCGGTTCGGTTCACGGACCTGGGACGTTTACGGCTGCAAGAGTGTGAAAGAGTGGCCGCCTTGCGCACGGAACTGACCAAATCTGGAGTGGAAGTCCTCGAACACGGCGAATCACTTACGATTTTGCCGTCAAATTCCAGCCCTCACGGCGCGGAAATCGAAACCTACAACGACCACCGGATGGCGATGTGTTTCGCCATTCTGGGATTGAAAGTTCCCGGAATAAAAATAAAGAATCCGTCGTGCGTGAAAAAAACGTTTCCGAATTTCTTCCAAAAGCTGGCCGCGCATCCGCCAGCGGGGTTGGGCGCGGTCATCCTCGAAGCCCGCAGCGGCAAGCCCTTGAGAGGAGAGGACCTCTTCGCAGAGTGATGGTTCCAATCCTTTGAACACCCCGATTGTTATCGCCATCGACGGGACCAGCGCCAGCGGCAAAAGCACCAACGCCAAACTGGTGGCCAACGCGCTCGGCTATGTGTATGTGGACACCGGCGCCATGTATCGCACGCTCGCCTGGCATTGCCTGCAAAAGCGCGTGGACGTGCATGACGCCAAGGCCGTCGCCGCCCTTTGCCGCAAATGGAAAACCAAGCTCGTCGGTGGCGAGCATCAGGCGCGCTTGCTGGTGGATGATTATTTTCCGGAAAAGGAAATTCGCACTGCCGCCACCAGCGCGGCGGTGCCGCACGTCGCGGCCGTGCCGAAAGTCCGGGAATGGATGAAAAAGAAACAGCGCCAGTGCATTCAATTCGGCAATCTCGTGATGGAAGGCCGCGACATCGGCAGCAATGTTTTCCCGGAAACCGAGTTCAAATTCTACCTGGATGCCCACCTTGAGGAACGCACCAAACGGCGCCTGGCCGAAGGAGTCGAGGAAAACCTCGCCGCGCGGGATGAGCGCGACAGTCAGCGGGCGGCGGCCCCGCTCATGATTCCACTCGGGGCGATCGTGATCAATAATTCCCACCTCACTTCGCAGGAAACCAGCGGCAGAATCATCGCGGCAGTCAAAGCCCGGCTGAAGGGAAAGTGAACTTTAGCTACGGCATCTTCTGGTGGTTGTTCCGAATTATCTTCACTCTCTATTTCCGGCGGCGGGTCTTCAACGCCGAGCAGGTTCCGAAGGAGGGACCAGTCATTCTCGCAGCCAACCACGCCAGCTTCCTGGATCCGCCCTTGGTCGGGTGCTCCTCGAAGCGCGCCCTGAATTATCTGGCGCGCGATACTCTTTTTCCGGTGCCCGTGGTGGGCGGGCTGTTGCGTCTTTGGAAAGTCGTGCCAGTGGATCGTGATGGCGGCGGCGCGGCCGGGCTGAGAGCGATCTTTGATCGGCTGCTTGACGGCGGGGCCATTCTTTTATTCCCGGAAGGCACGCGCAGCCGTGACGGCCAATTGCAAACCAGCCGCTCGGGGATCGGCCTGGTGGTGATCAAGTCCAGCGCGCCGGTGGTGCCGGTGCGCATTTTTGGCACGTATGAGGCCTATGGGCGGCAGGTTCGATTCCCGCGCCCGCGCCCGGTGACCGTGAAATTCGGGCCGCGCCTGCAGTTTGAAAAGCTGCGGGCGGAAGCAAAGGTCTGCCCGAAACCGCGACTGAAGCAAATCTACCAGGAAGTGGCCGATGAGATTATGGCCGCGATTGGCAGGTTGGAACCGAGGGAAGGGCAGTAAACAGTGTTGAGTAATCAGTTGTCAGTAATCAGGCCCGCTGAACATGGATTACTGAAGCCCGATAACTGCTTACTGGTTCACTCTGTCTCCGATCGTTTGGCCGCCACGTAGATATCCCCCCCTTCCAGGTGCTCCACAATCATATCAACCGTGCGCTCGATGCCGCCTGAGTTTTCCCGGACGACGCGCCGGGCGTTGCGTCCCAACTCTGCGGCGCGCGCGTCATCCGCGAGCAATTCTCCGAGCGCTTTCTCCAGCTCAGCTGCGTCCCGGACCTGGACAGCGCCGTTTTGTTCGACGAAGCCTTTGGCAATCGCTTCGAAGTTCTGCATGTTCGGACCGAAGACCATCGCCTTGCCGAGAGCGCCTGGTTCAATAGGGTTTTGGCCCCCTTCGACTGTTAGGCTCTTGCCCACAAAAATCACGGCCGCGTGCTCGTAGTAATACTGCAATTCCCCGGTGGTGTTTACCAGCAGGCAATCCACCTCGTTTGGTTTGTAGCGCGTGTTGACACTCATCTCGCTGCGGTAAACAAACTTTACACCCCGTGCCGCGAGGTCGCGGCCCGCCTCTTTGCCCCGTTCGAAATGCCGCGGCACGACCACCATGTATAATTCAGGGAAACGCGCGCGGAGCCGGAGGAAAACCTCGGCCAGGATCGCTTCTTCGCCAGGGTTCGGGCAGTCCGAGTTGACGGAGCAACGCCGGCACGTTGACCAGCCGGCGCTCATCGAGTTTGGCGGCATCGAATTTCAAGTTGCCGACCACCCGGATCGACTCGGGGCGGCAGCCCAGTGAGCGCAGGCGTTCGGCGTCCGTTTCGCTCTCACAGCCCACGCCGGTCAAGGCCGCGAAGAGAGGCCGGAACAGGAAACCAAACCGCCGATAGCCAACATAGGAGCGAGGGGAAAGCCGCGCGTTCACCAGGAAGACCGGGATCTGGAGGCCCTGCGCTCGCCAGAGGAAGTTCGGCCAAATCTCCGCTTCCACCAAGAGGATGGCTTGCGGATGAATGCTGAGGAGTGCGCGAGCCACATACTCGCGCCGGTCAATGGGATAATAGATTTTCTGAATGTGGGAGGGGAGCTTGCGCTGCAACTCGGCCATGCCGGTTGAAGTGGTGGTGGAAACCACGATTTTCAGGTTGGGCAGGCGCGGCTCCAACGAACGGATGAGCTGCGTGGAGACGTTGACCTCTCCAACGCTGACGGCATGAATCCAAAGCACGTGCCGGTTGGTCACCGCCTGTTTGACCTTCGAGCTAAAGCGGCCAAAACGCTGGCCGAACCCGTGCAACCAGCCACCCCGACGCCACATCTTGAAAAAGTAATAAGGCGCGCTGAGCCAGAAGAAGAGGGTGAACAGGATGTTGTAAAGGCGCCTCACTCAGGTTGGATGTTAAAACGGCATCAAATTGTTAAGTTCGCTCGGCACTACGAGGGAACGCTTCGGATGCAGATACTGTACCGCCACGCCTCGTCCCGCAACCCCTAATGACGGACGATTCGATCAGGCTCGCCTGTAGGCCCGCTTTATGCTGTTTATCCCGTTAGAATGGCGAATCTTTTGGCTTGCCAACTCAGGAAAAACATCCTAAGTTGCGCTCGCACTGAGTGCCAGGAAGTGACTCCTGTAAGTTTGATGAAATTTGCATGAATAAGTGCCAACCCGCGAGGGCGTCTTGAGCCGCCCTTTCTCTCCTCGTAATTCTCCTTCCGCTGGTTCGTTTGTAAGGGTCAATGGGAAAATTCGCGCCCGCGAGGTCCGGGTGATTGGCGTGGATGGAAGCCAGTTGGGCGTCGTCTCTCTTCCGGATGCGATCAATATGGCGCGGGCCAAAGGCGTGGACCTGGTGGAAGTCGCGCCCAATGCCGTTCCCCCGGTGTGCCGCCTGGTGGATTTTGGCAAGTACCGCTACGAGCAATCCAAAAAGGAAAAAGAAGCCAAGAAGCACCACCACGCTAACAAGGTCAAGGAAGTCCAGTTGAGCCCGTCGATTGACCCGCATGACTTCGGCGTCAAACTCGGCCATGCGATTGATTTTCTGTGCGAGGAGATGAAGGTAAAAATCTCGCTCCGATTCCGCGGACGCGAAATGGCGCACAAGGAATTTGGTTTTCAAGTGATTGATAACTTCATGAAGTCAATCGCCGCCTACGGCCATCCGGACTCCGAGCCCAAGCTGATCGGCAAAGGAATCACCGTCATGCTCAGCCCCCTTCCCCGCGCCAAGCGAGGCAAAAATCCTCGCCAATCGGATGCGGCGCCCCTTGTTTTCAGAAGTCCCCTGGAGGGGAGTCCGCCGATCGATGGGATGCCAGCCCAAGCGCCTGCGCGCGCGCAGCGAGATGATCGCTCGTCAGGTGGGTTTATGCACCAACCCTTCGCCCAACTCGATATCAAGGCCAGCGAAGGCTAGATCTCGCGCTATTGTCTTTCGTATTCGCCTTTGCCAAGCCGTTTCAAGACCGTGAAACCGGCCTTCTTGGCGTCGCTAACGGAGACCGGTTTGAGTTTCATGGGCGAGCTAAAAGTGGAGAGGACCTTGCGGACTGGCTTTTTGCAGGCCGGACATTTGGTCAACTCCGGCGCGCTGAGCGGGCGGCGCAAGGCGAACTGGCCGCCACAGGCGGCACATTTCCCCTCGCAAAGTTCGTATTCGTAGAGTGGCATCTCAAAATGACCCAAACCCAATATGCAGAATCCGGCAGCTTGGCGCAACCTTTGGAAGCACAGTTTCAACTCTCATTTTGGCAGCGTATGAGCCCACGTTCGGAAGGACGAGTGCCACGAGTCCCTGATTTCCTGAGAAAATGGGGACTCGTGGAACTCGTCCTTCCGACCTTCCGACCGGCGGCCTCGTTTTCGGGTCGATCTTGGCCCAAAAATCGCTAAGCTAAGCCGATATGGCTTTGGTTCGGATATTGGTTGACGGTTACAGTTTGCTGCATGTCTGGGAGAAACTGGCGCCCGGCAAACCGCGCTTCTCCGCGTCCGCCCGCGAGGAGTTAGTTGGCCGGCTAACCCAGTACCACGACGCTTGCGGCACGCCTATTACCGTTGTTTTCGATGGGGCCAGCCGCGCGCACAATTCCTCTCCGTTCCCTTCCACGCCCGGCATGGAGATCATCTATTCTCGGGCCGGCCAGAGCGCCGATCAGTTGATTGAACGGGTCGCACACCGCTTGATCGGCTTTGGGGAGGTGCTGGTCGTGACGGACGATCTGGCGGAACGTGACACGGTGGTGTCAGCCGGCGCCATGTTTTCCAGTTGCCTGGGCTTCATCCAGACCGTTGAAACTGCTTTGGCCGACTTGGCGCAGCAACTAAAAAAACTCAACCGCAATGAACGGGTAAAATTCCATCGCTCACACCAGGATTGATTATGAAAGAAAGGATTCCACCCTCCATGAATCGTTGCCTTCGCCGCCTGGCATTTCCGGCGGCCTTGCATGCCAAGGCTTGGTTTCACAACCTCCGATTCTTGCCGCTGATTCTGGCTTGCCTGGCCCTGTTGCCCTCCACTCCCGCGTTCTCAGCGCAAAAGAAGCCGGCGAGTGCAGCACCTGCGGGCGACCGCTTTCTCTTCGTAGTGGAAACCTCCGCTGCCATGCTTCCGTTCGAGCACGCCGGACGGCAGGCGGTCTTCGATTTGGTTTATTTTGGCGTGGGCAGCCAGTTGCACGCGGGTGATACCCTCGGCCTGTGGACGTTCGGCGAAGAGATCCACGGGGGAGCTTTTCCGATGCAGGTCTGGGCGCCAGACCAAAAACTGCAAATCGCGAGCTCGGTCGGTCTCTTTTTGAAAAATCAGAAGCTTGAGAACCGGGGCCACCTGGACCGCATTGTTCCCAAACTCGGTTCGTTGATCAAATCGGTCAAGGATGTGAACATTTTAATTGTCTCCAGCAGCGACGCGGCATGGAAAGGGACCCCTTTCGAGCAGGGCCTGAATTTGGCCTACAAAAAAAATGCCGCCGCCAGCCGCAACGCCAAGCGCCCGCTCATCACCACCCTGGTGGCTCGCCAGGGCGAGATCGCCAGTTGGTCGGTCACCGTGGCGGGCGACCCCATTCCCCTTCTCCAAGCAACGTCTAACCAGAAACTGGTGCGAGGCGCCGTTGCCC
>WNFM01346961.1_pt1 | contig 12237 bp, 10 predicted proteins | sample 5400271 | NCBI WGS metagenome assembly WNFM01 (sample SAMN13153352, study PRJNA577476) | soil metagenome | isolation source: 60 cm saprolite on Douglas fir-dominated hillslope | place: USA:California | collected 2013-09-17 | reverse complement strand
CTTTCGCGCTTCTTCGGCAATCGCTGCTGCATCCAATCGTTGCTGTTCGTTCGCGAACGCCAAATCTTTGTGCCCCTGAACCTGTTGTTCTTTGGCGGATTTAGCCGCCATGCCGTGAACGGCCTTGAGCGTTTTTGGATCAACCTGAGATTCCGTATCCGTAGCTGGCTGGAACCCTGCGCGTGACTCCATCTGCCTCTGAATGGACGGCGGGGCATCTTTGTAATTGAGCGAGAGCGATTCTTTCCCGGCTTGGTCCTGCTGTTCTTGTAATCTTTGGGCAAAACCTTTGATTGGGTTCGAGAGTTTTCCGAGCGCATCGGAATATTGTTTTACCCTCTGCGCTTCCTGCGGGTTCTGAGCCAACAGGCCGATCTGTTCCTGAATGGATTGCGCGACGGTCTGAAGCCCGATGACTTCGCCGCTTGTCGCCATGTTGTTTCCTGCCGTTTCAATCCTGGAAATTACTGCCGCCATCGCCGGAAGCAAAGTTTCGATAATCTCAATCGGATTGATGCCTTCCTTGAGCTTGGCTGGGAAGCCTTGCATGAGCGTTCCGAAGATGGATTCGGCTCGTTCAATGCCGCTAGTCACGCCCGGCTGATTGGAGAGCGGGGCCAGCCGTTCGGCACGGCGCGGATTGCCACTATTGACGGCTATGTAATTGTGCAACACATCCTGTTGCGCGGTAGGCGATAGCATTGACCGCACCGACATTTCACCTTGCGCCTGGGCAAGCGCCAAATTTTGATTGCCGCTGCCCATTGGTACTTCAGGTTCAATGTCCCATTGATCGGCGTTTATGAACACAGGAAGTATTCCGTAGTCTTCGCATTCTTTTTGAAACTCTTTCGCGTCCTTATTGCTCGATTTGCGAATGCAAAAGCGGCGGGCGATTTCCTCGTAAGACGAAAGTTCCTGCCCAAAGGCTTCATCCAACAATCCACCAAGCAGCGCATTGGCCAACTGCTCTTTGGACATGGTTTTGGTCGCCGTCTCGCGTTCGTCTCCCGGTTCGTGAATCTCCTGCGTATAGGCAGTGGCGCTCTCGCTCATCAACTGGCGCATCTCTTGCATGACAGCTTCGACAAGTTGCGGCTGGATCTGATGCCGTTGATCCTGGCCAACAATGGCCACGCCTTCCGGGATGATACAACGGTCGTAAAGTTCCACCTTCTGCGCGCGGGCACGACCAGCGGGATCGGTGACACGCAACCAGATATTGAAACTCTCGTGGACATGCTGAAGGAAGCGGCATCGAGTCAGATTCGAGTAAAAGCACGGCTCCATTAGCTCGAAACCGAGGGCACGGACGGAATGATATTTGAAAGGCGCATCGACGTTCAGGTCGCCGAATTGGCAATGGAGCAGCCGGCGCAGGTCGTCGGCAAACGGTTCTGCATCCTCGTAAAGAAATTCCGATGGCAACACTGCTGTTGTTCCGCTCATCACATCTGGAACAACAGTCATTTTCCATTTCGGTTCGTTCAGGTCGGTGTCATCCAGATAATAGAAGTGCCACAGCGAGATCGTGGGCACGGCATCACTTTGATAATAAAGTCCATTCTGCTTCACCAGTTCGGCCATCTTCTCCGGATTCACCAGCCAGTTGCTTGATGTGGTATTGTCGTAGTTAATGTCCAGCTTCGCCGCCAGCAATGTTGACACTGGCTTTTTCTTCCAGCAAGGATCAGCATTCTCACCGAAACATTTCTTAGCCAGCGAATAGACGGTGTAAGCGTGGCGCACTGCGAACCAGTTCAGGTTCTCAAAATCCGTTGTCGTGTCAGTGGGAATGCGGAGATCGGCCAAGGCGATGTAGTTCGGGCACCAATCATCTTTGGTGTACCAGAGGGTGGGGCCGATGCCGTGAAGAAGGACAGAGTTCCATTTGTATTTGTGGACGTTGACGTATTTCTTGTTCTTCTTCATCCGTTTGTTAATCGCCTTGGTGATGAAGATGCCCCAATCTGCCTGCTTCTCAATGGGAGCGTTTGGAACTGTGACGCGGAAGAAATTCTTTGGCCCAAGGAAAGCGGTCTTATACTGGCGCGTGCCGAGTTGCGCGATGCGGGCGGCTTCGCCCCAGTTCACGCGAATTCTGATCCCGGCCTTGGCGCACTCATCTTCCGATGGAGATGGGAAACCGTTGAACAGGTTATTAACCTTTGTTCGATTAACACTCTGAATCCTAGCAACATCATCGCCCATTCGGATCACGGCTTGGACACGCTCGGCAGTTGTAAAATTCATAAATCAAAGCTGTGTTTCCGAAGCCATTCAATGCTCTCTTGGGTCAACCATTTATGTTTGCAGGCTTCCCAATTCGCGTCGGAGGACGCAACGCCATAGCATTTGTCCCGCATAGCCCGCACTTCAGATTCGTTCATTCCAGTTCTATTTCCTTTGTGACCCAACAGCGTTCGTCGTATTTATGTTCGGGTTTGTGATGGGCTTTGATGTGTTTGATCGGAACGTGAACCTTCAACTTGATCGCGCAGCCGCAGCCTTTGCACATGTGCACTTCTTCTTCGGACGAGAGTTTGAGTCCAATCTGGTTCTTGATAGAGATCGTCTGACATATCGCCCTTGCAATTGGGTCCATGAAGAACTTGTGCCACCAATTGGGCGAAACGTTCAGAGGGCATGATTTGCATATAAAAGCGCGAGCTTCAGCTTGGGGTAATGAAACGGGCAAACCTCCATCACCAAGCCAATCATCCAAGATAGCGGCACCGTTCTTGGTCTGGCGCAGTTCATGGATGATTTGGATAATGACACTCATGCGGCGTTGGTGTTGAGGATGAATCCCTGTTCAAATGGGGCATCATCGTATTCTTTAGTTCCCGGTTTCGGGAGTAAATCAACGCCAATTTTACCAGTCTGGTAATCCTGACATTCCTTTTGCGTCCTAAATCGCAAGGGTTGAGAAGTGACGTAAAATCCGTGTTTATTTAGAGTGAGATTGTTCATGTAAGGCTTTTCCATCGGCCGGATCGCCAGCATGGTTGCCGGATTGGGAATCGACAGCGAACACAGTTCAGTGCTCGTGCGATGATCGGTATCGGATTTGGATGCTTCTGAACAGGAGCGAGACGACGCAGGAATTGTTGAAAGGTCTTTCGGATTTCCGCCATCATCATTTGGAATCCGAAATCATCGTAAGCGGTTACAGTGCTGTAAATGTATAAGGGTGAAATGCTCATATCTTAGCTCCGCAAGTGCCGCATCCCGCCGATGGAACCGGAACGGGTGAGACATAGGCTTTGCCTTCTGTGTCCATGCAGTATTCCTTCATGTTGCCGAGCCTCTGGCAAGTGAAGGTATCAATATCAATTGCCGCCTCCTGCACAGTGGCACGTTCCAAGTTATTACCTTTCCGAAAGTCGGCGACAGTGTGCGCCTGCGACGGAATGTCGCTGGTCGCCTCGAACTTGCGTTGGATACCTTGCGTTTGCACATAAGGAAACGATCCTGGTGGACAAATGTCATGTCGCTTAAGAACCCACATCAGTAATTGTGCTGCAACAAGCAGCCGGAAATCATTCGGTTGTATTCTTTGGCCGTGCTCTCGAACCAGCCATCGCTGTCATTATTGCCGTTGGCCAGCCTCCCCAATCGCTCAATTCTGAATCCCAATCTGCGGGCACCTTCCACCCCAACGGCGATGCCGTCAAACAGGTCAGGCGACTTCTTCATGCGCTCCTTGTAGTCCTCCTTGGTTTCTATCTCAATCAAATTATTGTTCGTCAACCCATAGATGCGGGCATAGCCTTCGCGGGCAGCCTCTTTGGACAACCCTCGGATTTGCCCGCTTTGCACCGCTTCCGAGGTCGAAAACCACATCTCAGTTACGAACTTTCGATAATGCTCATCGCAACGCTTCAGACGTTTCTCGCCGTTTTCTTCTTCGACGAACATATCAAATCGCACCGGACGATCCGTGCATGTATCACCAGAGTTAATCGGAACTGGTGTGTCGTTTCCGAAGACTTTAGCAAAGAACCAACCAAGCGTGCCCTTGCCGAATGAATCCCAGAAGATGCGCTTAGGTGGGATATTGAGTTCCTGAGAGCGGCGGTGCATGAAGGACGCGATCTGTTCTTCGGGTTCTTCCTTGAGCCTGAGATTGATAGGCACTGGCTCCTGGGGATGCAGATAGATTGTCTCAATGCCTTTGTCGTCCAGTCCGAATTCCAGCCTGCCGTAGATGCAACGGTCCCCGCCGCCATAAGCTGGGTCAAGATAAAGCAGGTTCGTTCGGCTGGTGCCTTGCCACACAGGATCATCGAAGGCGTGGCCATCTCGGCACATCTTCTCAGTCAGGACGCGCCAGAGCAGCAATCCTTTATTCGGCTTGCCGATGCACTGCGAGAACCATTGCCATGAATCTTCGCCGTGAGTGCGGCGGACGGCATCCAGCTTCTTGTTGTTGATCAGGTAAGGGAAGCGCGGTTTCTCGCCGGGGAAATCATTGTTGGGCGAATCTCGGCCATCCAAGGCAATTACCCAAGCATCGAAGAAATTGCTGCGCCATTCCTGAGTTAGTCCGGTATCAACGAAGGTATCCCAGCCATTCACAGGTTCAGCCGTAGTGCAAAGCTGATCGCTCATGTCGAGCGGGTTGCCCGCCATCATGCCCTTGAAATTCTCTTTTCCATACCAGTTGGAATAGGCGTCAAGGAATCCCGGCGACATAAGCTGAATCTCGTCCCCGGCATGGCGCAGGCGAGGGGCTTTGACGCCCACAAAGGCGCTCAGACCCACGTTGACGTTACCCTTCTTGTTTGGGACAACGATTAGTCCCCTTTGCAGGCTGCGGGCGTCTCCGTCATCGCTGATTTCATCGGTCGAGATGGCTTTCAGACTGTCCAAAGGATGGCCCGCTAACCACGGATAGATTTTGCGAGCACGATTGAAAAGCTCTTTGACTTTGCCCCATATACGGAGTTCAGCGCCTCGATAATCGGTCGAAGAAATAAGCCAGAGCGTCTTTTCTGGGAATGCCCACCAATCAATCAGTATTAGGCGGGACATAGCGTACGTTTTATTTGAATCGCCACACCCCATTAGAATCGTGATTTCATTCTCAAGGAATCGGCGTAAAGCCAAATCACTCCACCGATGATGGTCATCATCCGGCCATGCGATGCTCTGGGCATTTCGGTAATGAGCGAACAATCCAAGCCCGATAGTTTGACTGTTGGCTCCAATCCATTGGCCCCCCTTTTGGATCATGTAAAGCTCCCGTTGCAGCGGGTCAAAGTCGGCAGGCCAATCCATTCCATAGAGGGAGATTGTTTTGGCTGTAACTTTTTGCTTTGCCATTTGTTCCGTGGTGTAGTAGCGGTGAATCGTCTGTAAAGCAAATTATTTGAATATATGGCCGCAACCAATCCCTGCACACCATGCTGCGCTACAACTCAAACCGTCGATGTTCCCGGAGTTCAAGGAGATGCGGGGGGCGATGGATCGGACGGTCAAAACGCATATACTCTCACAACTCTCGCGTTCGTTGTGCCGGCGATCGGCGCTGACGTGACGGTATCCGTGCTATCCTCGCTCTGGATGGCCATTGGCCAAGTGCTCGTGGTGGTTGGAACTTTCTTTCGTGTCGTTTCCAATCCGACAGCAACCAGCGTTATGCTTGAGAATCTTGGATACACTGGCGGCAATCCTCCGGGGGCCACGATTAACGCCAATTCGACCCTCTCGCCTGCCGGGGCCCCGTCTATTGTTCAGCCATGTTTTGCGGCTAACTTGGGCGGCGCGGACCAAACAGCAGTTGTGAGCACTGTCCCGACTCAGCTTATTTTCGCGAGCGAAGTCTTTGACTCTCACAACAATTACGACATAACGACCTACCGATACACTCCAACCATTGCCGGGGTCTATCAGTTTACTGTCACTGCCGAAATGAAGGCGATGGCAGATGGCAAGACGCTCACAGTTTTCCTGCGCAAGAACAATGTGGATGTGGCAGCTCAAAAGATTGTTTCGCCGGGGATATTCTCAGCGCAGGTATCGGTGAACTTTCGCGTGCAAGCAAACGGTTCGACGGATTACTTCACGGCTTGGATTCTGCACGACGCAACCGGAAACCACGACGTGGACGGAGCCAACACTAAGACGTTCTTTCAGGGGAATTGGGTTGGAGTTGCCTCGTAATGAAAACAAAAAAAAGTAAATTTCGACGCCGGTTGAACAGGATGGCCAAACAGCCAAGACTTTCTGAAGTGCAGAGAGATATAACGGTTAGCAGCTTTGAACAAGGCGTAAACGCCGGAATCTCTCCACTCCTGATCCCGCGCAATCAGTTGCACGGCGCGGTCAATACCACCGTACGCGGCACGTTCGTTCATCCTCGTCCACCATTCAAAAGGATCACTCTTGCCGCCGATGCGGAGAAGATGATTGCCGATGCCTTCACGCTTGGCACTTATCAGGGCGGGGGATATTTTAAGCCGGATAATACCAGCGGCTCGCTTGTGTCCGCGATTGCTGGCCATGCGTTTCAGTTTGTTCCGACTGCGGATGCCGCAACGGTTTTTGATCGCACTCCGTCGCCGCCGAATCCGGCAGATCAAACGCAGGCATGGCTATGGCAAGCCGAGAAATGGCTGATCTGGAATGACGGCCAATCCAATCCAGTCTTCATCGACGCGATAAACACAACCCGCAGTAATTGGGGTGTGCCTGTGCCATTCAGCACGACGAACGTTGATCCATTCTTTCTTCCTGCCTTGGGCCAAACTGATGTCGGGATCAATTTCACCGATACGAGCAATCTTGTTGTGGGCGACATTATCACCGTCAAAGACTTTGGCAATTTTCAGGTGATCAACATTGTCGGGACCGCCGTTGATTATGTAAACATCACGGCCACGCCAGTTGGTTATCTTGTTCCGGCTGGACGTGCTATTTCGTGGAACCATGTTGGAACCGGGCTGCCCCCTGGCCGCATGGGCGCTTATGGTCCTGGCCGAATCGCCATGTCGCTCACAGATGGCCAGCAGTTCGTGATGGGCGATCAGGTTGGCGGTCCCAGCGGAACACCCGCGAATCAATACCGCGATTCCGTGCTGCAAATTACCGAGAACCTTTATTTGCTGGGCGGCGGCAACTTCCGTGTGCCTGGCAACTCAGGGGACATTCAGGCGATGTTGTTTACGGCCACGATGGATGTATCGCTTGGACAAGGGCCATTGCAGGTCTTCACCCCGAACAAAGTTTTCTCCTGCCAAGCGCCCGTGGACCGATCCACATGGTCAACAGTGGTAAATCCGATCCTCACCGAGTCTGTCATTACGAATGGAGGGTTGTCGCAGAACGCCACGGTGAACGTGAACAGCGATATTCTCACACGCTCAATTGACGGGATTCGTTCAATTCGCCTTGGACGGCTGGAAGCGAATACATGGGGCACCACTCCCGTATCGTTCGAGGTCGATCCAAGGCTCTCTAAAGACAGCGCCACGACTTTGCGGTACTCGAGTTCCATCGTGTTCGATAATCGTCTGCTGATGACGACCAAACCAAAGGTGACACCGCAAGGAGTTTACTGGCAGGAATTGATCGCCATGAATTTCGATCCGGTGAGCAGCCTGCGGGGCAAAGCGCCATCGGTCTATGACGCTTTGACTTGGCAGGGCTTAAACGTCTTTCAATTGTTCGTGGGCCAATTCAGCGGCGTGGAGCGAGCCTTTGCTTTTTGCTGGAACGAATCACTTGGAAAGTTTGAGCTTTACGAATTGCTGAAATCGGCGTCGCCTGCCGTGAACGATAACGGGACGCAACGAATCGCGTGGAGTTTCAAGACCGCTTCGCTGTTCAAGGAGCAACCGAATCAGAGACGCAAGTTCAAACAGTTGGTTGACGGTGAAATGCAGATTGATAAGGCGATTGGCAATGTGGATATTCAGGTATTTTGGATTCCCGATCAATGGCCGTGTCCTGTGCCATGGATTTCCTTTTCATTTTGCGCCACGGAAACAACTTCGCAGAAGTTGGGATTCGAGCCGCGTCTCGGATTGGGTGAAGCGCCTGCGCCACGATACAACGATGACGGCACGACCGACTTTTGTGATCCCAAGCATGACCGCGCTTTACGGGAGTTTTTTACGTCTCAATTTCTGTTCGTCATCACCGGCCAATGCGAGTTCATTGGGGCGCAGTTCCGGTGTGTGACCATTCCGCAACCCGATTTCCTTCAGCCAAAATGTCAGCCAGTTTGCAATCAAACCAATGTCACTTAAAAACCTATGAGCGCGGCCACGGTCTATATTAGCGAGTCCAACGGAGCCGGTGAAGTCGTCACCGACAATATCAGCAACATCAATTTCGGGAGCGTCGATCAGCCGAACATCGTCGCGGCGAATCATCCGATTATTCAGAGTGAGAACAGCTATTTCAAGATGCTCCGATTCAAAGTGCAGAGTCTTGGGACGAGTACTACGATCAAGGATTTGCGATTATGGAAATCTGCCGGGGTTTATGTCACTGGCGAATTCATAAAAGTCGTCGATAATGCTGCTGGATTTGCCTATGTCCAGCCGACTCAAGTTGCTACTCCAAATCCTCCGTTCAATGCAGTCGCTAATATACGGACTTCCGATCCAGGTTCGGCCATTATTGCCATTGGTGGAGCAACTGGGAACAATTTTCCTGCCAATGTTGCAGTTCCCGGATACTCCAATTACACCGTAATGCAACTGGTGACAACTGGATCGACGCCAGTGGGGCCAGTGAACCAAAAAACCCTAACGTTCCAATACGACGAAACTTGATCGTGTGTTTGAGCCAAACTGGACATTCTCGCTTGGAGTTGTGCGTAAGGAAGGCGTGGGATTACTTCATCCACCGCTTTGGTCGCTGCCGACCCCTGACACGTTTCGTGTGCGATTGAATGGGTCGGATTTGTTTTGCCGCCCGAAAGATGGGGTCATTGGACGCAATCTAAAGTCCCTCCTTAGCGTCTCGCCCGGCAAACTGATTTTGTTTCGCCGCATTCAAATGATTCTTGGAACCAGCGGCATCAGAGCGCAAAAGCGATGCGTTTATTATGGGCTTGGAATCGAGAATGCCTCTGGTCGGTTCGGATGCCGTCTTTACGAGGACGGTCGGGTTGAACAAGGGCTAGAATGAGCGCCCAATCTTTCACGCTGCCATCGGACGCCACGATTGTTGCGCCGATGCAGATTGGCAAACGGATGCCGATCCCGCCCATGGGGACGTGGAAATATCTCAAGACCAATTCACCGCCTGCCAACTGGCAAACGCTCGCCTTTGACGATAGCGGTTGGAGTTCTGGTCCCGCTCCATTCGGGGACAACACCAGTCCCTGCACGCTTCCCGAAGCCATTGGAACAGTTTGGGACGGCAGCACAGACATTCTTTTGAGGTTCCGTTTCTACTGGCCTGTTGTTGAATCCATCGATCATATTATCGCAGGATTCAGCGGGGCTGAAGCCGTGGACGGAGGCGGAATCGGATTTGAATACTGGAATGATGGTCAATCCGATTTTCTCGCGGCAGGATTTTCATTCCTTAATTGTCCAGTTTTTGTTCCAAGCAATCCAGCCGCTAATCCACCGAATACTATTCAGGGAGGGTCTGGCACGGCACCCACTATAGCCGGAGCTAATTTGTTTGCCGTCCGAATGGTGGGGAATGGCACCAAGACGTTCTTTGATATGACCGTTTGGAGCGTGTTCGATCCGCCTCTCACCAGCGATGCAGTCATTGTCGCGCCAAAGACGTTAACCCTCATCAGCAATGCCTATATTGTTGGCGACAAAGTTGTCATTCTTCTTTCGGATGCCGTCATCGGTTCTCCTGCGGTCGATTTCACTTTAATCAGCGATGCGGTGATTGTCGCCCCAACTACCTTCACGCTTACCAGTGACGCAGTCATTCGCCGTCCGCCCCTAGCTCCAGGCCAACAAAATCTGTTCTCGAAATACCTCCAACAGCAACGCGATGCCCTGCTTGAAAAGACGTGCACGACTTGCGCTCCGATTGATTGCGTGGATAACGAGCTTGGCTATTCGCTCGAATCGCCTGAGTTTCCAACCGTGTTTGTTTGCCCCGAAGGATTCGATTGCACTTTAATCGGTGAAGATTTCCACCTTATTTGTTGCGATGGCACCCTTTACGATCTGCACTTCTCGCCGCAAGTTTCACAGGAAGATCGCAAGCGCGTCGTCGATAGTGCCATTGCGGAATGCGCCCGCAAGCTGGCTTTCTGCAACATCAATCCTTGTCCGACCCCTCCCTGCAATCAAATATGGCTCTATTGGAACAATGCCATCGACTGCACGGCAAAATGCACCAGCAGCGAAGGCGGCACGTTCAAATGGACGGTGCCTGCTAGAACATACATGGCTTTCTCGCAGATCGCAGCGGATCAAGCCGCAGGCAAAGCAGCCTGCCAGTTAGCTAATCAACATCGGCTCTGCTTCCTTGGACTCCAAAGTGCAACCTGCATCGGTGAAACCTACAGCGATGATGTAATTATCTCCGGTAGATTCGTGGCCGCATATCCGAACTCGGACACGATCTCTATTGTCGATGCGTTGCCGGATGGCCTTACCTTCAACGATGGCAGTTCCTTCGTGACAGGCGGCAGAGCGCCGATTCGTGGGACGCCAACCGTGGCTGGAACCTTTACTTTCACCGTGCGGATCACGCTTGGAACGCTCAATGATGGATATGGCGACACCCAGAGCAAGACTTTCACGATCAAAGTGGCCCAGGTTAAGCCTGATACACTTCCAGACGCTTTGATTGGAACGGCATACAGCCAAACCCTGACCGTGCTGCCAGACCATGACGATACGACCGAAGAATGGAGTTTGGTGACGAGTTTGCCTGCTGGATTGACGCTGGACCCTGATGGATTCATTCGAGGCACGCCGGCAGGACCAAGCGAGAGCCATAATGTAACTGTTCGAGTTTCATTTATTCTGGATGGTGAGCAGACGTTCTGTACTAAGCAATGGACGTTGACGGTGAATCCAAACACTGTAACGCCTGACATTTTCAGCAATGCTCAAAGCTGTTGGGGCACATATTCGGCTGGCACTTATCGCGTGTCTTACGTGAATGGGGCGCTCAATTATTCCAACAATCAGTCACTTTGGCAGGTTGGCAACTTGCTTTATACCCGCTACAACATCCGGCACGATAACGGGGCGACAAACACCGGATTCAGTGAATTGACGGAAGGAACATACGCGTCACAGGCATTGGCAGAGGCTGCAAATGCTGGCAAGACGCATGATATTGTTCACACAGGCGGAACGATTTGCATGTGGTTTGATGATGATCCTTACACCGATAATCACCCCGGCAATCCGAATCCTACTTTCCGCCTGACAAGGATCGCTTGACAATGTGTTCAAACCCCATGATTGATTGAATCAAGTAATGAATCACGCGGCACCCATAACGCCAATGTCGGAAGTTACCAAAATATGGTTTTTGAGACTGGTTGAGACTCGTGTTCCAAGTCAGATAGTGAACAAACTTTTTTCTGAACGCGGTCGGAAGCTAATCAATTCAGGCGGGATCGTCATTACCAATAGCCGAACTGGAGTGGGTGCGGTGCTTCCGCCTGAGACGCCGCTAATTGGAACCCTGAAAGCAATGGAACAATATGCCATACACAGCTAAAGCGAACCGTTTTTTCCGTCTCTGCTCCAACTCCAAGCCTCGTGCCAAAGCACGAAGCAAATGCCCTTCAATTGAGCAGGCCCGCAAGATGGCCAAAGAGGGTATCAAGAAAGGCGGCAAGTAAGTGCTAGCTACGCTTTTGGAATGTAAGCAATCTGCCGCGATCAATGCAGTCTCTGGTGGATGCCCCAATGGGGATTCGTTTAAGGGGCTGCTAAATCGTGCCACGTCCAAGCTGATGCGCCGTGGGGATTGGGAAGGAACTATCGTTCCAATCTACGTGTGTGTGTTTTCTGGGTGCTGCGTATTCCCGCGTTACGTTGGGGAAGTCCGCAAAATCAATGTCTGCAATCGCACCGTTCCGATCAAAAACAATTGGTCTGAATTCAACCTGTTCGGACACGACTGGCGCAACACTTGGGGATCATGGCGCGGTGATGAATTATTCCATTGGCGCAGGCACGGCGGGATTTCCATGGGCCGAATGATCGGCTCGAACTCCACGCCGGTATTTCAGGACGTGCAAGGCGATGGCCGATTGATCCGCGCTTATCCAAGGCTGAA
>WNFM01103312.1_pt1 | contig 12238 bp, 14 predicted proteins | sample 5400271 | NCBI WGS metagenome assembly WNFM01 (sample SAMN13153352, study PRJNA577476) | soil metagenome | isolation source: 60 cm saprolite on Douglas fir-dominated hillslope | place: USA:California | collected 2013-09-17 | reverse complement strand
CGCTCGCGGGTGGTGCCGGGGTAGGTGGTCGACTCGAGCACCACCAGCTGTCCGGACTGCAACACCTGCGAGAGCGAGGTGGCGGAGTCGAGCAGGTAGCTGAGGTCTGGTTCGCGGGCGCTGGTGAGCGGGGTCGGGACGCATATGATCACCGCGTTGCAAGAGGCGAGGTCGGCGTGTCGCGAGCTGGGGTGGAGCCGCTCATGAAGCGGCACCAAGGTGGCGTCGTCGATGTCCTCGATATAGCTCCTGTCATCCTTCAAGGCCTCGATCTTGCGGCTGTCGAGGTCGAAACAGACCACCTCATGGCCCTCCTCCGCGAAGGCGACGGCGAGTGGTAGCCCGACGTAACCCAGGCCGACGATTCCGATCTTCATCGGCGGGAGTATGCCCGAGCCCGCCCTCGGGCCCGCTGCCCGCGTCGCGAACGGGCCGGTAGGATCACGCGCCGCGACACGACAGGAGACAATCGACCGATGAACGAGCATAAGTACGAGCTGACCACCGACCAGGCCGAGCGCGAGGCGTCCGGCGCCCACAGCTACGGCCGCTACCTCGAGGAGTTCGAGGTCGGCGCCGTCTACAAGCACTGGCCGGCGAAGACCGTGACCGAGGCGGACGACCACCTCTTCTGCCTGCTCACGATGAACCACCACCCCCTGCACATCAACGACGTCTACGCTGCCGGGTCTCAGCAGGGCCGCAACGTCGTGGTCGGCCCGCTGGTCTACTCGCTGGCCCTGGGCATGTCGGTCTCCGATGTCTCCGGCAAGGCGATCGCCAACCTGGCGACCGAAGACCTCAGCCACCCCAACCCCGTCTTCCACGGCGACACCCTCTTCTGCGAGACCGAGGTGCTCGACGTCAAGCCGTCCAATTCGAAGCCGGACCGCGGTGTGGTCAAGGTCCACACCCGGGTCCTCAACCAGGACGGCGTCCTGGTGGCCGAGTTCAAGCGCCTGGTGCTGGTCCCCCGCAGGCCGAGCTGAGCGGCGCGTGGCCTCGGCCTACGCACCTGGCAGCGTCACGCCCCCCGCGATTTCGCGTTCCCGCCGGGCAAGAATTCGGCGGGCCAGCCTTGGAGACACCCAGGCGACGCCGGCGCGCAGTCGCGAGGGCGCTGGGACCTTGCGGTCGATCGCCAGGCGACGCAGTTCGCGACGGCGATGGGGACTCCCCGTAAGGAGGGCTTCACGTACTCCGGTGAGCTTCTGAAGCACGATGTCGTCCGCGAGCACATTCGCGGCGAGCGCAGACTCTTCCGTGCTCAGCACTCCCGACGCAATTACCTTTTTCAGAGTTGCGATGCGCCCCCCGAAAATGCTTACCCGGTCGCTGGATTGGCTGCCGTCATGCAGTCGGTACGTACCGAGTTTTTCGTCGACAAGCCCGGCGTGAGAGCCGGAGCAAATCAGTCGGATCCAGCAATCCCAGTCCTCCGCATGGCTAATCCCGGGATCGAATCCGCCCACCTCGAGGAGGCGGGTCCGGCGGACCGACCAAAAATGGATGAAGCACCGTCTGAGGATCTCGGTGCGCTGGTCGTTGGTCTCGAATGTCCAGTCGGGAAAATACCGCGCGCGGATGATCTCGCCGTCCAGCGCGACGTCGCCGTTTGTGCAGATGATGTCGAGATCTGGGCGCTCTGCCAAGAGTTCAGCGCGCGCTTCGAGGCTGCGCGGGTCCAGAAGATCGTCGGCGTCCAGGTTGACGATGAAATCACCACTGGCACGAGAGAGCCCCGCGTTGCGCGCACTCGAGACACCGGCGTTCTCCTGCCGGATGAAGAGAATCCGATCCATGTATGGCTCCAGCGCCGCGGCCGGGTTGTCGCGGGAGCCGTCATCGACGACGATGACCTCTCGGGCCGGATAAGTCTGGTTGAGCGCAGAAGCCACCGCTTCCGCGATGGTCTCGGCGGATTCGTAAGTCGGGATCACGACCGAGAAGTCCGGAGGTGTCCCAGTCTCTTGTGGCCCGGCGCAAAAAGGGGCTAGAAAGCGACCCATTCCGCGAATCATGCCCGATAAGCGTCACGTTGTGGAAATCGTCGCGAACCACCATCATCGGATCATCGGGCAAGGCGATCGCCAGCCTGGCGACCGAAGAGCTCAGCCAGGTCCATACCCGAGCCTTCAACCAGGACGGGGTGCTGGTCGCCGAGTTCAAGCGCCTCGTCCTCGATCCCCCGTAGAACCCGGAATAGTCCAATTATATCCGCTGCCAGTCGTCCGAGGCAGTCACCTTACGTACGGGCCGCGCCGGATTTCCTGCGACGAGTGTTCGGGGGGGCACCTCCCGCGAGACGACGGCTCCGGAGCCGACGACCGAGTGGTCGCCGATCCGAACCCCCGGCAGGATCATCACATGGCGACCGATCCAGACGTTCCTGCCGATCTCGATAGGCGCGGTCTTCGTCTCTCCCCCCTCGTCGACCGGGTGGAAGCTGGTGTCAAAGATCGTCACGTAGGGACCGACTGACGAGCGATCCCCGATCGTCACCAACTTCTCAGAATAGATTACCCCGCCGAAGCTGATCCCGGCGTCGGCGCCGAACTCGATCCGGCCGTTTGGCCGTGTCGTCAAATGAGTGCGCGCCGGGCCACCGCGAATCCGGCAGTTCCGGCCCAAGACGATCGGCCCCTCTGCGTGAAAGACTGGCCAGCCGCCGAAGAGGTACACCTTGTCGACCCAGCGGAGGTCGTGCCCGAGCATGCGCGAGAGGCGCAACTTGCACTCCGCCCGCCCACGCGCGGCGATGGCGGCTCGGCGCTCTCGCGAATAAAGAGGCGGCAAAGGTTGGGGCTCGGAAGGCACCAGCGGTTAGGGCTCTGAGGCGATGCGCGCGATCGGATAACTAGCTTAATGCCCCTCGTCAGAGGCGTGGGCCGGCGGGCGCGACTCCTCCGCGAGGGAGGTGATCTCGAGCTGGCCGTGGGCGGCCTCTTCGAGCACCTCGGTCGCCTCCTGGGCCGAGCGCGCGTAGAGCTCGACCAGGAGGTGGACGACGATCTGCTCGTCGTCGTGCTTGTGGAAGCGGACGTGGGTGAAGAACTCGCGCACGCCGGCGTCGCCGAAGGCGCCGTAGGTGAGGAACTCGATCGCCTCCGGGCCGGAGCAGGTCTCGACCCGGTCCTGGTCGACGGTGACGGTGCAGGAGGCGACCCAGGGGGTGCCGGCGACCATCCGCTCCCAGCGGTCTTCGATCGGCACCACGCGGTCGTCCTGGAAGGTGAGGTGGGGCTGGTCGTGCATGCAGTCGAGGCACTGCACGACCGATTCCTGCACCTCGTCGACCCCTTCGGCGAGGACGCCGGTGTCGGGGTCGACGCGGCGGATCGCGTCGTAGTGGATCTGGATCTCGAGGCTCTGGGACCAGCAGCGGTAGCAGCGCAGCCAGGCCGCCCGGTCCCCGTTCATCTCGCTCATGCCCCCATTGTCGCGCGGCGGCGACTTCGGCGCGGGCCGGGGGAGAGTCGGCTGTCGCCTGAGCTTGAGGGAAGTGAGTGCTCCCATGGAATTGCTACGCTGTAGCCATATGGCTACGGAGATCCCTCAGCGTGAACTTCGCAACCGCACCGCTGAGTTGCTGCGTCGAGTGGAGGCTGGGGAGCGACTGCGGATAACCGTGCATGGGCACCCGGTCGCCGACCTGGGCCCGATCGAGGACGAGACGCTGCCCGGCACTTTCGCGCCGTTGCCGCGGGTCTTCGAGGAAATGACCGGCGCGCTCGATCCGGGTGACCGGTGGGCCGTAGAGGTCAGGGAGCTCAGAGACGAACCGGGCCGCGATCCCTTCGAGGAGTTCGGCGAGCCAGGGCTAGGCAGGTCGGACGAACCTTGAGGAGGGTTCTGCTCGACACCTCCGTCGTGATCGCCGGAGCCCAGGGCAGGGTTTCCCCGTCGAGCCTTCCTCCGGAAGGGGCGATCTCCATCGTGACGCTGTGCGAGTTGCACCATGGGGTGCTGGCGACGACGGATGGGCGCCGCCCCGGTCGCCTGCTCACGCTCGACCTGGCGCAACGCAACTTCGAAGCCATTCCAGTCGACGAGCGCGTTGCCCCTCGGTTCGGCCAACTGATGGCGGCCGCTCGCCGTGCATCGGTGGGCCGTCCGGGGGTCGCCGACGCATTGATCGCCGCCACCGCGATGGCGCACAAACTTCCAATCCTCACTTGCGATCGGGACTTCGAGGCGTTTCCGGGCATCGACCTCGTCTTCGTCTGAGCCCGTTCTGGATTCGCGTTACTGGATCAGGCGGTGGCGCCGGCGCCGGCCCGCTGGCCGACCAGCTCGACGATCTCGCCCATGATCCGGTTGATGTCGAAGTCCTTGGGGGTGTAGACGCCGGCTACGCCCGCCTCGCGCAGGCGCACGGCGTCGGCGACGGGGATGATGCCGCCGACGACGACGGGGACGTCGACGCCCTCGTCGCGCAGCATCCGCACCACTTCCGGGATCAGCTCCAGGTGGGAGCCGGAGAGGATCGAGAGGCCGACGACGTCGACGTCCTCCTGCAGGGCGGACTCGGCGATCTCCGCGGGAGTCAGGCGGATCCCCTGGTAGATCACCTCCATGCCGACGTCGCGGGCGCGCAGGGCGACCTGCTCGGAGCCGTTGGAGTGGCCGTCGAGGCCCGGCTTGCCGACCAGGATCTTGATCCGGTGGCCGATCCGCTCCGAGGTCGCGTCGACCTTGGCCCGGATCGCGTCGAGCTGGTCGCGGTCGGCGGGCGGGGCGGCGCCGCTGACGCCGGTCGGGCCGCGGTAGGCGCCGAAGGCCTCGCGCAGCACCTCTGCCCACTCGCCGGTGGTGGCACCGGCCTTGGCGGCGGCGATCGTCGCCGGCATTATGTTCTGGCCGTCGTCGGCCGCGACCTGGGCGAGCTCGCCGAGGGCGGCTCCGACGGCAGCGTCATCCCGCTCGGCCTTCCACTGCTTCAGAGCCTCGATCCGTTCGCGCTCGACCTCGGGGTCGGGGGTGAGGATGCCGCCGTCGGCGCCGGCGGTCAGCGGCGAGCCCTCGGTCTCCGTGTAGACGTTCTGGCCAACCACCTTCTGCTCGCCGCTCTCGATTCGCGCCACCCGCTCGCGGTGGGACTCGACCAGGCGGGCCTTCATGTAAGGGACGGCCTTGACCGCGCCGCCGTGCCCCTCGACCACCGCCATCTCCGCCCGTGCCCCCGCGGTCAGCTCCTCGACCAGGCCGTCCATCACCACCGAGCCCTCGAAGACGTCGGGGTACTCGAGCAGGTCGGTCTCGTTGGCCAGCACCTGCTGGATCCGCAGGCTCCACTGCTGGTCCCAGGGGCGGGGGAGGCCCATCGCCTCGTTCCAGGCGGGAAGCTGGATCGCGCGGGCGCGGGCGTCGCGGCTGAGGGTGACCGCGAGCGCCTCCAGCACGATCCGCTGGATGTTGTTCTCCGGCTGCGCCTCGGTCAAGCCGAGGCTGTTGACCTGGACCCCGTAGCGGAAGCGCAGCATCTTCTCGTCGCTGACGCCGTAGCGCTCGCGGCCGATCTCGTTCCAGAGCGCGCCCATCGTCCGCAGCTTCGCGATCTCCTCGATCAGGCGGATCCCGGCGTTGACGAAGAAGGAGATGCGGCCGAAGACCTTGGGGAAGTCCGCCTCGGCGACCTGGCCGCGGGCTTTCACCTCGTCGAGCACGGCGATCCCGGTCGAGAGCGCGTAGGCGATCTCCTGCACCGGCGTCGCCCCAGCCTCCTGTAGGTGGTAGCTGCAGATGTTGGTCGGGTTCCAGCTCGGCACCTCGTTGACGCTGAAGGCGACCATGTCGGCGATCAGCCGCATCGAGGGCTCCGGCGGGAAGGCGTAGGTGCCGCGCGAGAGGTACTCCTTGATGATGTCGTTCTGGGTCGTGCCCTTGAGCTTGGAGCGGTCGACGCCGTTCTCCTCGGCGACGGTGACGTAGAGGCCGAGCAGCCAGGCGGCGGTGGCGTTGATCGTCATCGAGGTGTTCATCTCGTCGAGCGGGATCCCGTCCAGAAGCTGGTGCATGTCGCCTTTGTGAACGATCGAGACGCCGACCTTGCCGACCTCGCCGCGGGCGAGGACGTGGTCGGGGTCGTAGCCGGTCTGAGTGGGGAGGTCGAAGGCGACGGAGAGGCCGGTCTGGCCCTTGGCCAGGTTGCCGCGGTAGAGCTCGTTGGAGCGGCGCGCGTCGGAGTGGCCGGCGTAGGTGCGCATCACCCAGGGGCGGTCGCTCTCGGGAAGGCGATGGTTGCTCATGTCTCAATCTTATTTGGCGGAACCCGAAATCCGCCGTTCAGGGCGCCGCGACCCGCATCTTTCTCCCGTACCTGTGTTTAGGCTGCCGACGATGAAGCCTCGACTTTCAGGCGCGATCCTGGCTGCGCTCGCCACGGCCCTGCTCGCCGCCGCCAGCAGCGGCGCGGCGATGATCGGCATCTACCGCAACGGAATGGAAACCACGGCGCAGCGCGCCCAGCTCGTCAAGCTCTCGGGCGGAAGCTGCGCCCGTGGCGGTTCCAGCGGCGCCCTGAGGATCGCGATCGGCAAGCGCACCGACGCCTGTTCCTACCGCACCCCGGTGCTCGGGCGCGACCTCGAGATCGCCGCCACCGAGCGGCTGCTGAGCGGGACGCCGCCGTCGCTGCAGCACAAGGCCTACCTGGCGCTGGAGCTGCGCGCGGGCGGCGGCGCCAAGTACCGGCTCCTGGCCTTTCCGCTGCAGCGCAAGGTGCAGCTGGTCAAGGTGACCGGCGGCGGCACCGAATACCTCGCGATCGAAAAGAACGTGAAGGCCCTGTTGGGCGTCGACAAGGCCAACTCGCTGCGGTTGCGGGCGGTCAACGTGACCAGCGGTCCCGAACGGGGCCAGGCTCACCTCTCCGGCTACGTCGGCGGCAAGCTCGTCGCCGAAGCGACCGACGAAAGCGCCGGCGACCTCAGCGGCCGCGCCTCCGCGGTATCGGTCGGTGCCACCAAGAGCGCCAACGGCGTCATCGCCAGCGTCGACGACGTCGTCGTCCGGGTTCCCAGTCCCTTCTAGGGGCCCGGCGCCGCCACCTTTTTTTGCCGCGCCCCCTTCGGCGTGGTCTTCCTGCGCTTGGTTGTCGGGAAGGCGACCTCTTCGTGGACCGCGGCCGAGACCAGGCGGGCGTAGAGGCCGGCGCCGGCCGGGGTCAGGTGGATGCCGTCCCAGGTGAGGCCGCTGCCGCCGGCCACGGCTGCCCAGTCGATCAGGGTCGTGTGGGGCCAGTCGCGGGCCGCTTCGGCGAGCGCGTGATTTGACTCTTCGACCCAGCTGACCGGTGCGTGGTCGTCGATCAGGAAGAGCTCTCCGACGTCCGAGGTGGCCCTTCGCAGCGCCTCCATTTCGCCGCTGTAGAGGGGGCCGTTGTTGCCCATCTGGACGATCATCGCGTCGGGGCGGTGGCCCTCCCGTTTCAGCCGCTGCGCGATCGTGACGAATTCGTCCGCTTGGCGGCCGACCTGGGCGCTCATCGAGAAGCCGGGGCCGAGGCGGGCCGCGAGCTTGTCCCTGGCGCCGATCATCACCGAGTCGCCGAGGGCGACGATCCGCGGCGACGAGGGCCCCGGCTTCACCGTCGCCACCGTCGCCGTGGAGGCGGCGGCGTCTTCGAGGTGGCTGTTGTTCGTGGCGAAGAGGCCGCTCCAGCCGACCACGGCGACGATCGCCAGCACGCCGGCCAGCAGCGCCGGCCGCGCCACCCGGAGCCAGCCGTCGGGCAGCGCCGGCAGCTTCGCCTTGCCGCGGAAAGGCAGCTCGACGAAGCGGTAGGAGAGGTCGGCGAGGGCCAGCACGAGGAGGAGCTGGAGGGGGATGAGGACGCCGCGCGGCAGCGAGACGTCGATGCCGGGACGGGTCAGCATCAGCACCGGGTAGTGCCAGAGGTAGAAGCTGTAGCTGCGCAGGCCGAGCCAGAGGACCGGAGGCTGGCCGAGCAGGCGCCCCAGCCGCGCAGCCGGGTGGGCGAGCACCGCGATCAGCAGCGCCGTGACGATCGCCAGCCAGAGGTAGCCGCCGTGGTACAGGGCGAGGTCGTAGTCGTGGACGTGAAGGAAGCTGAGCGCGACGTAGGCCAGCGCCAGCACGCCGACGACGTCGAGGACCGGGCCGACCAGCGGCCCGGTCCGCCGCCGGCGCAGCTCGATCGGGCTCCAGACCAGGGCCAGGGCCACGCCTGCCAGCAGCCCGACGGCGTGGGTGTCGGTTCCGTAGTAGACGCGGGAGGCGTCGGAGCCGGGGGGGAAGAGCAGCCAGGCGAGCGCCACCGAGCCGAGTGCCCCCGCCAGCACGCCGATCAGCAGGCGGCCGCGGCCGAACAGCTTCATCCCGACGGCGAAGACGAGCGGCCAGAAGAGGTAGAACTGCTCCTCGACCGAGAGTGACCAGAGGTGGGTGAACAGCGACGGCCGCTGGAACTGCGCGAAGTAGGACTGGTGGCCGAGGATGAAGTGCCAGTTGGCGACATAGGCCAGCGAGGCGAGCGCGTCGCCGCGCAATTCGGCGATCCGGTCGGGCTCGACGATCGCGGCGGCGATCATCGTCACCGCGATCAGGATCCCTACCGCGGGCAGCAGGCGCCGTGCCCGGCCCAGCCAGAAACGTCCCAGCCGCACATGGCCGCCGCGGCGGAACTCGCGCAGCAGCAGCGAGGTGATCAGGTAGCCGCTGATGACGAAGAAGACGTCGACGCCGAGGAAGCCGCCGGGCATCCAGCCGACCCCGGAGTGGTAGAAGAACACCGCGAGCACGGCGAGCGCCCGCAACGCGTCGATCCCGGGGAGATATGGAAAGCGGCTGTCCTGTGGCCTACTCACTCTCCGTCAACTGTTCGGCTTTCCCATGGTGCCTCCTTGAGCATCCAAGTGTGCCCCCTCGGCGATCTGGTTGCATAATCCGCGGCGATGTCGACGACCACCGTTGAGAAACCGCGTGGCGCCGGCCCAGGCTCGGGGCTGGGCGGCGATTGGCGGGTGATCGTCCGCAACGACAGCCACAACACCTTCGAGCACGTCGCCGCGACGCTTGCCAAGGTCCTGCCCGGGGTCAGCCTCGACCAGGGCCATCAGATCGCCGATCGCATCCACAGCAGCGGTCAGGCGATCGTCTGGAGCGGCCCCCGCGAGCTGGCCGAGCACTACTGGGCCGAGCTCGACGCCGCCGGCCTGACGATGGCGCCGCTCGAGCGCTGCTAGGCGCTCCTCGCCGTCGCTACTCGGCGGCGAGCAGGGTGTGCCAGGCGGGGAGCAGCGGCAGGTCGTAGAGGTCGATGACGCTGGCGCGGGCGTTCTCGATCTCCTTCGAGAACCAGTAGCGCTCGAAGTCGGAACGGCTCTCCCAGATCGAGGTCTGCTGGAAGGCCAGCGGGTCGTCGACGGAGCGGGTCAGGGACCAGCTCCTGGCGCCATAGGCGGGCATCTTCGCCGCGGCCGGCTCCCAGAGGTCGAGCCAGCGGTCCGCCCGGAACGGGGCGATGTGCCAGTCGAGCCTGCAGACCTCCGCCATCAGTTGCCCCTTTCGAGTCGCGCTTGCCGTTGCCTCATGCTCCGACCTCCGCCCGGATCGCGCCGGGGCCGTCCTCGGTCTTGCCCTCGTCCTCGGTCTCGGCCCCGACCAGGACCGAGATCTTGCCGAGGTGCTTGTTTTCGTGCAGGAGCTGGTGGGCGCCGGGAACGCCGTCGAAGTCCATCGTCCGCCAGAGCACCGGCCGGACCTTGCCCTCGGCCATCAGCTGGTTCGCCCGCATGCACTCATAAGCGTTGGCGAAGTGGGAGCCGATGATCTGCTTCTGGCGCATCCACAGGTAGCGGACGTCGAAGTCGAGCTGGAAGCCCGAGGTGGCGCCACAGATTACGACCTTGCCGAACGGCTTGACGACGAAGACCGAGGTCGGGAAGGTCGCCTGGCCGACGTGCTCGAAGACGATGTCGGGGGCGTCTCCGAGGATCTCCTTGGCCCGCTTGGCGAAGCCGCGGGAGGCTTTGAAGCGCTCCTTGTCGGCAGCCTTGTCGGCGAGGTTCTCGGGCGTCCGCATCATCTCGCCGAACTCGCGGCGGTTGATGTAGTCGACGGCGCCCAGCTGCTTGACCAGCTCGCCCTTCTCGTCGGAGGAGACGACGCCGACCGCGTTGGCGCCGGCGGCCTTGCAGAGCTGCACGGCGAAGACGCCGAGGCCGCCGGCGGCGCCCCAGATGAGGACGTTGTGCCCGGGCTGCAGCTTGCACTGGTCGATCAGCATCCGGTAGGCGGTGAAGTAGGTGAGCCCGTAGGCCGATGACTCGGCCCAGCTCAGGTTCTGGGGGCGGGGGAGAAGCTGCTGCGCCTGCACTTTCGTGAACTGGGCGAAGGAGCCCCAGGTCGTCTCGTAGCCCCAGATCTTCTGGCTCGGTGCCGCTAGGGGATCGAGGCCGTGGACCTCGACGTCCTCGTAGGAGGCCTGGTTGCAGTGGACGACGACCTCGTCGCCCGGCTTCCAGCGGGTGACGCCCTCACCGACCTTCCAGACGATCCCGGAGGCGTCGGAGCCGCCGATGTGGTGGCCGTACTCGGGGTGGTCGCCGTAGCCGAAGACGGAGACCGGCTTGCCGAGCGCCGCCCAGACGTTGTTGAAGTTGACGCCGGCGGCCATCACGCGGACGATCACCTCGAAGGCGCCGGGCTCGGGGACCTCGATCTGCTCCAGCTGGAAGGCGTCCTTCGGCTCGCCCTCCCGCTCCTGGCGGATCACCCACGCCGCCATCGTCTCCGGCAGCGTTCCGGGCTCTACGTCCAGCTTCGAGATCGCACTGCTGTCGACTGCCAAGAGATCCTCCGCAGGTCGTCGGGTGACGGGCGGCGAATCCTAATCGAGCACGGGGGTCTCGGCCTCGCGCAGCTCCGGGGCGGAGATCTCTCGGACCGTGATCTCCACCGGTTCGGGAGGCTCGATCTCCTTGCCCGGGGCGACGCCGAGTCCCTCGACCTTGCGCAGCTGCGGCAGCAGCCTGCGCTCCATCGAGCCGACGGCGGAGTCGTAGGCGCTGGCGGCTGAGGTCAGGCCCGCGCCGACTTTGTCGAAGTCGCTGAGGAACTTGCTGAAGCGGGCGTGCAGGGTGCCGGCGGCATCGGCGATCTCGGCCGCCTCGGCGACCATCCGCTCCTGCCGCCAGCCCAGCTCCATCGTCCGCAGCAGCCCGATCAGCGAGGTCGGGCTGACCAGCAGGACGTTGCGCTCCAGGGCGTAGTCGAAGAGGTCGGGGTCGGCGCCGAAGGCAGCGTGCAGGGCGGGCTCGTTGGGGATGAAGCAGATCACCAGGTCCGGCATCTCGCCGGCCTTGAACTGGCCCTGGTAGTCCTTCGAGCTGAGGCTGCGGACGTGCTCGCGGGCCTGGCGTGCGTGGCGCTCGAGGTGGACGCGGCGCTCGGATTCGACTTCGGACTCCTGGGCGTCGAGGAAAGCGTCGAGCGGCACCTTGGAGTCGGCGACGAAGCTGCGGCCCTCGGGCAGCAGGAAGCGGGCGTCGGGGCGCAGCCTGCCGTCTTCGGTCCGCAGCGTCTCCTGCAGCTCGAAGTCGACGTGCTCGGTCATGCCGGCGATCTCGACGCAGCGGCGCAGCTGCAGCTCACCCCACTGGCCGCGGGTCTGCGGCTGGCGCAGCGCCTTCTTCAGCCCCGCGGTCTCGGAGTTGAGGTTGCCGATCGTCTGCCCCATCTGCTCGAGCAGGGTGCGGGTCTGCAGGTCGGTCTCGCCGCGCCGGCGCACCTCGGCTTCGATCTTCTCCTGGCCCTTGGCGATCCGCTCGGCCAGGCCCTTGATCTCCGCCTGGCGCTTGTCGAGCGCCGCCTCGGCGGTCTTCGCGTCGAGCTTGCGCGCCTCGTCATTGGCCTGGATCAGGCCGGGCAGCGAATCGGCGACGGCCCGCGAGGCCGCCTCCTGCACGGCTGAGGCGAAATCTGGCTGCTCAACCGGCGCCTCGCGGCGCGAGGCCAGCAGGTAGAGGAGTCCCGCGGCGAGCAGGACGACGGCGATTGCGAGCGCGACGGTCACAGCCACCGATGGTGACGAACCGGGCAGACGGAGCCCACCCGCTTAGGCGGTGAAAACCGAGCAGGTCAAGGACTGAGGACGCCGACATGCGACGGTTCGCAGCCGCCTAGATGGTTGATTCCTAATTCAATGTGCGTAGGCACTCAGGTGCCGCCCGGGGTCCCCGATCTCCCAGTTGTGCCAGAGCACCGCTGAGAGGGC
>WNFM01348377.1_pt2 | contig 12240 bp, 11 predicted proteins | sample 5400271 | NCBI WGS metagenome assembly WNFM01 (sample SAMN13153352, study PRJNA577476) | soil metagenome | isolation source: 60 cm saprolite on Douglas fir-dominated hillslope | place: USA:California | collected 2013-09-17 | reverse complement strand
CTGGGAACTGGTAGCTGATATATGCAGAATCCGCTGTTACAGCAGATCGATGCCATCGCCAAGGAAAAGGGCGTCGAACCGGAAGTGATTATCGGCGCCGTGCAGGACGCGATCGAGGCGGCCGCGCGGAAGCGGTACAAGAACGAGACCCTGCGGGCGAAATTCAACACGGAGACGGGACAAATCGAGCTCTGCGCCGTGAAGCGGATCGTCGAGGAAGTCACCGATCCGCCGAACCAGATCTCGCTGGCCGAGGCGCAGCAGCTCTACGGCGAGGAAGCGGAAGTCGACATGGAAATCGAGTTCCCGCGCCCGACCGAAGACCTGGGGCGCATCGCCGCGCAGACCGCCAAGCAGGTGATCTTCCAGAAGGTCCGCGAGGCCGAGCGCGACAACGTCTACGCCGAGTACAGCAACCGGGTCGGCGAAGTGGTGAACGGCGTCGTGAAGCGGTTCGAGAACGGCGACATCATCATGGAACTGGGCCGCATCGAGGCGCAGCTGCCGCGCAAGGAGCAGTCGCGCGCGGAGAACTATGCCGTCGGCGACCGCGTCCGCGCCGTCATCCGCGGCGTCAACCGCGCCGCCAAGGGGCCCCAGATCGTCCTGTCGCGCACCGATCCAGCCCTGCTCATCAAGCTCTTCGAGCAGGAAGTGCCGGAGATCTACGACGGCACCGTCGTCATCCGCGGCGCCGTCCGCGAGGCGGGCGACCGTGCCAAGGTGGCGGTGTACTCGCGCGAGCGCGACGTCGACCCGGTTGGCGCGTGCGTCGGCATGAAGGGCACGCGCGTGCAGTCGATCATCCGCGAGCTCCGCGGCGAGAAGATCGACATCGTCGAATGGTCGGAGGACTCGGTCCTCTTCGTCACCAACGCGATCAGCCCGGCCAAGGTCCAGCGCGTGTCCATCGTCAGCGATACGGAGAAGGTGATGGAAGTCGTCGTCGAGGACAAGCAGCTGTCGCTGGCGATCGGCAAGAAGGGGCAGAACGTCCGCCTGGCGGCCAAGCTGACCGGGTGGAAGATCGACATCAAGAGCGAGGAAGAAAAGCGCCGCGAAGTCGAGGCGGAGTTCGGCGCCCTCGAAGTGCCGGCGGCCGAGGCCGCGGCAGACGGCACCGTCGACGCGCCCGCGGCGGAGGCGTCGGCCGAGCCGGCAGCCGATGCCGCGGCGGAGACCCCCGCGGCGGACGCATCCGCCGAGCCCGTGACGGAAGCAAAAGCAGAGTAGGGGCGGCTCGAGAGCCGCCCAAGAGGTATACCCGTTTGGCAACAGTTCGGATCTACAGAGTCGCGGAGCTGCTCAACCTCTCCAGCCAGGACGTCATGACGCTTCTCAAGAAGGACCATGGCATCGAGGTGAAGAGCGCGTCGAGCACGATCGAAGAGGTCGTCGCGCGGGAGTTCGTCACCAAGCAGGCGCGCCAGCGGAACATCAAGGTGCCGTCGAACGCGTCCTTCGCCGACACGCCGAGTCCCGCCGCGCGCGGCGGCGCCAAGAAGCCCGGCGGCCGCGCGCCGGAGCCGGCCAAGCCGGTCGCGCCCATCGCGGCGCCGCGGCTCGTCAAGACGGCGAAGCCGGCCGCGCCGGTCGAGGCGCCGGCGCCCGTGACGCCGGAACCGATCGTCGCGGAGAGCCCGGAACCGATCGAGCTCGAGGCCCCGCCCTCCGCGCCGATCGCGAAGGGCGCCGCACTCGAGGCGCAGGCCGCGGCTCCCACGCCCGTCACCGACGCTCTCCCGGTCGACACGGCCGCCGCGCCGGCCGTGAGCTCGTCGAAGGGACCCGCGCCATCCGCGACCGAACCCCCGCCGGCCGCGAGCGCGACGAAGAGCCCCGTGCCCGTGCCTGCACGCGCTCCCGTGGCTGAGCCCGTCCAGGCCGTCACGGCGCCGCCGCGGCCGGCCGCGCCGGCCCCCGGCCGCATCGTCCCGCCGACGCTGCGCCTGCGCGTCGAGGATCCGAAGACCGGCCAGGCGCCGCCCGCGCCGCCGCGCCGTCCGCTGCTCGTCCGTCCGGCCGCGTCGACGACGCCGCCGGCGGCGGCGACAGGGAACCTGAGCAAACCGGCGGCCCCGGCCCCGCGGCCGGGCGGCCCGGCGGCGCCGCGGCCCGGCGGTCCGCCCCGCGCGGGTGCGTATCCGCGCCCGCAGTCGCCGATGGGCGGCCCGCGTCCGCTTCCCTCACAACCGGTCCGGCCGTCGCAGCCGATGCGGCCCAACGTGCCGGGGTATCGTCCGCCGCCGCCGCGGCCGTCGGGTCCGCGCTCGTCCGGCGTCCGTCGCGATCCGCGCCCTCAGGCGCCGACCCAGAGCGTCACGCCGCCGCCGCCCGTCACCCGGACCATCACGCTCGCCGAGGGCATGACCGTCTCCGATCTCGCGCTGAAGCTGGACGTGAAGGCGAAAGACGTCATGAAGAAGTTGATGGAAAAGCGGATGATGGTCACCATCAACAGCACGCTCGATACCGAAACCACGTCGATGATCGCGCGCGAGTTCGGCGCCGACGTCAAGATGCAGTCTTTCGAGGAAGAGCTCACGCAGGTCGAGTCCGAGGAATCGAATCCTGAGGACATCGTCACGCGCGGTCCGGTCGTCACCGTCATGGGCCACGTCGACCACGGCAAGACGACGCTGCTCGACGCCATCCGCGAGACCCGCGTCGCCGAGCGCGAGGCGGGCGGCATCACCCAGCACATCGGGGCGTACGCCGTCCAGGTCGGCGACCGAAACGTGGTCTTCCTCGACACGCCGGGCCACGAAGCGTTCACGATGATGCGCGCCCGCGGCGCGCGCGTGACCGACGTCGTGGTCCTGGTCGTCGCGGCCGACGACGGCGTCATGCCGCAGACGCGGGAGGCGATCGATCATGCGCGGGCGGCCAACGTGCCGATCCTCGTGGCGATCAACAAGATCGACAAGCCGAATGCGAACCCCGACCGCGTCAAGAAGGAGCTGTCGGACCTGGGCCTGGTGCCGGAAGACTGGGGCGGCCAGACGGTCACGGTCCCGCTCTCGGCCAAGAAGCGCGAGAACATCCCGGCACTCCTCGAAATGGTGCTGCTGGTGACGGAGCTGAGCGAGCTGAAGGCGAACCCGAAGCGGAACGCGTCGGGCACCGTGCTCGAGGCGAAGCTCGACAAGGGGCGGGGCCCCGTCGCGACGATCCTCGTCCAGGACGGCACCCTGCGCGTCGGCGACACGCTCATCGCCGGCACGATCGTCGGCAGGGTGCGCGCGCTCATCGACGACCGCGGCAAGCCGACCAAGAGCGCCGGCCCGTCGACGCCCGTCGAAGTGCTCGGCCTCGGCGGCCTGCCGCAGCCGGGGGACACGTTCCAGGCGCTCGCGGACGCCGCCAAGGCGCGGCAGATCGCGCACTACCGCGTGACGCAAGCGAAGGACAAGGCGCACGCCGGCAAGGGGGCGCGCCTCACGCTGGAATCGCTGCAGGCCCAGATTTCCGAAGGCGGGATGAAGGAGCTGCCGATCATCATCAAGTCGGACGTGCAGGGCTCCGCCGAGGTGCTGGCCGACACGCTGACGAAGCTGAGCGACGATCGGGTGAAGATCCGCATCATCCACAGCGGCGTCGGCGCGATCAACGAGTCGGACGTGCTGCTCGGCGCGGCGTCGAACGCCATCGTCATCGGCTTCAACGTCCGCCCGGATCGCAACGCCGCCGACGTCGCGGATCGCGACGGCGTCGACATCCGGCTCCACTCCGTCATCTACAACGTCACCGACGAGATCAAGAAGGCGATGACCGGGCTGCTCGATCCGACCCTGAAGGAAGTCCGCATCGGGACGGCGCAGGTCCGGGACCTCTTCAAGACGCCGAAGTTCGGGACCATCGCCGGCTGCATGGTCATCGAGGGGCGCATCGCCCGCTCGGGCGACACCCAGGCGCGGCTCCTGCGCGACGGCGTCGTCGTCCACGAGGGCAAGATCGGCTCGCTCCGGCGCTTCAAGGACGACGTCTCGGAGGTCAAGGCGGGCTTCGAGTGCGGCATCGGCTTCGAGAAGTTCAACGACATCAAGGTCGGCGACGTCATCGAAGCCTTCGTCGTGGAGCGCGTCGCGGCAACCGTGTAGTGTGCCGTCAACAGCAGACAGTTTGCCGTTGAAGATCGCGACGCTCTTGTTCCGGCAACCGTGAACGGTGCACTGGTAACTCTCATGGCTGGGAACCGCCCGAACAAAGTCGGTGAGCAGATTCGCATCGAGCTCTCGCAGCTGCTCGCGCGCGAGGTGCACGATCCCGGAATCGGCTTCATCACGCTGACCAAGGTCTCGGTCACCGCCGATCTGCAGGTCGCGCGTGTGTATTACACGTCGTTCGGCGACGAGACGGCCCAGCGCGAGACCGGCAAGGCGCTCGGCCGGGCCATGCCGTTCCTCCGGCGCCAGATCGCCCAGCGGGTGCGGCTCCGGCGCGCGCCCGAGCTCGAGTTCTTCTACGACAAGTCGGTCGCGCAGCACGACCGCGTCGAGCAGATCCTCCAGGAATTGAAGGCCGAGGCGGACGCCCGGGGCGAAGGCGCGTCAGCGACTGAGCCACGCGAGCGGCGCGGGGATCTTGGGGTCCCCGCGAGCGAGCGTGGAGGGGGATCCGGCGGCGCGAAGCCCCCCGGCCTGAAAAACGATGCCCCGCATGACGACACCAAAGACGCCACAGACACCACAGAGTGAAATCAGCGCGGCGATCCACGCGCGCCGCCGTTTCCTGATTACGTCGCACGCCCGCCCCGACGGCGACTCCATCGGATCGCAGCTCGCGCTGGCCTACGCGCTCGAGGCGCTCGGCAAAGACGTGCGGATCGTCAACGCGGACCCCGCCCCGGACCACTACATGGAGTTTCCCGGCGTCGATCGGATCGAAGTCGCGCGCGCCGTCGAGCGGACGGACGCCGACGCGCTCGTCGTGATGGAATCGGGCGACCTGACCCGCACGGGCGTCAGCGGGCTCGAAGGACGTTTCACGATCAACATCGACCATCACCAGGGCAACACGCACTACGGATCGCTCAACTGGGTGGACGAATCGGCCGCCGCGTGCGGCGAGCTGGTGTTTGACCTCGTCGAGGCGCTGGGCGTCCCGCTCACGATCGAGATCGCGACCCACGTCTATCTCGCGATCCTGACCGACACGGGATCGTTCCACTACGCGAACATCACGCCGAAGACCTTCGGCATCTGCCGCCGGCTGGTGGAGGCGGGCGTGAATCCGGGGACAATGGCACGCCGGGTGTTCGACCAGAACAGCTTCGGCAAGCTGAAGCTGATCGGCGCGCTGCTGGCGGAGATGGACCTCCTCGACGGCGGCCGTCTCGCGGCGATGTACCTGAACGACGACATCATGAACGCCACGGGGACGACCTACAACGACACCGAGGGGCTGATCAACCTGCCGTTGACCGCCCGTGAAATCCAGGCGGTGGTCTTCTTCAAGCTCGGGGCCGACGGCGACATTCACGTGAGCATGCGCTCGAAGTACGACGTCGACGTCCGGTCGGTCGCGGTGCGGCACGGCGGCGGCGGCCACAAGAACGCGGCGGGATTCAAAGTGACGGGGCCCCTGGGCTCCGTCCGCGACGGCATCCTCAAGGAACTGGCGCAAGCCATTGCCGTCGGGGTGCAGACAAGACCGTAATCGGGCATCGTGCAGGCACACTGCACCACCCCCGAGAGGCGCCACCGATGCACGGAGCTCTGTTAGTCGACAAGCCGTCAGGGCCCACGTCGCACGACATCGTCGCGTTCGCGCGGCGCGCGCTGAAGACGCCGGCGATCGGCCACACCGGCACGCTCGATCCGCTCGCCACGGGCCTGCTCGTCCTCCTGATCGGCCATGCCACGCGCCTGTCCCGCTTCCTGGTGACGGACGAAAAGGAGTACGTCGCGGACGTGCGGCTGGGCGTCTCCACGCCGACCTATGACGCGGAGTCGCTCGACGAGGCCTTCCGCCTGAAGGCGGAAGCCACGGGAACGTCAGTGGAAGCCACGAGCGCGCAGACCTCTCTCGCATCACGTGGCTTCCGGCTCGAGGCGGAGGAGGTCAATCGCGTGCTGGAAACGTTCATCGGCACCTACCCGCAGCTGCCGCCCCCGTACTCCGCCAAGAAAGTCGACGGAGTGCGGGCGTACAAGAAGGCGCGCAAGAACCAGCCGGTCGACTTGAAGCCCGTGGAGGTCACTGTCCGCGAGCTCGAGCTGCTGTCCGACGACCCTCGACCCTCGACCCTCGACCCTCCGACGCTCGTACGCCTGCGCATCGTGTGCACCGCGGGCTTCTACGTCCGCTCCCTCGCCCAGGATATCGGGCAGCGGCTGGGATGCGGGGCGCACCTGGAGGCGCTCCGGCGGACGCGCGCGGGGACGTTCCGCGTCGCGGACGCCCTGTTGCTGGACGCCATCGGGGCCGCCGGTCCGGCGATCGAGGCGCGGCTCGTCGGGCTCAACACCCTGCTGGCCGACCTCCCGGCCGTCTCGCTGACCGAAGAAGGCCTCCGCCGCGCCGGGAACGGCAACACGCTCGGGCCGGCCCACCTGGCGGGCCCGATTGCCGGGCACGTGACGCGCGGCAGGATCCGCGTGCTGGACCCCTCCGGCGGGCTCCTGTCGGTGGCGGAACGGCGCGCCGATGGGCTTTTGCATCCCGTTCTCGTCCTGAGGTAAAATACTGAACCGCCTGGAAATAGCGGCAACGGCGGCCTGGCGCGGGGCATATCGCCCTGACGTGGTCTGGGCCGTGCGTGGAAGGACCCAGCGTGTTCACCAAGGACCGGAAGACCGAAGTCATCGAAAGCTACAAGACCCACGACGGCGACACGGGTTCCCCGGAAGTGCAGGTCGCCCTCCTCAGCGAGCGCATCAGCTACCTCACCGAACATTTCAAGTCGCACGCAAAAGATCACCACTCGCGCCGCGGCCTGCTGAAGCTCGTCGGACAGCGCCGGAGTCTCCTGGATTATCTGAAGCGCAAGGACACGGACCGCTACGCCGAACTGATCAAGCGTCTCGGTATCCGCAAGTAGGCTTTAGGCGTTTGGCTTTGGGCTTTAGGGGGCTTTCGGCCCTAAGGCCTCTAAAGCCCAAAGCCTGAAGCCCAAAGCCCAATAGTTGAAAGCTGGCACAGCTCATTTGAAAGACAGGCACATGCATACACGCGACATCTCCGTCGGCGGACGCACCATTTCCATCGAGACCGGCCGGCTCGCCAAGCAGGCCGACGGCGCCGTGATCGTCCGCCAGGGCGACACCATGGTCCTCGTGACCGCCTGCGCGGACACCAACCCCCGCGAAGGCGTCGACTTCCTGCCGCTGACGTGCGACTACAAGGAGAACGCCTATGCCTCGGGGCGGATCCCCGGCGGGTTCTTCAAGCGCGAGGGCAAGCCGCCCGAAAAGGAAGTGCTCACGAGCCGTCTGATCGATCGCCCGATCCGGCCGCTGTTCCCGGACGGCTGGCGCAACGAGACGCAGATCATCGCGCTGGTGATTTCCGCCGACACCGACAACGATTCCGACGTGCTCGCGATTACGGGCGCGTCGGCGGCCCTCGCGCTGTCGAGCATCCCGCAGAGGCGGACGCTCGCCGGGGTGCGCGTCGGCTTCGCGGACGGCGATTTCGTGATCAACCCGACCTTCGATCAGCGCAAGCGCAGCACGCTCGATCTCATCGTCGCCGGCAGCCATGACGGCATCGTGATGGTCGAGGCGGGGGCGAAGGAAGTGCCGGAGCCGCAGATGGTCCAGGCGCTCGAGCGCGCGCACGCGGCCATCAAGGAGATCGTCGCCGGCATCGACGCGCTGGCGAAGCAGGCGGGCAAGCCCAAGCGGGCCGCCGCCGCAAAGAAGGCTCCCTCGACGGCGCTCGTCGCCGAGGTCGAGGGCAAGCTCCTCGGGCCGCTCGCCGACGCGATGCGGATCAAGGACAAGCTCGAGAACTACGCGACGGTCGACAAGGTGCTGAGCGACTACGTCGCGAGCCTCTCGGAGGAGGACGCCGAGCGGAAGGTGGAGTTGAAGGCGATCGCGAAGCGGCTCAAGGAACAGATCCTGCGCGACGAGATTCTCGAGCGCGGCCAGCGGCTCGACGGCCGCAAGTTCGACGAGATCCGCACCATCACGATCGAAGTGGGCGTCCTGCCCCGCACGCACGGCTCGTGTCTCTTCACGCGCGGCGAGACCCAGGCGCTCGTAACGGCGACGCTCGGCACGGCCGACGACCAGCAGAAGGTCGAGACAGTCGACGGCGAGACGTGGAAGCGCTTCATGCTGCACTACAACTTCCCGCCGTTCTCGGTCGGCGAGGTGAAGTTCCTGCGCGGCCCCGGGCGCCGCGAGATCGGCCACGGCGCGCTCGCCGAGCGCTCGCTCGTGCCGATGATGCCCGCCGAAGAGAGCTTTCCCTACACGGTCCGCGTCGTCTCCGAGATCCTCGAGTCCAACGGCTCCTCGTCGATGGCGTCGGTGTGCGGCGGATCGCTGGCGATGATGGATGCGGGCGTGCCGCTGAAGGCGCCGGTCGCGGGCGTGGCGATGGGCCTCGTGATGAACGAGGACACCGGCAAGTACGCCATTCTGTCGGACATCGCCGGGGCCGAGGACCATTACGGCGACATGGACTTCAAGGTGACCGGCACCGCGGCCGGCATCACCGCGCTCCAGATGGACATCAAAGTGGCCGGGATCACCACCGAGATCATGACCAAGGCGCTCGAACAGGCGCGCCAGGGCCGCATGCACATCCTCGGCAGGATGCAGGAGACGCTCGCACAGTCGCGCTCGGACGTCTCGCTGCACGCGCCGCGCATCATCACCATCCGGATCCCGGTCGACAAGATCCGCGACGTCATCGGACCCGGCGGCAAGATGATCCGCAGCATCATCGAGCGGACCGGCGTGAAGATCGACGTCGAGGACAACGGCACGGTGAACGTGGCCTCCTCCGACGAGGCGTCGGCGGCCAAAGCCATCGGCATTATCCAGGAGCTGACCGCGACGCCCGAGCTGAACAAGACCTACATGGGCAAGGTCCAGCGCATCACCGACTTCGGCGCCTTCATCGAGATCATGCCCGGCCTCGACGGCCTGCTCCACGTGTCCGAGATCGCGCACTACCGCGTCAAGGACGTCCGGGACGAGCTGAAGGAATCGGACACGGTGATGGTCAAGGTGATCAATATCGACCCCTCCGGCAAGATTCGGCTGAGCCGGAAGGCGCTGATCGCGCCGCCAGAGGGCACGCCGGAGGGCGGCCAGGGTGGTGGGGACCAGGGCGGCCGCGGCCCGCGCCGCGACCGTGAACCCGCCCGCCGGGACTAGGTAGGGGCGACCGTTTTGGCCGCCGGCACGTCTAATCGAGGTGGGGGCGGTTCACGAACCGCCCCTACAACGGGGAGGACCTGATGCGTGCACGACAGTGGCCGCTCTTCGCGACGCTCGCCGCCTCCGTGCTGTTTCTCGTGTCAGCCGCCGCGCAGGACGGTGCCAGCGCCGCGGCCCAAGACAATGCCCAGGTCCGGGAATTCACCATCTCGGGCAACCGCTACGCCTTCTCGCCGGCGAGCCTGACCGTCAACCGGAACGACCTGGTGAAGATCACCTTCACCGCCCAGGACATTCCCCACAGCTTCACCATCGACGAATACCGCATCGTCAAGCGCGCCGCCGCCGGCCAGAGCGTCACGTTCGAGTTCCGCGCCGACAAGGCGGCCACCTTCACGTTCTATTGCAACCTCTCGCAGGACCCGAAGTGCAAGGACATGAAGGGGACGCTTACCGTCAGGTGACACTGAAGATTGAAGATTGGGGGCAGTCATCAATCTACAATGCGGGAATGCTGATCGCGTTCCAAGGCGAACCCGGCGCCTACAGCGAAGCCGCGGCGCTGACCTACGCCCCGTCCGGGCAGGTCCTGCCCTGCCCCAGTTTCGAGGAGGTCTTCGCCGCGGTCGCGGACGAACGGGCCACCCACGGCATCCTCCCGATGGAGAACTCCATCGGCGGCAGCATCCACCGCAATTACGACCTGCTCATCGACCACGTGCTGCCGATCGTCGGCGAGGTGGAGCTGCGGGTCGATCATTGCCTGCTCGGCCTGCCGGGGACGACACTCCAGGACGTTAGGGTCGTCTACTCCCACCCGCAGGCGCTCGCGCAGTGCGAGAAGGCGCTGGCGGAGATGCGCGACGTCGAAGTGGTCGCGGTCTACGACACGGCCGGGGCCGCCAAGATGGTGCGCGAGGGGGGCCGGGCGGACGCCGCCGCGGTGGCCTCGCACCGCGCCGGGGACGTCTTCGGGCTCAGCGTGCTGCGGGAGTCCATTCAGGACTTCGCCGACAACATCACCCGGTTCTGCGTGATCGCGAAGGAGGCGCCGGAGATCCCCGGCGCCAACAAGACCTCTATCGTCTTCGCCCTCCACAGCAGGCCTGGCGCGCTGTTCAAGGCGCTGGCCGGATTCGCGCTGCGAGACATCAACCTGACCAAGCTCGAGTCGCGCCCGCTGCGCGGGCGGCCCTGGGAATACGCCTTCTACGTGGACGTGGAGGTTCCCCGGACCCACCCCGGCTGCGAGCGGGCCCTCGCCGATCTCGTCGAGTTCTCGCACTGGGTCCGGACGCTGGGGAGCTATCGGGCCTGGAAACCATAAGCAAATGAGATGAGTCGAATCCAATTTATTAATTTCACTTCTGGCAGGCGTTGCCTCAGAATCGATCGGTGGACCTCCGACAGCTTGAAATCGTTCGCGCCATCGCGGAAACCGGCTCCTTCACCGGCGCCGGTGCGCGGCTGAACGTCTCGCAGTCGGCCATCAGCCGTCAGATCCTGCTGCTGGAGGACGAGTTCCACGAGCGGCTGTTCGTGCGCCTGGGGCGCCGGGTGCAGATCACCGCGGCCGGCGAGGCCCTTCTGCAGCTCAGCCACCGCGTGTTCAGTGACATCCGCGACACATCGTCGAGCATCACCGACAGGCAGAAGGTGCTGAGCGGCCCGCTCAACCTCGTCGGCGGCATGACGGTCTGCCTCTACGTGTTCCCGCTGCTGCTCAAGGAGTTCCGGAAGCACCATCCGCACGTCGACATCAAGGTCGCCACGGGCGGCACCCAGCGCCTGCTGCGGCGGCTGAGAACGCGGCGCGCGGACCTGGCGCTCCTCACGCTGCCGGTCGACGACCCCGCGTTCACGAGCGTGCCGGTCCTGCGCGAGGAGCTGATGCTCGTGATGCCGGCCGGCCACGCGCTCTCCGGGAAGGAGTCGGTCGGCGTCGAAGCGCTCGTCGGCCAGCCGTTCGTCATCTTCGAGCAGGGGTCGAACACGCGCCGCACGCTCGACGAGTTCTTCGTGCGCGAGCAGATCAAGCCGAATATCGTCACGGAGACCGAGAACATCGAGATCATCAAGTCGATGGTCGCCTCTGGCCTCGGCATCAGCATCGTCCCCTTCCAGTCAGTCGAGCGCGAGACGCGCGGCGGATCGCTGAAGGTGGCGCGCATCCGCGCGCAACAGCTCGTGCGGGAGACGGGCTGGGTGTATCGCGCCGGCGAGCGCGCCCCGCGCGTCGTGCAGGAGATGATGGCCACGCTGACCCGCATCGCGCCACAGCTGCAGCTGACGGTCGACCGGGCGTCATGAGCGAGCGAGCCGCCTCCGCGCTTCGCGCTGCGGCGCCCAAGGCGGAGCGGGAACTCGAGCAAGAGCGCTTGCCCGCCGTAGCTTTAGCGAAGGCGGGTGTAGGGGGGTCCGGCGGGGCGAAGCCCCCCGGTACATCATGAGGCTGACGGAGCGCGAGATCGACAAGCTCCTCGTCTTCACGGCCGCGGACGTCGCGCGCCGCAGACGGTCGCGCGGGCTGAAGTTGAATCATCCTGAGGCCATCGCGCTCATCAGCGCGGAGGTCCTCGAAGGCATACGGGACGGCCGGTCGGTCGCCGAGCTGATGGCGTTCGGCGCCACGGTGCTCGGGCGCGACGATGTGATGGAGGGTGTCGCCGAGATGATCAAGGAAATCCAGGTCGAGGGCACCTTCCCCGACGGCACGAAGCTGGTCACCGTTCACGATCCCATCCGGTAGACCAAGACCGTGGTACCCGGCGAATACATCCTGCAGGACAGGGTCATCGAGCTGAACGCGGGACGAGACACGATCAGCGTCCGCGTCGCGAACACCGGCGATCGCCCCGTCCAGGTCGGCTCCCACACGCATTTCTTCGAGGTCAACCAGGCG
>WNFM01156322.1_pt1 | contig 12240 bp, 10 predicted proteins | sample 5400271 | NCBI WGS metagenome assembly WNFM01 (sample SAMN13153352, study PRJNA577476) | soil metagenome | isolation source: 60 cm saprolite on Douglas fir-dominated hillslope | place: USA:California | collected 2013-09-17 | reverse complement strand
CTGCGCCGGCCGCACCACGCGGTCGATCAGGTATCCCGCGAGGTACGGCGGCACGAGGCTCACCAGCGTGATCAGCGTCGCGGCCGTCATCCCGAGCGCGAGCTGGCGGCGATAGGGCCGGAGGTAGCCCAGCAGTCTACGGATGACCGCCACTTCCTTGCCCGACACGACGGCCTGCGCCTCCCGCACCGGCCGCGCGACGGCCTCGGCGTACGCCCGGTCCGGGTCGACCGGCGGGATCTCGCGGCCCTCGAGCTGCTCCTCGAGCACGAAACGGATGTTCTCGAAGGCGCGCCGCTGGCGGTGCGTGTAGCGCACCAGCGCGAGCGCGGGCTCCCCAGGCGCGCCCAACAGCGTCAGCGTGTTGGCCGAAAGGCCTGGAGCCTCGCGCACGGCCTCGATGCGCAAGCGCTCGACGCTGTGCACCTCCCAGGCGCCCGACGTCTGATCGAGGGTGCGGCGCGCCACGGCGACGTGCCGCGGGCCGAGGGCCATCCACGACTCGGGCGCTCGGGATGACGGCCGCGACGCTGATCACGCTGGTGAGCCTCGTGCCGCCGTACCTCGCGGGATACCTGATCGACCGCGTGGTGCGGCCGGCGCAGCTCGGCCGGGAGGCGCAGGGGCTGGTCCAGGTAGCGCCCGATGATTTGGTCGTCGAGATGTTCAAGCGTGCTCATGTCCGTGGTCCTTGTGTGGTGCGAAACAGAACGGCCCTCCAGGTCTTGCGAAGCACCCGGAAGGCCGGATCACGGCGTGAGAACGATCCGATGGACTTCTAGGGTGCTCGCTTCCGGCGAACGACGCGGTCGGGCGCAATACGCCCAGCAGCCCCCGGCAGTGGGGCGTGCCGGCGCCCGAAGGGCGTCACGTAAGTGCAGGTGCGAATCATCATGACACTCAGTTTAAAAGCCGGTGCGCACACGGGCAAGGGGTGATAGTTTCTCGCGCTATGATCATCATCCCCATTCTCGCCCTATTGGTCCAAGGCCCGGCTCAGCGCGTTCTCAGCGTCGACGACCTGTTCCGAATCCAGAGAGTCTCGGATCCCAGAGTCAGCCCCGACGGGAAGTGGGTGGCTTACGTCGTGGCGACACCGGACCTCGCCGCCGACAAGTCCACGAGCCGCATCTGGATGGTGGCGACGGCGGGCGGCGACCCGATCGCCCTGACCGTCAAGGGCAGCTCGGCATCGAGCCCGCGGTGGAGCCCCGATGGGAAGTACTTGGGGTTTCTCGCGACGCGCGGCGACGATGCCGAGTCCCAGGTCTGGCTCCTCAATCGCTTGGGAGGCGAAGCCGAGCAGCTCACCACCGTCAAGCAGGGCGTGGGCGGCTTCGTCTGGTCCCCGGACGGCGGGCGCCTCGCCCTCGAGATCGAGGACATGACACCCGATCAGTCGGGCGACACGACGTGGATCGGGACCAAGGCCAAGACGCAGCGCCCGTACGTCATCGATCGCCTGCAATTCAAGCGCGACGGCACCGGCTATCTCGACCGCCGTCGCACGCACATCTACGTGTTCGACGTGCGCAGCAAGGCCGCGGCCCGCCAGATCACGTCGGGCGACTGGGACGACGAAGGGCCGGCGTGGTCGCCGGACGCCCGGCTCATCGCCTTCACGAGCAACCGCGACAGTGTGGACGGCAATGACAACTCGGACGTTTGGCTGGTCGCGAGTGACGACACCAGCAAAGGCGCCACGACGCGTCGCATGACGTCGGCGCCCGGTCCGGACGGGGACCCCGCGTGGAGCCCCGACGGCAAGTGGATCCTGTACGACCGGCAGCCCTCGGGAGAGCCGATCGCGATGATCTACGATCCGGGCCAGCTCGCAATTATCGATCCGGTCGCGGGCCAACCTCGGCCGCTCACGGCGGCGCTGGAGCGCAACATCAGGGACGAACGCTGGGCGCCCGACGGCAAGAGCCTGTACGGGATTCTCGAGGACGAGGGGGACAACTACCTGGTCCGCGTGGACGCCACGTCCGGGGCCGTCACCCGTCTTGCGGGCGGGGGGGCGGACGGGCGCGAGATCAACGCCTACGGCCTGGGGGCGGACGGAACGATTGCCGCCCTCGTCAGCGCCCCCCACTTGCCGAATGAGGTCTTCGTGGTGGAGGCGGCGGGACTACGGCAGCTGACCCGCACGAACCAGCCGCTGCTCGATTCGCTGCGCCTCGCCGACGTGCGCGAGCTGCACTTCAAGAGCCGGGACGGGACCGCCGTAGAGGCGTTCCTGTACACGCCGCCCGACTACCAAACGGGCCGGCGTTACCCGACGCTGCTGCGCATTCACGGCGGCCCCGTGTCGCAATACGATCGGAGCTTCAATTCAGAAGCGCAGCTGTTCGCGGCCCACGGGTATGCGGTCGTGATGACCAATCCGCGCGGTTCGTCGGGGTACGGCACGAGGTTCGCGCGCGCGATCTTCGCCGATTGGGGCAATAAAGACTTCGACGACGTGATGGCAGCCGTGGACGAGGCCGTGCGCTTGGGTGTCGCCGACCCGGACCGCCTCGGCGTGGGCGGGTGGTCGTACGGCGGGATCCTCACCAACTACGTCATCACGAAGTCCACGCGGTTCAAAGCGGCCATCAGTGGCGCCAGCGAGGCCCTGTACACGTCGAACTACGGCCACGACCACTATCAGCATCTGTGGGAGATCGAGCTGGGCTTGCCATGGACGCACCAGCGCGCCTGGGATCGGATCTCGCCCTTTTGGTCGGTGGCGAAGATCACGACCCCGACGCTCTGGATGGGCGGCAACAACGACTGGAACGTGCCGATCATGAACTCGGAGCAGATGTACCAGGCGATGCGCCGGTTGGGCCGCACGACCCAGCTCGTCGTCTATCCAGGACAATCGCACGGCATCAGCAAGCCCACCTACCAGAAGGACCGCTGGCAGCGCTACCTCGCGTGGTACGACCGGTTCTTGAAGCCCTGAATAATCAATTCCCGACGTCTACGTGCCCAGTTGGATTGAGGAACGCGATCAGCGCCGCGATCTCGGTGGGCTTGAGGTTCAGGTTCGGCATCCGGTTGGCGCTGCCCGTGATCGACGGATCGGCGAGGAAGCGCTGGAGATACTCGGGCGCCAGGTGGCGGCTGGTCAGCTCGGGTCCCACCGCGATCACGCCGCTGCCGTTCACGTCGCGGTGCAGATGGCATGTGACACACCCCTTCGCGACGAAGAGCCGGCGGCCGCGGTCGGCCGCGGACAACGCTGCCGGCGGCTGAGCTCCTGCGTCGATAATCTGGAGGGGCTCGAGTGTCACGCGGCTGTTCCCGAACCCGCTGTGAATCGTGATCGTCCACGTCCCCGGCTCAGACAGGACGAGCCGCGCGGTGTACTGGCCTTCCTCCTTGCTCCGCTCGGCCACGGCGCCCGCGGTCGCGCCGCCGCTCGCGCGGGCTTCGACCCGGGGCTCGAGATTGTTGAGTTTTGTGACGCCGTGCTGGCGCACGGTGAATGTGAGGTTCAACGGCTGGCGGACGACGCCATAGTCGGGCAGGGCTTCCACGGTGATCGCGGCCCAACCGCCGTACACGCCAAGGAGCGGCAGGACGAGCAGGGCGTGCAAGGCCAGGCGGGAGGTGCGGATGCTCATGCGGTTCCCCTGTGAGGGTCCCTAGTTGGATGCCGCCAGACGCGGGTGGGTTTAAAAGGACGTCAGCCCCGGATCGTGCTCCCTGCAGCAAAGTCAAACAGGGTCGCCCGCCGCAGCCGGTAATGCGCCGTCCAATACCCCCGCAGCGACTGGACGTACTGGAGTAGGGCCTGATCTTTCTCGGCCTGGGCGATGTACAGGTTGTCGATCGTGATGCGGCCGATCACGTAGCGGTTGTAGGCCACCTCGAACCGCTTGGCCGCCACGCTGTCCGCCTTCGCGACCAGGAGAACGTTGCGGCGCGCTTGCTCCAGCTCCAACGCCGCGAAGCGCGCGTCGTGCGCAACCTGGCCCATCGTGCCCTCCGACAAGCTCGCGACCCGCTCGCGGTCGGCCTCGGCCGCCCGGACGCCCTCGCTGTGAGCGCCCCATTGCCACAGGGGCAGCTGAACCGAAAGGGTGAAGCGGCGGGCCTCGAGCAGGTTCTGATACGCGAGGTTCGCGTCCGGCGCCGTGGCATTGAACCCGTAACTCGCCTGCACCGTCGCTCCGGCCCCCGTGCTCAGCCGGGCTTCCGCCACGCCGCGCCGTGCCTGTACCTCGTTCAAGGCCACGGCGCTGATCGCCGCGCGGTTCTTGAGGGCTTCGGCGACTGCCCGCGCCGTGTCCGCTGCAAACTCGGGGACGTCGCCCGCCACAGCGACCGCGACGGGCGTGCCCGGCGGGAGATCGAGAGCCAGCCGCAGCGCATCGGTGGCCCGCTCGTGCTCGAGCCGCGCCGATTCCAGCGCCGAGCGTGACCGCAACAGGGCCAACTCGCTCTGCAGGAGATCGTTCTCGCCGATCTTGCCGACTTCGAACCGGCCCGTGTTCAGACGGTACAGCGTGTCGTTCACCGCGGCGTTTGTGACGGCGTTGTCCAACGCGACGCGAGCGGCGTACACGTCGAAGAACACGGTCGCCGTCTGGAGCGCGACGTCCTCCATGGCCTCGAGATAGGTGCGCTCATCCAACTCGGCGCGCACGGCGTCCTCGCGCCCGATCCACGCCGCGGTGTTGGGCCGGAACAGGTCCTGCCGCACGCCCACCGACACCGGCGTGGAGGACCAGGACTCGTACGCCGCGGGTCCGCTCACGCGGAGGCGCGCGAGCGCCGAGGAGACGAACAGGTCTCCGCCCGTGATGGGGAGCTTCTGCGACAGAGTCAGGGTCAGGGACGCGTCGGTCTGTTGCTGAGGCACGAACTCCGTGCTGCCGTCATCGCGCAGCACGGGAATGATGGACTTGTTGTAGGACGGGATCGTCCCGCCGAGCGACAGCTGCGGTAACAGGCTCGAGCGATAGGCGCGGTGGCGGTAGCGCGCCGCCTCGCGGGCCGCGCGCGCGGCGCGGGCCTGGTAGCCGCGTTGCTGTCCCAAAGCGATCGCCTCCGGCAGTGTGAGGGCCTGTGTGGACGGGGGAGGCGTCCCCTGGGCTGCGAGGAAGAGGGGGGCGCACGCGCCCAGGGCGAGGGCGATGATCAACACGCGGATGGTCATGGGGTCACTCGTAACGGAGACAGACAACAGGGTCCTGGCGGGCGGCGCGATACGCGGGCACGATGCCGAACGCGAGCCCCACCGTGAACGACACGCCGAACGCCACGAACACCGACAGCGACGACACGATGGTCGTGATTCCGGCGAATCGCTCGATGCCGATGGAGAGGCCGGTCCCGACGAAGATGCCGGCCACGCCGCCGGCCACGCTGATCAGCACCGCCTCGCTCAGGAACTGGAACAGGATGTCCTTCTGCGTGGCGCCCATGGCGCGGCGCACGCCAATTTCGCGAATGCGCTCCAGCACGGATGCGAGCATGATGTTCATGATCCCGATGCCGCCCACGACGAGCGAGATGGACGCGATCGCGCCCAGGACGACGTTGAAGATCGTCTTGGTGCGCTGCTCCTGGCGCAACAGGAGCTCCGGGACGGTGATTTCGAAATCGATGACGGTGTTGTGCCGCCGGGCGAGCATCCGTTGCAGCACGTCGGCGACAGGAGATACGTAGCGCGACTCGGTCACGCGAACGATGATGCGGTCGAGCTGGTTGCGGTTGGCGCGTTCCTCGCGCTGCTGCGCCGATTCCGTCGCCTCGTCGTTGGTGGTGACGGTGACTTCCCGGGCTGCCTGCTCGATATCGCGCTGCGTCAGTTGCGCGCGGTTCCGGAACCGGATCAGCACGGTGCGCACCGGCACGTACACGTCCATGTTGGCGTCGCGGATGCCCAGGCGCTGCGCGGTCTGCTGCGTGAGACGCCGATCCTGAAGCACGCCGACCACGGTGACCCAGGTCTCGCCGACCTTGAGGGGCCGCCCGATGGGGTCCTCCGTCGTGAAAAACCGCGTGCGCACGCCGTGTCCGATCACCGCGACGGGGAGCCCCCGCTCCACCTGCAGCGGCGTGAACACCGCCCCGGTCGCGAGCGCCAGGTTCGTGAGCCGGAAGTACGTGGTGTCCACACCCACGACCTTCCCCGAGCGGCGCAGTCCCTCCCGCGTGAGCGAGGTATTGAGCACGACTTCAGCGCTCGTCACCTCCACCCCCGGGACCACGCGAGCGATCGCTAGGGCGTCCGCGTACGTGAGGCCGGGCGAGAACTTCGTCACCTTCTTGTCCGGCTGATCGTCGGCGGGGCCCTCGTGCTGTTCCACGAGCGGCGTGATCATCACGTTGTTCGAGCCGAGCAGGCGCATCTGCTCGAGGATTTCGCGCTCGGCGCCCTTCCCGATCGCGAGCATCGCGATGACGGACGCGACCCCGAACAGGATGCCGAGCGATGTGAGGGAGGCCCGGAGCTTGTTGTGCTGCACGGCTTCGACGGCCGTGCGCATGCTGAACCCGACGTGCGCGATGAACTGGCGGCGCAGCTCGGCGAGGTTCACCGCACCGGCGGCGGCAGCACAACGTTGCCTCCCCGGCGCGCAGTGTCACCGCCCGCCACGGGGAGGCTGTCGCGCGCGGAGGCCGGGAGGCGCGTCAGCGCGATGTGGTCGTGGTCCGGCGGGGGCGTCAGCAGCACGCGATCGTTCTCCTCGAGGCCGCGCACGATCACCACTTCGTCGTCATTCATCGGACCGGTGATGACTTCCTGCTTGACGATCCGTCCACCGTCCTGGTGATATACGAATGGGACGCCAGCCGCACTGCTCACCGCCTCGAGGGGCACGTACAACGCCATGTTGAGCTTGAGGGTCTCGATCGCGTTCCCTGTCGTCATCCCGGGACGCAACGTCGTGTCCGAGCCCTGGACCGTCACTTTCACTTCAAAGACCTTCGCGTCGGCGTTGGGCCGCTGTTCACCAACGTTCGCGACGCTCGCCACCGTACCGCTGAGGCGCTTGGTGGGATCGGCATCCAGCGTGAGCGTCACGGGCTGGCCCACGGCGAGCTTGCGCACGTCGATCTCGTTGACGTAGGTGACGGACTCCATTTGCGTGAGGTCCGGCAGCGTGGCCACGCCCGGCTCCCAGGCGTTTACCTGCGAGCCGGCCGTGCGCTTGCGGCCGTTCCACTCTTTCACGTAGATCACCATCCCGGGCGCCGGCGCGCGGATTGTGAACCCCGCCATCACGTCCTGCACGACCTTCAGCAGGTTGCGCTGGCGCTGGAGATCGGCACCGACCTCGCGCATCTTCGCGCGCGCCTGCTCCGTCTTGGTCTGGTAGTCCGAACGCGCCTGGGTCAGCGCGCGGTCGGCCCGCTCATAGTCGATCGCGGCCTGGCGCTGCACCGTGGGCGCCTCGTAAACCGCTTGCTCCTTGGCGAGCCGCTTTTCCTCCAGGGCCAGCTCCATCGTACGAATGTTCTCTCGTGCCGTCGAGAGCGTCAACGTGGAGTCGAGCATCGCCTGCTCGTATTGCGCCTCGGCCTTCGTGAGCGCGAGACGCACCTCGTCGAGCTTGTTCGCCAGCGTCGAGCGGTCGAGCTCGGCGACCACGTCCCCCTGCTTGACGATCGTGCCTTCCGGCACGATGGACTGGATCTTCATCTGCCACGCGCCCGCCTGCTGTGCCCCGGAGGGCGCGGTGATTTGCACGAACTGCCGCGCCCGCAGCTCGCCGGAGGTGGTGACCGTCACGGCGAAGGGACCACGCTTGACGCGAGCAACGAGGGAATTGTCCGGGGCGGCGGGACCGCGCGCGAGCAGCCAGGCGCTGGGCACGAGAATGGCGGCCCCGACACCGATCAGTAACCGCCGGGAGGGCCGGAACGCACGCAGCGCGGAGAGTGGAGGGAGTCGAGGGAAACGCATGGCGCGACCTCGTCAGGAAAGCCGTAGGTTAGACACATTCCACTCGTTTTTCGTTCCGCGCCAGATCTTGACCGGTTCGTACCTGTCGCGGGCCCGCATCACCTCAACCGCTTAGCCACCGCGGTGCTCCAAGCTGCCTGTTGAGATGCCCGAAGCCCGTGTTTCGTCTCGGCGTCATAGCGGCGCTGCTCCACCTTCTCCTCTCGAGCAAGCCGCTGCGCAATGGCACTCAGGTGCGCATCGGTCATCCGGCAGGGATTCACGATCTCGCTCAGGGCTCGCCGCATGATGCGCGCGTGCACCTCTGCGAGATCAAAGTGCGTCTGTTCGTGGCCCAGAATCGTCCGGCGCTGGATGCTGTCGTTCAGGATGATGGGCTTGACCCACGACTGGCGCGGCCGGAATCCCGCCATCACCCGGAATTCGAACACGCCGCCGCGGCATTTCCAGGCCGAGTACAGGGTGTAGGAGGTCATCGCGCCTTCCGAGCCCTCGGTGGGTGGCGAACCCTGGAAGTCATCCCACGTGAGGGGCCGCGCGGACCACGCGATGGCATGGTCGTCGGCGAGGTCGCTGCGCATCATCGCGTCGAGCGCCGTTGACCCGCCGGCCGCCGCAGTGGGCGTTCTCGCGGCTGGAGCGCTCGCGCAGCCGAGCGCGGCGGCGAAGAGTAACCCTGCGGAGACCTTCACCGCAGCCGCCGCAGCTCCAGCTCGGACACGATGAACCCGAACGCCGGCCATCCCCCGGACCGAACCGAGCGCTCGAACCAGGCCCGGGCGCGCGTGGTGTCACCTCGGATCAGGAACCAGTTGCCCACGCCGTAGCTCAGGGTCGCCACCGCGATGTCGCTGGTGTCGGCCGCCGTGATCACGGAATCGGACCGGATTGCCCGGCGATAGAGGCGAAGCCGTTGCGCATACGCATTCCCCGCCGGCTGCGAGTCTGGGTGGCTGTCCAGCAGGGCCTGCGCGGCCGGCGCGCGGCCGGCGCGGGACAGCGACATCCAGAGCCAGTCGGTGGCGCCCGCCCGCTCCGCCGCGTCCGGTGCGCGGGGCAACGCGCGGGTGAAGGCATCCACCGCCCCCGTGAAGTCGCCACGCGCGTAGCGCACGATGCCGAGGTGATACCAGATACCGTAGATGGTGCTGTCGAGCCGGCTACCCCTGGTGAGGTCGTCCATCGCGCGGTCGAACTGGCGCGTCGACAGGTAGCGGTGGCCGCGCCACCGATACAGGACCGCGTTCTGGGGGGCGATGGCGATCCCTCGCGTGAACGTCTTGATGGCCTCCCCGTACTGCCGGACGCCGGACTGCGCAATGCCCAGTTGGATGATGAGGTCCACGTTCCGCGGATTGGCCGCGAGGGCGCTCTCGGCGCGGGCGATCGCGCCGGTGTCGCGCTGGGCGCGATACTCGACCCCGGCGGGCGAGCGATACTCCACCGCCTGACTAACGGCGGATTCTGTCGCGAGGGCGGCAATCGCGATGAACGCAGCAGTGGTGCGCATGGCCTAGCTCCTATCTGGACACGGCGACGCCGACCCGGGAGTCCGCCGTGCCGTAGTACAAGAACCACTTCCCCTTGAACTGCACGAGCCCTTCCACGAACGTCGTGCCCTCTGGGTATTGGCCCGTCCGCTCGTAGTCCCGCGTCGGCCTGATGAACGGCGCATCCGACCGGGCGATCAGCTTGAGCGGATTGCGCGCGTCAAAGAGTGCCTGACCGCCGGTGTAGGCGCGCGCCGGAACGCTCGAATCACCGTACGCGCCGCTGTTCCCCGCGTTGTAGAGGACGACGATGCCCCGCGGCGTGATCAGCGCCGGCGGGCCGCCTTCGACGAGCCACGAATCGAAGTATCCCGGACGCGGCGACAGCACCTTCACCAGACGGCCGTCCGCGTCTTCCAACGGCGTCCAGTCCACGAGGTTCTCGGACGTCGCGAGACCCACATCGGGGACGCCGAAGTACATCCAGTACTTCCCATTCACCCGCGTCGCGATCAGCCGGTCTCGCTCGACGCGGCTGAGAATGGCCCCCGACTTGGACTCGAAGCGCAGGTACTTGCCGCCGGCGGCGTGCGCGAAGGCGGGCCCGTGCTTCGTCCAGGAAAGGAGGTCGCGCGAGGTCGCGACCGCCAGACGCGGCACGTCGCGGTTCCACTGCGTGTAGGTGAGCACGTACGTGCCGTCGTCGGTCTCAACGATGCGCGGGTCTTCGACGCCACCGGGCCATTCATTTTGTCGCTGCGCATCAGTATCGGGATAGACGACGGGAGTCGGTCGTCGCGTGAAGTGCAGACCGTCGCTGCTCTCCGCCAAGCCGAGGCGCGAGGTGTGCCCCCCGATCTGGCGCGCACCGCTGGCGTCCTCGGCGCGATACAGCACGTACACCTTGCCGTCCTTAACGACGGCGGCCGGATTGAACGTGGCGTACTCCTCCCACGCCACGATGCTGTCGGTCATGGGTGAGCGGAACCGCGACGCGGGATTCGGCGTGATGACGGGATTCACGTCGGCGGGCTTCTCGAACGGGCCGAGCATCCAGGGCTGCTGGACCGGCCCGCCGCGGACGGCGAGGACGATTACGGGGAGGCGCCGCCAGAGGCCCAGCACCCTCAATACTACACCTACCTGACGTCGATCGCGGTCAGGGTCCCATTCCCCTGGGCGATGAAGAGGAGCCCATCCTTGCTCAGCGTGAGCAGTCCGCCGACGGGATACGACCACGCCGGTAGATGCGCACCGAGGTCGACGGCGTAGGTGGTACTGCTGGTACTGACGAACAGGAGGTTTTGGGTCGCGATCACCGGCCCCGACAGAAACCCCTGCGGCGGCGTCCACGCCCACAGGAGGGACCCATCGCTCTCACGCCGCGCCTGGATCGCTTGGTCGCTGCGGACGTAGATGACCCCGTTCGCAAGCGTGATCTGGCCACCGAAATACCCCATGACCGTCCATGCCATCCGGCGGTTCGCGAGGTCGACGGAGAGCAAGCGATCTCCCTGGTTCGTTAGGAGGGTGGCCGACGGACTGAGGACGGGCGCCTGGCCCCCACCGCCCGCGGCGTAGCCCGCGTCGGGGACCTCGTACGTCACCGCACCGGTGGTGGCATCCACGACCTCGAGGCCTGGCGCATACACGTTTGTGCCGCCGACGGCATACACCAGCCCACCCTCCACGGCGGGCGTGAACTCATCATACTGTTTCAAAGAGGCGAACCAGCGTTCGGTCCCATCGACCGTGCTGAACGCGTACATCCCGCCGTAGTAGCCGCCCGCCATGTAGAGCGTCTGGCCAACGATGACCGGTGCGTACCAGCGGGACCACTGATTCTCGTAGGCCGTGTGGAAGCGCTCGGTGCCCGCCGTGGCGTCGAACGCCCAGATATAGGAATCCTCGTGCCCCCCGGTCGCGACATAGACGCTGCCGTCGGCGTACGCCGGCGGATCCACCGAGTGGATACTCCCGAAGCCGTGCGACCACAGTTTGCCGCCCGTCACCGCGTCGAGCACGTGCAGCGCTTGCGTGCCGAAGTAGGCGTTCGTGGACGCGAAGACCCGGCCGCCCCCGACGGTGACGGGGTTGAGCGCGATGCCAGGCACCACCGCCGTTTCCCACGCTCGTGTGAAGATGACCGGGTCGAGCGTGGCGGGGACGTAGCCCGTGTGGTCCGCGTTCCCCTGATAGGTGCTCCACTCTTCGGTCACGGCACTCCAATCGGCCGTGGGCCGCGGCAGAATGGTCAGGTTCGCTGTTGCGGATTTCCCCTCGCTCGTCGCCGTGATCGTNNNCGGTGGTGTCCAGGGTCGCCTTGGCGGGGTTGGAGGTCGACCAGCTCACGCGCCGATCTGCGAGGGCGTGGCCGAGCGAATCGAGCGCCGTCGCCGTGAGTTGCGTCTTCAGCCCGGCATAACTCGCCGCGGCGTTCGGCGTGATCCGGACCGAGGCGACCGGCACGATGAGTACCGTGAGCGTCGCCGCAGCCCTCTGACCCTGGCTGGTCGCCGTGATCGTGACCGACCCCGGCGCTCTGCCAACGACTTGGACGCCGTTCCCCCACACCCCCAGGTTCGCGATCGCCGTGTCCGAGCTCACCCAGGTGATGGGCACGCCGGTGATGAGGTGGTGCTCACGGTCATAGGTGGTGGCCGACAGGAATAACCATTCGCCAACGTGGAACTGCTTCGATGCTGGAATACCGCTGATGCCGACAAACGCGACGTCTCCGCCGGGTCCGCTCGAGTCCCCACAAGCGAGTGCCAGCAAGACGATCGCGAGGCCAATAGGTCCACGTCGCAAGACCCTCATGGTGCAAGATCTGACGCTGCC
>WNFM01103201.1_pt2 | contig 12240 bp, 11 predicted proteins | sample 5400271 | NCBI WGS metagenome assembly WNFM01 (sample SAMN13153352, study PRJNA577476) | soil metagenome | isolation source: 60 cm saprolite on Douglas fir-dominated hillslope | place: USA:California | collected 2013-09-17 | reverse complement strand
GCCGCTAACCCGCCAATTGTGACGGGCATGACGGAATGAGGGGTATTTCCGATGCGATCGACGATCATCGCGGCGCTGGCCGCTACATCTTTGCTGACGCTGTCCGCGTGCAAGCAAGGAACGACGAGCGAAAATATGGCGAGCGGCAATGCCGCGGCGCCCGCGGCTGCGGCCACGGGAATTGACGGCACGTGGAAGGCGGACCTTTCAAGCGTGCAAATCAATCAGAAGCCCGATCAGCTGATGCTCAAGGCGGGACAATTCTCCTGCGCTACATGCACGCCGCCGCTGACCATCGCCGCGGATGGAGCGTTCCATGCGGTGACCGGCCGGCCTTATTCGGATCAGATCTCTATCAAAGTTGACGACGATCACAACGTCACCTGGACGAGCAAAAAGGGCGGACGTGACGTGGGGCAGACCAAATATTCAGTGTCCGGAGACGGTAAGACACTTACGGTCAGCTTCACCGACAGCTCGATCCCGAACGCCAAGCCAGTCACTGGCAGTCTTACCGAGACGCGCGTCGCCGATGCTCCGGCCGGCGCTCATGCGATCTCCGGATCGTGGAAGCTGGACAAGTATAACAACGTGTCGGACGAGGGTCTGACCGTCACCTACAAGGTCGACGATGGCACGCTTCACATGAGCAGCCCCGCGGGAACGAGTTACGATGCCAAGCTCGACGGCAGCGACACGCCTATCAAGGGCGACCTTGGCGGCACCACCGCATCGGTGAAGAAGCTCGGCGACAACAGCTACCAGGAAACCGACAAGCGCGATGGCAAGGCAGTCAACGTTACGACCTTCACCGTCGGAGCGGACGGCAAGCTGAACGTTGTCGGCGAGGACAAACTGGCCGGATCGACGATAAAATATAACGCGAACAGGCAGTAGGGGCGAGGAGCGGTCCGTCTGGCAAGGCGGACCGCCCCGGACCACAGAAGAGAGGCGGTCCAGCCGACACCATCTAGTCCCGGGTTTCTGGGGAACTTGACGACGAACCGTGCATTTCTGTAGATGAGTTGAGTTTCAGCGGCTCATTGGAGGTTTGCATGGACGGTTCTAGCAGCGAGCGTAGCCCCGCTTTCAAGCTGGCTTTGGCGATCGGCGTCGCCTTCCTGCTGACCATCCCGCTCTTCTCGATCTATCTCCTCGCCTACGACCGGCAGTCGCAAATGCGCGACGCGACCGACTCGATCACCGCCGGCTGGGGCGGAGCGCAGGCGATGAACGGGCCGGTGCTGGTCATCCCCTATCGCGCGACCGCGACCGAAACCGTAGTTGAGAACGGGCAGAGCGTCACCCGCACCAACCAGGTGATGCGCGAGCTGACCCTTGCGCCCGAAGCGGTCGAGATGACGACCGACGTTTCGCCCAAAGTCCGCAAACGGTCGATCTACGAAGCGGTCGTTTATGACGCGCGCGTATCGGGCAAGGCCCGCTTCGCCTTCCCGCCGGACCTGGCGCGGAGCGGGGTCGAGCCGGGCCAGATGGATCTCGGCCGCGCCGAGCTTCGCTTCGGTCTCAGCGACCCGCGGGGCCTCGGCGCCAACCCGCAGGTCAACGCGGCCGGCAAGCCGCTTCGGTTGCAGCCTGGCGCGGGCAGCGGCGGGGGGCGCGGCTTCTTCGCGTGGGTCGACGCGACCGCCTTGCCGTCGCAGCCGCTTGGCGTCGACTTCGCCTATGACTTCCGCGGCAACGGGTCGCTCGCACTTGCGCCGCAGGCGGGCGACACGCGCTGGACCGTCCACTCGACCTGGCCGAGCCCAAGCTTCACCGGCGATTTCCTGCCCGAGCACCCACCGGTCACCGACAAGGGCTTCGATGCGACGTACCGGATCGGCAATCTGGCGCTCGGCCGCTCGCTGGTCAGCACCGGCGATGCCGGGACCGCGCCAGCGCCGCCGCAGCCTCGCCCGGATCAATCCAGCCCAACCGCCGGCGGCGGGGATCCCGCACAGACCGCACAGATCAGCCTGATCCAGCCGGTCGACCTTTATTCGCAGGTCAACCGCGCGGTGAAATACGGCTTCCTGTTCATCGGCTTCACCTTCCTCGCGCTGCTGATGTTCGACGTGATCGGCGGAGTGCGCGTGTCGGCGGTCGAATATCTGCTGATGGGCACGGCGCTGATCCTGTTCTTCGTGCTGCTGCTGGCGTTCGCCGAAGTCATCGGGTTCACCGCCGCCTATGTCCTCGCCTCGGCCGCGATCGCCGGGCTCAACACCGCTTACTCGGCGGCCGTGCTCGGCAGCTGGCGGCGGGCCGGTTTCATCGGCGGGCTGCTCGTCGGCCTCTACGCGGTGCTGTACATCCTCCTCAGCCTCGAAGCCTTTTCGCTGCTGATCGGATCGCTGCTGCTGTTCGCGGCGCTGGCCGGGGTGATGTACGCGACGCGGCGGATCGACTGGGGCCGGCGCAGGGAAGTGACGGCGTGACGTGATGGCGTGACGGGGCGAATCTTTGCCGCTAGTCGGCGGGGATGACGTCTCAATCGGTTCCGCCCAAGCGTATCTTCCCAAGCTCCGCCGTCGATGCCCGATCGGCCGAGCATGTGCCCTCGGCCCCGCAAACCGAAAGCTCGGCCTACAAGCTCGCCTTCCAGGACACCGAATTCCTGCTGCGCGAGGATTTGCGGCCGGTCCGGTTCCAGCTCGAGCTGTTGAAGCCCGAATTGCTTCTCAACGAAGCAAATATCGGCTCGACCTTCGTGTTCTACGGATCGGCGCGGATCCCCTCGCCCGAGATGGCCGACGCGCTGGTCGCCGCCGCCACCAACCCCGAACAGGAGAAAATCGCCGAGCGGCTGAAGTCCAAGGCGCCTTATTACGACATCGCGCGCGAGCTGGCGAAGCTGGCCAGCCAGTGTGACTGCGATGAGGAGGGCAAGAAGCATTTCGTGGTCTGCTCGGGCGGAGGGCCGTCGATCATGGAGGCCGCCAACCGCGGCGCGCAGGAGGTCGGGCGAGAATCGATCGGGCTCAACATCGTGCTGCCGCACGAGCAGATGCCCAACCGCTACGTGACCCCGGATCTAAGCTTCCAGTTCCACTATTTCGCGCTGAGGAAGATGCACTTCCTGCTGCGGGCGCGGGCGGTGGCGGTGTTCCCCGGCGGCTACGGGACGTTCGACGAGATGTTCGAGCTATTGACGTTGATCCAGACCGGCAAGGTGCGGCCGCTGCCGATCCTGCTGTTCGGCAAGGATTATTGGAACCGCGTCGTCAATTTCGAGGCGATGGTCGAGGAAGGCGTGATCGCGCCGCACGACCTCGACCTCATTCACTGGACCGAGGACGCGAGCGAGGCGTGGGACTTCGTCCAGAATTACTATGCTGACCATCCGGCTGCGCCGCTGGTGCAGACAGGGCCGCCGGAATGAGGCGGGCTTAGGGCTTCTGGGCGGCCGCGGGCGCCGGGAGGGTCGGTTCCTTCTCCGCCTTCTGCGGGCCGTTGTTGAGGCCGGTGCCGGGCTTGGTATCGGCACCCTTTTGAGCCGTGGCGCCGGGCGCCGCTGGGAGCGGCTTGGGCGAATCGCTATGAGAATTCAAAAAGGCGATCACGTTGGCGCGATCCTCGGGGTTGCTCAAGCCGGCGAAGGTCATCTTGGTGCCCGGCGCCATCGCCTTGGGACTCGACAACCAGCGATTGAGCGATGTGAAATCCCAATTGCCGCCGAGGCTCGACAGCACTGGCGAGAAAGCAAAGCCGTTGGCGCCCTTGCCGATTGGCTCGCCGATCACGCCCCACAGATTCGGGCCAAGCTGGTTGGCACCGCCCCTATCGGCATTGTGGCAGGCCATGCACTTGTTGAAGACCTGTTGGCCCTTCGCCGGGTCGGCCTTGGCGAGGTAGAATTCGATCGGCTGCTCGGCGGCGGCGGCGCCCGCGCCTTCCTGCTCGACGCCGGCAATCGGATAGCCCATCACCTTGGGCCGCTCCGAATGGAAGAATTCGCCCGCGACGATCGACGAGCCAAGCGCCACGATCCCTGCGAACAGCACCCAGCCGGCAATGGTGTTGAAACGGTCGTCCATGGAGCTTCCCTGCTGATCCCGGAACCGGGGAGGTATAGAAGTTGCGCCGCCTCTTAAGTGCGACTCTTCAGTTCATCAAGCGGCGAGCCGTGCGGCGAGAACCAGCTCCGCGGCGCGGCGGTAGAGCGTCGGCAGCCCCGCCTCCGGCAGGCGGTCGAGCGGTTGCCACCAGCCTTCGCCTTGAGGTTCGGCGCGCGGGACCACCGCGAGGTCGAGCGAGAAATGGGTGAAGACGTGGCGGACCGTGGCGATCGTGTTCAATCGAGGGTGGTTCGCGTCCGTCCAATCAGGACCCGGCAGCGCGGCCATGCCGCCGAGCAGGCCCTTGGCCGGGCGGCGGACGAGCCAGACCGACCCGCCATGCTCGACCCAATAGGCGACGCCGTGCTTGTGCGGACGGGCGGCGCGCTTTCTCCGTTCGGGGAAAGACTCAGGGTCGCCGCTCGCAATGGCCGCGCAATCTGAACTGAGCGGACAATTGCCGCAGCGCGGATTGCGCGGCCGACAGACGGTCGCACCGAGGTCCATCATTGCCTGGACGAAATCGCCGGAGCGGTCGGCGGGAGTCATCGCCAACGCGAGCCGCTCGATGTCCGCCCGCGACGGCTGCTTAAGGCCATGCAGCCGCGCGATCACCCGCTCGACGTTGGTGTCGACCGCCGCGACCCGCTCGCCGAACGCGATCGCCGCGATTGCCGCCGAGGTGTAGGCGCCGATGCCCGGCAATTGCCGCAGCTCGGCGGCGGTCGTCGGGAAGCCGCCACGCCGAACCACCTCGCGGGCGCAGGCGATCAAATTGCGGGCGCGGGCGTAGTAGCCAAGACCCGCCCATTCGGCGAGGATGGCTTCGTCGCTTGCCGCCGCCAATGCCTCGACCGTCGGCCAGCGGTCAGTGAAGCGCTCAAACCGTGGCCGCACCGTCGCGACGGTGGTTTGCTGGAGCATCACCTCGCTCAGCCAAACCCGATAGGGATCCGGCGGCGGCTCACCCGGCGGGGAGCGCCACGGCAACTCGCGGAAGTTATCCACATAATGTTCGAGCAGGCGCGCGGCGGTGTTGGCGGTCACCTTTTCGCTATGGCATGGTCTTGGCCCATGTCGAAGAGGCTGCCCGACAAAGGAGATTCGCCGAGGAGCTGCCGCGCGCGCGCGGCGGGCGACCTGGTCGGCGACATCGGTGGCCAGTCGTTCCGCCGCTTCGGCTTCGTCCAGCATTCGATCGTCAGCCGCTGGAGCGAAATCGTCGGCGTCCGCTATGCCAAGGTTTCCTCCCCGGAATCGATCAAGTTCCCGGCGGGCAAGAAGGCCGGCGGGGTCCTGACCCTGCTCGTCGACGGCGCCCATGCGCCGCTGATCCAGCATCTGACCCCGATGATCCTCGAGCGGGTCAACCGCTTCTTTGGTTACGCGGCGATCAACCGCATCGTGTTCAGGCAGGGAAAGCCGCCGACCGACGCGCCGCGCCCCGAGAGGCCACAGCTTCGCGCTGTGCCCAAGGAGCTTGGCGAGGGATTGCGCGAGATCGCCGATCCGGATCTCCGCCTATGCCTGGAGTCGCTTGCCGCGCAAATTGCCGCTAGCAGCGGGCCGCCGTCGCTCTCCCCCGAGGACGATGATCCGATACCCGCGATCAAACGGAGCTAAATGAATGAAGGTCGGCCCTCTCCTCGCATGCAGCATGGCAGTCCTGGCGCTCGCCGCGTGCAACAAGAACAAGAAGCAAGAGGCCGGAACTCCGGCCGGGAACGACACGATCCAGGTCACTCAGGCGACGCCGCCGCCCGGCGGCACCTGGGCCGATGTCGTCAACGCCGCATCGTCCGGTGGCTTCGTCATGGGCAACCCCAACGCCAAAGTGAAGCTGCTCGAGATCGGATCGCTTTCGTGCCCGCACTGCAAGGCATTCGACGACGAAGGCGTCCCGACGCTGATCGAAAACTATGTGAAGCCCGGCAAGATCAGCTGGGAGTTCCGCACCTACGTGATTCACGGCCCGATCGACGTCGCCGCCGATATTCTCGTTCGCTGCAATGGAGTGAAGACCTTTTTCCCGTTGGCCCGGGCGCTGTACAAGGACCAGCCCGTGTGGCTCGGCAAGATCGAAGCCGTCCCGCAGGACAAGCTCGCGGCGGCTCAGAACCTGCCCACCAACCAGGTGTTCGTGAACTTCGCTAGCTTCGGTGGGCTGCAGGATTGGGCGGCGGCGCGCGGCGTGCCCCAGGCCAAGAGCAATCAGTGCCTCGGCAATCAGCAGATGATCGATCAGCAGGTCCAGATGACGGCCGACGTCAACACCCAGTTCCCGGATTTCACGGGAACGCCGGCCTTCGCGATCGACGGCAAGCTGCTTAAGGACACCGCGAGCTGGGACAAGCTGAAGCCACAGCTGGACGAGGCCGTGAAATAATGATCCGACGCTATGCGGTAGCGCTGATCTCGGTGCTAATGCTGGCCGCGCCAGCTGCGGCAAAGAACGTCGCGAAGCGGCCGGTGGTCACCGACTGGACGCATGTGGTCGCGGCCACGCCGGCAGGCGGATTCGTGCTCGGCAATCCCAAGGCCAAGGTCAAGCTGGTCGAATATGGGTCGCTGAGCTGTCCGCACTGCCGCGCCTTCGACCAGGAGGGCGTACCGAACCTCCTCAGCAAATATGTCAAGCCGGGCGAGGTCAGCTGGGAATTCCGCAATTATGTGCGCGATCCTGTCGACCTCACCGCCGCACTGATCGCGCGCTGCAATGGGGCGCGCGGCTTCTTCCCGCTGGTACGCGCGATCTACAAGGATCAGCCGGTGTGGTTCGGCAAAGCCGTCGCGGCCCCGAAGGAGCAGCTCCAGAAAGTCGCCGACCTGCCGCAGAAGCAGCAGTTCGTGGCGATGGCGAAGATTGCCGGGCTCGACGCCTGGGCCGCTGCGCACGGATTGCCCGCGGCCCGGACCAACCAGTGCTTGTCCGATGTCAAAGGCATCGACCAGCTGGTCCGGATGACCGGGGACGCCACATCACAGCATCCGGACTTCGAAGGTACGCCGACCTTCCTGATTAATGGCGGGCTGGTGAAGGACGTCGCAACCTGGGACCGGCTCGAGCCGCAGCTCAAGGCCGCGCTCGGCGGCTAGCGGCTAAGCGGGGGGCTACACAGCTTGCGGATCAGGCGGCTCAAGCTCAGCGGGTTTAAGAGCTTCGTCGAGGCGGCCGAGCTCAGGATTGAGCCAGGCCTGACGGGGGTCGTCGGGCCCAACGGCTGCGGCAAGTCCAACCTGCTGGAAGCGATCCGCTGGGCGATGGGCGAATCCAGCCCCAAGAGCCTGCGCGGCGGTGGCATGGACGACGTGATCTTCGCCGGCACTGCAACGCGCCCGCCGCGCGATTTCGCCGAGGTGTCGATCCTCGTCGAACGGGACGCCAGCGACGACGGAGCGGGGGAAAGCGAGGTCACCCGCCGAATCGAGCGCGGCGCCGGCTCGGCGTATCGGATCGACGGCCGCGACGTCCGCGCCAAGGACGTGTCGCTGCTGTTTGCCGATGCGGCGACGGGCGCCCACTCCCCCGCCCTGGTGAGCCAGGGAAAGATCGGCGCGGTGATTGCCGCCAAGCCGGTCGAGCGCCGCCAGCTGCTCGAAGAAGCGGCGGGCATCTCCGGACTTCATGCGCGCCGCAAGGACGCCGAGCAGAAGCTGCGCGCGACCGAGGCCAATCTTGCCCGCCTCGCGGAGATCCTCGGCGACCAGGAGCAGCGCGCCGCGCAACTCCGCCGGCAAGCGCGGGCGGCGGAGCGTTATCGCAAGCTCACCGACCAGATCCGGGGCGTCGAAGGACGGTTGCTGCATGCCCGCTGGGTGGAAGCCGAGCGCGCCGCACAGGCGGCGACGGCGGAGGCAAGCGCCGCAGCCGAGCAGGTCGTGCGCATCCACGAGGCGATCGTCCAGGCCCAGGCCGCGCATGAGCGGACCGCCGCCGAACTGAACGCCAAGCGGACCGAGCTCGGGCAATTGCGCGAGCAGGGGCACGCGCTGGCGCATGAGCTCGCAGCCGCGCGGGCGCGGCGCGACACGGTCGCGCGGCGGCTCGCCGAGCTTGAACGGCTTGATGTTTCGCTCGCGGGCGACATCCAGCGCGAGGAGGCGCTGAAAGGCGACGCGGCCCGGGCGATCGCCAACCTCGATGCCGAGCGCGCCGAGATTGGCCGCCGGTTGGAAGATTCGGAGAATCATTCGGCACGGATCGCTGCCGAGCTGAGCACCGCTGAAGCCGCTTCGCGCGAAGCCGAAGCGGCGCTCGCCGACCTGCTTGCGCGCCAGGCCGCGATGCGCGCCGAGCGCCGTGTGGCCGAGGCCGCGCTGGAAGCCGCCAAGGCGCAGCTCGCCCGCACCGAGACAGAGCGCCACAAGCTCGCCGAGCAATATCAGGTGCTTGGTGACGGCAGCCAACAGCGGCGCGCGAGCCAAGAGGCTGAAACAAAGGCGGCCACGGCAAGCGAAACGCTCGCTGCAGCCGAGGCGCGGCGTGTCGAAGCCGAGCAGGGCCGCGCCGCAGCGGCCGAGGAACGCGATGCGGCGGAGAGCCGCCTGGCCTCAGCGCGCGCGGGCCTTTCGGCGGCACGTTCCGAGCACGATGCGCTGGCGCGAGCGCTCGAACATGGCGGCGCGTCGGCGATTGTGAGCTTGCGCGCAGAGCCCGGGTACGAACGGGCGCTGGCGGCGGCGCTCGGCGAGGATACCGATGCCGCGATAGGCGGGGACGCTCCTCGCCGCTGGCAGGGCAGTGACGTTCTTGCCAGCGATCCGGTGCTGCCGGCCGGAAGCGAATGTCTTGCCGATCACGCGGATGCGCCGAAAGAGCTGCTGCGCCGATTGAAGCAGGTTGCCGTCGCGGACGAGGATAACGGCCAGCCGCTCGCGGTCGGACAACGGCTGGTCACCCGCGACGGGCGATTGAGACGCTGGGATGGGTTCGTCGCAATGGGGATCGGGGCAGCGGCGGCGGAGCGGCTGCTGCGCGCCAACCGCCTGGCCGCATTGGCAGGCGAGCTGCCAGCGATGGATGCAGCGGTTGCCGTGGCCGTTGCAGACCGCGATCACGTGCTGGCGGAGATGGAGCTTTGTCGGAAGACTGCCGACGAGGCGCGGACGTTGGCTCTGGCAGCGGAGCGCGATGCGCGCGAAGCGGGCCGCGCGATCGATGCCGCCGCTGCGGCGCTCGATCGGATTGAGGCGCAGCAAGCGAGTCTCGAGCAGCGGCTCGCGGATCTGGAGCTGGTGCTTGGCGCGGCGACCGAGGCCCTTGCCGCCGCCGAGTTTTCGCTAGGCAGCCTGCCTGACTCCGGCGCGATCGAGCATCAGGTGGAAGTCGCGCGCGCCAAGGCAGCGACGGCGGCTTCGGCAGTGGCCGACAAGCGCGCCGAGGCAGCGACAAAGGCGCGCGAGACTGCGGCCGACCGCGAGCGGTCGAGCGCGGCCGGGCGCGAGCAGGCCGAATGGCGCAAGCGCTTGGGCGATGCCGAGCAGCGGCTGGGGGCGACGGTTGAGCGGCAGAAGCAGCAAGCTGCCGAGCGCGCCGAGCTGCAACGGGAACCGGCAGAGCTAGATGCGAGAATTGGCGAGCTGGAGCAGGCCAATGAGCAGAGCCAGACACAGATCGGCGAAGCGGCTGCCGCCGAGCGCGAGGCCGAGGAAGCCGTAGTCGGGGCGGCCCAAGCGGTATCAGCGGCGAACGAAAACTCGGCCGACACGCGCGAGCGCCGCGCCGCTGCAGCGGCGCGGGCCGAGGCCCAGCAGGCACGAAGCGCCGAATTCGCCAGGGCTGCGCTCGACAAGTTTGAGGTGGTTCCGCAGCGCCTGCCCGAGAAGCTCGGCTTTGATGGCGATGAGACGCGCAACGCCGACGAAGAAGCTGCGACGCTCGAGCGGCTTACCGCCGAGCGAGAGCGGATCGGCCCGGTCAATTTGGTTGCGGAAGCCGAGCTGGGCGAGCTTGACGCAGCGCGGACCAAGGGCGCCGAGGAAGTCGAGGAGCTGACCCAGGCGATCCATCGCCTGCGCGGTTCGATCGGCAATCTCAACCGCGAGGGCCGCGTTCGGCTGCTCGAAGCCTATGAAAAGGTCGATGCGCATTTCCAGCGCCTGTTCACGACCCTGTTCGAAGGAGGACAGGCGCATCTCGAGCTGGTCGAAAGCGACGACCCGCTTGAGGCCGGGCTCGAGATCATGGCCCAACCACCGGGCAAGCGCCTGTCGACCCTGACTTTGCTCTCAGGCGGCGAGCAGGCGCTGACCGCGGTCGCGCTGATCTTCGCGATCTTCCTCACCAATCCCGCACCAATCTGCGTGCTCGACGAAGTCGATGCGCCGCTCGACGACGCCAATGTCGAGCGTTTTTGCGAGCTGTTGCAGCGCATGGTCCAGGAAACCGACACGCGCTACCTGATCGTTACCCATAATGCGGTCACGATGAGCCGCATGGACCGGCTGTATGGCGTGACCATGATCGAGAAGGGCGTCAGCCGTCTGGTGTCGGTCGACCTTGGCAGCGCGGAGACATTGCTCGCCGCCGAGTAGCTTCTAGAATTCCTTGCCGAGCTTCAGCCGGAATTCGCGCTTTTCATGGTCATCGAATTCGAGCGATGAGCCGGCGGCGCTTGGCCCGCCGAACAGCTGCGGTTGCCAGCTCGCGGTGACCGACCATTCGCCCCCGTCATAGTGCACGGTCGGGCCGGCATAGACCGCGTAATTTTCGCGACGAAGCTCGTGGGTCCAGTCGGGATAGACGCTGTGGTAACGCGCTTCCGCGCCGACCCACCAACGGCGCGCGATATTGTAGGAAAGGCCGGACGAGACCTCGACCGCCAGCTCTTTGTCGGTCGCGCTGCTGACGACACCCGGCGTGATGAGTTCATGCTCGCGCTCCCACTCCGGCTCCAGCGTCAGGTTGGCCGCCCATACCACGCGGTCGTGAGCAAAATTCTTCTGCATGATCGCTTTCAGCTCGAGCTCCAGTTCACGCGCCTGTGCGCCCTTGATCTTGCTGATCCGTGACCAGCCGGGCTCGACATAGAAAGCGAGGCCGAAGCGGTCGTGAGAAGGGTCGAGCAGCTTGTACTTGAACTCGGCCGAGAGGCCCTGGAAAGCGAGGTTACGATCGACCGGCTCGAACTCTCCACCGAGCCCGTGGACATGATGGCTGGCGAATTTCGCGTAGGCCGAAACCGCGAAGCGATTGGTAAGCCCGCGTTCGAGTTCGAGGCGATAGTCCTGCGCGGCATAGTGCCCGGAAGACTTGCCACGGCGGTCCGTTGCCCACAGCGACAACTCGGTCTCGCCGGGTTCCTCCGTCTCGGCGGTGTAAACATAGCCGAAGTCCGGCGCTTCGGCGTGAGCCGGAGCGCTGCTCGCGCACGCGATCGCGCCGGCAACCGCAGCGCCCAATCGAAGATTCATTGGTGGAAACCCTATTGCTGTTCTCGTGTCTCGCTAATGCGAGCCATTCTCAATTGCAATAAGGGTCGCGTCTATTCCGCTAGCTCCTCCGCGCGCGCCTTGATTCGCTTGAGGTCGCGGAGGAACAGCTTCTTCTCCTCACGCTTGCGGTCCTCGTCGGGAATGCGCAGCAGGAAGCTCGGGTGGACGGTGATCCAGCACTCGCTGCCATCGACGAGCTGCAGCGGGACGCCGCGGTTCTTGCCGATGGCCATCGCCTTGCCGAACAGGCATTGCGCCGCGGTCGCCCCGAGCGCGACGGTGACCGGCGGGCGGATCAGCTCGCGCTCGTGATCGATCCACCAGCGGCAGGCGGTGATCTCACCGGCGTCGGGTTTGTCGTGGATCCGGCGCTTGCCGCGCGGCGCGAACTTGAAGTGCTTGACGGCGTTGGTGACGTAGACGGTCGAGCGATCGATGCCGGCCGCCTCCAGCGCCCTGACGAGCAACTGGCCCGCCGGTCCGACGAATGGCCGTCCCGCCAAATCCTCCTGGTCGCCGGGCTGCTCGCCGACGAACATGATTTTGGCGTCGAGCGGCCCCTCGCCGAACACGGTCTGCGTCGCCGGCTCGTAGAGGTCGCAGCGGGCACACACCCCCGCGTCGGCGAGCAGCGCTTCCCACGACTTTCGCAGATTGCCGCCAGGCTGGACGCCGCGCTCGGCATCGAGCGCGTGACTCAATCCTTGGCTGGCAATGTCGGCCATGCCTGGTCCAACGAGTGACT
>WNFM01246967.1_pt1 | contig 12242 bp, 11 predicted proteins | sample 5400271 | NCBI WGS metagenome assembly WNFM01 (sample SAMN13153352, study PRJNA577476) | soil metagenome | isolation source: 60 cm saprolite on Douglas fir-dominated hillslope | place: USA:California | collected 2013-09-17 | reverse complement strand
ATCGTTGAGGCCGATCACGAAATAATTAGCGCCTTCAGTGACGAGGCAAACGAAAGAAGATATTGGGAGATAAGCGGGTTTGCGCGTGTACCCTGCGGGGGAACCCACCTGCATAAAACAGGCGAAATCGGAGTTATTGAATTAAGGCGGAAAAATATAGGCAAGGGCAAAGAACGTATCGAGATTTCCGTAAAATAGAGTACCAATCGCTCAAACTTACGTTGTAGGGGTAGGGTGATGTCGCCGCGAGTGATTTTGGTCAATTCGATCACATCGCGGCGTACATGCCAGATACGCTATTTACCTTTTGCGGAACGCGACGAAGCCGATACCTAGCAGAATGATCGGCAAAGCGATCAAAGCTCCACCAGTGATGTGTTCACCGCCGAGTAGGACGCCCAGAAACAGTGCTATCGCAGGATTGACCAGTGCATAACTGGTTGCCAACGCGGGGCTAACTGTCTTAAGGAGGAACATATACGCTGTCAGCGTAGCAAGCGAGCCGAAGGTGGTCAAATATAACAGCGCAAGTACCGCGCTACCTGTTGGCATCGCGACAATTCGTTCGCCGCGCAGCAGGCCGAACGTGACCAGAATCACACCGCCAATGAGCATTTCTGTCGCGTTTGCCATCGCCCCTTTTGGCATTTCCAGGTGACGGCTCCAAACCGAGCCTAACGACCAGCTTATAGTCGCGAACAGCATCAACCCGATACCCAGTGGATTGGTCAGCAAGCTCCCCTCTGTACTGAGCAGCGCAACACCCAACACGCCGAACGCTACACCGATCCATTCACGGCGCGTCGGTCTGCCGCCCCATATCATGCTGAACAGCATCGCCCACACGGGTGAGGTGGCAACAAGAGTCGCGGCGAGACCGGACGATACCGATTGCTCTGCCAGCGCTACGCTGCCCATACCACCGACCAGCAGTAGCGTGCCCACAATTGCCGCACCGCGTACCTGCCGCAGCGTTGGCATCGGCGTGTTGCGCAGCCGCAGAAATAGCATCAGGCCGCTGCCTGCCAGGGTGAAGCGTATGCCCATCAACAGATAGGGTGGGAAGCTCTCCAAAGCAAAGCGAATGCCGAGGTAGGTCGTACCCCAAATGATATATACCGTGAGTAACGCAGCTATGATCCAGACTCGCTGGTTTACTTGTGTCGCCGCACCTTCGACAATAACAGGTGTAGCAGATGGGGTAGTTGCCCTCATAGTGACCTCTTCCCAATAATCGCGTGATGAGGTGAAATGTTCCGTGGGTATATAAGCATTATATGATGTTGACTTACGAATTGACAGAGCTTATCGAAACTGTTATTATAAATTCAGAGAGATATGTTAAGCAAAGAGGGCATATGGCTTTACATAATGACAGGCAATTGGACGGTTTGGGCTGGCGGATTTTGCGTCTGCTTCAGGACAATGCGCGGCTGTCGTTTCGGCAGATCGGCGAGACAATTGGGCTGACCGCACCGGCAGTGGCTGAACGAGTCCGCCGTTTAGAGGACGCCGGGATATTGAAGGGTTATCATGCGGAGATCGATCTCGCGCAAGCAGGGCTGCCTATCATGGCCTTTATACATCTCATGACGAATAGCACCCAATCGGCACGGCTCCGCAAAGCAATAGGCGATATGCCAGAAGTGATTGAGTGCCATTGTGTTACTGGTAACGAATCTTACATTGTGAAAGTGGCAGTGACCACCGTGCCTCACCTGGAACATCTGCTGCTGGAACTAGGGAGTTTTGGCGAAGTGCGCACTTCCCTCGTCCTGTCAACACAGATTACGCGACGCCCTATCGACGAAAATATGATCCAGGACATGGCAAATCGACAGGTGCGGGAATAGAGGCGCAGGTTGCCGCGCCTCTAGTTCGAGATAATTCTCTGTTCGCCGTAGTTAGGGTGATTATGAGCTACCCAGGCTGTTCTTGAGACCCTGGATTAGCTGCTGTTTTTCCGCAGCAGATAGGCGTGCTTCAGGATGCAAGATCAGATAATCAGACGGAGGCATAGTTCCCCTGCTGATTTGCTGCTCTGCTTCATCAGGAAACTGAGACTTCCGAAATGTGGGGATGTTATTCAACTGCGAAATATTGAACTGCTGGCGGGCATCCGTGACGTGTACTGTCTGAAGCCATGATGACGGCGCAATGTAAGAATACCAGGGCCATTTGGTTGTATTGCTATGGCAATCGGCGCAGGTACGTTCCCAAAGCTGCTGTGTTTGGGTAGAGTCCCATTGTACCGTAGTTTGTACGGGCGGGTTGTCGCGAGTGACAGGAACAAACTGGATAACCACGAACAGCACCAGACTAATGGCTGCGACAGCTCCGATCACTGATGCTGCCTCACTGCGATAGTTTATTTGAGGGATAGGAGCCGAATCAGCACTTGCGGCAGTATTGCGCAGTGCGCGTACGCCGCTAACAGTACTAACTAGCATAATTAATGCGAAAACGGCGGTGAGTGCTCCTCCAGCGGTAAATGATCCAACAAAACTGGTCAGTCCACCTCCTCCCGGCCCGCCACGGGCTGCACCCGCTTGATTCGATCCATTCGCCCGCGATGATGGCGATCCTTGCCCTGAAGGTGCATTACCGGGCGCTGAAGAAGGACTTTGTGCCGCCTGAGTGCCCGCTGCGCCTGGTGCGCTTTGCCCGCCCCGCTGACCTTGTGTACCATTCGGCGGCCCAAACGAAGTGTTAGGTTGGCTCGTCGCGACAATAACCACACTGATGGCGAGAGCGGCGGCAGCGATGACGCTCGGTACTGCCGAAATGCCCATCATCGGCATTGCCACGTTTAGAGTCCGCCCGCTTAAGGGCGCACGGGCGGCTGCAATCGTTATTGCAACCGTGCTCAGCAGGACTCCGACAATAATAGCGGCTGCTGTTAATGTAATCTGAGCCATGCCCAGGTTAACCAGAGTACCTGTTGTCCCGATTCCTAAGAGAGAGGCAATAATAGCCAGTAGCGTAAACCCTAGCAGGTAAAGTGGTAGGACATCTAGCACCCGTCCCAGTCGTCCAGCAGGTTGGAAGGCAAGGGAAACTGCAATGATCGATGCCGTGATGAAGAGGCAGGTCGCGGCCAGAATTGCTGCTGTCTGTGCCACCGATCTCATGGTCGCGAGTCCAGCGGCGTTGCGGTACAAGAAGTCCATTGGGCCGCTTACGAGAGTCGCTCCCAGGAAACCGAGGATAAACAGGCCTCCAAATAGCAAGGCAATTGCCAGCCGACTTTGAAGTCGCTTCATATTCAACGTCTCTCCATATGAGTGATAATTTCTGCGCAAGAGTTTCCTTTCTCTGCTTTTTAGGCAGAGAAAGGATTGTTGGTTCAAACAGATGGGAAACCTAATTGTTGGCTGTGGCGATGGCAGGCGGAGTTCCAAGTCCAGGGTTGCCGCCGCGCGGGGGTTGACCGCCGCTTCCCGGCTGCGTAAAGGATTGTGCCGATGGCTTGCTAAGATCAACGCCAATGTTGAGCTTAGCTGCATAGCCGTCGCCATCTTTTGTGAGTGTTAACAGCATTTTCTCGCCGAGGTCATGTGCGTCCGGCGTGGCTGCGCCTGCATCCGTACCGTTGTAGACCATATCTGTGGCATTGGTGGTGTCGCGGTTGCCATGAGCGTTATATGGTGCCTGGGCGTGAATCTGGTCGGTGAGCTTATCGTCAAAGAACAGTTGCGTATTGAATGCGTAGCTTTGTGTGCCATCCGCCGAGAAAGTACGCACCTTGCCATGAATGTGAACGGTTCGCCCTCGATACCAACCAGGATAGATGGTCGTAAAATTGACCAGGCCGCTATCGTCGGTTAACTGATAGCCGCGTAAGAACTTCTTGCCGACAGTGTTATTCGCAGCCTCATCCGAATACAGGCCAGTAGCGTCGCAGTGCCAGATGTCGATCTGCGCACCCTTCAATGGCGAACACGCGTTGCCATTTACGTTGAAGACAGTGATTTGCAGGTTGAGCGGTACACCCTGCTTTACTGTGTTATCGGTGGGATCGGTGCGAATATCGACACGCTTGAGCATTTCATCCACGAAGTACGGCCCTTCCGTCATGGAAGGCGAGGCCACACAATCAAGCGCGGTTGGTTCCAGTGTGGCAGCGGGCGTAGCGGTTTGGGCAAAAGTCAACCCAACGAAGTCGCGCCCTTTGAGCGCAAAAAGTGCCAATACAGGTGACATTACCGACAGATGCAACAGAAATTTCCGCCGCGTTACACGATTTGATTTTTCATTCATCAATATGATCCTTTCTCCAACCCGATTATTGAATATGCAATACAGCATATTCACAGCTAATACGTGGGTCAGTCTAGCCGGGACTTATTTAGAAAATGTTCAGAAGTTCTTGGAATTATGAATGTAGAAGCGGCGGCCTGACTTTTCGTTCAGGCCGCTTTTTCAGTTGAATTCAGAGGGTTCGGAAACCGAATTGTGATGTTGGTCCCTTTGCCCAGTTCACTCTGGGCGCTCACAGTGCCGCCGTGCGCTTCGACGATGGATTTGACAATTGCCAGACCCAGGCCTGATCCACCATCGTCGGCTGATCGCGATTCATCCGCGCGATACAGGCGCTCAAAAATATAGGTCAGTTTGTCCGAAGGAATGCCCTCGCCACTGTCTTGAACGGAGATTTGCACAGCATCCTGGACTTTGCAGGCAAATAACACGACCCTGCCCCCCATTGGCGTGTGGCGCAGCGCATTGGTGAGTAGGTTACTCAACACTTGCTCTATTCGCTCACGATCAATCATCAGTTCAGGGAGATCAGGTTCAATCTGCACTTCTAAATGGAGCCTTCGTTCATCGAAGAGTGGCTGAAATGACTCAGCCGCATAACTCAAGAGCGTTTCCACCGAAACCGGCAGGCGAATAAGTTTGAGTTCTCCGGCATCAGCCAGCGACAGCGTGCGTAAATCTTCGACCAGGCGTTTGAGGCGGACTACCTGGTTATTCATGGTCTCAAAACGCTGAGGTGTCGCCTTGAGCGTACCATCCTGAAGCCCCTCAAGATAGCCGCCTATAATCGTCAGCGGTGTTCTTAAGTCGTGCGCGATGTCGGCGGTCATCCTGCGGCGCAGAAAATTCGCTTGGGCGAGGTCGCGGCTCATATGATTAAAAGCCCGCGTCAATTCGCCCAACTCGTCCTGGCTCCGCACCGGGACCTGCTGTTCAAGGTTGCCCTGCTGCATCGCCCGCAATGCCAGTGTCAGATCGCGAAGCGGGCGCATGATGTAGCGGGTCAAAATGATGCCAATCAACAACGCAATTAAAGCCGCACCAATAGCACCGAAGAATAGCCCCTGGTTTGTTTGCGCCAGATAACGTTGTTCGGCAGGGTTCAGACTTGGAACGCCTTCCGCAAATAGCACGGTACCGACCTTATTGCCATTAACGATGACTGGTGTGCCGCGTGAAAGCTGATCACCGCCCAATAAATCGCCCGATTGGTAGGGCGGGAAACAAATGATCATCCTGTTCGATTCATCGGCCAGAATGAATCGATCTGGCGGGGGACCGTAGTGATTGTAACCAGGTACCACTTCCAGTTTGTCTTTAGCGCCAGCCCACGATCCATGTGTCTCATAATAGTTCCGGGCAGTGGTTTCAAAGTCGGCCTGAGCCTGGTCAATCTTCAACTGGTCAAAGCCAGTCGTTGTCGCGCGGTTGGCGAAAAACCAGACTAGCCCAATCCCGGACAGGCCTGTAAACAGCAGCGTAAACAGCCATTTGACAGCTAATGAGCGCCGAAACCATCTCATTTGTGCGCCGTCCATTCCCGATCACTGATGAACCGATAGCCTACGCCGAAAACAGTCAAAATATACTGCGGGCGCGATGGGTCCGGTTCAACCTTGGAGCGTAAATTGCGAATATGCACGTCAATTGAGCGTTCAACACCCTCCAGCGAATCGCCTTTCAACCGCTCAAGCAGGTCGAGACGCGAAAAAGCACGTTCGGGCGTTGCCATCAATACTGCCAACAAATCGAATTCAGATCGGGTGAGCATGACCGAACGCTCCTGAACCATCACTACGTGCGCACTCTTGTCCAGGACGACCTCGCCAATACGCAGGACTTCAGCTTCGGGTGCATCTTTGTTCACACGGCGCAATACGGCGCGGATGCGTGCTACCAACTCCGCCATTCCAAAAGGTTTGGTCACGTAGTCATCAGCGCCCAATTCCAGCCCGATGACCTTATCCGACTCTTCGACTTTAGCGGTCAGCAAAATAATGGGGGTGTCGCGCTCTTTTCGGTAGATGCGAACGAAGTCATATCCGTCGAGTTCAGGCATCATAATATCGAGCAGAATCAAATCCGGCTTCTCTTGCCGAGCTACGAACAAGGCTTCACGACCATTATTCGCGGTCACTACTCGGAAATCGTTTTCGGTCAGATATTCCGTCACAAGTCGTTGTACGTCACGATTATCGTCAACAATGAGAATTGTTTTCGCCATACTTCATCCGGGAATTAGATTTGATATATTCTCTCCATATAGATTACTCGGAAATTATTTAGAAAATGTTCAGCCGCATTAATTCTATATCCGAAATAGCGCAAAAAGACTTGTCGCAGAACGGGTGGGCTTTTAATGCCGCTCATAAGACAATTGCTTTTTAGTAGCGATGCAATTCTTCCCTACGCAGCCATCAATTCCACTTTGGTGGAATGACTGCTTCGCTAAGATTTGATACTTTAAGGACATCAAGTAGTTAAGCAAATCTATTCATTGCGACAGTCGTTAAAGGGAGGGTAAGAACATGGCAGGACTTTTTAGCGCCGCGTTTCCGTATTTTCCGGATAGTCCGAAACGCTACATTGTTGAGGCTGAATCAACCAGCGTAAATCATACCTGGATAGATTTTGAAGCGGATATTCTCACAGACGCGATGAATAAACTGACAGAGTTGCAGAATCGCCGCAATTCAGATGTTATCTACACGATATTTGACCGTGAAGCGCAACGCAGAATATACGTCACTGACGTTGTGATGCAACGCTGAAGCAGAATGGCAGCGCGATTGTCAAATTGGCAATCGCGCTGCCTCCCGTTTGTTGGTTCACCGAGTCGGCGTTTTCTCACGGTTGAGCAGTTCTTGCACAGCGGAGAGAGTTGGCTCGATTGTGCGCAGACGATTGGCGTAAGGTGTCTCAAAGCCCTCAAGCGTGCCCTGATGATAATCCATGACAATACTGGGGTCCTTGAGCACGTGGCCCGTCAACACGGCGACCACATCCTCGGACGGTTTGATGACGCCGCTGGCGATAAGTTTGCGGACACCTGCCACAGATGCCGCCGAGGCAGGCTCACAGCCGATGCCCGAAAGATCAACCTGAGCCTTTGCATCAAGAATTTCCTGATCGGTCACGACTTCTACGATGCCATTAGTCCATTGCAGCGTGCGCCGTGCTTTGAAGTAGCTGGCAGGATTGCCGATCTTGATGGCTGTTGCCACTGTATGCGCGGTGACAGTATGGCGCTCGGCAAAGTTATCTTTGTAGCTCTGATAAAACGGTGCAGCACCTTCCGCCTGAATTACCGCGATGCGCGGCATCCGATCAATCAGGCCGAGGTCGTACATTTCCTTGAGACCCTTACCAAAAGCGGAAGTGTTTCCGAGATTGCCGCCCGGCAGCACAATCCAATCTGGCACCGTCCAGCGGCGCTGCTGAATGATCTCGAACACAATTGTCTTCTGCCCTTCTAGCCTGAACGGGTTAACCGAGTTCAGCAGGTATATGCCGAATTCGCGGCAAGCCTGCCGCACCAGATCAAGGCTCACGTCAAAATCGCCCTTGACCTGCACACTGATCGCGCCATAGGCCACAGATTGCGCCAGCTTGCCCATGGCGATGTTGCCATAGGGAAAAAAGACCAGGCTTGGGATGTCAGCCAGCGCAGCATACGAGGCCATCGACGCCGACGTGTTACCCGTAGAGGCGCATACCACGCCGGACGCCTCGACCATGACGGCGTGCGTTACACCGCCTGTCATACCGCGATCTTTGAATGAGCCTGTTGGATTCTCGCCCTCATGCTTGAGTGCCAGCTTTTCCGCGCCAATCCAGGCTGCCAGCTTGCGCGGTGCGCGGTATAGAGTCGTGTTGCCTTCGCCGCGCGTCACAATGTCTTCGTCGTCAGCTTCTGGAAAGACCAGTTCCTTGTAGCGCCACACGCCGCTGTTATAAGGTTGATCCAGCGCCCCGAGGCGTTCATCAAACAGCGTCCGACTAATCCGCGATTTGAGGCGTTCGAAATCATGCTCCACGTCGAGCAAGCCGCCGCACTTGCCGCAAATGTAGACCGGATCATCCAGTTGGTGCGTATGTCCGCATTCAATGCAGCGCAGTAGACTCAGTGCCATCAGCTTTCGCTCCTCTCATCGGTAGGTTGGTTCGCCGCCGGATACGACCCTAATATCTTCAGGATCGCTGCGCGGCGCAGCAGCCCCATCAATGCGCCTTCGCATTCCGGGTCCTTGAAATAACCATCAAAATCGACATACATGTAATACTGCCAGGGCTTGTTGCGGCGCGGCTTCGATTCGATCTTGGTCAGGTTGATGCCGCGTGTCGCGAACTCACCCAGGCACTCATACAGCGAGCCGGGGCGTTCATAGGGGGCAAAGACAATCGACGTTTTGTTGCGTACACCTGGTGGCGGATCGTCGTGGCCGAGTACGAAAAACCGCGTAAAGTTGGCGGGATCATCCTCAATACCTTGATCGAGTGTTTCAAGGCCATACAGCGTTCCGGCGATGGCTGGCGCAATCGCGGCGGTGTGCGGCTCCGGCTTGGCTGCCAGATCGCGGGCGCTCCCGGCGGTATCGAACCAGGCTACTGGCTCGAAGCCGCGCCTATCGAGAATTCGCCTGCGGATGCGAACGTACATATTTGACATCAGCCAGCCCCGTGCCGGGATTTGCCAGCAGGGAATAACGGATGCGCATAACCACTTCCGCCTGGATACGCAGATCATATTCCAACAGCAGTTCGTAAGCCTGCGCAACGGTTCCCGCCAGCGAATTCTCGATAGGTTGCAGGCCGTAAGTCGCTTTCTTCGTCTCGACGGCCTGGAAAATATCGTTGAATGAATTGCAGGGCATGGTCTCGACGGCATCACCAAAATGCTGCCGAATCGCCTGTTCAGAGTTTGCGCCATGTACGCCCTGGAAGGCGACGATAATAGGGTTTGTCGGCAATTTTGTCTCCATTGAAACAGTAAGTAAACAAAAAGGCGTGGGACCTTTTCCGCTCCACGCCTGATGATCAGCAAGTTTATGATGCGACCAGCGATTATCCAGGCAATGAAGCGTTAAGCCACGCCGGACAGGTGGAATCAGTCTTCAAAAATGGACGGCTGCTCGTTAACGAGAGCATTGTCAGGAGAATTGGGTTACGCATGGGGCCAAGCATAACATCATCGCAGCACTAGGTCAACCAATTTGGGAATGTTCACAGACTGGTCTCTAACTCCGCAATCGTCTGTTCGATTACATTCACAACCTCGCGCAGCGTATCAGCATCGAAGGCGAATTTGGCCCCGGCGGTTTCATATAACTGTCGCAATGGCAGTGTTCCGCCGTAGGATAATGCCTTGCGGTAACTGACAATCGCTTCCGCCGGATTGCGTAGCGAATTGCGCCATATCTGGAACGCACCCAGCGACGACAGCCCGTATTCAACGTAGTAGAACGGGTATAGGAAAACATGGCGCGGCGTATGTTGCCAGCCAGTCATTTTGTAGACTTCCAGCCCGCTCCAATCGACGCCGGGATTGAATTGATCGACCAGGGCAGCCCAATGCTCGTCACATTTAGCAGGATCGTTGCCGTCGTGCGGATTCTCGTATAGCCAATGTTGAAACAGGTCGACGCGGGCCATATAAGGCCAGAAAATCAGCGCACTCTCAAGATATTTGACCTGCGCACGGGCGGCTTCTTCAGGTGTGTAGAAGCTGCCCTCTTGCGCGAAATATGGTGCAGTGAGGAGTTCCATTGCCGTCGAGGCTACCTCAGTGAACTCCCGACCGGGCCGCAACTGATGATAGTACGGCAAATGACGAGTCTCAAAGTTGTGGAAGGAATGACCCGATTCATGTACTAGCGTCATAATGTCGTTGTGCGTTCCCACAGAATTCATGAAGATGAACGGCGTCTCCATTTCTGACCAGATGCAATAACCGCCGGGTGCTTTGTTCTTGCGATTTTCAAGGTCAAGCAATTTCTCGCGACGCATCGACTCAAAATAAGCGCCAAGCTGCGGGTCCATTTTGGCGAAAATCGCGGCTACTTTTGCTTCGAGTTCATCTACCGTCTGGAATGGATGTAGTGGCGGACGGTTCAGTGGATCGACGTTCATATCCCACGGACGCAGCGATGCTAACCCTAACTGCTGGCGGCGCTTGTCATACAGCCGCCGCGTCGCCGGGACTATCACTTCTTCGATGGCTTGCGCAAACTGCTTGCAGTCATCGGGCGTATAGTCAAAACGTAGAAACTGCTTCCAGCGGAAAGTGCGGTAATCCAACTCTACATTTGCCGCCATCTGCTGGCGAATGTCCATGAATTGGCTCCACAACCCGTTCAGCCGATCTCGATCCGCTAGCCGCCGTTCCGCGATGAGTCGCCACGCCCGTTCGCGCTTCTCGCGATCCGGGTCTTCATAGACTGGCGCTAGTCGCGATAACGTGAATTCCTGCCCGTTCCATTGCACCGTTTGTGCCCCGCTGATCTTGTTGTAGTCCGCTTCGAGCTTTTCCTCCGCAATGAACAGCGGCAGATTCGCCTCACGGAATATTTCGGCTTTGGTGCGCATATTACGCACTTGTAGTTCGAATCCGGCGGGTTCGAGGCCGCTGTCGAGCAATTTTTGGGTAAGGCGTTGATTTGCTATCTGTACCTGGGGATCAATCGTTTCGAGGTAATTGTGGTAGCGCTTTTCTGCTTCCTCGTCCGCAGTATTAGTCGTAGTATGGATATAAAGTTGCGATCCCACCTGTGAGACGAGCCTGCTTAACTGTGACCAGTTGGAGAGCCACTCGGCGACATTCTCGACAGTGAGTCGATGAGATTCCAATTCCTGATAAAGCGGCTCGATCAAGCTCCATGTACCATTCATCAGGTCATTGACCATTGGCAGCGCAGTTTGCATCATCGTTCCTTACTCTAAGTGCAACGCGATCTCGAAAATAAGTAAATCCATTTTCAACTACGGGCCGTTACGTAAGATGGACCACAGCGAACTCATCTTGTATAGAAAAGGATATCAAAATATGCCACTTGCCAACCCCGAAATTATCCAAAACCCTGATCGGCTTGCGGTTCTGCATCGGCTTGAACTGTTAGATAGCCCAACGGAAGCGGCCTTTGATCGTCTAACCAGCCTTGCCAGCAAAATTGTCAAAGCACCTGTATCGTTAGTTTCACTTGTCGACGCTGATCGGCAGTTTTTCAAGAGCTTTGTTGGGCTTGCCGAACCCTGGGCGAGTAAACGCGAAACGCCCATATCGCACGCGTTCTGTCAGCATGTTGTCGCGCAAAATGAACCATTGATCGTCAATGATGCCCGTGAACATCCGCTTGTCTATGATAACATGGGAATTACCGAGCTTGATATTGTCGGCTATCTAGGGATGCCGCTCACCCTGCATGACGGTACTGGCCTCGGTTCTTTCTGTGTGATTGATCATAAACCCCGCATCTGGACTCCCGAAGAGATTGATATCATGCGGGAACTCGCAGTGTCGGTCATGACGGAAATTGAATTGCGTGCCGAGCTACTGGCACGGTGTGAGGCCGAAGAGAAGCTCCAAATGGCCTACATCCAGCTTGAGGAACGCAATCAAAAACTTGATCGTGTCACCGAATTTTGTCGTTCAACTATTGACCAAATGTTGAATGCAGTGCAGCTTGGTGCGGTCAAAGTTGAGATGGTCGCCTATCTTTCAAGCGCCCAAAGCCAGCTTGATCGTCAAATCTAAATTGCTGTGAGAGTAATCCGGCAGCGTTGCGGTAAAATAAAGTCATCTGTATAAAAGATGACGTTATGCGTATTGCAGTTGCCCCAAATGCCTTTCGTGGCAGCATGACTGCCCGTACTGCCGCCGATACGATTATTGGTGGTCTCCGGCGCTCGGCGTTGAAAAATCTTGACGTGCTGCCGATGCCGCTGGCTGACGGCGGCGACGGCACGCTCGACGTGCTGCTTGGCGG
>WNFM01246530.1_pt1 | contig 12246 bp, 7 predicted proteins | sample 5400271 | NCBI WGS metagenome assembly WNFM01 (sample SAMN13153352, study PRJNA577476) | soil metagenome | isolation source: 60 cm saprolite on Douglas fir-dominated hillslope | place: USA:California | collected 2013-09-17 | reverse complement strand
CCTATGGGAGTTGATCGCCCGCGAGCCGGAGCGGTTCCTACGGCTGCTTCAGAGAAATCCCGATCAGCATCTCTCGAATCTTTTAGCCGAGCATAATGTCGCGGTCGCTTCGAGCACGGACGAAGCGGAAGCGATGCGGTGGCTGCGGCGGATGAAGGCCGAGGCCGCCCTGCTGATTGCGCTCGCCGATATAGGCGGCGTTTGGACGGTGATGCGCACGACCCGCGCGCTTACTGGTCTCGCGGACACGGCAGTCAATGCCGCTGTCCGTTTCGTATTGGCCGAAGCTGCGCGCGCCGGACGACTTATCCCCAAAAGCAAGTCCCAGCCAGAATCCGGTAGCGGATTCATCGTGCTGGCCATGGGCAAGATGGGCGCATACGAGCTCAACTACTCGAGCGATATCGATCTCATCGTACTGTACGATCCGGCGGCGCCGGCGCTCCCGGAAGACGCCGAGCCCTCGACGCTTTTCGTACGGCTGACGCAACGAATAGTGAAACTGCTTCAGGAGCGTACCGGCGACGGTTACGTATTCCGTACCGATTTGCGCTTGCGGCCGGACCCAGCATCAACAGCGATCGCGATTTCTACAGCGGCCGCTTTGTCCTACTACGAAAGCATGGGTCAGAACTGGGAACGCGCCGCGATGATTAAGGCGCGGGCTTGTGCGGGAGAAATTTCCGCAGGAGAGGTGTTCATCAACGAACTCTCGCCGTTCGTATGGCGGAAATATTTAGACTTCGCAGCCGTTGCCGATGTCCATGCGATGAAACGTCAAATCAATGCTTATCGGGGGCACGGCGAGATTGCGGTTGAAGGCCACAACATCAAGCTCGGCCGCGGCGGCATCCGCGAGATAGAGTTTTTTGCGCAGACGCAGCAGCTCATTGCGGGCGGGCGCAACCCCGGCCTACGCGACCGCGATACGCTTACCACCCTCGATAAGCTTTGTGACGACAAATGGATTGATGCGGATGCGCGCGATGCCATGAAATCCGCTTATCAATTTCTGCGGCTGGTCGAGCATCGACTGCAAATGGTGAATGACGAGCAGACGCAAACCCTGCCCAGCGATCGCGCGGGGCTCGAACGTTTTGCGCGCTTCCTCGGCTTTGCGAACCGGGATGCCTTCGCCAAGGTTTTGGTCGGTCACCTCGACAAAGTGCAGCACTACTATGCCCACCTTTTCGAGAAGACATCAGACATCGAGGGGCCCGCGCTAGCGTTTCCCCCCGGTGCCGATGATACCAAGACGCTCGATCACCTTTCCGAACTCGGATTTAAGGCGCCGCTGGAAACTTCCAGTATTGTTCGCAATTGGCTACGCGGCGCTCATCGCTCGTTGAAAAGCGAGACTGCGCGCAGTCACCTTGAGGCACTTTTACCGGCGCTTTTGGAACAAATAGCCGCCACGGACAATCCGGGCGCCACATTGATCTCGTTTGATCACTTTCTCGCAAATCTCCACGGGCCGGCGCGATTGCTGTCGCTGTTGCGGCAAAAACCGGAACTCATCGCATTGATTGTGTTGGTGCTCGGTATCGCTCCGCGGCTGAGCGATACGCTGGCGCGCCATCCCCAGGTCATGGATGCGTTGGTCGACCCGAGTTTTTTCGGCACCCTCCCGGATGAGACAGAACTGGGCCGGCGTTTCAAAGCGGCGCTCGCGCAGTCGCGTTACGACGAGGACCTGCTCGAACGTATCCGTATGTTCGGGTTGGAATACATGTTCCTGATCGGCGTGCGGATCCTGTCCGGAACGGTAACGGCACGCCAGGCGGGAGAAGCGTTTGCGCGGCTAGCAGACGCGGTCCTTCGGGCGGTGCACCGCGCGATTTCGAACAATTTTGCAGTGACCTACGGACACGTCCGCGCGGAGGAAACCGCGGTACTAGCCATGGGTAAACTCGGCGGTTACGAGATGACGGCCACGTCCGATCTCGACCTCATTCTCATTTATGATTTCGATGAACGAGCCCCGGACTCAGATGGTGCGCGGCCGCTCTACGGCGCGCAATATTTCGCCCGGCTGACCCAGCGGCTGATCAATGCGCTGACTGCGCAGACGAATTACGGGGCGCTCTATCAGGTCGACATGCGGCTGCGGCCTTCAGGCCGCGCCGGGCCTCTGGCAACGCGCCTCGACGGTTTTGCGGCCTACCAGGAAACTGAGGCCTGGACCTGGGAACACATGGCATTGACCCGTGCACGCGTGGTTTCATCCTCGCCCGCCTTCAAACAACGAGTCGAAAGTGTAGTCCGGGAAGTCTTGCGTCGCCCGCGTGATGCCCAGTTGACTGCCGGCGATGTTGTGGAAATGCGGGCGGCCCTTGCGAAGGAAAAAGGCGACGGCGACCGTTGGGATCTCAAATATGTTGCCGGTGGGCTGATCGATATTGAGTTCATCGTGCAGTATTTACAGCTCGTTCACGCGCACCAGCTTCCCGATATTCTCGATACGTCGACCGCGCGTGTGCTCGACAAAGCGTGGGCGCTGCGCATTTTGGCGGTGCAGGATGCGGAGATTCTGCGCCCGGCTGTGCAGCTTTACCAGGACCTCACGCAAATCTTGCGGTTGTGCCTGCCGGGCGCGTTCAATCCCAAAACTGCCGGTGCGGGGCTACTGCGGCTCTTGGCACGCGCAGGCGATGTGCCGGATTTCGCCACGCTCGATGCGACCCTGATCGAAACGCAGGCGAAAGTGCGCGAAAGCTTCGTGCGGATTCTTGGCAAAGCGCCTTAGTTGCAATCAGGCAGCTTCTTCTTTCGGGAAGAGGCATTGTGGCTCAAGCGGCAACTGCACGACCACGAGCGTGCCCTTGCCGAGCGTCGAGCGAATGCGCATGCGTCCGCCGTGAAGCTCGACCAACGATTTAGATATTGCAAGCCCGAGTCCGGAGCCTTGATGACTTTTCGTGAGTTGGCTTTCGACCTGTTCGAATGGCCGACCGAGTCGGGTGAGGGCATCTTTGGCAATGCCGATTCCGGTATCGGCGATCGCAAGGGTGATGCGGTTATCGTATGCGCGCCCGCGCACCGTGACACGGCCGCCCGTGGGCGTGAATTTAACCGCATTTGACAGCAAATTGAGCGCGACTTGCTTGAGCGCGCGACGGTCAGCTCTCAACTTGAGCTCTGGCGATGTCCGTGCTGTCAGCTGCAGCTGCTTGTCCTGGGCGCGCGCAGCAACCACACGCATCGCTTCGTTGAGCAGTGTATCGAGGTCGAGGTCCTCGAAATCAAGGCGAATGCGGCCAGCCTCAATTTTCGACATATCGAGAATGTCATTGATGACCTCAAGCAGGTATTGGCCGCTGCCGCGGATGTCGGTGCAATATTCGTTGTATTTGTCTGCGCCGAGCGGCCCAAACATGCCCGACTCCATGATTTCGGAAAATCCGATAATGGCATTCAAAGGCGTGCGGAGCTCGTGGCTCATATTGGCGAGGAATTTCGACTTTGCTTGGTTGGCCTCTTCAGCGCGTGTTTTTTCTTCCGCATATTTTTCGGTAAGCTCGGCCGATCGTTGCTGCGAAGCGCGTAAATCGGAAACCGTGGCCATAAGACGTTTCTCACTATCAATCAGCTTTTCCTCATGTGTCTTGAGCGGGGTGATGTCTGTGCCGACAGAAACGTAGCCGCCATCCTTGGTGCGCCTCTCGCTGATATGCAGCCAGCGGCCATCCTCAAGCTGCGCTTCAAATGTGCGCGCGCCGGGGACACTTGGACCCGCGGTCGTAACTTTGTTGCGCACCACCGGTTTGCTGCCCGCCGCGACTATGGATTCGTAGGACGCGCCAACCATGATTGTTTCGTCGGGCAGATGATGCAGTTCCTGAAAGTTGGAATTGCACAGCACCAAGCGGTTATCGGCGTCCCATAACACGAATGCTTCGGGGATCGTCTCAATCGCGTCACGCAGCCGCATATCGGCGGCGACGGTTTTCTCCACCAGACTTTTTTGTTCGGTAATATCGACGGCTATGCCGATAAGATGCAGGCCGGGCTCTCCCGTCTGGCGTACCAGTTCGCAGCGGGCGCGTAGCCAGATCCAGTGGCCGGCCGCATGGCGCATGCGGAAAGCATGGTCGATGGTGGTTGCGGTGGCATCGGCAAGTTCAGCGGCGAGTTCATATAACCGTACGTCTTCAGGATGGACGAGCGCGTTCACGTCGCCGAAGGACAACAAATCGTCCTTGGCATCGAGGCCGAGAATTTCAAACATCGACTGGGACCAGAAGATGCGGCCACGCGCGAGATCCCAGTCCCACAGCCCGCATCGGCCGCGATTCAGCGCCGTATCGATGCGGCTGCGGACCGTTTCGTAAATCAGGTCAGCTTCCCGTGCGCGCGTTGCCTGCCAGTGGAAGGCGAAGCCGAGAATCAGGACGACAAATCCGGTCGTCGTCGACAGGGTGACCGTGAGGGCCGTAAGCGACCGCCAGTTGGTCAGCGCCGCATCGCGTGACTGAATGACCGCAAGTTGGCCAAACGGAACGTTGAGCATCCGCACAGTTGCCAATGCTCGGCTTTCGTCCGGCAGGGCAATTTCCATGACGCCTGCCCCGGCGCCGAATGTTGTCAGCGGTTGCGTCGGCCCCAACAGGTCGATGAGACGACGGCCGATCGTAGCGTCGCTGGTGGGATTGGCCGCCGTTACGACACCGTCGGCGTTGGTCAAAACAAAACGCCGGCCGGCGGCCAGCGCCCAGGGCGGCAATACGCGCGCAAGTACTTGATGCGGCTTATCGATCGCATCGGCAGGTTGCTTTAGTGGCTGTTGCAGGCGCTCGGCGGCGAGGTCGGCGACCGCGTCAAGTGAAATAAGCTCGCTGACGAGCGTCTGACGGCGGTGGTCGAGGACTTGTACGAGTGCGCCAACGCAGATGGTGGCGAGAAAAGCGATGATCAGCACCGGAACCGCGCGGCGCAGGAGAGGTTCGGCGTTCAGCAGCCTCCGATACGCCGGCTTGGCGATCGATTGCGCGAGGCCTTTAATAGAATCGGGATGTGCAGACGCACTCGCCGCATCGGCGCGCGCCATAGAAAGCCTCCGTTCGGAATTTCCCCTGTCGCCCTCGAGCCGGAAGGATGTGCCGCATCGCTTTCCGAATCACTTGTCGATTGGAATCGATGGGCGCTGATTTGTCGAGAGTCAGAAGAGTCAAATATTTAAAAAATGTTACCCACGGATACTTTAGGCAACACAAAATGGTGCCGACGGCAGCATTCAGGGGTCGGCAAGCGCGCGTTCAACAATATCGGCCAAATCGCGTGAAATGTTGGGCGCCCCCTTGAGGCGCTTGAGCGCGGTTTCGGCCTTTGCGCGACGTTCATTTTCAAGCGTGCGCCAGGTGCGAAAGGCGGTGGCAAGCCGCGCGGAAATCTGCGGATTTTTCGGATCGAGCCCGAGGATGGTTTCGGCAACGAAGTCGTAGCCGGCACCGTCCGGCCGGTTGAATTGTGTGGCATTGGCTTGCGCGAAGGCGCCTATCAGCGCGCGTACGCGGTTGGGGTTGGCCATTGAAAAAGCCGGGTGGCTGGTAAGCGCCCGAACCTTGTCGAGGGTATCCGGTTGCGGGATCACTGCTTGCAGCGAAAACCATTTGTCGACGACCAGTGCGTCGGAAGCATACCGCGCGTAGAGATCGGCAAGCGCGTCCTCACGCTCCAGTCCGTCGTGCAACGATAAGGTCGCCAGCGCCGCCATGCGGTCTGTCATGTTGTCGGCGGCCTTGTATTGCCGCGCGGCCCGGGCAATTGCCGTGGCCTCGGCCCTTGCTGCGAGCAGGTCAAGGGCGACATTGCGCAAGGCGCGGCGTCCGGCACTTTGGGCATCAGGTGAATAGGGGCCCGGCACGGTCATGCGGTCATAGGCTGCGATGAGTGCGGGACCAAGCCGTTCGCCGATCTCCGCCTTAAGCGCGGCGCGGGCGCGGAAAATCGCGTCCGGATCGATGTCTTGCCCGATCTCGCGCGCGATATCACCTTCGCCGGGCAGCATGAGCGCAAGTGCAACAAACGCCGGCTCGAGAGTCGCGTCATCGAGAATGGTCGCCAGTGCGCGCATCAGCTTGTCGTCGTTGCGGATCGGTCGGCCCGCACGCAAGGCCGCCACATTGTCGATCAACAAGCGCGTCGAAATTGTCTGCAGCGCCTGCCAACGGTTGAACGGGTCACGGTCGTGCGCGGCGAGAAATCCAAGATCGCCGGCATCGAGGTCGGTCACCAGCCTGATCGGTGCCGAGAAGCCGCGATTGATTGATAAAACGGGACGCTCAGTGACACCTGAAAATTCGAAACGCGCGAACGGCTCGCGCAGCACGATGTGATGAGAGACCGGCGCTCCGTCCGACAACGTCAGGGGGATATCGCCGCCGTCCTTGCCGACCAAACCAAGCGACAGGGGGATCACCATTGGGTCTTTATTTGGCTGGCCGGGCGTTGGAGGCACTCGCTGTTTGCAATCCAGCGTGTAGGTCCTACGCGTCCCGTCGAAACGGCCCGCAACTGTGACTTCCGGTGTGCCAGCCTGGCTATACCAGCGCATGAATTGTGTCATGTCGCGGGTACTCGCATCGGCGAAGCATTGGATAAACTGTTCGACAGTCGCCGCCTCACCATCGTGACGCGCGAAATAGAGGTCCATTCCGGCTCGAAAGTTTTCACGACCGATTAAAGTTTGCACCATACGCACGAGTTCGGCGCCTTTTTCGTAGACCGTCGCTGTGTAGAAGTTATTGATCTCTTTGTAGGCCTCTGGGCGAACCGGGTGGGCTAAGGGCCCTGCATCCTCGATGAATTGCGCTGCGCGGAGGCCGCGCACGTCTGCGATGCGCTTCACGGGCCGTGAACGCATGTCAGAAGAAAATTCCTGGTCGCGAAAGACGGTGAGGCCTTCTTTCAGGCAAAGCTGGAACCAATCGCGGCAGGTGATGCGATTGCCCGTCCAATTGTGGAAATACTCGTGTGCAATTACCGCCTCGATCTGCGCATAGTCACCGTCTGTTGCGGTATCGGCGCTCGCCAGAACATATTTGTCGTTGAAGACATTAAGGCCCTTGTTCTCCATGGCGCCCATATTGAAATCGGAGACGGCGACGATCATGAAAATATCGAGGTCATATTCGCGGCCAAAGATCTTCTCATCCCAGCGCATTGAGCGCTTGAGGGAATCCATGGCGTAGGCGCAACGTTCCTCCTTTCCGTGCTCGACGTAGATGCGCAGTGCGACATTGCGCCCGGACATGGTCACGAAGCGATCCTCGACGCAGGCAAGGTCGCCGCCGACTAACGCGAAAAGGTAGGAAGGCTTTGGATGCGGGTCGTGCCAAATTGCGAAATGGCGCCCACCTGCAATCTCTCCGCTTTCGGTCACATTACCGTTGGAGAGCAATATCGGCGCTTCCGTTATGTTAGCCTCGATACGTGTCGTGTAGACGGCCATGACGTCGGGCCTGTCCGGAAAGTAAGTTATGCGGCGGAAGCCTTCGGCTTCGCACTGCGTGCAAAAGGTGCCACTCGAGCAATAAAGGCCCGACAACTGGGTATTGGCGGAAGGGTCGATCAGCGTTTCGATCTCAAGCGTGAAAGTTCCATTCGGCGGCTGCGGAATGGTGAGGCTTTCCGGCGTTGCGACATAGCTGTCGGCAGGCAGGTTAACCCCGTTGAGCTTGAGCGAAACCAGCGACAGACCATCGCCGTCAAGCACGAGAGGTGCCGCAGCGCTGTTTGGATTGGGCCTGAGCGAGAGCGTCACCCGCACTTTTGACGCCGTGGGATGCAGCGAGACGTCGAGCGAAACAGTGTCCACCAGCCAGTCGGGCGGGCGGTAGTCTTTCAAGCGGGTGGGTTTGGCAATATCGGTACGCATGGGTTCCGATCTAGGGCGCTGTTGATCCATAACGATTCATAATGCGCGAGCCTAACGCATCGGCTCGGCGTGACCGATCACCCTCTTGATTGAAGGCGATCGCTGTCTGACAGCCCGCTCCAGCGCATCAACGCTTTCGTGCACGCTCTGCACACTCAGCTGTGGGTCGACACGGCAATGGAAATTGACGATTTCCCCCTCATCGGTCTCGCGTACACGCACGTCGTGCACGTCGCGAATGTTGCGGCTCTCGGCTGCGAGTTCCGATAGCGCGATGGCAACCGCTTTGACACGCTCGGGTGGCGCTTCGCGGCCGGAGGCGTCTTGGGGCTCGAGTGGCTCGATGTGAGTCTCCACCTCGACGCTGGGACCGAGCTCTCCCGCGATCGCTGCTTCCAGGTCATCTGCCATTTCGTGCGCGGCAAATAGCGAAAGTTTTCCATCTACTTCGAGATCGAGAGACACCGCCAGGCGGCCTTTAAGGTCGTGTACCGTGACATGATGCACCGCAAATGCGCGATTGCGCGCAATGACCATCACGCGATCGAGAACACTCTCATTGTTGAGTGCAACTGGGTCGGTCGTCACGAGCGGCTCAGCGCCGGGGATCTGCTTGCGGAGAGCGGCCGCGATGTCGTCTTTAAGTGTGCTCACACGATCAAGCGGCAGTGTGCGACTGACTGCAACGCCCAACTCGATGAAAGTCTTCTCGCCTGCGCCGCGGGCGCGTACCTTTTCGACAGCTACGACGCCCGGCACCCGTGCGGCAATCGCAGTGATTTTTTCCGTGGCCCCTGCCGGTGCGACGTCGATGAGGGTATCGATGGTGCGTTTGCCGAGCCGCCAGCCGGCCACGCAAACCAAGATTGCCACCACCAGTGCGGCGACCGAATCCGCCCAGGCCAATCCGGAATACACACCGACAAGTCCGATTAGCACGGCCAGTGACGACCACAAATCAGACGAAAAATGCAACGCGTCGGCCTCGAGCGCGTGGCTCGATGTCTTTTCGGCAGTACGCGATAATGCGCGTGCTCGGAAGAAGTCGACGACGATCGACAATATGACCACGCCGAACGCCCAGACGGTCGCTTCGACGACGTGGCCGTCATGGTCCATGAGGCGTTTGACCGCCTCCCAAATAACAATCCCCGACAACAGGAACAGCAGCGCCGTTTCGGCAAGCGCCGAGACCGCTTCCACCTTGTCGTGACCGTAGTGATGCTCCTCATCGGCCGGCTTGCCGGAAATGCGCACCGCGATATAGGTCATGATCGTGGCGCCGAGGTCGATCAGTGAATGGCCAGCTTCCGAGAGGATCGCCAGCGAGCCGGTGCTAAAACCCACCAGCGCCTTGGCGACGGTCAATCCGGCCGACGCCGCGATCGAGGACAGGGCGACATGTTCTTTTTCGGTTTGCATATGGCGCGGGTGTAACCCAAACGGCGATAAATTTCGAGGAGCGCTATAAGCCTTATTGTCATAAAGTGACGGGCGTTCCGCCCGCGGCTGCCGAGCGCGTAACGGCGTCAAGAATATGGATATTCGCGAGCAACTGCTCGGCGGAGAAGCGATAGGGCGTGTGGCCCTCTACCGCATCGGCCCAGGCCTCGAAGTTCATCCGCACGGTGTTCGTATGTTCATAGCTTCGCGTCTGGCGGCTGCCATCCGGGCTGCAGTGGACAAAACTTGACGGAATTCCCTTATCGACATTGCCGCCTTCCTGCACCTCCACCCAGCCCTGGTCGCAAACCAACGTGAAACGGCCATAAAACGGTGGCGTTGACAGACAGGTAATACGCCCGCGGGCGCCGTCTTTAAAATCGATCTCGGCGCTTACGAAATCTTCTGATGGCGCTGGAAAAATTTGCGAGGCCGTCCGCGCTGTAATGCGCACGGGATGGCCCGCGAACGATACGAACATATCGCCGAGATGGATGCCAAGAGCGGTCCAGGCGCCGGCCGGTGCATGCTTGGGGTCACGCCGCCAGTTTGATGGATCCATCTTGCGAAAATTGTTGTGACTCACATTGGCGTCCATGTGCAGCACACGCCCGAGTTTGCCGCTTTCGAACAGGCGTCGCATTTCCTCCATCGCAGGCTCGTAACGCCGTTCATGGCCAATTCCGAGCACACCCCCGGCGTTCGCACAGGCGGCAAGTATACGCTCGGCGCTCGCGGCAGTGAGGGCGAGCGGCTTCTCGCAGAATACTTGTTTTCCGGCGCCAAACGCAGCGACCGCCATTTCTTCGTGGAGCAGATGAGGGGTCACGACAGCAATGGCATCGATATCGCGACGATTGATAAGGGCTTTATAGTCATTCACGAGATCGAACTTATGGGCGGTAGCAAATGGCGCCGCCATCTTGGTGTCGATATCGCACCCGGCGATGACTTTAAATCGTGAGCTTTCAGCGAGGCAGGTCACGATCTGCTTGCCCCACCAGCCGAGTCCAATAATGCCAATACGGATCATTGTATGTTCTTATTCCTTGCATGGATGCTGCAACCACAATGCGGGGCTCATGCGTCATCCGCAATGGCCTTGCAGCCAAGCGCGCGCCGCTAGCAGATCGTGGTAATTGTCACGCCGCGTGTTTCTCTTTCGCCAGCAAGCGTGCGAGGGCCTTTTTTCCTTCTTTGGCCGCGACTGCCATGCTTTCAAAAAAGACTGGCGAGCTTTCTAACGGCCCCCACCGACCGGCGCGGTAAATCTCCCACTTCCATGCCTTCGGCAGGTTCCCTCGCAGCTTTACGACGACCGAATAGTCGGACGGATCAAACTTGTTGCTCATGCGCGATAAATGGCGATGGTCGTCTTAATTTTCAAACAGTCGCAAAAGCGTGGCTCGCCTTTCTTATGTCGATTTTAGGCGTCGGAGGCGGCACCGGTTTAGCCTCCTCGGCAGCGGAAAGCGGTGCTGGTTAGCAGCCAAAAGCCCTTGGACGCCGGGGAGGGCGACCAAGGGCCGGAGGGACGGGCAATACGGGGGGACGACTTGCCCGTTTAGTTTGTATTTGGGAGTAGGTTCACAACATCGCAAAGACGAAAGTTAGAGAGCAGCTATGCGAAAGTGCCACAGACGTGATCTCCGCGAGTGACCCAAAGCGGACATCGCGCAACGGCGACCCGAAAAGGTGGCATTGAATCAGTTTAGAGCGGATTGCATTAGCTGATGTGATCGGCGGTATCGTACTTTCGGCGAGCATTCTGGATAGCGGAACGATTCCTGCGCGCCCATAAGCCTAACTCGCTCACCGGATCGAGCAGTGATCGGCCGAGTTTGGTCAACTCGTAGTCCACCCGCGGCGGAATGGTCGGGAATGCGGTGCGCGTCACAAGCCCGTCGCGTTCGAGCGCGCGAAGTGTGAGCGTCAGCATGCGCTGCGAGATTGAGCCCAACGCCTTGCGCAACTCGTTGAAGCGCTTGGGCCCGACTCCTAGGGTCCAAACGACAAGCACTGTCCACTTGTCACCCACGCGGGAGAGCACTTCGCTGGCCGCACGGCAATCCTCGGGCTCATGCAGGTTACTCGGTAACACGGATGTGCCTTCTTGCGCGCGGTGCTTGGTCATCTATTTAGTCCTGGTAACAATTCGTAACCAACAGATAGAGGCTGCTATGAGCAAACTCAAGATTGCCATCGTCATTAGCACCACTCGTGCGGCTCGCTTCGGCCACAAGCCAGCGCAATGGATCTACGATATTGCCGCCCAGCGGGACGATATTGAGACCGAAATCGTGGACTTACGCGATTTCCCAATGCCGTTCTTTGATGAGGTGGCGTCGAATGCTTGGGCACCTTCGCAAAATGCCGTTGCCCAGCGCTGGCAGAAGAAGGTCGCCGGATTTGATGGCTACATCTTCGTCACTGCTGAATACAATCACAGCATGCCTGCGGTGCTAAAGAACGCGTTCGACTATGCTTCTCCAGAGTGGAACAAAAAGGCCGCCGGTTTCGTCGGTTACGGGTCGGTGGGCGGCGCGCGCGCAATCGAGCAATTGCGTCTCGTTGCCGCCGAGCTGCAGTTGGCGACCGTCCGCACCGGCGTTTACATCCAAGGCGCGGACTTTATGGCGGTGTGGAAGGAAGGCAAGGAACTCAAGGACATCACTTATTTGCAAGCTGGCGCCAAGGAGATGCTTGATCAGCTAGCCTGGTGGACCAAGGCGCTCAAGGTCGCGCGCGATCAGGACCAGCTCGCCACGGCGGCCTGAGCCGGCGTCTCTGGCGCGTGCTTGCGGCCAATGAGTTTATTCGCCCGCCACATGGCCTGGCGCCACTATCACTGCAGCAATCGCATGTCTCATCCGGTCAACATTTTCATCATCGAAGTATGAAAATGTAAGAAGGGCGACGATTAACAA
>WNFM01244902.1_pt7 | contig 12246 bp, 12 predicted proteins | sample 5400271 | NCBI WGS metagenome assembly WNFM01 (sample SAMN13153352, study PRJNA577476) | soil metagenome | isolation source: 60 cm saprolite on Douglas fir-dominated hillslope | place: USA:California | collected 2013-09-17 | reverse complement strand
GGCCTTGCGCGCGCTCGAGCCGTGGCGCGATTCGTAGATCGAGTTATGGTTCCGGCATTGCGGAGGCCAGATGGCGTCGCTGCGCGCGCCTTCGGTGGCGGGGACTTTCTATCCGGCGGATGCCGTCGAGTTGGCTGCGGACGTGTCGCGCCTGCTCGACGAGGCCGCGCCCGGGCCTTTGCCCAAAGCGCTGATCGCGCCGCACGCCGGATACATCTTCAGCGGAGCGATCGCCGCCTCGGCCTTTCGCCGCGTGCGGGGCGCGCCGATCGAACGCGTGGTGCTGCTCGGGCCCTCGCATTACGCGCACCTGCACGGGCTCGCGCTGCCCGACGCCAAAGCCTTTGCGACGCCGTTGGGGACGGTGCCCATCGAGGAAGCCGCCTTTCCGCGCGATGCGCACGCGCACTCCCGCGAGCATTCACTCGAAGTCGAAGTGCCCTTCCTGCAGGTGGCGCTGGGGACCCTCACGCTCGTGCCGCTGGTGGTGGGCAATGCGAAGCCAGACGAAGTCGCGCAGGCGATCGATGCGCTCTGGGGCGGCGCCGAGACGCTGATCGTGATCAGCTCGGACCTCTCGCATTACCTGCCTTACTCCGAAGCGCGCGCCGTGGACGACTCGACGGCGAAGAAGATCGTCGGCCGCGCCGGTGAACGGACTTCTCCTCGCCGCGCGCCGCCGCCGGATGCGCGCGGAGCTGATCGATCTGCGCAACTCGGGCGACACGGCAGGCGACAAGCGCCGCGTGGTGGGCTATGGCGCCTTCGCGTTCTACCAGGGCACAGCGTGAATTTCCCCGGCCGCTACTGGCACGCGCTCGACGACGGCCGCATCCAGTGCGACGTTTGCCCCCGCTTCTGCGCGCTACGCGAAGGCCAGCGCGGGATGTGCTTCGTCCGCATGCGCGAGGACGACCGCGTGGTGCTGACGACCTACGGCCGCTCGAGCGGGTTCTGCGTCGATCCGATCGAGAAAAAGCCGCTCAATCATTTCCTGCCCGGCACGCCGGTGCTCTCGTTTGGAACGGCGGGCTGCAATCTCGGCTGCCGGTTCTGCCAGAACTGGGACATCTCCAAATCGCGCGAGGTGGATACGCTCGCCGATGCGGCAAGTCCGGATCAGATCGCCATTGAAGCCGTGCGCCTGGGCTGCCGGAGCGTCGCGTTTACCTATAATGACCCGGTTATCTTCATTGAGTACGCAATCGAGGTGGCGAAGGCTTGCCGCTCGAGGGGAATCAAGACGGTGGCGGTCACGGCCGGCTATATGTGCGACGAGCCGCGGCGCGAGTTCTATCGATACATGGACGCGGCCAATGTCGACTTGAAGGGCTTCACGGAGGCCTTCTATCAGAAGATATGCCTCGGCCATTTGCAGCCGGTATTGGATACGCTGGTGTATTTGAAGCGCGAGACGGACGTCTGGTTCGAGATCACCACGCTGCTGATCCCTGGCGAGAACGATTCAGACGAGGAGCTGGAGAGGCTCACGCGTTGGGTGCGCGCCGAGCTGGGCCCCGACGTGCCGCTGCACTTCACTGCCTTTCATCCCGATTTCAAGATGCTCGACAAGCCGCCGACGCCGCCAGCGACGCTCACCCGCGCGCGCGACATCGGCCTGCGCAACGGGCTGCGCTACGTCTATACGGGCAACGTCCACGACGAAGAGGGCGGCTCGACGCGCTGTCCGGGCTGCGGCGAAATCGTCGTCGGCCGCGACTGGTATCGGCTTACGCGGTGGTCGCTGCGGGACGGCGCCTGCGCAAAATGCGGAACGCGCATTCCCGGCGTGTTCGAAGGGCGCCCCGGGAGATGGGGGCCGAGAAGGTTGCCGGTCCGCCTCTCGGCCTGAAGCCCCACCTCCCTTGTTGACAACATGATCGATGTATATAACTTCACAACATGAAGCCCATTCAAGTCACCTTCGACGAGCGACTCCTGAAGCAGCTCGACGCCGACCCGGAGGTCAGGCGCGACGGCCGATCGCTGGTCTTGCGCAGGGCTGCGTACGAGTACCTGCGCCGCAAGCGGCGAAGCGCGATCGCGGAGGCGTATCGCCGGGCATATGGAAAGAAGGGCGCTCCGGACCTCGCAGGATGGGCCGAAGAGGGATCGTGGCCAGAGTGATCGCCCGCGGCGAAGTCTGGACCTATCGCTTCAAGTCCCCGGACAAGCGCCGGCCGGTGGTGATTCTGAGTCGCGCCGAAGCCATCGACGTGCTGAGCACCGTTCTGGTCGCGCCAGTCACTTCCACCATCCGCGACCTGCCCAGCCAGGTCGTCATCGGACGGACCGAGGGGCTCGATCACGACTCCGCGATCAGCCTCGATCATGTGCAGTGCATCGATCGCGCGAGGCTGATCCGCCGCCTTGGCCGCGTATCGTCCGGGCGCATGCGCGAAGTCTGCTCGGCGCTGGCGATTGCGACCGGCTGCGGCTGACTAGATTCCGAGCTGCGCGCGCGCGGCCTGGATGGTGTTCGAGAGCAGATACGCGATGGTCATGGGGCCGACGCCGCCCGGCACCGGCGTGATCGCGCGCGCACGCTCGGCCGCCTTGGCGAACTCGACGTCGCCGCAGAGTTTGCCCGCCGCGTTGCGATTCATCCCCACGTCGATGACCGTCGCGCCCGGCTTGATCCAATCGCCCTTGATCATCTCCGCCTTTCCGATGGCCGCGACCAGTACGTCCGCGCGCGCCACCTCGTCGGCCAATGCAGCGGTCCGCGAGTGCGCGAGCGTCACCGTCGCGTGCCGCTCGAGCAGGAGCATCGCCACCGGCTTGCCGACGATGTTCGATCGCCCGACCACCAGTGCGCGCGCGCCCGAGAGTTGCGTCTGCGCCTCGTCGAGCAATCGCAAGATCCCGAGCGGCGTGCAGGGTCGCAGCCCTTTACGCCCCGTGAAGAGCGCGCCGGCGTTGTGCGGGCCGAAGCCGTCGACGTCCTTCTCCGGCGCGAGCAGCTCGAGCACCGCCTCGGCGTTGATCTGCTTCGGCAGCGGAAGCTGCACGAGCACGCCGTGCACCTTCGCATCCGCGTTGAGCCTGCGCACCAGCGCGAGCAAATCCGTCTCGCTCGTCGACTCCGGCAGGATGTGCTCGAAGCCCGCCATGCCCGTCTCCTGGCAGGCCTTCACCTTGCCGCGGACGTACACCTCGCTCGCGGGATCGTTGCCGACGCGGACCAGCGCGAGCCCGGGCTTCACCCCGGCCCGCGCCTCGATCTCGCGCACCGCCTGCGCCACCTCTGCGCTCCTTCTCGTGGCAGCAGGCTTCGATGTTGTGGCCGTCGGGGTCGAGCACGAACGCGCCGTAGTAGTGCGGGTGATAATCGGCGCGCGGGCCGGGACCGCCATTGTCCTTCGCGCCAGACTTGATGGCCGCCTCGTAGAAGGCGTGCACGGCTTTGCGGTTGGGCGCGCGGAAGGCGATGTGCAGCTGGTCGTACTGGCGCTTCTCGGCGGCGGCGATCCAGAAGTCGGGCTTCTTGTTCACTCCCATGCCGGCGAAGCCCTCGAACTCCGCCACCATCTCGTAGCCGAGCGGCTTGAGTACCGTTTGGAAGAAGGCCTTGCTCTTTTCAAAATTGCGCACTCGCAGCGTCAGGTGGTCGATCATGGTTTCCTCCGCGGGCGTGCGATCTAGCACTGTGGTACGAAGCGCGCCATGCGAAGCGTCTTCATCACCGGTGCGTCGGGCGGCCTGGGCCGCGGGCTCGCTCTCCACTATGCGAAGCAGGGCGAAAGAGTCTTCGCCGCCGCACGGCGCAAGGACGAGCTTCTCAAGCTTGCGTCGGAAGCACCGGACGGGGCCATCGTGCCGGTGACGCTCGACGTGCAGGACTCGGACGAGCTGGTGGCGGCCATCCGCAAGGCTGAGGCCGACGCGGGCGGCGCGCTCGACATGGTCATCGCCAACGCGGGCATCGGCAAGCCGACCAACGCACGCAAGATGGATTGGCGCGTGGTAAAAAGTATACTGGATGTCAACGTTACCGCTGCCTGCGTCACCATCGCCGCGGCGCTGCCGAAGATGGTCGAGCGCGACTCCGGGCACGTCGTCGCCGTCGCCTCGCTCGCGGCCTTTCGCGGGATGCCCGGCAACGCCACCTACTGCGCCAGCAAGGCCGCGCTGCACACCTGGATGGAGAGCGTCCGCGTCGATCTGCGGCGGACGAAGGTGCGCGCGACCACCATCTATCCCGGCTTCGTCAAGACCGAGATGACCCAGAAGAACAAGTACCCGATGCCCTTCCTGATGGAGCTGGACGACGCCGTGCGGGTGATGACCAAGGGCCTCGCGCGCGGCGCGAAGAAGATCGCGTATCCGCTGCCGATGGTCGCGCTGACGAGGACGCTGGCGGCGATCCCCTCGATCGTCTATGAGCCGCTCGCCGGCAGGACGCGGATGTTCTAGCGCATCCTCTGCGGCACGATCGCCGGCTGCTCGGTTCGCGGGTGCAACCTGCCCAGCACCGGGACGAGGTATCCGGAGCCTCCGCCGTACCCAAGCTCGTCGCCGCGCGCGCGAACCAGCATTCCCATGGCGCGAAAGAGCATTAGCGGCGGCAGGAAGAGCACGAAGTCCTGCAGCAGCGTCGGCACGGCCACGACGTTGTCGATCGCGGCGAAGGCTGAGAGCAGGATCGAGTCGGTGAGCGAAACGGCGAGCGCGAAGCCCGCCAGGATCGCGTAGTCGCGGCCCAGCTTCAGCGCGTAGCCGATCACCACCAGCGGATTCATGATCTGGTGCAGCGGTGCCGCGAGCGCGCCGGCGAGGAGCGCCATCGGGAAGAGAAAGACGCCGATGGCGAGCAGCACGAGCGCGAAGGCGTAGCTCACGCCGTGCAGGTCCGCGGGCGTTCCTCCCTCGAAGAGACGGGCCCGCCAGACCACGAACGCGAGCGCCGGCCCGTACGCCCAGATCGCCGCCAGCGAGGCGCGGAAAACCGGGCCCAGCACGTCTTCGAGGAAGCCCCTGAAGTCGCCAGCCTCGCGGAATTCGTCCTCGCCCCCGGCGCTCGACTTCGCGACGTGGAAGCAGACCGCGAGCACGACGCCGAAGCCGATGAATCCGCCCAGCAGCCCCGCGAGCCCGAGCAGCCAGAAGACCGCCGCGCAGGCGAAGGCCGTCAAGAGCCCTTCGCGATGGAATGGCCAGCGAACAGCGTCCTGAATCGCGCGCATCCCGAACGGCTCGAGCAGCGCGCGCCGCACGCGCACAGGCGTCGCGGGTCCGCCGCAGATGAGGCACACCTCGATCGTGCCTTGACCGGCCTTGCGCCACGCCGCACACGACTCGGCGCAGAGCAGCGCTCCGCACGCGCTGCAGGTCCAGCCCGCGCGCCGGTCCCGGTGGGTGGTGCAAGGCGGAGCGTGATCCACTTGCGCCGAGTGTACCGCGAGCGCGCGGCATGCCGCCTCGCGCGGGAGCCGACTGCTGGTACACTGCCGGACTCGAACCGGGGGGGTTCATGCGGCAAGTGCTTCTGGTGCTTCTCCTCGCTGCGGCGCCTGCCTTCGCGCGCGAGGTGCGCGGACGCGTCTCGCACACCGAGGAGGGCGGCGAGGAGGTGCGCAAGAAAGCCAACGGCCAGTACGTGCTGCGCGCCAACGTGGTCACCACCTCCGGCGAGGTGATGACCATCAACGTGCAGGAGGGCTTCACCCAGGTGTTCGAGGGATCGCGCCTGACCGCCACCTCCGCCGTCCGCGCCAACGCGCGCATCAAGGCGGTGCTGGAGGACGACTGCAAGCCCGAGAGCGAGCTGTGCATCGCCTCGCAGGTGGAGATCGAGCAGGTGGCGGGGCTGACGCGCATCGAAGCCGTCAAGGAGCGCGCCGCCATCGCCGACGCCGAGCTGGACAAGGGCATGGAGAGCGCCGATCCCGGAATGAAAGCGCTGGGCTCGGGCCACCGCGGCGACGCGCGCGACGCGGTCGACGACCTCGCCACCCGCGATGCGAGCTGCCCTGACGGCATGGTGCCTTTCCTGAAGGACGGCCAGCGCGTCATCGACCTCGACGGCAAGCCCGCCTGCCGGATCAAGCGCCAGTTCATCAAGGGCGAATTGACCAGCCTGGGCGCGGACAAGATCGCCATCGCCGACAGCCGCTTCGGACTGCGCCTGGGCTACGCGCGCCTCGACAGCTCGAGCTACCTCGCCATCGCGCCGGAAGTCGATCTGCACTTCGGCGACAGCGTCGCGCTGGGGCTCGGCCTGCCGCTCAACGTGCTCTTCTACGCGAACGGCCTCTACGACACGGGCTCGATCAAATTCCGCCCGCACGACTACTCCACCGCGGGCGACTTCGCGCGCATCCTCCGCTTCCTCACCATCGGCCGCAAAGAGGACCAGTTCTTCCTCAACGTCTCGCAGCTCTTCGCGGCCAGCATCGGCCACGGCGCCATCGTGCGGCGCTACTCGGCCAACGTCGCCGGGCCGCAAGAGCCCTTCGGCTACAACAAGAAGGTCGGCGCCCAGCTCGACGCGTACGGCACCTATGGCGGATTCGAAGCCTTTCTGGGCGACCTCGTCCATCCGGCGAACTTCGTGGCCGGGCTCGCCTTCGTGAAACCGCTCGGGTGGCTGACCGGGCCGATGCGCGAGACGCTGGGCTGGACCTCGCTCGGCATCTCGACCGCGCTGGACGCGAACGCGCCCTATACGCTGCAGCGCATCCCGGGCGGCTATCCTGCCGTCGGCGATTCGGACGTCTGCTCGACTTCGACCGCGGCCTACTGCGAGCCGGACCAGGAGATCGCCACCGAGACTCGGCGCGCGCAGGTGATCGGGATCGATCTCGAGACCAAGATCCTCAAGACCGAGGACGCGGACCTCAAGCCCTACCTCGACTACTCTCGGCTGCTCGATATCTCCAGTCCCGACGGCGTCGGCGGCAAGGCGTCCGGCGGCGGCGGCGTGACGCTCGGCATGCTGGGCCGCTTCAACAAGGGCGACGTCAAGGTGCACGCTTTCCGCGTGGTGGTGGAAGGGCGCTACTACGACGGCAACTACCTGCCCGGGTACTTCGACACCTTCTACGAAGTGCAGAAGTTCCAGTTCATCACCGGCAAGGCGGACACTTCCTACGAGCCGAAGCTGCGCACCATCCTCGGCCGCGACAACGCGCACAAGCGCGCCGGCTACTACCTGGAGGCGGCGTACCAGTACAACAACGGGCTCGCGCTGATGGCCGCGTTCGAAGACTCGTTCCATGTGGCGGGGCCGACGGACATCTGCAGCTACTCGAATTGTCCCAAGGCGGTCGGCTCGCGCAACCTGACGCTGCACATCGAGTACCCGGCGTACTCGTGGCTGCAGTTCTTCGCCTCGTTCTACCGGCGCAGCTTCGACGGCGCGCCCATCGACACCGGCAAGCCCCTCGGCGACAACACGCTCGTCTACGGGGCCGTGCGCCTGCACGTGCTCTGGGTCTTCTTCCTCAACGCGCGCGTCTTCCGCACCTGGCAGGCGGACCCGGCGCTGGGCGAGATGAAGAACCTCTGGGGCGGCGACTTCGATCTGGAAGTCGGCTACGAGTTCGACCGCTCGAAGAGATCCAAATGAATGCAAAGCTTGTCGCCGTCTTCACGGCGACAAGCAGAAACTGCGTAGCGCCTAAGCCCGCCTCGCCGGCGGCGGCCCCCATTTGTCGCCTACGGCGACATCTTCCCCGCCAGGCGGGGAAGTCCCCTGCGGCGGCCGGCGCTAGTCGTCGTCGGGCTCGCTGGCGCCGGCGCTCTGCTCGCCGAGCCAGTTGCCCTGCGCGTCGAACCATTCGCGGGCGAAGTCGATCCAGACCGGCGTCCCGTCGAGGTCGGTCTGCGACGCGCTCCACTCGACCTGCCAGCCGTAGACGACGCCGTTGAGCATGCGCGCGGTGACCGTGCGCGCGGCCAGATCCTCCTGCGCGCCGGGCCAGGCGGCCACGAGCTGCGTAACTGTGTCGGCGACGTTGTGCGGCGCGGCCGCGCCGGGCGCACCCACGAAGAGCGGGCGCTCGCCGTTGCCCAGCCACCAGAGCGCGAACGACTCCGCCTGCGAATCGAGCGCCTCGAAGCTCTGCAGCGTGCCGACGATCTGCGCGGCGCCGGTGGCGGCGCGGGTGCGCTGAGCGTCGGTGGCGTCGGCGGTGGCGAGCGCAGTGAGCAGGCTCTGCGCCGACGAGACCGCCACCCGCGCGTCCGCCTGCTGGAGCATGTCGGAGATGACGCCGTTCACTTCGCCGTCCGTCCACGGGTGCGGCGACTGCGTGTGCGCCTGCAGCGCGGCGGCGGCGGTCGCGCTCGGCGTCAGCGTCAGATCGATCTGCGAGCTCTCCTGCCGCGGCAGGTGGCTCGACTGCATCCAGAGGCGCAGCGAAAACTTCCCGCCCTTGCCGCCCGCGGCGTCGACGCCCACGAGCGCGAGGTAGCTTCCCGAGCGCGGCAGCTTGAAGCCGTCGATGGCGAGGTGGCGCGCTTCCTCGCCGCGCGGCGAGCCCGTGGCCACGACGCTGCGGTGGCCGCTCGAGCCCTTCGGTCCAAGCAGCACGAAGGTTGGAGTCAGCGCGCTCTGTCCGGTGGGCCAGACGTCGAGCGCGATCACCTCGCCCGCGGCGGCCGTGAAGGCGTACGCGAGCTGCGGCGAGGCGGCGGTGAGCGAGCCGTGCGTGAGCGATTGCGGACCGATGCTTGCGGCCACCGTCAGGGCGTCATTGGCCTCGTCCAGTGGCTGGACGGCGCTGCTGCATGCGGCGAAGAGAACGACAGAAACGAGCGAGGCGGTGCGGATCATGCCGCCCGCTTGAGCAGGATTTGTGCCGGAATTGTGACGTACTGTAACTCGGCGTAATTAGCTGATGATCAAATCACGCAAGCGCTGCACGGCACGGATTGGGGCCAATGTAGGCAAACCCTGTACAGCGTTTCGCAACGAATCGTCCAGTTTCTGCACGAACCCCTGCGGCAGATCGCGGTCTTCGTCGCTGATTCCGCGCAGTGAAACAGGCGTCCCCGCGAGGCGCGCCTCGACCAGCGCGCGCACCGCAGCGCTGGCTTTCAGCGCCGCCGGACCGAGGCCCGCTTCTTCAGCGAGAGGCCCCAGCGCCGACGGCGGGATCCCGAGCGCCGCGAGAATTGCCACGACGCCTTCGGCCTCGTCGAGCAGCGCTTCGACGGCCGCCAGATCGGCGCGCGACCCGGGCGCGCGCGGCCTGCGCTTGCCCGGCTCGTGGAAGAGCGGCCGCGGCTTGAGCAGCGCCTGCACCGCGCTCTCCAGCGGCTCGTCGAGCAGCGTCGCGCTCTGCGCCTGCGGCAGCCGCGCGGCTTGCGCGACCTTGCGGGCCCGCGTCTGCAGCCGGTACGCCTCGCCCATCGCCGTCTGGAAGATCTGGCGGATGGGCATATCCACCAAGAGCCGCGCTGCGCGGACGGGATCGCCCGACGAGAGCAGCTCCAGCCCGAGCGAGAGAGTGGCGCGCGCGTCCGCGAGCTGGTCGCGCACTTCGTCGGCGTCGTCGAGCGGCACGCGATTCGCGACCAGCGCCGCGTTGGCCGCGTAGACCACGGACTCCTCGGCGCGCTCCAGATCGTCACCGTCGAGCAGCTCGAGGGCCGCGTCGAGCAGATTGCCCGGGAGCGCAGCGAGCGCCTGCGTCGCCTTGTCGGGGACATGATGGCCGCGCGCTTGCGCGCCTTCGTGTCCCCTTTTCCGCGCGTAGAACGAGATCGCCTCCTGGAAATCGGGCACGCCCAGATCCCGCAGCCGCCCGTCGCGCCAGCGCCGAGCCGCCTCCTCCAGCTCGGCGGGCTGCTCCCAGCGCGTGGCTTCGATGAGGCGGCCGGCGGCGCCGTCGTCGCGCTGGTAGAGCGCCTCGATCACCTGCCGCATGGCGATGAACTCCGCCTCGCTCTGGAACTCGAGCAAAAAGCGCCGGTCGGGCGAGTAGAACGCCAGCGCCGGATTCTTCGGCTCCGGGTCCAGATCCTCGCCCAGGTCGTGCACCGTCATGCTCCGGCGGAGCACGAGCGCGAGCAGCTCGACATCGAGACCCGAGAGCTGCCCCTGGAAGCGCAGCTGCTTCTGCAGGCCCGCGCCGTCGCGCGAGAGCCGCAGCCAGCGCAGCACTTCGGAGATGCGCGGACCCTCGTCGCCGCCGCGCCACGACGACATGTCGACGAAGTGGCGGAACTGCTCGGGCGAGGCGAGCGCCACCACTTCGGCGGCGTCGTCGGGCCCGATGTCAAGGAGCGCGAGATAGAGATCCTCGGGCGGAAGCGATCGCACGAGCTTGCCCGGCTCGTCTCCGGAGAGGAGGAGATCCAGCTTCTGCTTCCCGCGCGTCTCCCGCAGCGCTTTGCGCAAGGCGCGCACGTCGAGCAGAGCGCTTCCATTGCCGGCTGCCATGAGAGCTCCAAATGCAGCGCGGCGCCCCCTGCTGCAGGAGCGCCGCGCCGGAAGGGTCAGAGATGCTTCAAGCTGCCTTGGTGACCTTGCCGGCCTTGAGGCAGCGGGTGCAGACGCGGAGGTGCGTGTGCGAGCCGTCGACCACCGCGCGCACGCGCTGGAGGTTCGGCAGGGTTCGCTTCTTGGTCTTGTTGTTGGCGTGGCTCACCTGGTTGCCGACCAGGGGACCCTTGCCGCAGACGTCGCACTTGAAAGCCATGAGCAAACTCCGAAAAAGGGACGCGTTGTCTGCCCGAAACCGGCGCAGAAGTCAAGCCCGGCCCGCCGTCAGACCGCGCTCACCGACTTGCGGCCCGAGAGGAGGAGGGCCTGTCCGGCGGCGGCGCGGGCGGCGACGATCTGGCCCTCGAGGCCGAACCCCGGATAGGTCGCTGCCGAGGCGAAGAGAGCGCGCTCGTGCGCATCCGAAAGCGGCCGCAGACCGATCGCCTCCGCGTCGTCGTGCGGGCGCAGGATGGGATGGCCTGGCGCGGGATTCAGATCGGCGGACTGGTGCACGATGTGGCGATCGAAGAAGGGCAGCACCGCCTCGAGCGCGCCCTTCACCGAGGCGAGCAGCCCCGGCCCGTCGGAGAAACCTGCGTCGGAGACGCGCGCCACCGTCAGCAGGCGCTCTCCGTCCGGCTCGCCCCGGACGCGGCGGGCAGGCAAGGTCGAGATGACCAGCGGGCCCATCGGGTGGCCGAGCAGGAGCGCGGCCTCCTCGAGCGCGAGCGGCAAACCTTCGGCTCTCACGACGTAGTGCGCGAGCGTAACCTTGCGCGCGACCGGGAGCGCGGCCTCCTCTGCAAGCTTGCGCTCGCTGCGTCCCCCTCCCTGCGCCAGCGCGGCGATGCGCTCGCCTCCGCAGGCCAGCACCACGCAGCTCGCGTGCAGCTCGGCATCGCCGAGGAGGAAGGTGACGCCCTTGCGATCGAGGCGGAGTTGCGCCGCCTCGCCGTCGACCACTTCGCCGCCGGCCTCGGTCGCCTTCTTGCGGAGCAGCTCGGCGAGCTGCGCGGCTCCGCCCCAGAGGCGCAGCGGGGCGCGGAACAGGGCGGCCGACTCGCGCGCCGTCGCTTCCGGAGCCGACTCGCCCGTCAGCGAAGCGGCGAATGGCGCCAGGGCAGCGAGGCAGTCGCCGACGATCCCCTCGGGCAGCACCGGAGCTTGCGGGACCATCTTGCGCACGCGCCTGCGCTCGAAGAATCCGCGCGCGGGCCAGGGCGGCGGCTCGAGCAGGAAAGCATCCCAGGGCCTGCCCAGTCCCTCGAGTGCGTCGAGGCCCGACTCGGCGTTGGCGGCCGCGACGTCGGACAGCTCGCGCCGCAGCTCGCCCTTGCGGCGCACAGGGTCCGACGGCAGCGAGAGCCGCAGCTTCTCGCTCAGAATCTGGAAGGCGCCCGGGACGGTGGCGGCCAGCCGCTGCAGATCGGCGGTCAGCCCCAGCTCGTCGAGCGCCCCCGCGGCCGCCGAGAGCTGGCGGAGCGGCGGGATCATCGGATGCGCCGCGGGCAGCAGCCACCCCTCGCTCTCGCGCGCGGAGGCCACCGGCACGAGCGGCACCAGCAGCACGCGCAGGCCCTTCTTGGCCGTCAGCGCGGCAGCGACGGCGCCGCCCACGTCGGGGCCGATCACCGCCACGTCGTAGACGCGCTTGCTGGCGGTGGCGAAAGCGGGCGGGGCCATCAGAGTTCGTCCTCGCCGCGCACGTCGAGGCCGGCCGCGACCAGCGCCGACGCCGTCACTCCGCGGCCTGGGGCGCGGCCCCGCGAAGTGCCAATAACGCGCGTGCCGCAAGAAGGACTGTTCTGCTT
>WNFM01028870.1_pt1 | contig 12250 bp, 11 predicted proteins | sample 5400271 | NCBI WGS metagenome assembly WNFM01 (sample SAMN13153352, study PRJNA577476) | soil metagenome | isolation source: 60 cm saprolite on Douglas fir-dominated hillslope | place: USA:California | collected 2013-09-17 | reverse complement strand
AAACCCCTAGCATACAAGGACACTTGGAAAGCTCCCTGCAAAATCCGACCCTTAATAAAGGATACGCTACAAATATGGCAAACCTCTTGACAAAACATAATTTATATATTAAAATAAATCTTAAGTTAAGTATTAAGACAAGTTTTCCTTTCAGAGAGGGCTCAATGATGAAGGTATCGAAACCAACAGTCCTGGACCTGCGGCGTATCAACCGCTCTACAGTCCTTCGGCGAATCTACCTGGATCGGTCGGTGAGTCGCCAGGAGCTGAGTGAACTTTCTGGTCTGAGTTCAGGAACGGTCACTAATGTGGTCGCAGAGTTGCTCCAGGAAGGGATCGTTATCGAGTCTGGCATAGAGGCATCGCATGGAGGACGACCTCGCTCAATTTTGACAATCAATCCACACTATGGGTACTTTATCGGCGCGGAGGTTGGTGATACGCTCATCCGCGTAGAACTCTTTGATTTGACCTTACACAAGTTGGGTGCCGTCGCGTATCCCGCGGTTCTCTCTGAGAATCAACCAGAGCAAGTGGTGGAGTACATTGACCAGGGAGTAAAAGCCGTACTGGCTGAATCAGGTGTTACGCTGGAGAATGTTCTAGGGATAGGAGTTAGTGTGGGTGGCATAGTCGAACAGGTTGAGCATGCCTTCGCCTACATACCGAGTTGGGGATGGCGGAGCGTGCCACTAGCCACTCTTCTCGAAGAACACCTCCACATGCCCATCTATCTTGAAAATGCGACTAAAGTCATGGCACAGGCCGAGAGTTTGTTTGGTGCAGGTCAAGGGTACGAGCATATAGCGGTTCTGCTTGTGGCAACGGGTATCGGCGCCGGCATCATTGCTGATGGTTCTCTCTACCGTGGTGCGGGCAATAGTGCTGGAGAATGGGGACACATGACTATCGAACTTGAAGGACGCCCGTGCCGCTGTGGCAGTCGTGGCTGCCTTGAAGCGTATGCTGGAGCACCAGGCATTATCGCAAGCTTGAGAGAAATGGCGCCACAGAGCTCACTTCTCCATGGCAACGACCAGGAGAGCACGCTCGCTGCCATTGTTGATGCCGCTAGAGGCGGGGACCCTGCTGCAACCCAGGTGCTCAAAGACACAGTCCACTACCTCGGTGCGGGTATCGCTAATCTCATTAATCTTTTCAACCCGCAACTCATCCTCCTGGGTGGATGGGTCGTTTTGCAAATCGGCGAGTACATTCTCCCAGAGCTTCGCCAGCGCGTCGAGCGCTATGCTCTCAAACAGCCGCTTTCCCTTACAAAGATCGATCTCTGTCAACTTGGTCAAGATGCGGTGGCAATGGGAGCAGCAACGCTCGTCCTGGAGCAATTTCTTACAACTACCGGAAGGCAAAACCCTTCCCCTCTGATGAGAGCACTGGCTTAGATCATGTGTGGGCGAGGATAGCACTGAGGAGCAACCGTTGAGAATGACCGACGACATTATGCAGCACACAGAAGAGGTTGAGAGCCTCCTGCCGCTTCAGCTAGTTGAAACGGGAGCTATATTGATGCCAGCATCACATGGTCGCAGCAAACATCTCTCACCCACGCCTCTGGTGGCAAAGAACCCCTCAGAGATCAAAGTGCGCTCGGATCAGCTCACCTCTAGAATTCTCCTGGGGCTGCTTGACGAGAAGAAATACACCAGACAAATGGGATATCATCATGCTGAATATACGCTGACCTTGCCGAAAGGCAGAGGCTACGTGTGTATTATACTTTCGCCCCTGAATGGGGAATCGTGGGACTATGTTCTCACTTCCCTTCATGTGTTAGGGGATGAGCTTGTTGACACGTTGCTTGTTCTTCTTGCTGTTGCTCTTGATGCCCACGGGACTACATATATTACCAATCCCTTTGCTATCACTCCGGACGATATCCTTGCGATCTGCCAGAAAAAGAAGTCCAAAGGGAGCTACTCTGCTCACCAGAGGCAGAACGTTATCGAGCAGCTGCACACCCTTGCACATGCCTCAGTACGTGCCACGCTTACACTGCCTCGTGCGACGCAAATTCACATTGAGAGCCCTATTCTTGAGATACTGATGAGCGGTCGATCGGAGGACCGTAAGACATGTACAGAGCACGAACCATGGCATCTCAAAATTGGGGACTGGGCAACGATGATTCCCGAACTACAGTACCAAACAGCTGTCATGTCACGTAGGGTGCTGCACTATCATGCCAGGGAGCAGAAGCATGAAAAAAGGCTGGGGCGCTATCTCACGTTGCTCTACCGCATAAACGCTTACAAAAATGAGAATCGGGTGAAAGTCTCGATGGGTGTGCTCTTAGAGCAAGCAGGGATCATGCCCGACCTTGATCATCCCGGGCGCATGCAAGAGGCGATTGAAAGCGCACTGAGACAATTGCATATCGATGGCGTGATCGGCTCGTTTACACCTCTAGTTGAGAACTCATCTCGAGGCAGAGAGATACAGAACCGTATCGAGCAGCATGCCTATCACTGGTGGGATGGCTATCGACGACAACTCTGGCTCTTTGAGCCTCCAGAGTATCTCAGGGCGGTTTACCACCGCAATTCGAGAAAGACGGATGTACCCGACTGAAAGGCGCGATTTCCCGACTGAAGGGCGCATTTCTCTGCTTGCTCCTTCTTCCCTTTAGGCCTGGTGGCTTATTCGGGAGTGCTGAGCTTAGTGCCTAATTATTATAAGCGCCAGGGCAGATGGGCAAGCCCTTCTAATATACTCAAGAGCAGGAGGACTGTTCTCATTTCGTAGGTAAGTTTCCGTAGACCAGGTATCGTAGGCAGGCTTCTGTAGATCAGACTGAGTGCGTTATTTTAATCTCTGATTTTCACACACCCAAAGGAGGCATTAAACGATGCAGCTTTTCTCCTCTTTTCCCTGGATGCGCCGCTCCGCGCTCCAGTTGGCCGTCATCAGCGTCGCGCTGGTGATTATTGCTTCCCTCGCTGCCTGTGGTGGAGGCCCCAGTTCGGGAACCGGCGTGACCTCCAGCGGTCCGGTCAACTTGACCATCTGGTCCTGGGTGCCTAATGGGCTTGAGAAGTCGGCCGCGCTCTTCACCCAGACCCACCCCAACATCCATGTCACAGTGAGGAATGTAGGCGCAGGTCCGCTTGAATACGACAAGTTGTTTACAGCCATTAAAGCCAATAACGAGCCAGATATGGCGCTGATGGAATACCAGTACATGCCAACCTTTGAGGCGACTGGCGCGCTCGTTGACCTGGCCCCCTACGGGGCGAACTCGGTGAAGAATCAGTTTGTGCCATGGACCTGGAGCCTGTCCACCCTCGGCAGTGCAGTCTACATGATTCCGTGGGATAGTGGCCCTATGATCATGACCTACCGTGCCGACCTCTTCAAAAAATACAATATCCCGGTACCAACTACCTGGGCCCAGTATGCCGATGATGCAGCCAAGTTGCATGCGGCCGACCCGAATGCCTACATGACCGACTTTCCACCCAGGCAACCCGGGGAGTTCATCGGGTTTGCATGGCAGGCAGGAGCTCGCTTGTTCGGCATCAATGGCCAATCCTGGCAGGTGTCCATCAATAGTCCTCAAGCACTACAGGTTGCCGCCTACTGGCAAGGTTTGATCAACAAGAAGCTCATCAAGACCGAGCCGGACTTCGCTAACGCTTGGATCAATGACATGCAGACGGGTGTGTTCGCCACCTGGTTCTCAGGCCCATGGGGCCTTGGAGCGCTCGAAGCACTTGTTCCAAAATCATCTGGAGCCTGGCGTGTCGCCCCCCTCCCTCAGTGGCAGGCGGGTCAAAGCGTTGATGGCGTCTGGGGTGGTGGCGGCAACGTGGTATTCAAGAGTTCGAAGCATCCCAAGGAGGCCGCCGAGTTCGTCCAGTGGGTTGCTAGCAATCAGCAGAGTCTTGACAATGTGATTAAGGCCAGCACGTTGTATCCAGCCGATCAGGCCGGATTAGATAACCCTTTTTGGAGCACTCCTCTGCCATTCATTGGCAATCAGGTTGTCGGGCCGGTGTTAAAGCAGGAAAGTGCGGAGGTGGATATCAATTTCCAGTGGGGGCCAACCACCAGCCAGGTCTACAACGACATAGGTGACAATTTCGCTAACGTGGTCAATGGTCAGGGTACACTGATGGATGCACTCAACGCGGTACAGCAGAGTACGGTCACTTACATGAAAAAGCAAGGCTTTAGTGTCAGCACTAGCTAGCAGGTCAGGAGTTTTGTGGCGCACAGCCAGGGCTGCTCTGGCAGTCCTTCGTAGAGCAGAGGAGATGGCGCAGTGTCGAACCACCTTCCTCCAAGAAGAACGATGAAGCGGTTCACCCTTCATCAGACCATCGCTCACGGTTGATAGAACACTTTGCTCGCCTTCACCTTCCTGGAGGACGTGAAGGTGAGCAAGAGATACTATGTAGTAGGTACAGTACAAGGAAGAGAGGAGAACGAGCAAATGGCTCTAGAGGCAACCCCGCTCGAGAAGTTACCATCTCAAACACACCGCATTTCACAGACCCTGCGGTCTATGGCCCTGGCACCCTATCTGTTTCTTTTACCCTTCGTGGTGTTGTTCGCGCTGTTTTTTATTCTGCCGATCATCTATGCGATCGACCAGAGCTTGTTCCGCTCCCAGCGGAGTGGCCTGGGACTGGGGGGTGCCACAGTCAGCTTCAACGGACTGGGCAACTATGTTGACGTCCTGCATGACCCCGGCTTCTATACGAGCATGGGACGGGTGCTGCTTTACGGCATCGTGCAAGTCCCAGTCATGCTAGTCTTGGCCCTCGTACTAGCCTTGCTCCTGGACTCGGCGGTGGTGCGCCTCAAAGCCTTCTTCCGGGTGGCCTTCTTTGTGCCCTTTGCCATTCCGGGCATTATCGCCGCTCTCTTGTGGGCCTTCTTTTACCAGCCGGTCTTCAGTCCAATCGACAAAGCCTTTCAGGCTCTGGGCTTGCCGGGGCCCGATTTTCTTGGGTCAGGGACGGTCCTCTGGTCGATCGCCAACATCGCGGTCTGGACCTACGCGGGCTACAGCATGCTGATCATCTTCGCCGCCCTGCAAGCCATCCCGACCGAGCTCTACGAGGCGGCCCGTGTCGATGGTTGTAATGGCTGGCGTGTCGCCTGGAGCATCAAAATTCCGTTGGTGGCTCTCTTCGCCGAGCCTCAAGTACTCTCGACGATCTCCAACAACATCTCCAATTCGTACACGCCCGTCTTCTATGCCTACACCACGGCCTTTAGCAACAACAATTACTACTATGCCGCCGCGCTCTCGGTGGTGCTGGCCGTGATCACCTGTATCTTCTCGTTCAGCGTCTTACGTGCCACTCAACGACAAGCAGGAGTATAACCACAATGAGTCAACAAACCGCTTCCGTCCCCATCCCGACCGCCCAGGAACTGGCGATCCCCAGGCAGGAGCGTCCGCGCCGCTTCAACCTGTCGAGTATTGGGGTCATGACCTTCTTACTCATCTTCACGCTCTACTTTCTGATACCCTTTTTCTGGTTGGTGGTCTCAGCGACCAAGAATGAGGGCGATTTGTTCGGCACCTTCGGGCTCTGGTTCGCGCCTAACTTTAGTCTGTTCGCCAATCTGCAGCAACTGTTTACCTACCAAAATGGCGTCTTTGGACGCTGGCTGCTCAATACACTGCTCTACGCCGGTGTGGGCAGCATCGTGGGGACCTTCTTGTCAGCCATGTCCGGCTATGCGCTGGCCAAATATGTCTTCCGCGGGCGAAACCTGATCTTCTCGATTATCCTGGGATGGATCCTGGTGCCTGCCACGACCTTGGCCCTGCCACTCTACCTGATGATGAGTGAGGTGGGGCTGACCAACACCATCTGGGCGGTGCTCTTGCCCAGCCTGGTCAATCCGTTTGGTGTGTATCTGGCCCGCATCTACGCGGCGGCCTCGGTGCCCGATGAACTGCTTGAGGCGGCCCGTATTGATGGGGCTGGCGAGTTCCGCGTCTTCGCCACCATCTCCCTTCGCCTGCTGACGCCAGCCCTGGTCACGATTTTGCTCTTCGGGTTTGTGGGCATCTGGACCAACTACTTTCTGCCGCTGGTCATGTTCAGTGATCCGAATCTCTTTCCAGTTACGGTGGGCTTACAGAGCTGGAATGTGACCGCCGCCAACGCCGGCACAGGTGGTCAGACGATTTACAATGTGATCGTGACCGGGGCATTGGTCTCCTCGATTCCGCTGCTGATTGGCTGTATTCTCTTGCAACGCTTCTGGCGTGGCGGACTTGGAGCCGGCAGTGTCAAGGGCTGATAGCACGAAGGAGGAATGGGATGGAGAACAAGAGTACACGCACACCAGCCTCAGCACACGAGTGGCCGTGGCTGAACACGTCGCTGCCCCCGGATGAGCGGTCCGCTCTCCTGCTCGCGCAGATGACGCGGGAAGATATATCGCGCCCATTTCCCGGCTCGGCGTACCAGCGCTGACCATGACCGACGGCCCTGCTGGCATCAACGTAGGCATGGCGACGTCCCTTCCCGCTCCCATTGGGTTGGCAGCGACGTGGGATCTCACTGCAGCCCAGCAGTACGGCGAACTGTTGGGCCGCGAGGCGGAGGCGACCGGGCACAATGTCTTCCTGGGTTCGTGTCTGGACATCACCCGCGTCCCTGTGTACGGTCGCCTGTTCGAGGCCTTCGGAGAGGATCCGGTACTCACGGGGTTGATGGCCGTTCGCTCGATCCAGGGCGTCCAGCGCCATCCTATCGTGGCCACCGCCAAGCACTACAATGTGAACACCCAGGAGGAGAATCGGCTGGTGATCGATGCTCAGCTCGACGAGCGCACGCTGCAGGAGATCTACACCCTTCCGTTCTTGCTGGCAGTACAGGACGGCCAGGTTGGTGCGGTGATGAGCGCGTACAACAAGGTCAACGGCGTCTACTCCTGTGAGAACCCTCACCTGCTGACCAGCATTCTCAAGCAGCAGTTGGGTTTCAAAGGCTGGGTAATGAGCGACTTCGAGGCGACGCACAGCACTGTCGAGGCCGCCAATGCAGGCTTAGACCAGGAGATGCCCAGCGCGAAGTACTTTGGCATCCACCTGCAGGAGGCGATCCAAACTGGTCAAGTGAGCCTGGCCACGCTCGATGACAAGGTACATCGCATCCTGCGCACCATGTTCGCGCTCGGACTCTTCGAGCATCCCGTCCAGATCAGCCCGTTGCCCGTCCAGGAGCACGGCAAACAGGCACGAGAGTTCGCGAGCAAAGGGATCACCCTGTTGAAGAACAGCGGGGGGCTGTTGCCTCTGTCGAGCCACCAGTTACAGTCAGTGGCTGTCATCGGTGGTGACGCTGGCAACTATATTGCAGGGGGTGGGAGTTCTCTCGTGAAGCCGACGTACTTGGTGAGCATGCTGGAGGGCATCCGACGTCGGATGGGCGAGGACGTGCAGGTTGAGTACGCAGAGGGCGTAGACCCGGCGTCCGCAGTCGACCTGCTGCCCGGCCCGCCACTGGTGCCATCTTCAGTCCTCACCCCCGCTGTCTCCGGCCCGCAAGTCCATGGACTGTATGCCGAGTACTGGACGAACACGCGCTTCGAGGGCGAGCCGCCACTGGTGCGCACCGATCGGCAGGTGGCTCTCAACCTCGGCTTCTTCAACTACAGCATCTTTAATGCGTCTTCGCTGAGGACGCCGGAGGAATTCAACAACGCCATCTCCGTGCGCTGGACGGGGAGCATTACTGCGCCAGTAACCGGGAAGTATACGCTATCATTGACTCACCTGGGGACGGCCCGCCTCATCCTGGACAGCCAGCTCCTCATCGATGATCCAGGCATCACCCTGGGTACCCACTCGGTGACGCTGCACCTGGTCGCCGATCAGCCTCACACGCTGCGGATAGACTATGCAGCAGATCGGCCTGAGCAGTATACCCCCGTTCCAGGGGAGCTTTCCATTGCTGGTCTGATTGGTAGCAAGGTGCGCTTCGGGTGGGAGCACCCGGCGGAGGCAGTCCCATCAGCAATGCGGGAGGCCTCCGCACTCGCTGGGCGGTCGGATGTAGCCATCGTCATTGTACGCGACTATCGCAACGAGCACGCCGACCTGCCGAGCCTCTCGCTCTCCAACGAGCAAGACCTGCTCATCCGCGTCGTCGCTGCCGCTAATGCACGCACAATCGTGGTGCTAGCCACCGGTGGCCCGGTCTTGATGCCGTGGCTCGACCAGGTCCCAGCGGTCCTGGAGAGCTGGTATGGCGGCCAGGAGCAGGGCAACGCCCTGGCTGACGTCCTCTTCGGTGACGTCAATCCGTCGGGCAAGCTGCCGGTCACCTTCCCGCGTAGCGACCACGACACACCGGTCTCCGAGCCTTCGCAGTACTCCAGGGAAGAACTCATCGCCTACTTCACTGAGGGTCTCGGTGTTGGCTACCGGGGCTACGACCAATTGGGGATCGAGCCACTTTTCCCATTCGGGTACGGACTCTCCTACACGAGCTTCGCCTACGCCCAGCTCCAGGTAGAACCCGAGACGACCGACGGCACCAGGGCCGTACAGGTGAGTTTCACGGTCACCAATATCGGGACACGTACAGGTGCGGAAGTTGCACAGGTCTACCTTGGACTGCCTGCCAGCACAAACGAGCCACCCAAGCGTTTGGTGGGCTGGGCAAAAGTTGTTGGTGGGCTGGGCAAAAGTTGAACTGGAACCAGGCGAGACCAGGGAGGCCAGCGTGATGCTGGACCCGAACGCCGCGTCGCGTCCCCTGTCCTATTGGAATGTCACCACGAATGGCTGGGAGATTGCGAGCGGCGACTACCAAATATATGTGGGGGCCTCCTCGCGGGATATCCGTCTCACCGGCACTCTGCACTTTCACCCCGTCAAGAAGGAGTAAGGCTGAAGCATGCCCTCTGATCAAAGCGCAAACATGTGTTGACTGGATATTAGAGAATCGAATTGATAGAGTAGGAACGACACGAATGACAGTGACCAACAGCACAGCAATTGTCGAGCAGTGGGGCATCTTCGAGCTGGAATTGCACGGGAGTGCCGAGGGCAATCCATACCAGGATGTGGAACTCACTGCTCAGTTTGCCTCGAGGTGGATGGATTTTACGATGGTGATGGAGTCTTTCGCATTCGCTTTATGCCCGATACGCAAGGAACCTGGCGTTACCGTACCCAAAGCAACCTTGACGAACTCAACGGCACGGAGGGAACATTGATCTGCGTCGCTCCCAGTCCGGACAATCATGGACCAGTGCGGGTAGCCAACACCTACCATTTCACCTACGCTGATGGAACGCCCTACAAACCGGTTGGCACTACGTGCTACGCCTGGACGCACCAGGGCGATGGGCTTGAGGAGCAGACACTGGCAACGCTGTGCAGCACGCCGTTCAACAAACTGCGCATGTGCATATTCCCTAAACACTATCTCTTTAATGAGAACGAACCGGCACTTTATCCATTTCCATGTCTGTCTCGTGGCTCCAGTACATGGAACTTCGGTCAGATAATGAAGGGAGAAGCCTCTAGAGGCTGGTCGTTTGACTTATGCCGGTTCGACCCTGCGTTTTTCCAACATTTCGAGCGCCGAGTGGCAGACCTGATGGCACTGGGGATTGAGGCCGATATCATTCTATTCCACCCCTACGACCGTTGGGGCTTTGCCGTTATGGATGCCGAGACGGATGATCGCTATTTGCGCTATGTAGTGGCCCGGCTCGCGGCCTATCGCAATGTCTGGTGGTCGATAGCGAACGAATATGATCTCTTGAAGCACAAAACCATGGCCGACTGGGATCGCTTCTTCCGCATCGTCCAGGAGCACGATCCCTACCAACATCTCCGCTCGATCCACAACTGCTTTGCGTTTTACGACCACGCCAAGCCATGGGTGACGCACCAGAGTATCCAGCCCACACGATGGTTGGACGTGAGGCAGACCCGAACCTGGCGCGAGCAGTACAGGAAGCCTGTAGCCGTCGATGAGTGCGGCTACGAGGGCAACATCTCGCAACACTGGGGGAATCTCTCAGCCGAGGAAATGGTCCATCGCTTCTGGGAGGGGACCGTCAATGGCGGGTATGTAGGTCACGGCGAGACTTACCTGGACCCGCAGGGCATCCTCTGGTGGGCCAAGGGGGGCACCCTGCATGGCCAGAGTTATCCACGTCTCGCGTTCCTCAGGCGCATCCTCGAAGACAGCCCTGCCACAGGCCTTGACCCGGTAGACGGTCTACTCACCTCCTGGTCCGAGTTCTCATGCGTTGGTCAGCAACACAACTACTATCTGACCTACTTTGGGCGGCATCAGCCGGCGCAGGTGGAGGTACATGTACCGGAGGGCGAGCAGTACAGGGGTGAAGTCATCGATACCTGGGACATGACCGTCACACTGCTGGAGGAAGCGATTGTAGATGGCGCAGTGGTACACCTGCCAGGAAAACCGAACCAGGCTCTGATCATACGACGCATCTACCAGTGAGGTAGGCGAGCGGGGCACCTTGATCGCAAGTGAGTCACATATTGCTACTTTTCACGTGTGTTAGACGTGCTTTCACTTTTCAATAGGAGGAGTGACATTACCCGAAAGGAGTTGCCGAATGCAAGCGAGAGATTATGTGTTTGGACGAGAAGACGTATGTAGGAGGGCAGAGTGATCAATTACGAATTTGGAGCAGGCATCTGGATGTTTCAGCAGTTTATCGACCGCTATGCGACGGACGCCTATGGGCCGCCGGTGGGTACACTGGAAGCGATTGAACGAGCGACGGCAGTTGGTGACATCAAGGTATTGGATATTAATTATCCATTTGCCGGTGAGGGAGTGACCGTCGCACAGGTACGTGAAACGCTGCAACGGACAGGGCTACGTGCTCAGGCCATCACCCCGCATCTCTACATGCGCGAGTTTCAGATGGGAAGTTTTACCAATCCAGACCCGGCGGTGCGGCGCAAGGCAATCGATTTGGGAAAGCGGGCCGTCGAGGTGGCACACCAGCTCGATGCGAAATATGTCAAGTTCTGGCCCGGCCAGGACGGATTTGACTACCCATTTCAGGTCGACTACAGGCGCCTCTGGGACAACTCCGTTGAGGGCGTTCGAGCGGTGGCCCAGACCGACCCTGGTATGCAATTCGCCATCGAGTACAAAGAGAAAGAACCCCGCACCCACATGTTTTTTAGTTCGGCGGCTCGCACCTTGCTGGCCATCGAGGACATGGGGGTGCAGAATGTTGGCATCGTGTTCGACCTCGGACACTCACTCTTCGCCAAAGAAACGCCAGCCGACGTGCTGCAGTTGGTGTCACGGCGGGGCAAACTGGTCAGTGTTGAGCTGAACGACAACTGGCGCAATTGGGATGACGATATGGCAGTTGGTTCTGTCCATCTTATCGAGACGCTCGAATTTCTTTCCGCCCTCCGTCAGATTCACTGGCAAGGCCCCTTGCTGCTCGATCAGTTCCCCTTCCGTGAGGATGCGATTCGTGCCGCCCAGGCCAGCATCAGGACGATTCGTGCGCTCGACAGTTTGCTTGATCGCCTTGATCTGGACGCACTCAGCGCGGCTCAGGAGCGGCAGGATGCTCTCGAAGTGCAGCGTATTGTCATGAACACGCTACTTGGTACGGGCATCACGGAGGTCTCGAGATGATAGATACTCAGCGGGGAGGTAGAGAGAAGGTAGAAAGGCTGCGCAAGCTGGCGAGTTCGGTGCGGCGCTGGGACCTGCAAGTTGTGCATGGGGCCAAGCTAGGGCATGTAGGCGGAGAGATGTCAGCCACCGACATCCTGGTGACGCTGTACTTCGCCGTGTTGCGCATCGATTCCAGCAGGCCAGACGATCCAGAGCGCGACCGCTTTATCTTGAGCAAGGGTCATTCCGCGGTCGCGCTCTATACAACGCTCGCCCATGCCGGTTTTTTCCCACTCGAAGAACTCAAGACGTTCGCACAACCCCTTTCGCACCTGAACGGGCATCCCGATCGCAAGAAAGTGCCTGGCGTAGAAACCAACACCGGGCCGCTCGGTCACGGTTTGCCAGTCGCCGTAGGTGCGGCGCTGGCAGCCAAGCTACAGGACAGTAGCTGGCGGGTTTTCGCGCTGACTGGCGACGGTGAGCTCCAGGAGGGCAGTAACTGGGAGGCGGCCATGTCGGCCGCGCACTATAAGCTCGACAACTTGACCGTGATCGTTGACCGCAACCGCTTGCAGCAGGGCGACTGGACCGAGCAAACGATGCACCTCGAACCGCTC
>WNFM01013835.1_pt5 | contig 12250 bp, 11 predicted proteins | sample 5400271 | NCBI WGS metagenome assembly WNFM01 (sample SAMN13153352, study PRJNA577476) | soil metagenome | isolation source: 60 cm saprolite on Douglas fir-dominated hillslope | place: USA:California | collected 2013-09-17 | reverse complement strand
ACAAATACAGCCTTTCGGATATTTCCGTTAAGCAGATTCAGTACAAGTTCATCACTGACTACGAGTTCTGGCTGAAGACCGTTCACAAATGCAATCACAACAGCACGATCAAGTACCTCACGAACTTTAAGAAGATCATTCACATCTGCCTCAAGAATGCCTGGCTCGATCGGGACCCGTTCGTAGGGTATAAAATGACGAAGCGCGAAGTGGAGCGGCCTTACCTGACAGAGGAAGAGTTGCAGATCCTTGCTTCAAAAAAATTCATGATTCCCCGCGTCGGCCAGATCCGTGACATTTTCTTGTTCTGTTGTTACACAGGGCTTGCCTATGTCGATGTTCAGAAATTGACCAATTCCGAAATTTCAACGGGCATCGACGGTGAAAAATGGATATTCACACACCGCCAGAAAACGGAGACCGCATCCCGGATCCCGTTGCTTCCGCCAGCAATTGAAATATTGGATCGCTACAAGGACCATCCCTATTGCATTAACAAAGACCGGCTTCTGCCCGTCCCTTGCAATCAAAAAATGAATGCCTATTTGAAAGAGATTGCCGACCTGTGCGGAATATCCAAGAAGTTTACCACGCACACAGCGCGGCATACCTTTGCAACAACGGTGACCTTGACCAACGGCGTTCCGATTGAAACGGTGAGCAAGATGCTGGGGCATAAGAATCTGAAGACGACGCAGCATTACGCGAAGATTTTGGACAGGAAGGTAAGTGAGGATATGAAGGCGTTGAGGGAGAAGTTTACGCCCAGGCCGCTGGTCAGCTCCGGGACCGCACTTGACAAGTCCAAACAGTGATGCGATGTTGTTGCTTGGACTGTTTAAACAATGTGGTAATTTTAGGAAAATGATGGGTATATAGGACATAGTTCCTACATACGATTGTTGGCGGGCATTTGAAAAATGAGAGAGAGATATAAAAATAAAGACAGAGTTTGGGACTATTGAGACAGCTCGATTGACTTTAGAACAATTTGACGGTGGAGATTCAAGAGTTACAATAGCGCTTGTGGACGGGAGAAAATTCATTGGAACAGACGTAGATTGGTTTCGGGGGCTGAGAACAATAAGGAGGGAGACTGACAAACTTGGAATTAAGATTTTGGTTCAAGGTAGCAGGCCTAACTGTTGGCCATCAGGGATGAGTGCTTCAATGAGTAATGGGACAAAAATCTACGAACGGGATTTGAATCGTGCCTCTGGGACATGGAGAATAGTTAACTCATTTGACGAAGCGATCGAATCTGAAATTGGAACCGTTGAGGACCAAGATGGTTTCAATTCAAAATTAGGCTGATTTTAAACGGCTGACAATACGTAAATGATTAGAAATAAGAAAACAGCTTGGGTTTTTGTAGCCTCAGTAGCTGTTAATGTCTTACTGACAATATTACGCGGCCGAAAGTTTAGTTTTGGCGAAATTCTAGGAGGCACATTGGGACTAATGCTTGCGCCATATCTGCTCGCATATCTAGTAAAATGGACATGTCAATTGTTTAAAATAAAATTTGAAGAACGGACATTCATAATTACATACACAGTTGGTTGGATTTTTCTTGTAGTGATAAATATTTTAGCCTGACTTCGGCACTGCGACCAACATTATGTTTATGCCAACTGCGGGTTATGCGTTAAATTAAAGTTTAGTTTTTATATTTCGTTTCGGCAGGTGGGACAAAGATAGGCTTCGAAATCCACAGCCGTCATAAACACGGGTCATTGTAAGCAATTTTTCAAATGAAGTCTTTCCCCACTTTTATGCTTGCCATTGTGACGGTTGCGTCGTTCGGACAAAAGAGTAACAGAACGGCAGAGCGGATTGACAGTATTTGTCTATCAATCGACACCAACAAGAATCTAGTTGAAGGAATAAGTGAGGGGACAGTTACGAACAAAAGAGGCAAAACAATCGGTGGGTTTGAAACGAGAGATCTTAAGGACAATGATGGACTCCATCGATTGAGATATGTGATGTCGACAGATCGAACTTATACCACCACGTATTACTACAAAGAAAAAAAGGTCATCAAAGCAATTGGAAGGATTGAGATTTGGGACTCCGATCACTTGAAGTTAATACACTCTGCTCAATACTACTTTGACAATGATGTCTTAGTAACCGCGACAGGCGAAATAAAGGAGTTCTCAAACAGTGCTCACTTTTTTGAAGAAGGACAAAAATTTCAAACAGACTTCTATGCAAACAAAAGGTGATTCGTAGGACAATGAAGACACTGACGACAATACTATTTTTAAGTGTTAACATTTGTTTGGGGCAAAAGCCCGTGGATAAAAAGTTTTATGTTGACGTTTCCCGGACAGACTCAATTGACATCTCTACAACTTATAAAGACAAAGTAAAGAGGGACTCAATCGCGGACAAGTACAGCAATTGGCATCAGCGTTCGAGAGCCCTTGAGAAATATCTGCTTGCCATTGAAAATCCTGGAATAACCAGAGACAAAAACGATTTAGTTGAGATTAAGCTTTTGAACGGAGAAACAATCAAGTTGAAACCAGATCCTAACAGTGATGAGACCGATTTCATTTTCGAGAATTACTTTAAACAATTGAAATTATTGTTGTTCCGAGTGCAATGGGGTGAAGGTAACAACTACGCAATAGTTGATTTAACAAATGGCAAGAGGACATACATAATCGGGCGACCGTTTTTCTCACCTGACAAGAAATTTATGATTGCAATAAACTGTGACATTGAAGCCCAATACTCAAATAATGGATTTGAACTATTTGAAGTTGCTAATCGGGACCTCAAGAAGATTTGGAGGTATGACCCGACAATCTGGGGACCAGTGGACCTGAGGTGGGTTGACAACTCAACTATGACATCTAAGAATCACGCACTGGACACCTTGGACGGGAAGATAAGAAGTACTTATACAAAGATTAAGGTGAAGCGAAACGCGCCATAGCAATTTTTTTTACACCATGGCGGCGATCGATGTTGCATTGCAGTTTTAGTTTATTATTTTCGTTTATCCACGTGGATACACAGCGGGTCGGGACAAGCCATTCGTATTTTATGACAAAGTTTACAACTAGAGGATGGTTAACCGTCGTCGCTCCAATAATGATTGTTGCTGGGATATGGGCATTCACTATCCTTTTTCAAGACATTGGAACCAAAAGCCAGGACAAAATCAACGCAATGTATTTTGTTGTTCCAATTATTGCCCTCGTATTCTTTGGACTGCCAGTTGCGATTTTATTGTATAAAAGGACAATAATCAGAGATAATGGAATGTGGACTATTTCTTATTTAATTCTTAAAAGGCAGGTCCAATTTCACGGAAACGAAATAGAAGAAATCTCAATCATTGAGAACGTAAGCGGACGAAGTGTTCCAACGCATGAAATATTGAGAATTAAAGTGCGTGAGAAGAAGAAAGTGGAGTTTTCTTCATTGGAGATTAGTGGTTACGCAAAACTCAGGGAATTAATGATTGAGGATTTTAGAGGCAAGCCGATAATTACTGAATTCGGACAGAGGCCAATAAAATAGTTCGTCTATAAAACTTAAATTATGTCAATGAATATTACAACCAAACTCAGTATTGACGACTACGTCAAGGTAAATTATCATTTGCTTTATAAGAAATGGGCGATAAAAGGAATGACCGGATTCGGAATATTTTTCATTCTGCTTGCGTTGATTACTCTCATTTCGGGTCCCAATTTTTCGTGGTTCCTCTTTATTTTCGGACTCCTTCTTACAGTTGGGCTACCGATTCAAGTCTATTTTACCGCGAAGCGCAATTTTAAGTCGGATCGAAGGATAGGTGAACAAATTGAGTATCATTTTGACAACCAGGAAATGCAGATTGTAGGAGAGTCTTTTAACTCACGTTTAACATGGGACAAGATCTACAGTGTTACAGAGAACAAGGACTGGGTATTGATTTGGCAAAATCGACAAATTGCAAACGTAGTTCCGGAAAGAGATTTCAAGGTTGATGACCTAGAATCATTTAAGGAAATAGTTCGAACTCAAAAAGGACTTAAAAACAAATTGAAAAATTAGAGACGACTGACAATGTTTGTTAGCGTTGACCAAAGGGCCATCGTGATTCATACATGGTACCGCCCATACCCGTAGGTTTTTATGAAAAACATCCTGTTACTTTTAATTATAGGCTCGCTTATCTCATGTCGTCAACCTGAGTATAAAGTTTGTAAATTCGAATCAAGCGATTCGCAGCTTAAGATCTATAATGACATCCTTAACGAGCTCGTCGAAAAGAGATTTTACAATGGCTATTTGGGTAAAGTGTCTTCCGGGCTTGATAAAGAATTCGGTGACTCAACGAATCCAGATACCGCAGCATTGCGAAAAGAAATAATACTCCTTCAAAACAAGATTTTTAATGACACGTCCAAATTCGAGACCATTTGCTATCGACCAACTTTGACTAGTGGTCCGTGGACACACTTCTATTCTACAAATCAGTATGACGCGGCCAAGGAATGGATCGAACTACGGGATCTTATGTCAACGTTTTCTGTAAACTGGAAAGCTGTTGCTGATACTCTCGCCGTAGCTCAGGAAAAATATTCACCGCAAGATTTCCAATTATGCACGTCAAAGATTATCCCATACCGCGAAAGGAAGGACTGCGGTATCGGAATCGTTAGTTTTTCAAAACTGTTTATGAATGACACCGGAACAAAAGGACTTCTCTACTATGAGTTCATGTGTGGAGGCAAATGCGGTATGGGCGAGATAATTCTCGTTGAAATGATAGCCGACCGATGGACTGTACGCAAGGTGAATCAACTTTGGATTTCGTAAACGGGCAAACTAATAAACCTTCTTAGCCTTGTGCACTTACAATGAAGATATACCTTTCGGACCAATCAAATCAATTTGAGAAACTACTTACCGACCTAATTAAAAAGCCGGTAATGCAGTATGACAGACGAAAACTAAATGAAAAAGTAACGACCATTGAAATTAACGCGGATAAGAGATTGGAGAAGTTGGCCCTTGGTTTCCTATTCGACTATAAAATATTCCCAGCGAACATAATGACCTTCAAGACGCAATGGGGAATGGAGAAGAGAAAAATGCAAGCTGGAGACACCATCCTTCAACAAGCGCTCATCCCGCCGACTAGGTTTTTTTCACAAAAAATAGTCTTTGGGGTAAGGATCAATAAAATCATTGACGAAGCGGACAGAAAAGGATTCAGTTATGAGACTATCGAAGGGCACGTTGAAAAGGGCGAATCTACTTTTACAGTTGAGCGAACCGCACAAGGGCTTATTTTCAAGATTCAGACATTTTCTGAGCCTGGCAATTTGCTAACAAAGCTTGTGGGTCCCATTTTTACGGTGCCATATCAAGCATATTGCACGCGGAAAGCCCTGGTGAATGTAAGACGGCAGATTGAATAGAGACCTATGAGAAAATCATTATTATTTATTTTGGCAATTGTTTGCTTCGAGGCCTATGGACAAGGGTGGACTCGATTCCGGTAATTAAAGACCCAGGAGAAGAGGAGGGTACAATGACCGAGACCGACATTGAGACGTTAACTGTTGTGACCAACAAGGCAGATATTGAAAAATACGGATATAAGGATTTGGACAAAATAATCTTTATCATAACGAAGGAGTATACGAAGAGGCCAAATGAAATAAAAAAGATCCCGACTGTAAAGCAAATGGAACGGAAAAGTGGGAAATGGCATTTTAAAGGTTCTTTAAATCCATACTCAGGACCATTCATAGACTATTTCTTCAATGGGAAGAAACAGGGTGAAGGGATTCTCAAGGAGGGACGACTTGAGGGACTCAGGACAGTTTACTATCAAGATGGAACGACAAGTTATTACCGAAACTATGTCAATGGTTTTGAGAATAGTGAGTCCAAGGAGTACTTTCTAAATGGCAAAATTCATCAGGAAGGTAAGTTCAAGAATGGAAAGGATGACGGTCTTTGGAAGGAATGGTATTCAACAGGCGATCTCAAAAGACAAACGGAATTTAAGGAGGGCAAGGTTCAACCAACAAAAGAAGACGAGAAGTTTCATTCCCTTTTCTCGAAAGGAATAGATTTGTTTAACGAAGGCAATTATACGGCCGCGGTGAAGAATTATAACAAGGCAATTGAGCTGAATCCAAACTACAGTGATGTCTATTTTCACAGAAGTCGGGCCTATTTATATGACTTTAAATTCGAAGAAGCCCTGGTTGACTGTGATAAAGCGATTGCCTTAGAGCCGTTATATATGGAGGCATACAGCAACCGGGCCTTTGTCAGGTTGAGAAAATACGAATTGAAGAATAGTAGAACCATAAGCAAAAGCAATGGGGTAACGGTACTAGCCGCGAAGGACCGGGTTGAGATTCCAAAAGATGAACTAGAGAAGATGTGCGCTGACTTAAATAAGGGTTATCAACTTGGCGACAAGGGTCCGATGATTCTGGATGCCATAAAAAACTATTGTAAATGAAAGCACCATTCCCAGTAATTTTGCAAAATCCATCTTGTTGCGGAATAACCGTGATTGCAGTTCTGTTTTTGAGCCTAACCTCATGTACTCAAACGAAGAAGGTTGAGATTTCAGAACCGGAAAAGATTGTGACAAAATTCTTTGAAACCTACAAATCAAACGGCCCGAAGGAGGCACTCGGTACCCTTTTGCCGACAAACAAATATATTTCAAGGGCCGTTGCAGATAGTGTTGCTATCAAACTTGAAAATTTGACGAAAGACTTGGGCGACTTTCAAGGAATTGAAAAAATAAGGGAAAGAAAATACGGCGAGGGCATTACCCTGTTGACTTACATTGTTAAGTACCCCCAACAGCCTTTGAGATTCAATTTCAAGTTTTATCAACCGGGAAATGGATGGAGAATACAGAACTTCAGCTACGAGCCCGATTTTATTGACGAATTGGACGAGACTGTTAAGCCATACCGACTGAAGGAGAACCTTGACAGGGAATAAGTTAGTCGGTCATTTTGGACGAAAGAGCCAGACTAGGAGCTTTAAAATCAAGCATTACCCTCCATCAAATGCAAGGTAGATTTCGATTAGAACCCGTCAAGGGTAAAATGAACAGCCCCAAGCGCCTACCCACCCTTCGCTGCCCTTGACTGAACCTAATCGAAATCTGAATCCGCATTTGCGAGGGTAAGGCATTGCCTGTAATGTTTGTCAGATTGCTAGATTAAACCCTGACTATGCAAATTACTTAAAGGTCTGTGGGAATTTCATTCAAATCGTGTTTTGACCGCAATTCAATTCAAACACAATTAAATCCTGATCCTGCAGTTGCCTTTTTTGGCTAGCCATTATCAATTCTGGCCCATTTTTGGGAAACAAAATCTTTGATGTTTTACGAATGTACTCCAGTAACCAACTAGGCATTGCCACTTTCTGAAAGTTGCAAAGCAGGCTTAATCAACCTTGATCCTTGTCCCTTCGCTATGACTGCTAAATTTCGGGGCATACATGCTTTGAATTGTGGTAATCCCATTTGAGAAGTTGCCTTTGTTACTCACTCGTAAGTCGTATTCGAAAACATAAACGCCCTTTGGAACGGAGTCAAAGAAGAAATTGGTTGAGGCATCTTTGGTACTTTGATAGTAGCCCAAATTATCCTTCCACTTATATTCGGAAAGGACGTCAACCGGTTCAAGGCCTGCGGCTCTCATGTCTTTCATGTGCAAGAACTCCATATCTTGATCTGCCTTCAATTCTATGCGAATTCGAACCAAACCTCCAATTGCAATTGGAGTGCTGGAGTCAATTTCAGTGAGTAACTCCCCTTTATTAGTTCGACTAACTAAAAATACTTTCTTTGACAGCTTGAGTGGAGTTTCCGCTGACGTGATTTTGTCAAGGTCCTCAAAATATTGCCAATACAATCCAGCCCAGGCAATACCATCTCCTTTTTTCGTAAATTTTACTTTGCCCATTTCCGGTGTCACAAGATTGCCAGTCCATGACGTCTTAAAATACCCTGTTCCGGCTTCTATCATTGACTTCGGACTCGGTGTCACTTTTTTGCCGCCCACGCTTATATCGACTTTGTCGTTTATTGACAACCATTCTGTCCCGTTCAACAACAAGGCATAGATTGCCTCTGTGGTAGCCTTGGTGCTCTCCCATTGATTGGCGCGCTTATTTTTTAAAAGCCAGATACGGAGATCCTCAACTGTTTTTTGCTGGTCGCTGGCTGATATTATCGTGTCAGCGGGTCCAATTTCAGCAAATGTCTCTATGAGCAGAGCCTGAGTTTCAACGGGGGCTTCGTTCCAGTACCATCCAGCTTTATTTTCCTTCCAAAACATTCCCATCTCCTCGCTATTGATACTATTTTCCTTCAGCGATCTTAAAATGTCGACTGCGAGCTTCTTGTTTTGCTCGCGATATTGGGTCAAAGCAATCATACCCTTGAGGTAAAGGTTGAAATTCTTCCAATACTTAGCCTCTTGATTTTGATAGTAGCTAACTGCAGGCATTAGGCTCTCAGGGAGCTTAATGTCGGAAAAGAAACTTCTCATGTACAGGTAATGAACCTGATCATTCCAGATTTGTTGCCGCTCCAAATATTCTTTCGCCAGTTGCGTCCCCTCCTGACTTGACTTTGCTTGCGTTTTAATGGCGTTTGCTCTTTCCAATAGCCTGGTGTAGTCCTTCAGTATCTCCGCGTCGAGGTAGCGAACGGCCTTGGTTATTGCCGGCACCAATTGATCTTTATCATTTACAACCTTCAGTGTCTTCAAATGACCAAAGCCACATGCACCGGAAAACCAAGTAAAGCCCCCGTCGGCCAATTGCATTTGCAGTAGTTTTTGGGACGTTGTTTGCAACTGACCCTTCATTGTGGTAAGGTCAAAAAGCAAGGCAATTCGCTTCTTTTGCTCAGATTCGTTTTGCGCATCGCGCAGCCACGGAGTTTCCTGGATGATTATTGATTTCAATTCAGGGCTTTTTTCAAGACTGCTAATTAAGGCATTGGAGGTAGCCCACTTGTCAAATACTTCCTTGATCCTTGGATTTTCATTTGTGACATAACCTGCAAGGGTATTTGCATAATACCTTGAGAATGTTTGCTCAGAGCATTCGTACGGGAACTCAATAAGATAAGGGAGTGCTTGCACCGCAAACCATGCAGGATTCGACGTGACTTCAAGAGTCAATTGATGGTTTTGCAGCGTGTTGGATGAATTGCTTTTTAGTTTTTCTAAGGTAAAAGATTTTGTTTCTCCTGCCCGAATAAACATCGGCATCGTCTCAGTAACCAAAATCCGGTTTGAAAGAACGGGCAGCACATTCTGCTCCCCATCGCTAAAGTTGCCAGCCTTTGCCACGACCTTGTATTGTACGGCATCAACGCCTGTAGGAATCTTTAATTTCCAGGATACTTGAGCGTTTCCTTTGGGACCAACTTTAAACGCCTGGTTTTTGCCGGTGTTTTGAAACGATTGATCGAGTGACTCGCCGGTAAGTGCATTTGTTAGTTGTAGTGCCGTAGTACCTTGAAAGTCATTTCCAGTGAGATTGATGATTTTGGTGGAAAAGAGAATCTCATCACCCGTTCGCAGAAATCGAGGTGCATTAGGAGTAACCATGAAATCCTTTTGCGTTACGGCGGTTAGTATTTTGATTGTCGATTCGAGCTCCCTGTTGTGTGCCAATAATTGGAGTTTCCATCGGGTAAGAGATTCCGGGGTAGTGAACGTGAACTGTACCCTTCCATTTTCGTCGGTGGTGAGATGGGGAAAGAAAAAGGCCGTCTCATTGAAATTCTTCCGCGCATTAACTTTTGCTAATTCCTCGTCAAGCTTTTTTTGACCGGATTTTGTAGTAATAATGATAACTCCGTTGGCAGCTTTAGAACCGTACAGTGCCGTTGCCGCTTCCCCCTTCAACACTTGAATTGATTCAAGATCATCCTTGTCTATCTTGGATGATTCTACGATTACGCCATCAACTACATAAAGAGGATTCGAATCATTTCCCAATGTGGAACTTCCACGTATCATCAATTTTGCTGCGCCGCCCTGGACCCCCGTAATTTGGACGCCAGCCACCTTGCCGCTAAGCACTGAGTCATCTAGAACGAGTACAGCCCCGTGTAAAAATCCATCGCCATTCATTGTGGTTAGGGTACTGATAGAGTAAGATAAACTTTGCTTTGAGGTAGAAACTCCGAGAGCAGTCACAACAACTTCGGAAAGCTGTTTTACATCTGCTGCCAGGGTGACGTTCAAAATATTCTTGCGGCCTACTTTAGCTTCCGCAGTCGAGTAGCCGATAAAACTAAAAACAATTTCATCTCCTTTGTCCGCCTGAAGAGAGTAATTCCCATCTGTATCAGTAACCGTTCCGGTTGTTGTCCCTTTAATAAGAACGTTTACTCCGGGAATTGGGGAGCCGTCCTCATCGCTGGTGATCCTACCCGAGATATAACCTTTTTTTAATTTTTTATTGCTGGATTGCGTAACCTTCGAATTGTTAAGGGAATCATTCGAAATTGAGAAAATCCTGTCAAGATACCATTGCTTTATGGTCCTGTTGTTGGTGATGCTAAACCCGAAATTGTCGAATTGGTCAAAGTAAAGTCGGGGGTGAAAGTAGTACCTGGAACTTAGGTTTCTGATAGTGAATTGCCTAATACCGAAACTTTCGTCGAAGGACATTCGACTTGAGCTATAGTGATAACGCTTCTCAATCGGGTCAAACGTCCACTCATGTGGTTTAAATTGATCAAGGGATGCGTCATACATAGAAGCCAATACCTCCGCTTCCTTCCTTAATGGGTCATTTCCAGTAATCTCAAAGCTCCAAGTTTCTTTCGCCCCCGGTTGCAACTTGTCTTTAAACGTGATGGTTTCAATCTCCATTTTGCCTTTTTCAATGTCCACCATAATCCGGTCTGTACCTTGAAAATAGGTATTGAAATTCGCGCCTCCATAATGAATCATAAGGCCTTCAGTATTGTCGGCAGTAATTGGTATTTGGATTTCAGAGTACTTGCCGGTAAGATGCTTTACATAAGTCTTTACTATTTTGCTGTTCTGTTCTAGATCAACTACTACCGAAATGTCCTTCGAGGCAGAGCCTATTTTGACTTTGGCAACATCGCCGACTTTATAGCTGGGCTTATCAGCCTCAACGGTCAACATCTTATTGTCTGCCACAACGTTGTTACTGGGATCAAATAACTCGAACTTATGCTTCGCCAGAATTTGATTACCTGCTTCGTCTGTGGTTGTTAACTCAATGAAATAGCTGCCAAGTTCCCAGGACTTATCAACTTTGAATTTGACTTCACCTGAAATGGACGTATTAAAGGTGAGCTTGGCTTGCAATTTTCCGTCTTCCAATTTTTGGCCCTCCAGAGCATCCCCATAAGGATCGTTTGGAAACAAGCTCGCGAACTCCTTCTCGTTAATCTGCTGCAGGTCTGGTGCTGGACATGGCCGAGGGCGCTGTGGATTTACAGGGGATTTCAATTTATAAATGGTTAGTGCACCCTTGGATGGAATTGGCTGAGAGTTTAAGTTTTCGGTCACGACAGTTATCGCGTGTTCACGTGTTTGTCTGTTAAACGATGAGGGGGAGTTGATCTTGGCAACCATACTATGGTAGCCAACCTTGACTGTGGCGGTTGAACTTCTTGTCTCGCCGTTTATATCAGTCACATCCGCGGAAATCTCAAATTCGAATACAGGTAGTTCATCTTTGGACACCTTCTCGTCCGGAGTCGACATGAACTTTATAGTAAAATCACCTACTGAATCCGTAACGGCTTCGCCATGCTCGATTTCTTGTTCACCGGAATATGTATTCCGCCGATTCCAATAATACCAGTTAGGGTAACGGACGTTCCTTTTTATGGTGTAACTTATCTTTGCCCCTGAGACTTTGGCACCACTAAAGCTTGCAGCGCTTCCGCGGACCTGAATGGAATCATTGAGTTTAAACGTCTCCTTGATAGGTTTGAATGAAATCTCGAATGTTGGCCTTTTATACTCCTCAACCGATATGGTTAGTTCGCTTTCGAAGAAGTCATCCAGTTTATCATAGAACTTGCTATCATCTTCGTCATCTTCGTCTGCTGTGATGGTGTATTCGCCAGTCAGTCCGGCTGAGGGCAGTTTAAATTCACCACTAAATGATCCGAACGAATTTGTTTTCAATCGGAGAGATCCGACGTCCTGGGAGTTAACATCCTGAAGTGAGACCTCTATGT
>WNFM01346900.1_pt3 | contig 12251 bp, 8 predicted proteins | sample 5400271 | NCBI WGS metagenome assembly WNFM01 (sample SAMN13153352, study PRJNA577476) | soil metagenome | isolation source: 60 cm saprolite on Douglas fir-dominated hillslope | place: USA:California | collected 2013-09-17 | reverse complement strand
CGCCGAACCGAACCGGCGCTACTGCTCAATCCTGATGTTGGCGGCCTTGGCGACTTCGCCCCACCGTGCAATATCGGCGGCGAGGATTTTTGCGAACGCGTCCGATGAGTTGCCGACGGTATCGATGCCGAGCGGCTTCAGGCGGGCGATCACGTCAGGCAATCCGGCGATCCGCATCAACTCGCCTTCGAGTTTTTTCACGATCGCCGGTGGCGTACCCTTCGATACAAAGATGCCGCTCCATAGAACAGCGTCGACATCCGCGCCGGCCTCCTGCAGGGTCGGCACATCAGGCAATTCTTCCATCCGCCTGGGTGCGGCGACGGCCAGCGCCCGCACCGTGCCGCTCCTGACCTGCGGCAATACCGGGCCTGCATCGGCAATGGTCGTGGTGACCTGGCCCGATACCACCGCCAGCACCGACTCGTTGGCGCTCTTGTAGGGGATCACCTGCATCGGCGCGCCGGTCTTCTGCTTGAACAGTTCGGTCACCAGCTGGAACGAAGCCGATGAACTCGCATAGTTCATCTTGTCCGGATTGGCTTTGGCGTACGTCACCAGTTCCGCCGCCGATTTGATCGGCGATGAGGCGTTGACGATCATGATCAGCGGAAACGAGCCCAGCTCGGAAACCGCGACAAAGTCGTTGATCGCGTCATAGGGCAGCTTGGCGTAGACGGCCGGATTGATCGAGATGCCGCTGGCGCTCATCAGCAGCGTGTAGCCGTCGGGCTGCGACTTCGCGACATATTCGGTGGCGACGATGGCGCCGCCGCCCGGCTTATTTTCGACGATCACGGGCTGGCCGAGGCTTTCGGACAATTTTTGTCCGAACACGCGGGCGATGATGTCGTTGCCACCGCCGGCTGCGAATCCGACGATGATGTGGATCGCGCGGCTCGGATATTTCGAAGCGTCCTCCTGCGCGCGGGCAGGTGCGGTGAGCAGCAGCCAGCCAAGGCACGCCGTCGTCAGAAAATTCCGGCCGGGCGTTCGCATGCAATCGACCTCTCAAAAATAGCAATAAAACCTAGAGCGGCGTCACCTTGATATGCAAGACGGCGGCCTTGCCGTCATCGAGCGCGGCAAGCGCGCGATCGATGGCGGCTGCGAGTTCGTCCGGCTCGGTGACGCATTCGCCGTACGCGCCGAACGCTTTGGCGACGTCGGAAAAATCCCGTCGTTCGCCCTGGCGGCCCGACGTCAACCGCGATTGGAACTGATCGGTTTCGGCCGCGATGCCCTTGGGGTAGACCCGCTGCACGGCAGATTTCACCGCCTGCCAGCCGCCGTTGTCGAGCACAATCGTCAGAATCGGGATCTGGTATTCCTGCGCGACCGCATAGACGCTGTCGGGCGAGGAGAAATGAAAGCCGCCGTCGCCGATCACCTGCACGATGCGGCGGCCGGGCTGCGCGAGTTTTAGCCCCAGCGCCATGCCGCCGGAGAACCCGAGCCCGCCGCCGGCAAGGCCGACATAACTCTTCGGCCGGGTGCGGGTGACGTGTTCCTGCAGGACCGGCCCGTTGCGGATCGCCTCGTTGAGGACGACGTCGTCAGGCGAAAGCTTTCCGCTGAGTGTTGCGAATACGTAAGCGGGGTTCAGTGCACCTGACACCCCCTTGTTGGCACCAGCCGTTGCGCGTCGCTTGGTTGACGCCTCGCGGGCGTCGCTCCAGCTGGCGATGCGCTCCGTGACGCGCTGGCGATAGGCGTCATCGGCGCTGGCTTCGACCACCTCTAGCACCTGGTTCAACACCGTGGCGCAATCGCCCTGAATCCGCATGTCGGTGGCAAAGCCCCACATCGGAAAATCCGCTTTCAGCGGATCGATATCGATCTGGATCCATTTGATCGCGTTCGCGCGTTTGGCATATTGCGGCACGAACGGCACGTCGGAATCGAGCAGCAGGCCGAGATCGGCGTGCTCCAGCAGAGGCAGCGGGTCGGAGCCGGCGAAGCACGGCGAGTCCTGAGGGATGTTGAGATCGATCGAATTGAATTCGGCGACGCGGATGCCGCAGGCCCGCGCCAGCCGATTGAGGGCGGCGACCGCTTCCGGCTTGCGGCCGAGATAGGCCGCGAACGCCACCGGGTTCTCGGCCGCCATCAACGCCTCTGCAATCGCGTTCGCTCGCGCCGGCTCGACGCCGCCCGCATGCACGCTGCCATAGCGCGCCGCCGGATAGGCCGGCATGGCGGTCTCGTCCCATTCTTCGGCCAATGTCTCGCGCGGCAGCATCATGTAAACGGGGCCGGGCGGGTCGCTGTGCGCAAAAGCGCCGGCACGGGCCAGCGCCTCCTTCACCACCACGCCGGACGGTAGCGAATATTCCCATTTGACGTAGGGGCGAACGATGCTGGCGATGTCGAAGGGGTCCTGCACGAAATGCACGTAGGTGTCGCGCGAGCCGGTCAGTTCGCCATGCAGCGTGTGCGGCGCGCGGCCGGCGAACAGCAGCACCGGCAGGCGGTAGCGGAACAGATTCTGGATCGCCATGCAGGCGTTCGCAGTGCCGGCGTCGACATGCACCAGCACGGCCTGGGCGCGTCCGGTTGCCAGCGCATAGCCGCCGGCCATGTGCACCGCGACGACTTCGTGCGGGCACAGGATCACTTCGGGATGCCGGCGGCCTTCCTTGTCCCAGCGCGCCATCTCCTCGATCAGCGAAACATGGTCGGTGCCGAGATTGGCGAAGATGTATTCGACGCCGAGATCGACCAGGCCCTCGAGGAAATAATGTGCGGTGCTGTAGCGGCTCATGTCATCGCTTCTCGGCGACGAACTTGTTGCGCAGGGTGCCGATCCCGGTGATGTCGATCTCAACGACGTCGCCGGCCTTGATGTCGGGGGAGGCGCCGTCGGTGCCCATCCAGATCACGTCGCCGGGCCACAGCGTGAAGTACTTAGTCAGTTCGACGATGAACGGCACGACGCCGAAAATCATGTCGTTGGTGTGGAAATGGCCGGTCTGCTTGCCGTTGACGCGGATGGTGGTTTCCATCTTGTCGAGGTCGACGTCGGTCTCGATCCACGGGCCCATCGGCTTGAAAGTGTCGGCGTTCTTGGAGCGCCACAGCCCGCGATCGGCCTTCTGCCAGGTCCGTTCGCTGACGTCGTTGCCGATGGTGTAGCCGAACACGCAGGACATCGCATTGGCCTCGGTGAGGTGTTTTGCCTTCTTGCCGATCACCACCGCGAGTTCGCCCTCGTAGTGAATCTTCTCGGTCGCGGTGGCCGGGATCACCACGTCTTCGTCATGCGCGATCAGGGCGTTCTGCGCGCGATAGCCGATCTCTGGCCTATCCGGCACGTTCGGCACGGTGCCGGCCTTGTCGGCGGCTTCCTTCAGGTGCTTGAGGTAGTTCAGGCCAACGCAATAGAAGGTGCGCGGGATCAGCGGTAGTTCAATCTTCACGTCCTTCAGCGCATGGGTCTGCGCATTGCGCTGCCACTCGCCAAAGGGATCGCCGTTGACAGTGACCACCTTGTCGCCCTCGACGAGGCCCCAGGATGTTTTTCCGGCGGCGGTGAATTTGAGCCAACGCATATGGTTTCCTCTTGTTATTCTGCCGCTGCTTGCGGCGGGGTTTTCCAGGCGCCGGTGGCGGGACGCCGCAGACCGAGATTTTCACGCAGCGTCTTGCCGGTATAGTCCCTGTGGAACAGCCCGCGGCGCTGCAGTTCCGGCACCACGTGCTTGACGAAATCGGCGTAGGAGCCAGGCACATAGGTCGCCGCAATCACAAAGCCGTCGCAGCCGCGATTGACGAACATCTCTTCGAGCCTGTCGGCGATTTCCTTCGGCCCGCCCACCATGGCGTCCTGGGTCTGGCCGCGGCCGGAGAAGGTGATGAAGTCGCGCGTGCTCGGATTTGGCTTACCTGACGTCTTGAGCACGCCGTCGCGGATGCCGAGCATGCCTTGCATGCCCTGAAGCTCTTCGGTGGTCAGCGGCTCGTCGATGCCCTTGGCGGCGAAGTCGAAGTTCAGTCCCTCGGCCAGCAGCGACAGCGCATCGATCTCCAGCGGCAATTTCCCGATCAGCGCCATCTTGTCTTCGGCTTCGGCTTTGGTGGCGCCGCACACCGGTGTGGTCAGGTTGCAGAGAAACATCTGGTCGGGATCGCGGCCAGCCTTGGCGGCTTCATTCCGGATCGCGTCATAACCCTGCTTGGCGCTGGCGAGATTGCGCGCCGCGGTGAAGATCACCTCGCCCCACCGGCCGGCGAAACGTTGCCCGCGGCCGGAGGCGCCGGCCTGGATGATGACGGGATGGCCCTGTTGCGAGCGCGGCACCGTGAACGGGCCGCGTGACTTGAAAAATGCCCCATTGTGATCGAGCCGCTTCACCTTGGTCGGGTCGGCGAAGCGCCCGCTCTTCTTGTCGACGATCAGCGAACCGTCTTCCCAGGAATCCCAGTGGCCGAGCACGACTTCCATGAACTCGTCGGCGCGGTCATAGCGCGGATCATGGTCGAGGTGCTGGGCGCGGCCCATATTATGGGCTTCGCCATCGTTGACCGAGGTAACGACGTTCCAGGCGGCGCGGCCGTCGGTCATCAAATCGAGAGTGGCAAAGCGGCGTGCGACATCGAACGGTTCGTAATAGGTGGTCGAACAAGTCGAAGCCAGTCCGAGCTTGGTGGTGACCATGCCCATCGTGGTCAGCACCACGATCGGGTCCATCTTCACGCAGCGGATGCCGTATTCCACGGTATGGGCGTGGTCGTTGCCGTAGCGGTCCGGCATCGCGAGGCGGTCGTCGAAGAACGCCATGTGGAATTTTCCGGCTTCGAGAATCCGGGCGATCTCCTGGTAATAATCGGCCGACATCGAATCGTCGCGCGATTCCGGGTGACGCCAGGAGCTCGGCAGGTTGGTGCAGTTCTGCGCCTGCAGGAAGCCCACCATCGCCATTTGCCGTGTCATGTTGTTCTCCTTGTGCGGGCGGGGTTCATTTCAGGTCGAGTTCGGCGGCGAGTTTGTAGTCGGTGGCGAGCGCCTTCAACTTGTCCCAGGTGGCGTCCTCGATTTCGATGCCTTCGGCCCTCCGCTTCTTTTCACGGATATATTCCAGCTCGCCCGGATAGAACACGCCGGAAGATCCTTCCGACAGCGGTGTCGATTTGAGATAGCGCGCGAACTCGCCGACTTCCTTTTCAAAATCCTTCAGCGGCCGGAACGCGGCGACGTTGAACACCGCCATGAAAGTTCCATCGTTGTGGCGGCCGGTCGGCTCGACGCCAAAACCGAGTCCGGTAAGAAGACCGCACAGCACCTCGACCATCGCGGCGAGCCCGCTCCCCTTGTAGCCCTCGCTGCCGCCGAGCGGCAGCAGCGCGCCGCCCTTGCGATATTGGGTGGGGTCGGTGGTGTGCCGGCCCTCTGCGTCGATAATCCAGCCCTGCGGAATCTGTTCGCCGCGTGCGACCGACAGCGCGATCTTTCCTGCCGCTACCGCCGACGTCGCCATGTCCAGATAGAAGGGAGCTTCAAGGTCGGACGGCACCGCGATCGAGATCGGATTGGTGCCGAGGCGAGCCTCGCGGCCGCCGAACGGGGCCACGTGCTTCGGCGAACGGCCGGAATCCGCGGCGGCAATCCCGATCATGCCGGCCCGCATCGCCATCATCGGATAGGCGGCAAGCCGTCCGACATGGCTCTGCCGGAACACGGTGCAGGCCGCGACGTTGGCGGTTTTCGCCTTTTCGATCGTCATCGCCATTGCCTTGGCGTTGACGTGAAAGCCGAACCCCCAATGGCCGTCGATGACCGTCGTGGTCGGCGATTCCTGTACGACGGTCCACTTCGCGCCGGGCACGATGTGCCCGGCCTTGACGCGGTCGATATAGGTCGGAATCGCAATCACCCCGTGCGAGTCATGCCCGGCGAGGTTGGCGTTAACGCAGCCGACCGCCACGGCGCGGGCTTCCTCTTCCGATGCGCCAGCCGCCCTGAGCAGCGCCGCGCCGATGCGCGTGAGACGGTCGGCCTGAACGATCGGCATGGGATTTCCTCTTTGGATGCCCGCGCGAGCGGCGGGTCTTGCTTTGTTGCAGTCTTGCTTGTTGTTCGCACGGCATGGTCTCAAAGCGGTGGCGTGAGAGCAAGGGCAGAATGTCCTGATAGCCATGCCGCAGGACGTGGTTCGCGCGCCGGGATTTCGTCAGGCGGAACCGATGTGGCGGTGCACGGAATTGCCGGCCTGGCGCCTTACGCGCCGGCGAGCTGTACCAACAGAACCTTAATTTCTCAGTGTTTCTGCGGAGGCCGTTCGCCGGGCATTTACTCTGAATCGCATCTTCGGACCGCCAATAACGTCCATTTAGGCGTCTTCCACGCATAAATCTCGCGGGGGCTGGCCCGTATTGTCCGCAGGGAGCTTGGGGACGTTGAAGACCGAAATCGCGCGTACGTTTGCGGCGTTGAATGCCACCAACGAAGCGATCCTGTACGCAAAATCACCCGAAGAACTGTACCGGAAAATCAGCGAAGCCGCCTTCTTCAGCGGCGACTTCCTGGCCTCGGCGATCTTTCTGCTGGAGCCGGGCACCGACCTGCTGCGTTTCGCGGCCGGCTGTGGCGACGATATCGCCCGCCTGCGCAGCATCGATATTTCGATCGTGGCCGGTACACCCGAGGGCTCGGGGGTCTGCGGGCAGGCCTTTCGCGACCAACGGGTCATCGTCAGCAACGATTACCTCAACGACACGCGTTCGACGGCCTGGCGCGACGGTGCCAAAACCGGGCAGGTCGGTGCAGCGGCGGCGCTGCCGCTGACCTGCAATGGCCACAGCGTCGGCGTGTTCCTTGTTACCCGGCACGAACCGGGTTCGATCAATCGCCAGATCATCTCAATGCTGGAGCGCGTGTCGGCGAATGTGTCGTTCGCGCTCGACAATTTCGACCATGAAGCCGCGCGCAAGGACGGCGAGCGGGCGATGCGGCGGCTGAACCGGATGTTCGGCGCCATCAGCGCCACCAACGAAGCTATTCTGCGCGCCAAGACCGAACAGGAGCTCTATCAGCGCGTTTGCGATGCCGCCGTCTACAGCGGAAAATCCGTCGCCACCGCCGTGCTGCTGGCCGAGCAAGGCTCGACCTGGCTGGAGCCGGTCGCCGGCACCGGCGAAAGCCTTCATCTGATTACGCGATCGCGCTTCTCGATCGACCCCGATAATGAATATGGCAAGGGAATTTCCGGCGAAGCGTTCCGGACGCAGCGCCCCTGCGTCAATGACGACCTGGCGGCATCCGTGCAGGGTGGACCCTGGCAAGAGGCTCAGCGCGAGACCGGCGTGATGGCCTGTGTGGCGGTACCCCTGACCAGGGGTGGCCGAAGCGTGGGCGTGCTGCTGTTCTTTATCAGCAAATCCTGGGCGGAAGACGAGGAGATCATCGCGCTGCTGGCGCGGATTGCCGAGAACGTATCCTTTGCACTCGATAACTTCGAGCGCGCGAACGAAAAGTCTGTTGCCGACCAGCAGCAGGAGCGCCTAACGCGCATGTTCGCGGCGCTTAGCGCCACCAACGAGGCGATCATGCGGGCGAAGTCCCGCGCCGAACTGCACGAACTGGTGTGCGAAGCCGCCGCCAAGGGCGGGCGCTTCAACTCGACCAGCATCCTGCTGGCGCGACCGGATAACGACTATCCAGACATGGTCGCCGTGGCCGGACCGACCGCCGAAAACATGCGCCGGGTGAAGGTTTCTTTCAGCGCGGCTCATCCCGAAGGGCATGGGCTGTGCGGAAACGCGTTTCGTTCCCGGCAGGCTTGCGTCGCCAACGACCTGCGCGGTGACGCGCGAGGCGCAAAGTTTCAAAAGTTCATTCTCAGCGACGGCGCAAGATCGGGTGCAGCGTTTCCGCTGTTCGTTTCCGGCGAGCCCGTTGGCGTGATGTTCTTCATCTCCGCCGAAGCAGATACGTTCACGCCCGAGTTCGCCGAATTGTTGCAGCGGCTCGCCGACAACGTATCGTTTGCGCTGGAGAGTTTCGATCGCGCCGACGAGAAGGCGAAGACCGAAGGGCAGAAGGAAGGCCTGGCACGCATGTTGGGTGCGCTTAGCGCGACCAACGAAGCGATCGTACGCGCAAGGTCGCGCAGCGAATTGTTCGAACTTGTGTGCGAAGCCACCGCGCAGGGCGGCAAGTTCACCTCGACCTCGATCGCGCTGATACGGCCGGATAGCGACTATCTCGACGTCGTGGGCGCTGCGGGGCCCACGGTGGCCAGCGCGCGCCAGGTGAAACTGTCGATCAACGAAGCCCATCCGGAAGGGCGCGGAGTCGGCGGCCGGGCGGTGCGCTCGCGACGGCCCAGCATCATCAACGACTATCTTGCGGACCCGCTAAGTCAAGCGTTTCACGCCAGGGCGCGCAACGATGGCGCGAATTCCGGCGCCGCCTTTCCCTTGTTCGTGCAGGGACGGCCGGTCGGCGTCATGGTCTACATTTCCGAATTGTTGCAGCGGCTCGCGGACAACGTGTCGTTTGCGCTGGAAAATTTCGACCGCGCCGACGAGAAGGCCAGGACCGAGGAACAGAAGGAGCGGCTGGGGCGGATGTTCGCGGCGCTCAGCGCTACCAATGAAGCGATCATGCGGGCGAAGTCCCGTACCGAGCTGTTCGATCTGGTCTGTGCTGCGGCCGCCACCGGCGGCAAATTCACCTCGACCACCATCGCGCTGGCTAAATCCGGCAGCGACTATCTCGAGGTCGTCGCGACCGGCGGACCGGCTGCCGTCAGCGCCCGCGCGGTCAAGATGTCCATCAACGAAGCCCACCCCGAAGGGCGCGGTGCGTGCGGCATGGCGTTCCGTTCGGGAACGGCCTGCGTCATCAACGATTATCTCGCCGACCCGCGCTGCCAGGCATTCCATGCCCAGGCGCGCAAGGACGGAACCAGATCCGGAGCGTCGTTTCCGTTGTACGCGCGCGGGCAGGTGGTCGGCATGCTGGTTTTCGTGGCGACCGAAAAGGACACGTTCACGCCGGAGTTCGCCGAACTGCTGCAGCGGCTCGCCGACAATGTGTCGTTCGCGCTGGAGAATTTCGCCCGCGTCGACGAAAAGGCGCAAGCCGACCAGCGCATCGAGTATCTGGCGTCGCATGACAGCCTGACGGACCTGCCGAACCGCGACATGTTCAACGGGATGCTGCGGCGGACGATCGACGCCGCGCAGCGTTATCAGCGCCAGTTTGCCGTGCTGTTCATCGATCTCGACCGGTTCAAGATCATCAACGATTCGCTGGGGCATGAGGCCGGCGACATGCTGCTGGTGGAAGTCGGCGGCAGGCTGCGGCGCGCGCTGCGTTCGAGTGACGTCGTGGCGCGGCTCGGTGGCGACGAATTCGTGGTCATCCTGGAAGAGGCCACTGAGCGCCACGAGGTCGAGCGCATCGCCAGCGAGCTGTTGTCCGTGCTCAGCCAGCCGCTGCAGTTGAGCGGCCACGAATGCCACACCACGGCCTCGATCGGGATTGCGATGTATCCGTCCGACGGTGCGGACATGCAGACGCTGACCAAGAATGCCGACATGGCGATGTATCTCGCCAAGGAAGACGGCAAGAACGGCTTCCGATTCTTCACCCGGGAAATCAAGACGCAGTCGATCGAGCGCCTGACGATGGAGAGCGCGCTGCGCCGCGCGCTGGAGCGCGACCAGTTTTCGCTGCACTATCAGCCCAAGGTCGACATGGTGAGCGGCCAGATCACCGGCGTTGAGGCGCTGTTGCGCTGGAATCATCCCGAACTCGGCCTTGTCTCGCCGGGCCAGTTCATTCCGCTGGCTGAGGAAACCGGGCTGATCGTCCCGATCGGCCGCTGGGTGCTGAACGAAGCCTGCGCGCAGAACATGACGTGGCAACGCCGCGGCCTGCGGCCGGTGACGATGGCGGTCAACCTGTCGCCGCGGCAGTTCGCAGACCCGCATCTGCTGCACGATGTCGACGAGGCGCTGCTGGCGAGCGGCATGTCGCCGGTGCTGCTGCAGCTCGAAGTCACCGAAAGCATGGTGATGCGCAACGTATCACGCGCGATCAAGGTGCTCGATGCGGTCCAGAGCCGCGGCATTCGGCTGGCGATCGATGATTTCGGCACCGGCTATTCGTCGATGTCCCTGATGAAGCAATTCCCGATCGACACCATCAAGATCGATCGCTCCTTCGTGCGCGATCTGCATGTTGATACCGAGGATCAGGCGATTGCGCAGGCGATCATCAGCATGGGCAAGGCGCTCGGGATGACCGTCATTGCCGAGGGCGTCGAGACCGTGGAACAGGAAGCGTTCCTGCGTAGCCACGCCTGCGACGAAATGCAGGGTTTTCTGTTCTCGAAACCGCTGCCGGCGCGCGAGATGGCCAATCTGCTGCGGGCCGAGGCGCAGATTACCTCGCCGCCGCTACAGCCGAGCGCGGACGACGAAATCCTCAAGGCCGAAGTTCGAGCAAGACTTAGCCTCAATCAAGACTGAGCCTCGGTCAGGGCTGAAAAGCGCTGTCGTCTGTTGGCTGCGGATGCAACTCGCGGACCTCGGGCTCCGCCATCGCCGCCTTGCGCGGAAAATCATAGGGCCAGGGCACCAGCGTCTCCCCGGCCATCGCCTTGAGAAAGACGTCGGCGCCGGTGGTGCAGGTCGCGCCATCGGGCAATCCGAGCTCCGCGCACCATTCAACCGGTAGCGTCTCCGGGATGTTGCGCAACTCCATCGCCGGTCCCCACCACCATGCCGGAGCCGGCGATCGTGCGTCCTCGGGAACTTCATGCCATCGGATGAACTCGCCGATGATGCGCTCGAATTGCAGTTTCGCCGCTGGATGCATTCAATCTCCTGACATCCGATGATATCCGCATTCCGCGCGCGGCGCCAATGCGCGGCGGCCGGCTATTGCCGGTTATGCTGCCCGCATCGGGAGATATCCGCGCCGGGGCGGGGATGTAGAGCGCATCAACGAAGAAAAAGTCGTCAGGCCTTCGATTTTTCCTTCGAATGTGCCTTCGAATGTGCCTTCGAATGTGCCTTGGCGGGCAAGCCCAGTAGCCGCTCGGCATTGCCGCCGGCCACCAGCGCCATGTCCTTTTCGCTGACGCCCTGACACGGCCCAGGAAGCCTACGGGATCCGGCTCCGCCATGTCGAACGGATAGTCGGTGCCCAGCATGATGTGATCGGCGCCCCAGATCTCGATCAAGTGCTTGAGTTCGCGCTCGTCGAACACCACGGTGTCGAAATAGAGCTTCTTCAGGTATTCCGACGGCTTCTTCTTGATGGTGACGCGGCAATCCTCGCGGTGGGCCCAGGCGTGGTCGAAGCGGCCCCAATAGCCCGGAATATAGCCGCCGCCGTGGGCGATGCAGATTTTCAGTTTGGGAAACCGCTCGAGATAACCGTCGAAAACCAGTTGCCCGACGCAGAGCGCTGAATCCAGCGGATGTCCGATCGTGTTCGGGAAATAATGATCCTCCATGCGTCCGACCAGGCTGGTGCCGAAAGGATGCAGGAAGATCATCACGTCGAGCTCCTCGACACGGGCGAAGAATTTTTCCAGGCCAGCGCGGGTCAGGTCGACGCCTCCGACGTTGGTGCAGAGTTCGACGCCGCGAAATCCGAGCTCGTTCACGGTGCGGTCGAGTTCGGCAACCGCCATGCCGGGGTCCTGCAGCGGCACCGTGCCCATGCCCATCAGGCGGTCTGGATGTTTCGCCACCATCTCGGCGATGTGATTGTTGACCATGTGGCAGCTCTCGCGGGCGACTTCCGGCGGCGCGGCATAGACGAAATGGCCGGGATAGGGCGAGATCACCTGCACGTCGATGCCGTCGCGGTCCATGTCGGCGAGGCGGGTCTCGAGATCGGTCAGTTTTGGAAAGTCGATCTTGCCGCGCTGCGGTTGAATGCTCCTGGTGAGATCGTTGACATGCGCGTTGGCGTTAGGCGTGTGCCCGCCGCCCTGAATGCCAGTGGCCTTCAGCACCATCGCGTTGGCTTCGGGCACCATGCAGTGGCAATGAATGTCGATGGTGCGCCAAGGTTTGTTGAACGGCTTTGCTTTCCCGGAGCGCTGCGGCGCGCTGCCGTGATCGGTCGCAGGGCCGCAGACTTTGCATTGAAACAGCATGGCAATACCGTGAGAAATAATTGCGGGAATAGAGTTGCCGCGCCGGGGTTATTTCTCTTCCGCCGCCGTTGACGTCGCCGGACCCTCGCCCATGATCAGGAGAACGGCGTCTTCATCCTTGGCGCCATC
>WNFM01201538.1_pt2 | contig 12252 bp, 14 predicted proteins | sample 5400271 | NCBI WGS metagenome assembly WNFM01 (sample SAMN13153352, study PRJNA577476) | soil metagenome | isolation source: 60 cm saprolite on Douglas fir-dominated hillslope | place: USA:California | collected 2013-09-17 | reverse complement strand
TTTTCCAGCATGGCGGCGAATTCCTTTTCGTAGAGGAAGTCGGTCGCCTTTTTCTGGTCGCCGAAGAAGAGCCAGCTCTTGCCCGTGGCACCCTCGATGGCGCGATGTTCGAGGAAGGCGCGGAAGGGAGCGATGCCGGTGCCGGGGCCGACCATGATGATGTTGGCGTCGTGGGCCGGCATGTGGAAATGTTTCGTGGGCTGGATGTAGACGGGGACTTCGTCCTTGTGCAGTTCCTGACCGTGTCCGAGGTAGCCGGAGGCGATGCCGTATTTGTCGCGGCCGTGGGTGTGGTATTTGACGACGGCGACGGTGAGGTGCACCTCGCCGGGATGGGCCTTGGGGGAGGAGGCGATGGAGTAGAGGCGCGGGGCAATTTTATTGGTGAGCGGGAGAAATTCCTGGGCGGTGAACCGCACCGGATACTCGGCCAGCACATCGGTGTAGTCCCGGGTGAAGACGTAGTCGTCGAAGGCTGCGTCGTTGGCGACGATCTCGCCGAGCTGCGTTTTCTTGTCCCCTTCGGGCAATTTTTCCAGGAGAGCTTTGACGAATTTCTTGCTGACGCGGTTGAGGACGTACTGGTTGATGAGCAGGTCGCGGAGAGCCACGGGGCCGGTCGGTTGCTCGACCGGAGTGGCCGGGTCGAGGCCGAGGTGCGCGAGGAGATCGTCGACCGTCATGGGGAAGTTGCGGGGCACGACGGCGAGCGAATCGCCGGGGGTGTAGTTGATGCCGCTGGCCCCGAGATGGATGACGATATGGCGGGTGTCCTTGGCGGAGCCCTCGCTGGTGAGGGAATAATTTTCGGTGATCCGCGCCTTGAAAGGGTTGGCGCGGTTGTGGACGGAGGGAGTGGTGGGGGTGCTCAAATCAGTGGGAATTTCAGGTTAAACCGGGGTGATTTAACCGCACCTGTTCCTCTTTTGTCGAGAGACAGTTTTGGCGCGAACGCCGTTTTTGCCGTACAGGATGATTGGCAGTTTGGTGAAAGGGCTGCTTTTAAAACAATCAGTCATCTTGAGCGGCGCGTTTGCTCCTCGTTCCCAAGTTTCATCACACGCGTGTGCTTGGGAACGCACGTGTGGAGGCAATTTCATGGCCGATCCCATCCCGTCAATCGAGAGAAGTCAGCGCGAAATGAAATTTCGCGGGTGCAGGAAACGCTCCCAAGTGAAACTTGGGGGCGAGGAACCTCTGACGAGACGCGTCTTTAGTGTTAACAGGCCCTAGAACTCATTTCAAAAGTAGACATGGGTTGCGCCGGGAGGGATTTTGCCTTGCGGCGAGGAGACGAGCGAGGAGCCTAGCCGAAGCTAAGTGACGAGTGAGCGACGAAGCCGCAAGGCAAAAGGACCCCGGCCCTTCGGGTTGCTTTTTCAGAGGCGCCTGGCGGCGTTGCTCCATCGGTCGAGATGCGCTGCGGCATCACTCCCTCTCTCGCGCCTTGCCAGACACCTCTGAAAAATGCAACGCAATCCATGGCTACTTTTGAAATGAGTTCTAGACCAGCGCCACCTGGCGGCGGACCTTGGCCTTGCGGCTTTTCTCGCGGGAGCCCTTCACCAGCTTGCTCTTGCGATGGCGCAATTGCTCGGCCAGGCGTTCGGTCACGACGTCGATGGCTTGGTAGAGTTCGTGGCCGTGGTCCTCGGCATGGAGGTCGGGCCCGCGCAGGGCGAGATGAACTTTGACCACGAAAGCGTGTTTGAAGGCCCGCTTGTCGTCGTGCCACAGGGCGACGTGCGCCCCGATCAAATTCAATCCGAAGTGTTCCAGGCTTTCGATCTTTTGCGCGACATACGTGTGAATGGCCGGAGTAAGCTTGACATCACGAGGGCTGATATGAATTTGCATGTCTCAAGTTACATTCGGGTTAAAAGGATGTCCATGGGGGAAAGAGGTTTTGGAACCACTTAGAGCATGTCTGGAAAGTAGGCGTGGGTCACGTGACGAGTCGAATTGGGGCCGAATCGAGGCGCGAACGACGAGCCTGGCCGCAGCGCGACGTGAGGAGTGAGCAACGAAGAGATCGGCCCAAATTCGCCGTCACCCTGCGGGCCGAAATCCTTTTGCCTTCTGGCTTCGTCGCTCGCTCGTCACGTAGCCCATTGGCTATGCTCCTCACTCGGCTCCTCGCCAGAAGGCAAAAATCCCTTCGGCATGACCCGCACCTACTTTCCAGACATGCTCTTACGGAGCCTTTAACTGCTTCTCCAGTTCCGCGTCGAGCGCCTGAAAGGTGGCGTCGGAGGTTACAGGATGGAAGATTCCATCGGTTATCCAAAGGTCGGTCACGTTGGTCGATACGATCATTCCCTTTTTATCGATCAGCCACAGGGTCGGAAATTGCTGGACCCCGAACTTGCTGGTGATCGCGTTGTCCGGACCCTTGTCGCTGAAATATTGTGGCCAGGGCGCTCCTTCCTTTTTCACGAAATCAAGGAGAGCGCCTTTATCGCTATCGACCGAAACGCCGATGACTTCCAAGCCCTGGCTGTGGTATTTTTTGTAGGTCGCGAGGATGTCCGGCGCGATCAAGCGGCAGGGCGGGCACCAGGTCGCCCAGAAATCGATCAGCACGACTTTCCCGCGCAGCTCGGAGAGATCGACCTTTCTGCCATCGACCGCGGTAAATTTCAGATCGAGCGGTTTGGTTTGATCGACCTGTGCGCAGGCGACGGGAAGCACGGCGAAGGAAAGGAGAAAAGCGCAGAGGAGAAGTTTGTGGGCGAGGTTCATGGTAAGCTTGACGGTTGGAGGCCGTCCTTTATTCCCATAAGTTCCCCCTTTTTCTGACCTTGCGCAAGGGTTCAAGGGTTGCCGTCAGGTTCTCTTAAGGTTCCCGCAGCAGTTTGTCCACCTGCCCGGCGAGATCGCCCTGCTGCTCCGTTATCACCAGCATCCCTTTTTTATCCACCAGCCACATGGCGGGAATCGAGTGGATGCCGAAGCTTTTGCTAACCGTGTTGTTCCAGCCCAGGCCGTCGAAATACTGGGGCCACACCATCCCGTGTCCTTTTGTGAAGGCGAGCATGGCATCCTTGTTGTGATCGAGCGAAATGCCGACGATTTCGAAGCCTTGGTCGTGGTATTTTTTGTAGGCGGCCACGACATCCGGCAATAGGACACCAGGTCGCCCAGAAATCGATCAGCACAACTTTTCCGCGCAGTTTCGCGAGATCGACGGCGGTGCCGTCCACCGCGGCAAATTTCAGGTCGATGGGCTTCGATTTGAGGTCGTCCATTCGTTTTTGCACGGCGATCTGTTCGGTGGCCATGGCTGCCACCTCCGGTTGGGGATCGGCGGCGAGTTTCTGCGCGAGCGCCTGGTATCCCGCCGGATCAAGGACCTTTTTCGCGACCGTCAGCTCCATGTTTCGCAGCAGGACCATATTGTGCTTCGTGGCCGGGTCCGAGCTGAAATCTTTTTGATAGGCGCCAATCTTGGTTTCGATCGAGTCCCAGGTCGCCTGGTTCGCATCGCCGCTCTTGTAGGTGCTGACCAGTAAATCACGGATTTCCAGGGCGCGGTTTTTTTCCGCTGACTGGGCCGGGGCGTTTCCGGTCGAACTGGTCGTCGGCGTCGGGGCGGGAGTTTCGGCGAGAACGGGGAGGCATGAAAGGAACAGACTATAGAGAATGATTTTTTTCATGGGAGTTGGAGAACGGGAGGGCTTTTGCAACTTCCCGAATGCTTCCACCCTTCTTGACAATCCGCAAGGTGCCCTGCTTAATTGTAATATGCGCATGAGCCCCTTCTCGTTTGTTTCCACGGCCGCCCGGCTGCGGAATCCGCTGGCGCCTGTCGTCATCCGAATTAGCTGACGCGCGGCCTTGTTTCGTCGCGCCGTCTTTGGCATCCTTTCGCGTGATGGAAAACGCGTTGAGGCGCCCTGGTCGAAATCGTCCCGCTGCCCGATCCTCGTTTCCATGTCCCGCTAAATTTCTTACATCATGTCCCAGTCCAACTCCAACATCACGCTCTACGACACCACGCTGCGCGACGGCGCGCAGGGTGAGGGCATCCACTTTTCGCTCGCCGACAAGCTGCGCATCGCCCAGCGCCTCGACGCCTTCGGGATGCACTACATCGAGGGCGGCTGGCCCGGCTCGAACGAAAAGGACATCGAGTTCTTTCGCGAAGCCGGGAAGCTGAAGTTCAAGCACGCCAGGCTCGCGGCCTTCGGCAGCACGCGCCGCGCGAATGCCAGGGTGGAAGACGACAAGCAGGTCGCTTTGCTCCTCGAAGCGGGCACGCCGGTCGTCACGCTCGTCTGCAAGACCTCCGTCCTGCACGTCACGGAGGTCCTGCGCACCACGCTGGAGGAGAACCTCGCCATGATCCGCGATACCATCGCCTATCTGGTCAAGAACGGACGTGAAGTCATCTTCGACGGCGAGCACACCTTCGACGGTTACAAGGAGAATCCCGAATACACGACCGCCTGCTACCAGGCCGCCGACGAGGCGGGCGCGGCCTATCTCGTTCTTTGCGACACCAACGGCGGGTCGCTTCCCTCGGAAATCGCGAAGATCACCGGCGCGCTTTTGGCCAAGGTGAAGAAGGCCAAGCTGGGCATCCATACGCATGACGATTGCGGCCTCGGCGTCGCCAACGCGCTGGCGGGCATCGAGGCGGGCGCGACGCAAATCCAGGGGACGGTCAACGGCTACGGCGAGCGGACCGGCAATTGCAACCTGATCACCAGCATCGCCAATCTCCAGCTCAAAATGGGCCTTCGCGTCCTGAGCGACGAAAGCCTGGCGCAACTGCGCGACCTCTCGCTTTTCGTCGATGAGGTCGCCAACCAGCGTCCCAGCGGACGCGCGCCGTTCGTCGGCAGCGCCGCCTTCGCGCACAAGGGGGGCATCCACGTCAACGCCGTGAACAAGCTCGCGCGCAGCTACGAGCATATAGCGCCGGAACTCGTGGGCAACCACCAGCGCGTGTTGGTCGGCGAACTGGCCGGACGCGCCAACATCATGCTCAAGGCCCGCACGCTCGGACTCCAGCTCGAAGAGAAAAGTCCCGAGGCTTTAGCGGTGCTCGATCAGGTCAAGCATCTTGAAAACGAGGGCTACGAATTCGAACGCCTCCTTCGAGCTTCTCGTCCGCAAGGCGCTTGGCCAGTACCGGCCCTTCTTCGAGCTGGTCGAGTATCACGTCTCGATCCGCAAGAACAGCGCGCACGGCTTCGACGCGTGCGAGGCGACGATCAAGCTCTCGGTCGACGGCGAAAAGGTCTACACCGTCGCGGAGGGCGACGGCCCGGTGAACGCGCTCGACGCCGCGTTGCGCGCCGCGCTGGTCCGGTTCTTCCCGAAGCTCGAACTGATGAAGCTCGTCGATTACAAGGTCCGCATCATCGACTCGACCAGCGGCACCGCGGCCAAGACCCGCGTCTTCATCGAGAGCAGCGACGGCGACTCGACCTGGGCCACCGTCGGCGTCTCCAACGACATCATCGAAGCCTCGTGGCTCGCGCTGCGGGACAGCGTCGATTACCTCCTCGCCCGCGCCGAAAAAATCCACATCGACATCGCCGAAGTCGTCGTCGAAAGCACGAAGCTGTTATGAAACTGAAATGGGACATAGGGGACCAATGGGACTTATAACAGCCGCGAAAGCGGCTCTCCAAAAATCCGTCATCCTGAGCTTGTCGAAGGACCTCTAACTATTTGCCTTCCGCCCCATGCACGAACGCAAACCAATTTGTTCAGCCTTATCCTTCATCTTTTTGCTGTCTCTAGGCGCCATCTGGTTTTATCTCGCCATTCTTAAACCTAACCCGGCAGACCCCGAACCCTTTGATATGGGCAGTGCTGTCATTTTTTTCTTTTCGTTATGTATTCTTTATCCCTTGGGATTGGTGTTGGGCATCGTCTCGCTCATTCGCCGGGAAAGGTTTCGTCCTGCAGTGACGGTCTCCCTCACTCTCTACCTCCTCCTTGCCATTCGTCTGTTATATATTTGGAGCACGCTCAATCTTCCCCAATCCCATTAATCCCATCCAAAAATTTCTCCTCCCTTCCCTCCTGTATTTCATGATTTCATGTCTTCCTGTTAAAATTCCGTAATTCCGTTAATTCCGTAATTTCCCCTTCCCATGCCCGAACTCGCCAAAGCCTACGAACCGCAGCAGGTCGAAGACCGCCTCTACCAAAAGTGGCAGGAGGGCGGTTATTTTCGCGCCAACCCCAAGTCGTCAAAGCCGCCCTACTCCATCGTCATGCCGCCGCCCAATATCACGGGCAAGCTCACTCTCGGCCACGTTCTGAACAACACCATCCAGGACATTCTCGCCCGCAAGGCGCGCATGGAAGGGAAGGAGGTGCTGTGGCTCCCCGGCACGGACCACGCCGGACTCGCCACGCAGACCGCCGTCGAAAAACATCTCCGCCACGCCGAAAAGAAAACCCGCCACGACTTCACCCGGGAGGAGTTCGTCGCGCGCATCTGGAAATGGAAAGAGGAATTCGGCGGCATCATCACGCAGCAGCTCCGCAAGATCGGCTGCTCCTGCGATTGGTCCCGCGAACGGTTTACCTTGGACAAGGAGTACGAGCGCGCGGTGCAGGAGGTCTTTGTGAGGCTCTATGACGAGGGCTTCATTTATCGCGGCACGCGCATGGTCAACTGGTGCCCCGGCTCGCTCACGGCCATCTCGGACGAGGAAGTCATCCCCACCAAGCAAAAGGGTTTTCTTTATTACGTGAAGTACGAGTTGGTGCCTGAGGCCTCCGTCTCCCCGTCCCCTCGTTCCCAAGTTGTACTTGGGAACGCACTTGTCGGCGAAGCTCCGCTTCTTCCGTCGCAACAAGAATCCGCGAGCGCGGAAGAAGCCGAGGCAACGAAGTTGCGGGGACAATCGCGTTCCCAAGTACAACTTTGGAACGAGGAAACCCAGGTGACTAATTTTTTAGTCGTCGCCACCACGCGCCCCGAGACCATCATGGCCGACGCCGCCCTCGCGGTGAAACCGGGCGGCCAATGGGACCACCTGATTGGCCGCCAGGTCTGGCGTCCGCTCCATCGCGAACAAATCCCCATCATCCCCGACGACGCGGTTGAGGAGGGCTTCGGCACCGGCGTGCTGAAAGTGACCCCCGCCCATGACAAGACCGATTACGAAATCGGCAAGCGGCACAAGCTCGAGTTCCGCGACATCCTTACGCCCAACGCCAAAATCCACGATCCGGGCGAGCACGACGCGATCGAACTTAACGGCATGGACCGCTTCGAGAACGCGGACTGTTGCTCAAGGAAGAGCCGTACGAAAACACCGTCGGCTTCAGCGAACGCGCCAACGAAGCCATCGAGCCCCGCCTCAGCCGGCAATGGTTCATGCGCTACCCGAACATCCGGGAAGCTCTCGCCTTGTTGCAGGAAGGCCACGTCAAATTTCATCCCGAACACTGGACGAAAGTTTACGAACACTGGCTCGAAAACATCCAGGACTGGTGCGTCTCGCGCCAGGTTTGGTGGGGGCATCGCATCCCGGTTTGGTATGCGCCCGAGATGGTCGAAGTGCTGGACGATCCCGTCCATCCGGTCAAAATTAATCCACTCCTGACCAAGGAAGTGGTCTGCCAGATCGAATCTCCCGGCGAAGGCTGGACCCAGGACCCCGACACGCTCGATACCTGGTTTTCCTCGTGGCTTTGGGCCTACGAAACCATGCGCGCGGAAGACGGCACGCGGCAGAAGTTTTATCCGACCAGCGCGCTCGTCACCGGGCCGGACATCATCTTCCTCTGGGTCGCGCGCATGCTGATCGCCGGACTCCACTTCAAGCCGAACGGCGAAAAGAAAACCGAAGCCGAAATGCTTGAGGCCAACCTTGCATTCAAGGACGTCTATTTCACCGGGCTCATCCGCGACAAGCAGGGACGGAAGCTTTCCAAGTCGCTCGGCAACTCGCCCGACCCGCTCGACCTCATCGCCAAGTATGGCGCGGACGGGCTCCGCTTCGGCCTTGTCCGCATCGCGCCGCAGGGCGCCGACATCCGCTTTGACGAAAAGCAGATCGAGGAGGGGCGCAACTTCTGCAACAAGCTCTGGAACATCTGCCGCTTCCGCGCCATGCAGGGGCCGATCGATTCCAACGCCGAGCCGTGGAAACATTCCCGTTCGATTTTTGCGAACGAGTTGCTGGATCGTCTCCACTTCCTCCTCGAAGGGGAGCGGAACGCCCTTGCCGCGCTCAACCAGTTCAACTTCAGCGAGGCCGCGAGCCAGCTTTACGATTTCGTCTGGAACGAATTTGCTGCTTGTTTCGTCGAGGCCTCCAAGAGCGATTTCGCGCAGGCCGACTCACCCACCCGCGCCGGGACGCTCGCGACTTTCGATTATGTGATGAGCCATGTCCTGCGCCTGCTCCATCCCTTCGCGCCGTTCGTGACGGAGGAACTCTGGTGCAACCTCGGTTTCGGCACGGAAACGATCCAGACCACGCTGTGGCCGACGAAATCGCCCCGTCCCAGGGATTGGTCGCCGCGTGCGCAGGAAATTTACCTGACGGCTGATGTGGGGCGCACGCTGCGGGGAGAAAGCAAATTGCCCTCCAACCAGAAGGTTCCTTTTTTCCTCGTTCCGAATGACCTCATCTCCAAAGAACGCCCGTTTACCGACGAGCAAAAATCAGTCCTCGCCGCTTTTCTTAACGCCTCCACCATCGAAGTGCTTGATGCGCCTCCGGCCAATCCCGGCCCGAAAGCCTTCACGCAACTCGGCGTGCTTTATCTTCCCGCCACCGGCCTGGTCGATCCCGCCGTGGAAAAGGACCGCCTCGTCAAGGAATTGGCGAAGATCGAAAAGGACCTCGAACAAACCCGGCGCAAACTCGGCGATGCGAACATGCTCGCCAAGGCGCCGCCCGTGAAGATCGGGGAATGGCGCGCGCTGGAGGTGTCGCTGATGGAGAAGGAGAAGTCGCTGCGCGAGAGTCTGGCGAAACTCTAGCGCCACTTGCGGCGTGGGTTGGTAGCCGCCATCCGCTGGATGGCGGTCCGCCGTCGAGCCGACGGCGGCTACCCCAATACCCCGCTGCTTGCGATGGGGTTCTTTGTTACGGCGCAGTGGTCTCGCTCTTGGTGGAAGTCAGCATATCCTCGCCCACGAACTGCGCCGAGTGATAAGTCCCGCCCTGCTGATCGGCGAGACCTTGCAGGAGTTGTCTGGCCTCCGTATTCGGGCGCGGACAAATGCCGACAATGGTCAGGGCGGGGCCATGCCCCTCCGGCCCCAAAATGTCGCGCGCTTTTGTTTTCAAATCGACATGGCTGATGTTCAAATCCCCGTCGCTGACCAGGACGATGGCGCCCGCTTCGAGCTCCTGGGCGGAGGCCAGGCCCGCGGGCAGGTTGGTGCCGCCGCCGCAATCGATGTCCTGCATGATGAAGCGGACGGCCGCTTCGCGGGTGGCGTCGCCGGCCGCCACGAGCGGGCCGCTGTTGCGCGCGTGCTCGGCATAGGCCGTGATTGCGAAGGGCGTCCCGTCCGCCAGCGCGCGGATGCGGCGGCTGAGCGCCTGTCGCGCGAAGGCCAGGCGGGTCGACCCGGCAAAGGGTTCGTACATGCTGCCCGAAATATCGAGCACAAAGACCACGCCGTCCTTGCCGTTGAGATGCGCGGCCGGACTGGGCGAGAGAATGACTTCTGGCGGGAGCGCCCGGACATGGGCGTTCGGATTGGCTTCCAGGGCCAGGGAAGAGGGAGGTGTCGCGGCGACGATCGCCGCCTTTTGGGCGACCGGCTGAACCGGCGAGGGGAGGGCGACGGGCGCACGCGCCAGGGGCGGATTGGCGGTGACGGACCGGAGCGGCTGCTGAAAATCGGGAGTTTCCTCGGAACGAAGAAGGACCAGACTTGTCGATTTCACCTTGGAAGAGGTCGCAACCCACGCTGCCGGCGCATGAAAATAGGTCAGGGCAATTCCCATCGCCACGCCACCGTGGATGGCGAGCGACACAATCAGCATCAGGGGAAGGCTAACACGCACACTTTCACGCTAGCTACTTTTTATAAGAAGTCAGGTAAAAACGGAACCGGGGGGCTGAGGAAGCTCCGGCGCTGATGGCGCCTTCTCCAGCTTGACGTTTTCGTAATGTAGATGTGACAACGGCGAAGCTCTTCAAGCATGGCGGCAGCCAGGCGGTGCGCCTGCCGAAGGAGTTCCGTTTTGAGGGCACGGACGTCATCATCGAAAAACACGGCGACGAAGTCGTCCTTAAGCCGAAACGCCGTTCCAAGTTCAAAACGTTGAATGATGTCGCGCGATACATGCGGGAGAAGCGCCCACAGGGTGCAGACTTCCCGGACATCGAGCGTCCCGAAGAGCAGCAAAAGCGTGGCCTGAATCTTGATTAATTGTGCTCTACTTGCTCGACATATCGGTCTGTGTTTCTTTAATCGCAACTGTTCAAAGAATGGGGGGTTACTCTAGAAGCTATCCCAAACCCAGACAAGGGCGCGCGAAATGAAATTTTGCTTTTTAACGAGGAGTCGAGCGAGGAGCATAGCCACAGTGCTACGTGACGAACGAGCGACGAAGTTAAAAAGCAAAAGGGCTTGGCCCGACTCTTCGTTGCTCACTCGCTTACAGGGCGCTGCGGCCATGCTCGTCGTTCGCGCCTCGACTCGGGCCCCATTCGACTCGCAACGCGCCCCTGCCTGGTTTTGGGATAGCTTCTAATGTTGCATTTTCAATTATTGCCGCTTAACCCTTGCTTTCACTTTATGCGAACTCGGTCCCTTCTTGTCGGCGTTCTTTCACTCTCCGCCGCGATCTCCGCCCTGGCCCAGGAGACTCCCAATACCCTGTCTCCGCAGGAAAAGCAGGAGGGCTGGCGTCTTTTATGGGATGGCAAAACGACCGGGGGCTGGCGGAGCGCACGCGCCGCCGATTTTCCGATCAAGGGCTGGCATATCAGGGACGGCGTCCTGACCGTCGAGGAAACCGGCGGCAAGGAATAGGCCGCGGGCGGGGACATCATCACGCGCGAAAATTTTTCAAACTTCGACCTCAAGGTCGATTTCAAGATCACGCCGGGCGCCAACAGCGGCATCAAGATTTTTGTCGATCCGAACCTGAACAAGGGAAGCGGTTCGGCCATCGGCCTCGAGTATCAAATTCTCGACGATGTGCGCCACCCCGACGCCAAACTCGGCCGCGATGGCGACCGCACCATGGCCTCGCTCTACGACCTCATCCCGGCCGCCTCCACCAAACATCCGAACCCCATCGGCGAATGGAATCACGCGGAGATCATTTCCCGCGGCAACCATGCCGAGCATTGGCTCAACGGCCGGAAAGTCCTCGAGTACGAACGCGGGTCGCCCGAATTTCGCCAGCTCGTCGCCATCAGCAAATATAGCAAGTGGCCCCATTTCGGGGAACTGCCCGAAGGTCCGATTCTTCTTCAGGACCACGGGGACGAAGTCTCATTTGAAAACATCAAGATCAAGGTCCTTCCCGCGCCCTGAACGGCCATGAATACGAATTCCCTTCCTCCCTTTTCCGTCGATCGCCGCCGGTTTGTGCGGCAAATCGGCGCGGCGGGAATCGGCCTGGCCTGCAGCGGCGGAATCGGCGAAATTCTCCGCGCCGCCACGGCCCCCGCAATCGCTTCCGGCCCCAACCCTTCCTCCCGGGTTCGTTTTGCCGTCGTGGGCACGAACGGGCGGGGTCTTTCGCATATCGACTCGATCGGCAAATTAAAAAATACGGAGATCGCTTATATCTGCGACGTGGACGACCGCTCGATTGCCAAGGGATTGAAGGCAGCCAAGGCGCAGTCCACAGTTCCCGCCACGGCGAAGGATTTCCGCAAGGTCCTCGAGGACAAAAACGTCGACGCCATCACGATCGCCACGCCGGACCACTGGCACACGCCGATGACCCTCCTGGCCCTGGCCGCCGGCAAGCACGTCTACGTCGAAAAGCCGTGCAGCCATAATCCGCACGAGGGCGAAATGCTCGTGGCCGCCACGAAAAAATCGGGGCTCCTCGTCCAGATGGGCAATCAGCGCCGCTCCTTCCCCAATGTCCAGGCCACGATCAGGGAAATCCATGACGGCATCATCGGCCGGGCTTACTTCGGGCGCACCTGGTACACGAACAATCGCCCCTCCATCGGCCACGGCACGCCGGCCGCCGTCCCGAAGGAACTCGATTACGAACTCTGGCAGGGCCCGGCCCCGCGCCAGCCCTACAGGAGCAACCTGATTCACTACAACTGGCACTGGTT
>WNFM01144124.1_pt1 | contig 12252 bp, 12 predicted proteins | sample 5400271 | NCBI WGS metagenome assembly WNFM01 (sample SAMN13153352, study PRJNA577476) | soil metagenome | isolation source: 60 cm saprolite on Douglas fir-dominated hillslope | place: USA:California | collected 2013-09-17 | reverse complement strand
TGACCAAATAAACCGGGCAACAGCAACAGCACGGTTGCGATGAGGACCAATACGAGCAAAATGAGCGTCAGCACGATTGCCAGCGGGCGGGGAATTCCACGTTTTACAAAAAAACGGATCGGCGTCGTCAGCAGGATAGCAAAGATTACGGCAGTTAGCGTCAGCATCAAAATATCGCGCACAATCCACAGCGCGACTGCTATCACAATAATGATAAACACAGCCAGAGCACGTTGGATGATCTGGCTGTTCGGAGAGCTGGCGGTACTCTGCATAAGATTTATCTCTGGCAACTACAGGTAGGGTAATACCGACGGTAAGGATAACACCGAATCAGAGTGGAAGTAGCGAATCGAAAAGCCAGCGTATTATTGGCCTGATGCATCAGCACCAGGCCACACCCGAGTTATTTGGGCGGTTGGGACGGCTTGGGAGGCAGCGCCGGCGCTGCAGGCGGTGGTACAGGCGGTGTCGCTGGAACCGCAGGCGATTTGGCAGGCGCAGGATTCGGTATTATCTTGCGATCATCAATAATGGTGTCCAGCGCCTTGCGGAGTTCTGGCATGGCTGGCAGTGGCTTATACATCAGGCGGTCCGCCTGTGCCCGCGTGATAACTTGCTGTTCTTCCTCCGGCGTCAGGCGGTAGGCTGTGATCATGACAATCGCGATCTTGCCAAGCTGATGACTCTGGCGCAGCCGAGCGCCAACTTCCGGCCCGGCAATCTCTGGCAAACGGATGTCTAGAATAGCAAGTTCTGGCAGTTCCCCCGTAACATTTCCCTTGTCCACGTCCTCAATCCAGGAAACTGCTTCGGCCCCGTCTACAAATGCGACGCCCTCGATACCCCAGATTTCAAACATTGCCAGGAGAACATCATATATATCTGGTTCGTCTTCTACAACCATCCAGGTAGGCACTCGTATCTCCTCGCAACTGATGAATAAGATGAAAGCATAAGACACCTCTAAGTTTATGACGAAATTCTGGAAACGCAAAGTGCGATTCTTTAAAGTGAAATGCCGTATATTAAGTTGACTCCGAAACATTTTAATCGTACAATACGTTCAATAAGTGATAAAAGGAACAATGATGTGATAGCCCCCAATCGAGGCATTTACGTCGAAATTTTCATAGCCAGCACCATTGATAATGTGTGGACTAGAACACAGAACCCGCAATTGCACGAGCAATGGGATTTGCGCTTCACGAAAATTGAATATCTTCCTCGCGCAGAAAACAGTGATGCTCAGCAGTTTTTGTATGAGACACGCATTGGCTTCGGGATGCGTATCTGCGGGATGGGCGAAACGGTAGGCAGCTATGATAACGCACATGGGGTCAGGAGTTCCGCGCTCAAATTTTGGTCAGATGATCGTAAATCCCTTATCAGCGCCGGGTCTGGCTATTGGAAATACATACCTGAACAGAATGGCGTTCGCTTCCTGACGTGGTATGACTACGAGACACGTTTCGGATTGTTAGGCCGGGTCTTTGACCGAGCGATTTTCCGTCCATTAATCAGTTGGGCCACCGCCTGGAGCTTTGATAGATTACGGCTCTGGATCGAAACAGGTGTTGCTCCGGTAAGCGCTTTTCGCAGCAGCCTTATACATAGCCTCACCCGACTAACATTAGCATTCATCTGGTTATATCACGGCCTGATACCTAAGCTGCTATCGACGCACAGAGATGAATTGGCAATGTTCACACGTACCGGCGTCAGTGCTCAGGATGCATTGCTAGTAGTTCGACTGTTAGGCAGCGCCGAACTTGCATTTGGGCTAATTATGCTGCTGACATGGCGTCATCGCTGGTTGTTTCTGGTCAATATCGGCCTAATGATCCTGGCAACCATCGGAATCGCGCTGACTTCGCCGGAATATCTGGGAGCTGCCTTCAATCCGGTGACGCTTAACGTTTCTGTTATTGTCCTCGCCCTGATCGGATATATCGCCAGTTTAGATACACCATCTGCGGGTAGATGCCTGCGAATGCCGAGAAAGGATAGCTAGCGAACCATGCAATCAATTTATGAAATCGCGCTAGGTTCAGATTTTCGGAGACTTCACCCACAAATCCAGCGACGTTTTGGCCTCACAAGTGCAAGCGGTGTTGCTTCCATCGGTATGGGCATCATGGATGAAGTATGGCATGGTGCGATTTACACGCTGCCGTTCCTATATGTTGGCTCGTGGCGACGTATTATGTTCCCTGAAAGTGGACATCACGTGCCCTTTACTATCCAAAACTATGCTTTTGTCGATGACTTGGGACGAGAAACAGTAACCTGGATACGTACATTTAACATGCGTAAATGCAGGCGCTTTGATGCCTATATGGTCTACAGCCGACTACGTGGCTGTATTGTAGACTATATGGGAAGCCATGAGCACCTAGCAGTTGACCTTGATCTATCCGTTGATGAACGCGGCGGACTACGGATTCGGTCCGGCGCGCAGCGCTTTTACGAAGGGCTGATCGGCTTCCGATTTCCGCTGTTCTTCTCCGGTGTTGCCGATGTCTGTGAGTGGTACGACGACGCCAGCAAGAAGTTTTGCATCGACGTAAACGTTCACAATCGTATCTGGGGGCCTTTATTCGGTTATCGAGGCTCATTTGATGTCGAATGGCGCACCGTGGTCCCCAACACGCTTCCGACTGAATTGCGACCTTTGCGCGTTGAACCTCGGTCTTAGAAGGCCAGTCTACGCGAGACGCAAACAGGGACACGATATCCAAGTATCGTGTCCCTGTTGAAGTCCATGAGAGAGTACAGCTTCACGAAATGGTGATGGGCCGCAGACCGACAGTTGCGCCCGGCACTGGGATCACGTTCAGCAAATTCTGAATGATGCTACGCGAGGTGATCTCTTTGATGCGTGCGGTTGGTCCGACAATGACGCGGTGCGCCAACGTTGCCTCAGCCAGAGCCTTGATATCATCAGGAATCACGTGGTCGCGCCCGGCGATGGCAGCGCGTGCCTGTGATACCCGATACAACGCCAGCGCACCACGTGGGCTGGCTCCCAGGTAAATGTCCTGCTGGTTGCGAGTCGCCGTGACAATATCAATGATATAGCGCTTCATATCGTCATTGACGAACACATTCTTAATTGCTCTTTGCGCTGTAACAAGTTCATCGACCCCAACCACCTGCTGCAAATCGTTCAACGGGTGTTTGAACTGCTGTGAATCCAGCATTGCCAGTTCTTCCTGGGGCGTCGGGTAGCCGAGCCGCAGCCGCAGGATAAAACGGTCAAGTTGCGCTTCGGGCAGTGGGAAAGTCCCTTCGTACTCGATAGGATTTTGCGTCGCCAGAACCATGAAGGGCTGATCGAGTGGATAGGTGATGCCATCCACTGTTACCTGCCGCTCTTCCATCGCCTCCAGCAGCGCTGCTTGCGTTTTGGGGGTCGCGCGGTTGATTTCGTCAGTTAGCACAATTTGCGCAAAGATAGGTCCGGCGCGGAATTCAAAGTCACGTGATTGCTGATTAAACACTGAAATGCCTGTCACATCGGACGGCAGCATATCCGGTGTGAACTGGATGCGACTGAAACTGCACCCGATGGATCGCGATAAGGCTTTTGCCATCATTGTTTTGCCGACGCCTGGCACATCTTCGAGCAGCACATGTCCCTGGCATAGCAAGCCAATCACCGTCGTGCGGATTTCGGCTTTCTTGCCAATGATCACGTGACTAACGTTGTCAATAATACGTTCTGCAATTGATTGAACAGGTTTCATTCCATCACTCACATCAAATTACGGTGTCACGAAAGGTGCATTATAGCGCAAGCCCGCACCGCACGAAACCTGCTAGCCTCAACACTATGACAAATTGTATCAAAGTGACTGAACCTGCCGCTAAATTACTGAAATATGTTTGGCGTAATCCGTCCGGTTTTTCGTCGCTTCTCGCCATTGTGTCGCCGTCCATAACCTATTACTATGTTGTCCATCGGTGACCTAATGCGAACGTGACCATCATGGATTCGGATCAGAAATTCTCAGTCGAGCAGAAGAAGCATGTCATTTTTTTGCTTCTGCCACAGGTCCAGCTACTTGATTTGGGCGGACCTGCGCAGGTCTTTTATACCGCAGCACGGTTGGGCGCTCCCTACAAACTTAGCTTCTGTGCCTCTCAAGAGCATGTCAACAGCGCACAAGGCTTAATGCTCGGCGGACTTCAGCCGCCAGGTGCGCTCCCGCCTGCTAACCTGCTGCTTATTCCCGGCATCAGTTCTGAAAATGAACTACTGAGCAGGCCGCTGTTGGACGATGACATATACCGCTGGTTGCAGCAGATCAATGCTGCTGGTACACCAATAGCCTCTGTATGTACCGGCGCGTTCGCGCTCGGTGAAGCTGGCATACTAGATGGTCGCCGCTGTACGACGCACTGGTTCGACATTGATCTGTTAAAAGAGCGGTATCCGACGGCACAGGTGCTCGATAATGTGCTGTTCGTGGTCGATGGACAGGTAACGACAAGCGCGGGCATTGCATCTGGGATCGATATGGCTTTGTGGCTCGTGGAGCAAGACATGGGGCCGTTGTTTGCCGCACAGGTGGCTCGCTACCTGGTGGTCTATGTGCGGCGCAATGGGTCTCAGCCGCAGCATAGCATTTACCTTGACTACCGCACGCACTTAAATACAGGAGTGCATCACGCTCAGGATTTTATCATCACTCATGTCACCGAACGGATCAGCCTTGAGGAGATCGGACAGGCCGCGCGGTTGGCTACGCGCAGTCTGAGTCGAGCGTTCAAAGAGGCCACGGGTTTGACGCCCATCCAATATCAGCAATACCTTCGGCTTGCACTGGCGCAATCCCTTCTGGCGAATCCCAGACTCAACGTTGGTGAGGTCGCTGAGAAATGCGGCTTTGAAGATGTCCGGCACTTTCGGCGGTTATGGAAAGCGCATTATGGCACCTCGCCATCTGCCGAGCGTCATTTGTAACATTCTAAGACAGGAGAAAACAGATCATGCAATCGAACCCCTCAGTGCGTGGCTTTCAAGTCGGAATCGTCATCTTTGATGATGTCGAAGTGCTGGATTTTGCAGGCCCATTCGAAGTTTTCACCGTGGCCGGTGAAATTCTTAAGGACAGTGCTGATGAGAACAGACAGGCCGGAACAATTAGGGCCTTAACCATCGCACAATCTGATCAGATTGTGAAGGCACGCGGCAACTTACTCATACAGCCGCACTCCACCTTTGAAAACCATCCCCCGCTCGACCTGCTCGTTGTTCCTGGTGGTCGGGGAACGCGCCGTCAGGCAGAGAATCCGATGATGTTAGATTGGTTGCGCCGCGTGACACCGACAACCACGATCAACGCCAGCGTGTGTACCGGCGCGTTTCTGCTTGGCAAGATCGGCTTGTTCGACGGGCGGAAGGCAACCACGCATTGGCAGAGTCTTGACCGAATGGCTGCGGCTTTTCCAAATGTACAGGTGATGCGCGATGTGCGTTGGATAGACGAGGGTAATGTCGTATCTTCAGCGGGCATATCAGCCGGGATCGACATGAGTTTACATTTGGTAGAAAGATTGTACGGTATGGCCCTTGCTGACGAAACTGCACACGAAATGGAATATCACTGGCAAAAACATTTGGCGTAATTTCAGCGGGTGAAACTGCTTTTACTGAAAACGCCAACTAAAGATATCCGCCTGATGATAATGCCCGGCAGTACCGGGCATTATCCCAACTTTCAGGTTAACTTTACCCTCAGAAATTGAAATTTATATCTATATAATTAATCATCACATTGATTTTTTAAACATGCTCTGAAACCTTTTCTTTCATGCCCCGTATATGGACTTCAACGAGGACCATCTACAGGAGAGTCATGACATGGAAGAACTTTTAAAGCGAGAAGGCTCAAAGCCAGTTAATACAGACGTTGAGAGCACTAAACGTGCGCAAAGTAGCCCATTCGCCGTTCGCAACTTTCGCCTGTTGTGGAGTGGCGAGACAATCTCACTCATGGGCGATCAATTCTATATGCTGGCATTGTCATGGCTGATCATCCAACTTACTGGCTCCGGCATTGCCGTCGGCACGATTTTGATGGCGGGTGGAATTCCTCGCGTGCTATTTATGCTGGTCGGCGGCGCGATGACGGATCGCCTCTCACCGCGCACGCTGATGATCATCTCCAATGCCGTACGGGGCGTATTGACTTTGATTTTGACCCTATTAGTGTTAACGAGCACCGTTCAACTCTGGATGCTATACGTATTGGCAGTCGCTTTTGGTACAGCGGACGCATTCTTTCATCCCGCTTATATGGCGATTGTCCCGGCAATTGTTGATCCCGAGCAACTTGAAGCGAGCAATGCAATTGTGCAAGGCTCCGGTCTGATCACCCAGGCGATTGGCCCTGGAATAGCAGGCTTGCTGGTGAGCATCCCAATAGTCGGTACAGTCATAGCGTTTGCCTTCGATACTCTGACCTTTTTCGTCACGACTGGTACACTCTCAATGATGCACGGGACAGGCATCAGTCAGGCGACGCAAGCTAAATCGCAACCGCATAGCAATATCCTTAGCGATATTGCCGAGGGTTTCCGCTCCGTCGGACGCGATCCTGTCTTGCCGCCGCTGCTTGTTATTATTGCCGTCATCAATTTCATGTTCACTGGACCAATGAGCGTAGGGCCAACGAAGCTAGCGCAGGTTCGGTTTGTGGAGGGCGTGCAGGCACTGGGCTGGATTGGCTCTGCCTTTGGAATCGGCGCACTGGTGGGAATGGTCCTGGGCGGTGTCGTCAAACCAAAGAAATTCGGGTTGCTCTCATTGATGGTTATTGGCATCTCCGGCTTATGCTTAGCCATAATCGGCCTGTCGCAGCAGTTGTGGGTAGCAACGCTCGCCTCAGCCGCAATGGGCGCAACGGTAGGGGTTTGTCAACGTGCTCTACATTACCTGGATGCAACGGCGCGTCGCTCCCGAAATGATGGGCCGCATCATGAGCATGGTCATGCTGGCCTCGCTCGGACTCGGACCCATTTCAAACGCACTGGCCGGATTGCTTGTCGAAGTGAATGTGACAGGTATGTTTGTTGGCGCTGGTGTGTTGCTAATGCTTACTGTCGCTGTCTCGGCACTCAATCCGCAAGTGCGCAATATCCAGAACTAGCGGTATCGGGCTAATTGGCGGCTCCTTGCACTCGCGCTATGATCTGTGTGCTGTCCCCAGTACACAGGAGAAATCATGGCGTCGTCAACGATGGGCCGCCCGCCCGGCTTTTATGATCGCACCGCGTCCGAAGTCGCCGAAGCCTCGGCAGTCACGCATACGCTGCAACAGGCGATGAGACGCTTCGGCTACGAATTGGTTGAAACGCCACTTGTCGAATATGTCGACCTGTTCCTGACCAAATCCGGTGACGAGGCTATCAATCGGCTGTTCAACTTCGAGATGTACGGACGCCAACTTTGCCTGCGCCCGGAGTTCACCGCCTCAGCAGCACGGCTATATATTGAGCGCCTCCAGCATGAACTCAAGCCGATTCGCTGGCAGTTTGCCGGGCCGATCTTCCGCTACGAATCACCGCAGCGCAGCCATTCGCGCCAGTTCACCATGCTAGGCACGGAACTAATCGGGCCGTCGGGCATTGGCGGTGACGCCGAAGCAATGGGTCTGGCAGGGCATGGCTTGCTCAGCGTGGGCCTCAAAGATTGGACGCTGGCAGTTGGGCATGTTGGGTTAGTCGGGAAACTGTTGGATCGCTTCGGATTGGATCGCCGTATCCGCCGCCTGATGCTCGGTCAAATCGAAAACCTGCACCGTCCAGATCGTGGTCGTGCCTATGTCGAGAGCCAGTTCGACAAACTCTATGCTGATCTTCCCGAACAGCTTGGACGGCTCGAAGCGTTGCAGGCCACCGTCGTCCAACCGAATGAAGACATCAGCCACGTCTTTGAACTCCTGCTGGAATCAGCGAACCTGGGAACCACCGGGACCGGACGCACTAATGAGGATGTTGCCCGCCGCCTGCTGACCAAGCAGCGCCGCGCCAACCAACGCCACGAAGTCATGCAGGCGCTGGATTTCCTTGAAGCGTTGACGGCGATTGAAGGCCCAGCCGAAACAGCATTTCCGCAACTGGAAGTGTTACTGCCGGACGATGATATGGCTCGTTCGACGGTACGGGCCTTTCGCGCGGCAATCGATCTGCTGCCCGCGTACGGCATCGCGCCAGAGCAAATCCGCTTACAGATGGGCCTTGCACGCGGCCTGAACTACTACACGGGCATCGTCTTTGAGGTACATACTCAGGTCGGGGACAGCGCCAGCCAGCTTTGCGGCGGCGGGCGCTATGATGATTTTATCCGCGTGATGGGCGCATCCCAGGACACGCCAGCCATCGGCTTTGCCTACGGGTTGGAACGCATTTTACAGGAACTGCGCCGAAGTGGACATGCCACCGACGTGCCGGGAGTACGGGCGCTGGTCGTGCCAATCGACGACGACGATAACAGCGAAGCTGCACGAATCGCGATGCTGCTGCGCGAACATGCCGACATTGAACTGTTCACGCCACCCACGCGCAATTTGTCCCAGGCGTTGGCTCAGGCCGACAAACGCGGCACACCTTACGTGATTATCATTGGAACCGCCGAGCGCGCAGCCGCGCAGCTAAGTGTGCGTGACATGCGGACCAAGACTCAGTTTACCTGGGCGCTGAATGAAATCTCCAACCTGATCGAGAAAATTAACCATGACTGATAACCGGGTTACGCTGGCACTGCCAAGCAAAGGCGCGATTGCCGAACCGACACTCGACTTTCTGAAATCCTGCGATCTGCGCGTGGTGCAGACCAACCCCCGCCAGTACACGGCAACTGTTCCTGCCCTGCCCTGCCTCGATGTGCTATTTCAACGGGTCAACGATATTGTGTACAAAGTAGCGGAAGGCACGGTTGATATGGGCATTACGGGTCTGGATGTCGTCCACGAGATTGCAGGCAGCTTCGATGATGTGGTCGTCCTGCACGATAACCTGCGATATGGCGCTTGCCAGCTTGTCGTAGCCGTGCCGGAAGCCTGGATCGATGTAGACACGATGGCCGATGTGGTGGATGTGGCGCTGGACTTCCGCGAAAACAAGCGCCGCAATCTGCGCATCGCCACCAAATTCACGAACCTGGCCCGACAATTTTTGCACCAGCACGGCATTCATCACTTTACATTGGTCGAGGCCGAAGGCGCGATTGAGGCCGCGCCCACACTCGGTTACGCCGACGTGATTATCGATCTGAGCGCCACCGGGACAACCCTGCGCGAAAATCACCTTAAGCCGCTTAGCGATGGCGTGATCCTGGACTCCAACGCCTGTCTGATCGCTAACATCAGCCGGTTGCGTGCTGTCCCGCAAGCGTTGGACACGGCTCGAACCATGCTTGAAGTGATCGATGCAGCGCTCAACGGACGCAACTATTATCAACTGACTGCGAATCTGCGCGGCACATCCGCCGAAAACGTGGCCCATGCGCTGGCGTCTAATCCGATCACGCGGGGATTGCAGGGGCCAACCGTCGCGCCGATCTTCGCCGCGAATACGCCCGAAAACGATGATGGGCAGTGGTTTGGCGTAACCATCATCGTGCCGAGCAAGAACCTGATGGATGCGGTCGCGCACCTCCGCAGCATCGGTGGCACACAGACAGCCGTGATCCCGGTGCGCTACGTTTTTATGGCACAGTCGCCAAGCTGCCAACGGCTTGAACAATTGCTCAAGGGATAAGCGCTATAAAGCTCACGGCGACGATATAGCGACAGGCAGCGCAAACCAGAAGCGCGTCCCTTGTCCCGGCGTGCTCTCGACGCCGATTTTGCCGTTCATGGCTTCGACCCAGGCGCGGGCGATTGCCAATCCAAGCCCGGTGCCACCGCTGGCCCGTGATCGCGATTTATCACCTCGATAGAACCGATCAAAAATGTGCGGCAAATCTTCTGGCGCAATCCCTTTGCCTGAATCAACCACGTTGAGTACAACTTCGCCTTGCGCCGTGGCAATCGCGGAAACCGTAATATGACCCTGCGTATAGCGCAGCGCATTGATCAGTAAATTGCGCAATACTTGTGCAACCCGGTCTGCATCGGCCCGGATAAGTGGCAGCGAATCACAACCTTGTACTTCTATTTCCAGGTTTTCGCTTTCGGCGGCGATACTGAAATTTGCGACGGTTGTTCGCACAACCTCGCCCAGATTAACAGGTTTGATGTCCAGGCCAAGCCTTCCGGCATCCGCCAGTGCCAATTCGCGCGTGTCTCGTCATAGAGCGTGACAATTTCGCTCATTTCCAGCGGATAGACTTCATCCAGGACAGCACGCAGATTCCCTTGCATAACGGTAAGCGGCGTGCGGAGTTCATGGGCAATGTCTGCAATCATATTGCGGCGCAGTGTTTCCGCACGCTGAAGCTCGTCGGCCATCTCATTGAAGGCCGTCGCCACTGCCGCAATCTCAATAGCGCCCTGGGCTTTCACCCGTTGATCCCAGTTGTGGTTGGCAAAAGCGCGTGCTGCGCTGGCAAGACTTGCTAAGGGTGCGACGAGCGTTCTGGTCAGCACGAGCGCCAGGACAATCGCCATGATACCGATCAGCAGCGACGCCCACATCATATTGCGGCGCAGTCGATTCAGGAAGTCGAGTTCGGCGGGATGGAAAGGCCATTTTCCAGGTGCAGGTAAAGACGCAGAAGGCAAGAGGTAGCCAATCGTCTGATTGTCTGAATCGTTGATGGTGATTGCCAGATTGCGTTCATCACTCGTTAACATGCTCCCAAGCCGCTGGTTGGTAGCGTCGAACACGATCTTGCCATTGCCATCTGCCAGGATAGGAGCCTGTGCTTTGGGAATCGAGGCGATGGCCCCTTTGGGAGTGTCGAATAATTTACCAACGCCAGCCCAGTCGCGCTTGCGTTGGAAGAATACGACCAGATCATCTTTGGAACCGGGAACCGAAACGGACTGTTGGACCATGTAGCGCTGTAATTCAAAGTTGACGCTGTTGAGCGCGGCGAGGACCACGACGACGATTGAAACTTGAGTAATAATGATAAATGAGAGCGTGAGGCGGACCCAGAGGCGATTCATCGGATACTAAAATGCTCCTCCCGTAAACAATAACCGACCCCGAACACTGTCTCGATGATACGCGGCTGTCCGGGATCAAGCTCGATCTTTTTGCGTAAATTTTTTATATGGCTGTCGAGCGTGCGCTCCAGCCCTTCATAAGTATATCCCAGTGCCTGTTCGATCAGTTCGCCGCGAGTGAACACCCGGTTAGGATGTGCCATCAGTGTGTGCAAAATGGAAAATTCTGTAGGTGTTACCTCAAGCATATGTCCATTTGAACTGACAATACGGCTGTCCATATCCAGGCGCAGTGTGCCAACTTCCAGCACCCTTGATGCCGTGGGAATGCCTGACGAGCGCCGCAAGATCGCTTTTACTCGCGCGACCACTTCAAGCGGGTTGAAAGGTTTGGTCAGGTAATCGTCCGCGCCTAGCTCAAAGCCGAGAATTTTATCGCTGTCATCAACGCGCGCGGTGAGCATCAAAATGGGTATACCAGCCAGCCGTTCGTCAGCGCGCAGGGTACGAGTAATTTCCCAGCCATCGCGCTCCGGCAGCAGCAGGTCCAAGACGACCAGATCGGGCCGCTCAGTGCGGATGGCACGTAACGCTTCATTGCCATCATAAGCAGCGTAGGTGGTCATACCCGCTTGCTCAAGGTATGACCTTACCAATCTAACGATTTGCTTGTCATCATCCACGACGAGAATTCGGGGAGCCATCATCAGTGTCCTGTACAGATATAGCGCCCATTATAGCCCCAACCTTTGAAGAACTTGTGGACGATCAGACGCTATTTCTCCTCATTGCTCACCGATGCTGTAGAAGTAACTGTACCCGTGCTGCCTTTGTCCGTTTCAATATTTACATCGGTACCAGTCCACTTGCCAAAATCGACGTAAGCCGTATCACCCGCATCGAGGGCAAGATTGTCGTGCGAGAAGTTCTGCTCCGTATCATTGTCAATGCGGCTGAATGCCAGATGGTAGGTGACAGGTTTCTTGGCATCGTTGGATTTGACGCTGAGTTGGCCCTTGTCGTAGTCCAATGCGACAGTGATTGTGCCGCCCTCAACCGTCGCGCCTTCGAGTTGAAAATCGTAATCTGCACCCTGGTGCTGAATGCCTAAATCAAGCGTGGGTGTTTC
>WNFM01178504.1_pt1 | contig 12256 bp, 11 predicted proteins | sample 5400271 | NCBI WGS metagenome assembly WNFM01 (sample SAMN13153352, study PRJNA577476) | soil metagenome | isolation source: 60 cm saprolite on Douglas fir-dominated hillslope | place: USA:California | collected 2013-09-17 | reverse complement strand
GGAGGCGGGACTCCCCGGCTACGACGCAGTGATTTGGCTCGGAATGATGGCCCCGGCCGGCACTCCGAAGGGAATCATCGACGCGCTCAACACGGATATCCAGAAAATCGCAAAATCGCCCGACGTCAAGGAAACCTGGGCCAAGCAAGGCGCCGTCCCGATGCACATGAGTGCGGAGGAATTCGGCAAGTTCATGGAACAGGACATCCAGAAGTGGGCGAAAGTCGTGAAAGTCTCGGGAGCCACGGTCGACTGACGCGGTGCCGACCGACCGGCAAATCGCGGGAGCATCGTGACCGAACGCTTTAGCCTGACCATCAACGGCGCCGAGTCCGTGATCGAAGCGGATCCGGATACATCGCTCCTCTACGCGCTGCGAAATGATCTCGAGCTGAAGGGCACGCGCTTCGGCTGCGGTACCGGGCAGTGCGGCGCCTGCTTCGTGCTGATCGACGGCCACCCCGCGCCGGCGTGCGACACGCCCCTCTGGTCCATCGCGGGCAAGCACGTCACGACGGTGGAAGGCCTGGGGCGGCCCGGCGCCTTGCACCCGCTTCAGGAAGCCTTTCTTGCCGAGCAGGCGGCCCAGTGCGGCTATTGCACCAGCGGCATTCTGATCAGCGCCGCGGCGCTCCTCTCGAAGAATCCCAGCCCCTCCGAGAGCGATGTGCGCGCCGCGCTCGATCGCAACCTGTGCCGCTGCGGCTCGCACAACCGCATGGTGCGCGCGGTGCTGCGCGCGGCGGCCGGTGCCCGAACGTGAACACAGTCGCCGACGCCCGCCTGAGGCGTACCGTGGTTGCGGCTCGAGCACGACGGCACAGTTTCGGTTTTCAGCGGTAAAGTCGAAATCGGGCAAGGCATCCTGACGGCGCTCGCTCAGATAGCCGCGGAGGAGCTGGGGATCGCCCCCGAGCGCATTCGCATGGTCTCGGCGGATACGTCGCTCAGTCCCAACGAGGGCGTCACGTCGGGAAGTCTTTCGATCCAGGACTCGGGCTCCGCACTGCGGCGAGCGTGCGCGCATGCGCGAGCCCTGCTGCTCGAGCGCGCAGCCGAGCGTCTCGGCGTGCCAATCGGCGTTCTCCAAGTCGAGGACGGGACGATGCGCGCCGGCGGACGAACTACCAGCTATTGGGAATGCACGGACAACGCCCTGTTCGACCGCGATGTCGAGGATCAGGCTTCGCTCTCGAATTCGCCCGGCGAGCATCGCGTGGTCGGCACGTCCACTCCGCGGCGCGACCTCCCCGACAAGATCGCGGGCCGGCCTCGCTTCATCCAGGACGTGGTCCTGCCTCGAATGCTCCACGGCCGCGTGGTCCGTCCTCCCCACGGCTTCGCAGGACTTGACTCACTTGACGACGCCAAGGCGAAATCGATTTCTGGGGTCGTCGCGATTGTGCGCGACGGCGGTTTTCTCGGAGTCCTCGCCGAGCGCGAGGATGCCGCGATCGCCGCGCAACGCGCGTTGCGAAGCGCCGCATCGTGGAAGGAGGCCGCCACGTTGCCGCGGGACATTCACGCGTGGCTGAAGGAGAACGCCTTAGATCATCGCGTCATCAGCGAGAAATCCGACGGCGAAGCCCAATCCCGTAAAACGCGCACCCTGGCGGCGTCCTACTCCAAACCCTACATTTCGCACGCTTCGATCGGCCCATCCTGCGCCCTCGCCCTGTTCGAGGGCGACAAGCTGACTGTCTGGAGCCACAGCCAGGGGATTTTCAACCTGCGACACGATCTGGCCGTGGTTCTGGGCATGTCCGAGGAAGCGGTCGTCGTGCGCCACGCCGAAGGCGCGGGCTGCTACGGCCACAACGGGGCAGACGACGTTGCGCTCGACGCAGCCTTGCTTGCGCGGACCGCCGGCAACCGCCCGGTGCGCGTTCAGTGGATGCGCGACGACGAGTTCGGTTGGGCTCCGTGCGGCCCCGCGATGGCGCTCGAACTGCACGCCTCGCTGGACTCCGACGGAAACATCGTTGCCTGGCAGCACGATTTATGGAGCAACGGGCACAGCAGCCGGCCCGGTCGCTCGGACCAGCCGGCGCTCCTCGCTTCCTGGCATCTGGCCAGACCGCACGAGCGCCCCTCCGCGATCAACATGCCGCTTCCCGCCGGGGCGGCCGACCGCAACGCGATCCCGCTGTACGATTTTCCGAACCAGCGGGTGGTCAATCACTATGTGCGCGAGATGCCGGTGCGCACTTCGGCACTGCGCTCGCTCGGCGCATACGCCAACGTATTCGCGATCGAATCCTTCATGGACGAGCTGGCTCAGGCTGCCGGCGCCGATCCCGTCGCGTTTCGCCTGCGGCATCTCAGCGACCCGCGCGCCCGAGCGGTGCTCGAGGCCGTAGCCCGGCGGGCGAGCTGGAGCGCGTGGACGCCGCGCGAGGGGCGAGGACACGGAATCGGCTTCGCGAAATACAAGAACCTCGGCGCATATTGCGCCGTGGTCGCCGACGTGGAAGTCGGGCACGAGGTGAAGGTGCATCGCCTGAATATTGCGGTCGACGTCGGGTTGGTGATCAATCCCGACGGCGTGAGGAACCAGATAGAGGGCGGTGCGATTCAATCTGCCAGTTGGACGCTGAAAGAGCAGGTGAGGCTCGGTGAGCGCGGCATCGCCAGCCTGGATTGGGAGGACTACCCTATCTTGAAGTTCAGCGAAGTCCCGTCGGTCGAGATCGACTTGCTTGACCGCCCGGACCTTCCCTCCGCGGGCGCGGGCGAAGCAGCCCAGGGCCCGACCGCAGCCGCGATCGCGAACGCCGTGGAAAACGCGCTCGGCGTTCGCGTGCGCGACCTGCCGCTGACGCCTGAGCGGATCGTGGCCGTCATCGAACGGCAGTAGAGTCCGGGCGGGCGGGCTTCAGTCGACGAAATCGTAGGCAGGGAGCGTGAGGAACTCGACGTAACGGTCGTCGGTCGTGATTTTTTCGAAGAGCTTCGCGCCGTCTTCGTACTTGCCCGCTTTCCACGCGGCGTCGCCCAGGTAGGTCCTCACCTTGGGCAGTTCCTCGGCGAGCAGAGTCCCGAACAATTCACGGGTAACCTTGCGTCCGTCCGCAAGTTTCCCCTTGGGGGAGCGCATCCACTGCCATATTTGAGAGCGCGAAATTTCGGCGGTCGCCGCGTCCTCCATGAGATTGAAAACCGGCACGCAACCGTTCCCGGCAAGCCAGGCACCCAAGTACTGGATGCCGACCGAGATATTGTTGCGCAGACCCGCTTCCGTGATCGGCCCCTCGGGCCGAAAGTCGAGCAGGTCCTTCGCGCTAACCGATACGTCCGGACGCTGCCTGTCGTACTGGTTCGGCCGCGGCATGTGCTCGTCGAAAACCTCTTTTGCGATCGGCACCAGACCCGGGTGAGCGACCCAGGTTCCGTCGCAACCGTCGGTGACTTCGCGCAGCTTGTCCTCGCGCACCTTCGCGAGCGCAGCTTCGTTCGCCTTCGGATCATTCTTGACGGGAATCTGCGCCGCCATCCCTCCCATCGCGGGCGCCCCGCGGCGATGACAGGTCTTCACCAGAAGCAGAGCGTAAGCGCGCATGAAAGGTGCAGTCATCGTCACCTGCCCGCGGTCTGCCAGGCAGAAACTCCGGTTCGAACGGAACTTCTTGATGCAGGAAAAGATGTAGTCCCACCGGCCGATGTTCAGGCCCGCGGAGTGCTCGCGCAATTCCCACAGAATCTCGTCCATCTCGAAGGCGGCAAGCACCGTTTCGATGAGCGCGGTGGCCCTGATCGAACCGCGCGGCAAGCCCAGATCCTTCTGGGCGAGCTCGAAGATATCGTTCCAGAGCCGCGCCTCGAGTTGTGACTCCATCTTGGGCAGGTAGAAATATGGTCCGGTGCCGCGCTCGAGCAGGTCCCTGGCGTTGTGAAAGAAGTACAGGGCGAAATCGAAAATCGCTCCCGCGACGGGCTTTCCGTCCACGAGCAGGTGCTTCTCGTCGAGGTGCCAGCCGCGGGGGCGCGGGATCAGGACGGCGGTCTTCTCGTTCAGCCTGTACTTCTTCCCCTCCTGCTCGAAGCTGATGTTCCGGCGCACTGCGTCGTGCAGGTTGACCTGGCCTTCGACCATGTTGGCCCAGGTCGGGCAATTCGCGTCCTCGAAGTCGGCCATGAAGGTGGACGCGCCGCTGTTGAGGGCATTGATCACCATCTTGCGGTCGGTCGGTCCCGTAATTTCGACGCGACGGTCGAGCATGTCCCCTGGCTGCTTCGCGATGACCCATTCCCGCTCGCGGATGTGCGCGGTCTCGGGCAGAAAATCGGGAAGTTTGCCCTCGTCGAACTCGCGCTGCCGCGCTGCGCGGCGGGAAAGTAGCTCCTGGCGGCGCGATTCGAAAGCGCGGTGAAGCATGGCGACAAATCCCAAGGCGGCCGGCGTTAGGACCGATCCGTCTCCGGAAATGGTGGGCCCATGGAGTTGGATTCCGGCAGGCAGGCTCATACGGTCTTCTCCCTAAACAGGGCACTATACGGAGAAAATCCCGGCCCGACGAAAACGTGAAAATAGCCTTGTGAAAAAGGCGCGAGGCGAACGGGACGTGCCTTATTCCGCTTCGGGTGGACTTGAGTCGGCGATGCCCAGCTCCCCGATCTTGCGGGTGATGGTATTGCGGCCTATTCCGAGTAGGCCGGCCGCCTCGATGCGCCGGCCGCCCGTGTGCGCGAGGGCCTTCGCGATCAAGGTCTTTTCGAAGCTCTTCGAAAGATTTTCCATAATATCTTTCTCGCCGCTCACCAGCCTGCGATCCGCTTCGCGTGCCAGCGCCGCAAGCCAGTCTCCGGAAGTCGGCTCGACATCTTCGCGAAGCTCCGGCGGGAAGTCACCGATCTCGATGACCTGAGTGGGAGACATGACGGTCAGCCAATGGCAGATGTTTTCCAGCTGGCGAACGTTCCCGGCCAGATCCCGGGCAGACAAATACGTCATCGCCGAATCCGACAAGCGCTTGCCCTCGACGCCGAGTTCGCGCGCGGATTTTACGAGGAAATGCCGCGCCAGAAGCGGAATGTCTTCGCGCCGCTCACGCAGGGACGGCAGCCGTAACCGGATCACGTTCAGCCTGTGGTACAGGTCCTCGCGAAACAGGCTTTCCCGTACGCGCGTCTCCAAATCCTGATTGGTCGCGGCGATGACCCGGACGTTAGCGCGGATCGACTGGTGCCCGCCCACCCGGTAAAAGGTCCCGTCCGAGAGGACGCGCAGCAGACGCGTCTGGAGCTCGGCCGGCATGTCCCCGATCTCATCCAGGAAAAGGGTGCCGCCTTCGGCTTGCTCGAAGCGTCCTCGCCGGAGGGACTGCGCTCCAGTGAAGGCTCCGCGCTCGTGCCCGAAGAGCTCCGATTCGAGCAGGTCCTTCGGCATCGCCGCCGTGTTGATCGCGACGAAGGGCTTGTCCGCCCGGGGGCTGTGACGATGCAAGGCGCGCGCCACGAGCTCCTTACCGGTCCCTGATTCCCCGGTGATCAGGACCGTGGCGCTCGACTGCGACAAACGGCCGACCGCGCGAAAGACCTCTTGCATCGACTGCGCCTTCCCGAGGATATCCTGGGTGGCCGCCGACAGTTCCTCGGTTTCGCCTTCGCTCGTGCTCTCGCCCAGTGCGCGGCGAATCAGCTCCACAGCCTGGTCGACGTCGAACGGCTTGGGCAGGTACTCGAACGCGCCTCCTTGAAATGCCGCTACCGCCGACTCGAGGTCGGAGTACGCGGTCATGATGATGACCGGCAGATCGGGGAAACGCTGCTTAATGTTCTGCAAGAGCTCCAAGCCCGACGTGCCGGGCATGCGGATATCCGATACCAGCACTTGGGGCGCGCCGGTCGCGTCCAGCGCATCCAAGGCTTCGGCAGCCTGCGCGAAGGTCTTGAAGGGAATGCCCTCGCGAGCCAGTGCTTTTTCGAACACCCAGCGGATGGAGCGATCGTCGTCGATGACCCAGACAGGTCTCATCATGCTCTTTCAGCGCAGCGGCAACACGATGCGGAAACTGGTCCTTCCCGGCTGGCTGTCGCACTCCACCACACCCTGGTGCTGCTGGACGAAGGTTTGCGCAAGCGTCAGGCCGAGCCCGGTTCCGCCCTCACGGCCCGAGACCAACGGGTAGAAGATTTGGTCGCGGATTTCCGCCGGTATTCCCGGCCCGTCATCTACCACTTGCAATTCTAATGCCAGCTTGTGGAAGCGACGGGCCAGAGTCACCCTGCGCGCGACCCGGGTCCGCAAGACAATCTGGCCCCGGCCCTGAGAACCCGGGGTCGAGCGGGCGCGTTCCCCCAAGATGGCCTGTGCAGCATTGCGTGCGATATTGAGGACGGCCTGAATCAGCTGTTCCGGATCCCCGCGAAATTCGGGCAGGCCGACGTCATAGTCGCGTTCGACACGCACTCCTTGAGGAAACTCGGCGAGTATTAGTGCGCGCACACGCTCGCACACCTCGTGGATGTTCATGGGAACGTGAATCGGGGGGCGGTGAGGGGTCAGCAGGCGGTCCATGAGCGCCTGCAAACGGTCGGCCTCCTTGATGATGACCCGGGTGTATTCGCGCAGGCTCGGTCGGTCCAGCTCGCGCTCGAGAAGCTGCGCCGAGCCCCGCAATCCGCCGAGTGGGTTCTTGATCTCGTGCGCGAGGTTGCGGATCAGTTCCCGGTTTGCCCGATGCTGCGTCATGCGCTGCTCCTCGCGCTCGATGCGCAGTCTCTGGTCGATCGGGCGCAGCTCGAGCAAAAGAGCCGCCTGCTCGAGGTCGACCGGAGTAACGATACAATCGAGGTGAAGGGGTTCCTGACCCGAGGGAACGAGGATCAGGTCCTGATCGGCAAACCCGCGCTCCTCGCGGATCGCCTGATGCAACAGCCCCGCCAGGGTGCTCGAGTCAACAAAAAGGGCGGGAAAAGCCTGATCGAGCACCGTCTTACGGCTGGTTGCAAAGAGCGCTTCCGCAGCCGGGTTGAGATATTTCACGTGCAGCGTGCGGTTTAGCAGCACGACGGCGGTTGCAAGCCACTCCAAACCGGGTAGGTTCGCCAGATCCATGCGCTATGCCCGGCTGCCGGGCCGCAAAGCTGGTGACGGCACCCTCGTGCGCCCCCGCCAAGACGCGAGACTGCGGGGCGGGGGCGAGCTCCAGCCTACCTGAGCCGGCCGAGCTCGCCTCGAAGCTGCTCGATGTTCTTGGTGTGCAGGTCGATGGCTTCCTGGTACGGCTTCAGGCGCTCCTGTACGCGAGCATAGTTGCGCTCGTCGCCTTGACGGATTCCCTCCTGCTCGGTGAGCCTCTGCTGCGCGTCGGAAAGCAGCTGCTGCTCGTTCTGAAGTTCGGATTCGAGAATCTTGCGCCGGTTGTTGTTGCGGTCCACCGTGGCCGAGGACTTGTCCCGCGCAGACGGGATCTGGGCAGGGACCACCTGCACTTCCTTGCTCACCAGAGTGCAGCTCTTGCCTACGGTGTCGCGTTTGACGTTGGTATAGGTCGGCCGACCGCTCGCGTCCGGGCACTTGTAGACCTCGCCCTGGGCGTGCCCGCAAGGCGCCGCCAGCGCGAGGAGAACCCAACCCAACAATGTCTTGCTCTGTGCCATAGCCTACCCGAGCCCGCGTGGGAACTTTAAGTGTAGGCCAAAACAACCCTGATTTCAAATGGAAAAAGGCCGGAACACCGGAACAGGTGTTCCGTCCCTCCGCGCTGTGTCGCACTCAGTCAGCCCGAAGCAACCGGGCCCGTCGTTGCCTTAGGAGCTGTAGTACATGTCGAACTCGACCGGATGGGTGGTCATGCGGAAGCGCGTGACCTCTTCCATCTTCAAAGCGCAATAGGCATCGAGCATCTCGTCCGAGAACACGCCGCCTTTGGTTAGAAAATCGCGGTCCTTATTCATGTGGTCGATCGCCATGTCGAGCGAAGAGCACACGTTTTGCACTTTCTTGGCCTGCGCGGGCGGCAGATCGTAAAGATTCTTGTCGATCGGGTCGCCAGGGTGGATCTTGTTCTGTACCCCGTCCAGTCCCGCCATGAGCATCGCAGAGAACGCCAGATATGGATTCGTCGTCGGGTCCGGGAAGCGCACTTCGACCCTGCGCGCCTTGGGATTGGTCACGAGGGGTATCCGGCACGCGGCGGATCTGTTACGCGACGAATAGGCCAGGTTGATCGGTGCTTCAAAGCCCGGTACCAGGCGTTTGTACGAGTTGGTACCCGGGTTGGTGATGGCGTTCAGCGCTTTCGCGTGCTTGATGATGCCCCCGATGTAGAAGAGCGCGAAATCCGAAAGCCCTGCGTAGCCGTTACCTGTGAACAGGTTCTGGCCGCCCTTCCACACCGATTGGTGCACGTGCATGCCCGATCCGTTGTCGCCAACGATAGGCTTCGGCATGAAAGTCGCCGTCTTGCCGTACGAATGGGCGACGTTCCAGACCGTGTACTTCAGGATCTGCATCCAGTCGGCGCGCTTGACCAGACTGTTGAACTTGGTGCCGATTTCGTTCTGGCCAGCGGCAGCGACCTCATGGTGGTGCACTTCGCACTCGACTCCCTGCTGCTCGAGCGCGAGCACCATTGCGTTGCGGATGTCTTGCAGCGTGTCGGCGGGGGGCACAGGGAAGTAGCCACCCTTGACCGGCGCGCGGTGCCCCATATTGCCGCCTTCGTATTCCTCCCCCGAAGACCATGGAGCTTCCTCGGACTTGATCTTCACGAAACAGCCCGACATATCGACGTTCCAGGTCACCGAGTCGAAGACGAAGAACTCGGGCTCCGGACCGAAGTAGGCCGTATCACCCAGGCCGCTCGACTTCAAATACGCCTCCGCGCGCTTGGCGATCGTGCGTGGATCGCGGTCGTATCCTTTGCCATCGGAAGGCTCGACTGCGTCGCACGTAAGATTTAGCACTGGCTCGTCGGTGAACGGGTCCATGCGCGCGGAATCGGGGGCCGGCATCAAAAGCATGTCCGAGGCTTCGATCCCCTTCCAGCCAGCGATCGACGAGCCGTCGAAGAAGTGTCCGCTCTCGAATTTGTCCATGCCGAACGCCTTGACCGGCACGGAAACGTGCTGCTCCTTGCCGCGGGTGTCCGTGAAGCGCAGGTCAACAAACTTGACCTCCTTCTCCTTGATCATTTTCATCACGTCATTGGCGGACAATGCCATTGCTGGATCTCCTCAAGTTGCGGATTGTTGGTGGTTAGAAAGGTGAAAAAGCGCTAGATCGTGGGGTTCTTTGCAGATTCCATGCCATCTGGCGCCTAAAAAAGCAGGCCATTGTGCCATAGGGGAGCAACTCGAGAAACGTGGCCACCCTACGCACCAAACCGGCGCAAAAGCGCCATTATGCGCACCGCATCGGTGCGAATCAACTCCGGAGCCCTTTCCTCCAGGCTAAACTAGCGCACCTTGCCTTGTGCCCCACCTGATCATGTCAAACGACTCCATCCAGGACATCCTCGCACGAGCCAAGCAACGCGGTCAGAAGATGAATCTGCCCTACGCGGGAGCTCTGCTACCCCACGAGGCCTACGCGCTCATGCAACATCTTCCCGCCTCGAGGCTAATCGATGTCCGCACCCGGGCGGAGTGGGACTACGTCGGACACGTTCCCGAATCGATTCTGGTTGAGTGGAACACCTACCCGGGTGGCCAGCGCAATCCCGCATTCCTCGGGCAACTACAAGCCGAGGTCGCAAAGAGCGATGCACCGGTCATGTTCCTGTGCCGCTCGGGCGCGCGATCGCATCACGCCGCCCAAGCCGCCACCCAGGCCGGGTATTCGAATTCCTACAACATTCTCGAAGGATTCGAGGGGGAGAAGGACGCTCAGGGCCATCGCAACGCGGTGGGAGGCTGGCGATTTGCCGGACTGCCCTGGATACAGGGGTAGGCGCGTTCCTTGCGAGTGCCTAGCGATCCGTCTTTTTCTCAACCCAGAATTTCACACGGAGGGACTATGAATCGCAGAAAATTTCTTTCCCGCGCCAGCTTCGGCGTCATCTCCGCCGCGGCCGCAGCGCAGGCGGTAGCGCAGACGCCGGCGCTGCCCGAGGTGCGCTGGCGGTGTGCCTCGAGCTTTCCCAAGAGTCTGGATACGATCTACGGAGGCGGCGAGACCATCGCCAAGCGCGTAGCCGCGATCACCGCCGGCAAGTTTCAGATCCGCGTGTTCGGCGCGGGCGAGATCGTGCCGGCGTTCGGCACAGTCGACGCCGTGCAGCAAGGAACGGTCGAATGCACCCACACTGCGAGCTACTACTTCGTGGGCAAGAACAAGACGTTCGCGTTCGATACGACGCTGCCTTTCGGGATGAACCAGCGGCAGCAAAATGCCTGGATCTACTACGGCGGCGGTCTCGAACTCGTGCGTGCGTTCTTCCGTGACTTCAACATCATCTCCTTCCCGGCCGGCAATACAGGGTGCCAGATGGGCGGCTGGTTCCGAAAGGAAGTGAAGAGCGTCAAGGATCTGAAGGGGGTCAAGATGCGGATCGCGGGCCTGGGCGGTGAGGCGATGGCGCGCCTGGGAGCGGTGCCCCAGCAGATCGCCGGCGGCGATATCTATCCCGCGCTCGAGCGCGGCACGATCGACGCCGCCGAATGGGTCGGTCCTTATGACGACGAAAAACTCGGCTTCTACAAGATCGCGCCGCACTACTACTACCCGGGCTGGTGGGAAGCCGACTCGATGTACTCGCTTTTCGTCAACATCAAGGAGTGGGAGAAGCTCCCCAAGGAATACCAGGCCGCCGTCGAGGCCGCCTGCTACGAGGCCAACATCGACATGATGGCCCAGTACGACTTCAAGAACCCGCAAGCCCTGCAACGCTTGGTCAAGAACGGCGTCAAACTGCATGCATTCTCACCGGAAATCATGAAGGCCGCGCATAAGGCCTCGTTCGAGATGTACGAGGAGGAAGCGGAAAAGAATCCCTCGTGGAAGAAGATCTACGAACCGTGGAAGAAATTCCGCGAGGACGAGTTCCTCTGGCACCGGGTCGCCGAGCAGAACCTCACGACCTTCCTGCTGACCAACCCCACGAACCCGGCCGCGAAGAAGTAGCTGTCCGGAGCCTCGCGAAAAGCCCCACTGCGGCGAGGCTTCTTGCTTCTCACTACTGCTGATTCAGCATCTTTTCGATCTCGCTCTTAGCGTCGTCCTTGCCCTCTCCGAGCTTTGACGCGCCGCTGGCCCCGCTCGCTGCCGGTGCTTCCGGGCTCGCGGGCGCTTCGAGCTGGCGGCGTATCTCGTCCGAGCCAGTGCCGCTGATTGTGCCTGCCGCTGCCGAAACGTGGCTGGTAACGATACCGGGGAACGCGATGACGATCGCGATCATCAGGACCTGGATGCACACGAAGGGGATCGCACCCCAGTAGATATCCGACGTCTTGATGTCCTTCGAGGCAACGCTCCTCAGGTAGAACAACGCGAAGCCAAAGGGTGGGTGCAGGAACGAGGTCTGCATGTTCACCGCGAGCAGTACGCCGAACCAGACGAGGTCAATGCCGAGCTTCTGCGCCACCGGGGCAAGCAAGGGCACCATGATGAAGGCGATCTCGAAGTAGTCGAGAAAGAAAGCGAGAAAAAAGATCATCACGTTGACCACGATCAGGAAGCACTGAACACCGTTGAGCCGATCAGTATGAAGATGACGAAGCTCGTCATGTTCGCGGTGTAGTCCACCGCCTGCCTGAGCAGCTTCCAGTCGAGCCGGCGCTTGACCAACGCCATGATGATGGCGCCGCTGGCCCCCATCGCGCCGCCTTCGGTCGGCGTCGCGACGCCAATGAAGATCGTTCCCAGCACCAGGAAGATCAGCACCAGCGGCGGGACCATCGAGGTAAACACCTTGATCATCAGCGCGCCGCCGTGCAGCGTGCGCGCCTCGGGCGGGCAGCCGGGTGCCGCTTTCGGATCGAAAATCGATACGGCGAGCACGTAAAGCGCGTAGAAGCCGGTGAGGGTCAGTCCGGGCACGAGCGCGCCTTCGTAGAGATCGCCGACCGATGCGCCCATCTGATCGGCCAAGACGATCAGCACCAGGCTCGGCGGGATGATCTGCGCAAGCGTCCCCGAGGCCGCGATGACGCCGCTCGCCAGCCGTTTCGAATAGCCGTAGCGCATCATTACCGGCAGCGAAATCAGTCCCATGGCGAGCACCGAGGCCGCGACCACGCCGGTGGTCGCCGCGAGCAGAGCGCCGACAAAGATCACCGCGTAGGCGATCCCGCCGCGAATCGCGCCGAATAC